>ENA-USUJ01003514-USUJ01003514.1-human-gut-metagenome-genome-assembly--contig:-NODE-3514-length-10508-cov-6.454127_pt1 | contig 10508 bp, 10 predicted proteins | sample MGYA00250061_ERZ773398 | MGnify/ENA primary metagenome ERZ773398 (study PRJEB29103, sample SAMN06111992) | human gut metagenome | biome: human gut; feature: ankylosing spondylitis patient; material...
ATCTGCCGCTTTCGTCGTCGTCAATGTAGTGCCGGATATTGGTTAATTTTAACTGTCTGGCGTAGCTTTCCAGAAATTTCTTCTGGTTCTGTATGGAGTTGCTTTCGCCGCCGTCCCTGTCCTCGTCCCCCACGGATAGGCGGGAGTAAAGGGCTGTGATTTTGCTGTAATCATTCATGTGCATATCCTCCTGCGTCAATATAGGTGTTGCTTACAGTTAAGATTATGCACTCCAGGGCGCGCCGCCGTGTGCTTCAGAGCAGTTTCAGCACCCCGTCGCCGTAGCCGGCGCAGGTCGCGCCGTCCGGCTGGCCGGTGATGACGGCCGGGCAGGCATCGAGCGCCGCCTCGAGCCGGTCCGCCGCGGCCGCGCGGCCGATGTGCCGCAGGAGCATGACCTCCGCGCGCAGGATGCTCTGGGGGTTGGCATAGTCGCCCATGCCGCGCTCGATCATGCGCGGGGCCGAGCCGTGGATGGCCTCAAACATGGCGTAGCGGTCGCCGATGTTGGCGCTGCCCGCCGTGCCGACACCGCCCTGCAGCTGCGCGGCCTCATCGGTGATGATGTCGCCGTAGAGGTTCGGCAGCAACAGCACCTGAAACTGTCCGCGCACCCGCTCGTTGACGAGGTTCGCCGCCATGATATCAATATAGTAATCATCAACGGTGATCTCAGGATAGTCGGCAGCCACCTCATGGCAGAGGGCGGTGAACTTGCCGTCCGTCTTTTTGAGGATGTTCGCCTTCGTGACGACGGTCACGCGTGTCTTGCCGTTGCGCCGGGCATAGTCGAACGCCGCGCGGGCAATGCGGCGCGTGCCGGGATCGGTCGTGACCTTGAAGTCCACGGCCATGCCGGGCAGCTCCACGCCGCGGCTGCCGAGGGCATATTCGCCCTCCGTGTTCTCGCGGAAGAACGTCCAGTCGATGCCCTCGTCGGGAATGACCACGGGGCGGACGTTCGCGTAGAGGTCGAGCGCGCGGCGCAGCTTCACGTTCGCGCTCTCGAGCCCGCCGCCCATGGGCGTCGTGGTCGGGCCCTTGAGCAGCACGTCGCAGGTCAGGATCTCCGCGAGCACGTCGTCCGGCACGGCCTGATCGCAGGCCATGCGGTTTTCGAGCGTGAGGCCGCGGATGCGCCGCAGCGCGATGCTGCCGCGCGCGATCTCGTCGGCGAGCAGCGCCTCGAGCGCGCGCACCGCCTGCTCCATGATGATGGGACCGATGCCGTCGCCGTCCACGAGGCCGATGGTCACGGTCGCCTTGTTCGTATAATCCACCTGCTCGGCAGTCATGCCCGCGACGCGGGCCTGCTGCTCGGTGAGCAGGGTGCGAAACGCCGCACAGGCGCGGTCGATATCGTTCATAGCGCATGCTCCTTTGTATAGTTGAGCAGTCCGCCGGCGAGCAGAATGGCCTGCTGCCGCTCGGTGAGGCTGCACACGACGGGGTAAGCCTTGCCCGTAGCCGTGTCCGTGAGGGTGAGTGCTCCCGCCGCCATGCCGGCGCGGATGTTGTCGATGCGCAGGTGTGCGCCCTGCGCCAGCGCGTCGTAATCGGCGGGGTCGGCAAACGTCAGCGGCAGGATGCCGGCGTTGATGAGGTTTGCCGCATGGATGCGCGCGAAGCTCTTGGCCACGACGCAGCGGATGCCGAGATACATCGGCACGAGCGCCGCGTGCTCGCGCGACGAGCCCTGCCCGTAGTTGCTGCCGCCGACGATGATGCCGTCTCCGGCGGCCTTGGCGCGCGCCGGGAAGGTCGGATCGCAGACCGTGAAGCAGAACTCCGACAGCTTCGGGATGTTTGAGCGGTACGGCAGGATCTTCGAGCCCGCAGGCATGATGTGGTCGGTCGTGATGTTGTCGCCCACCTTGAGCACGAGCGCCGCCGCGAGCGAGTCGGCAAAGGGCTTGCTGCGCGGGAAGGGGCGGATGTTCGGCCCGCGCAGGACCTCCACCGTGTCCGCCTCCGCCGCCGGGACGGGCGGCAGCACGGCGCGGTCGTCGATGCGGAAGCTGTCCGGCAGCGTGACGGCGGGCATTTCGCCGAGGGTCTGCGGGTCGGTGATGAAACCGGTGAGCGCGGCGGCGACCGCCGTCTCCGGAGAGACGAGGTAGACCTGCGCGTCCTTCGTGCCGCTGCGGCCGAGGAAGTTGCGGTTGAACGTGCGCAGGCTCACGCCGCCGGAGTTGGGGGAGAAGCCCATGCCGATGCAGGGGCCGCAGGCGCACTCGAGCAGGCGCGCGCCGCTGGCGAGGATGTCCGTGAGCGCGCCGCAATCAGAGAGCATGGTCAGCACCTGCTTCGATCCCGGCGAGATGGACAGGCTCACGCCCGGGGCGACGGTCTTGCCGCGCAGCAGCGCCGCGACCTTGAGCATATCGAACAGGGACGAATTTGTGCACGAACCGATGCAGACCTGGTCGACCTTCGTGCCGGCAAGCGATGCAACGGGCACGACATTGTCCGGGCTGTGCGGGCAGGCGATCATGGGCTGCAGCTTGTCGAGGTCGATGTCGATGACGCGGTCATAGTGCGCGTCCGGGTCGCTCTGCAGCGGGATAAAATCTGCCGCGCGCCCCTCGGCGGCGAGAAACGCGCGCGTCACGGCGTCCGACGGGAAGATCGACGTCGTCGCGCCGAGCTCTGTGCCCATGTTCGTGATCGTCGCGCGCTCGGGCACGGACAGCGCCGCGATGCCCGGACCGCCCCACTCAATGATCGCGCCGACGCCGCCCTTGACCGACAGGATCCGCAGCAGCTCGAGGCTGATGTCCTTGGCGGTGACGAACGGGCGCAGCGTGCCGGTGAGGTTGACCTTGAACATTTTCGGCATGGTGATATAGTACGCGCCGCCGCCCATGGCGACCGCGACGTCCATGCCGCCCGCGCCGAAGGCCAGCATGCCGATGCCGCCGCCGGTGGGCGTGTGGCTGTCCGAGCCGATGAGCGTCTTGCCGGGCTTGCCGAAGCGCTCAAGGTGCACCTGATGGCAGATGCCGTTGCCGGGGCGCGAGAACCAGACGCCGTGCTTTGCGGCCACGGTCTGGAGGTAGCGGTGGTCGTCCGCGTTTTCAAAGCCGGACTGCAGCGTGTTGTGGTCGACGTAGGCCACGCTCAGCTCGGTCTTGACGCGCGCGATGCCCATCGTCTCGAACTCGAGATAGGCCATCGTGCCGGTCGCGTCCTGCGTGAGCGTCTGGTCAATGCGCAGGGCGATCTCGCTGCCGGGGGTCATGTCGCCGTGCAGCAGATGTGCGCGGATGATTTTTTGAGCCAGTGTCTCACCCATGGAGATCCATCCTTTCGATCATACTTTTCTTTGCGTGGATTGTGTGTTCGGTCGTGAGCGCGGCGGCCGCATCGGCATTGCCCGCGGCGATGGCCTCATAAATGGCGCGGTGCTCTTTGACCACCTGTGCCGTGCGCTTGGCGTCGGCGATGGACGCCTTGCGGTAGCGGCGGGTCTTGCGGTGCAGCGGAATGAGCGTGTCGCTGATGACAGCGTGGCCGCTCATGTCGCAGATGATGTCGTGAAACTGGTCGTCCATCTCGCGCAGGTGCTCGGCGTCGCGCTTTTCAAAGTAAAACTCCTGCAGATCCAGAATGTGCTGCAGGCGCGCAAGACCGTCGGGCGCGGCGTTTTTCGCCGCGTAGTACGACGCGAGCCCCTCGATCTTGCAGCGGATGTCCATGATGTCCACCAGATCCTCGGCCGTGATGCCGAGCACGACGGAGCCCTTGCCGGTGTCGGCGATGAGGTGCTCCTGCTCGAGGCGGCGCAGCGCCTCGCGGATGGGCGTGCGGCTGACGTTGAGCTGCTCGACGAGCCGGAGCTCCGTGAGCACCTCGCCGCGCGGGTACACGCCCTGAATGATATCGGATTCCAGCCGCTCAAACACCTGATCGGCCAGCGTAACGGTACGGAAATCTTTCATGCTGCACCTCCTGTCAGACCTGCGCGAAGCGGCCGGGCGCCAGCTCCGCAATCTTGGCGTTGAGCTCCTTGGACGAGATGACGGTCTGGCGGCCGTCCTCGTATTCCGCGTCCACCCAGCCCTTGAGCGCGAGCACGAGCGGGTCGTGCTTGTCGATCTGCGCATCTCCGGTCAGGTGGTAGTTCTGGTTGATCCAGTAGGCGATGCCCGCGAGGCCGGACGTCTTGGCGACCTGCACGGACGCCGGGCGGTTGAGCAGCTTCTCGGTATCGAAGATCGTGTAGATCTCGGCGTCCTTGAGCAGACCGTCGGCGTGGATGCCGGCACGCGTGGCGTTGAAGTCGCGCCCGACGAACGGCGTCATCGGCGGGATGTTGTAGCCGATCTCGTGCTGGAAGTAGTCGGCGATCTCGGTGATGACGGTCGGGTCCATGCCGTCGAGCGAGCCGCGCAGCGACGCGTACTCGAACACCATCGCCTCGAGCGGGATGTTGCCCGTGCGCTCGCCGATGCCGAGCAGGGAGCAGTTGACCGCGCACGCACCGTAGAGCCACGCGGTCGAGGCGTTGACGACCGCCTTGTAAAAGTCGTTGTGCCCGTGCCACTCAAGGCACTCGCTCGGCACGTCGGAATACTGCTGCAGGCCGTAGATGATGCCGGCCACGCTGCGCGGCAGCGCCGCCTCCGTGTAGGGGATGCCGTAGCCCATGGTGTCGCACGCGCGGATCTTGACCGGGATGCCCGCCTGACGCGAGAGCTTTTGCAGCTCGTTGACAAACGGCACGACAAAGCCGTAAAAATCGGCGCGCGTGATGTCCTCCAGGTGGCAGCGCGGCACGACGCCGGCTGCAAACGCATCCGCCACGGTCGCAAGATAATAGTCCATGGCCTGCTTTCGGGTCATTTTCATCTTCTTGAAGATGTGGTAGTCGCTGCAGCTGACGAGGATGCCCGTCTCGCGGATGCCGAGGTCGCGCACGAGGCGAAAGTCCTCCTTCGTCGCGCGGATCCACGTCGTGATCTCCGGGAACTTCAGCCCCAGCTCCATGCACTTTTCGAGCGCCTCGCGGTCCTTCTTGCTGTAGATGAAAAACTCCGTCTGCCGGATGATGCCGTACGGCCCGCCGAGCCGGGAGAGGTACTGATAGATGTTCACGATCTGATCGACCGTATACGGCTCCACGGACTGCTGCCCGTCGCGCAGGGACGTGTCCGTGATCCAGATCTCCTCGGGCATATTCATCGGCACGCGCCGGTGGTTGAACGGCACCTTCGGCACCATGCCCTGGGTGTAAATGTCGCGATGGAGGTTGGGTTCCGCTACATCCTGAAGCGAATATTTATACGCATTCTGCTCCAGCAAATTCGTCTTTCCGGATATTTCAAGCATAGCAGTGGGACTCCTTTCCGTTGCTTTGTATTATTGTATACAATTATACACGCGCTGTTTTTCTTGTCAATAGAATTGTTCACAAATTTCCGCTTGCTTTCCGGGCGGAAGCTGGTATAATACAGAATCGTTCAAAATTGAACTATTTTCAGGAGGTGACAGCCGTGCTTACCGCATCGCAGGTCTACACATACACGCGCCGCATCCTCGACGCCTACACCGTCGTCATGCAGCCGCTGAGCGCGGAGCTGGACATGGCGCCCAACGCCGTGGACATTCTGCTCTTCCTGGCCAACAATCCGGGGCTGGACACCGCGCGCGACATCTGCACATACCGCCGGCTCAAGCCGGGCATCGTGTCGTTTCACGTCGACAAGCTCGTGCGCGAAGGCTACCTGCTGCGCACGCGCGACCCCGGCGACCGGCGGCGCTGCCGTCTCGTGTGCACGGACAAGGCCGCGCCCATCATCGCGCGCGGGCAAGCCCTGCAGGAGCAGTTCAGCGCGCAGATGTCCGCGGGCGTCGCGCCCGACGCGCTCGAGACGTTCCAGCGCTGCCTGACGGCGTTCGCGCAAAATCTGGACCACATCGCATATGGGGAGGCACTCTGAATGCAGCAGGACAAAACATTTCTCGGCACGGAGCCGGTCGGACGGCTTCTGCGCCGGCTCGCGATCCCGACGGTGATCGCGCAGCTCGTGAATATGCTCTACAACATCGTCGACCGCATCTACATCGGCCACATTCCCGAGGTCGGCAGCGCCGCGCTGACAGGCGTGGGCGTGTGCCTGCCGATCATCCTGATTGTGTCGGCCTTTGCGTGCTTCACGGCTTCGGGCGGCGCGCCGCGCGCGTCGATCTACATGGGGCGCGACGATATGGACAGCGCCGAAAAGACGCTCGGCGGCTGCTTCACGCTGCAGATCGGCATCTCCGTCGTGCTCACGGCGGTGCTGCTCCTCTGGGGGCGCGAGGCACTGCTCGCCTTCGGCGCGAGCGAGAACACCATTGACTACGCCGCCGACTATCTGCATATTTATGCGTTCGGCACGCTCTTTGTCGAGCTCACGCTGGGCATGAACGCCTTCATCACGGCGCAGGGCTTTGCCAAGGTGGGCATGTACACGGTGCTCATCGGCGCGGCGGCGAACATCATCCTCGACCCGATCTTCATCTTCGCGCTGGGCATGGGCGTGCGCGGCGCAGCACTGGCGACCGTGCTCTCACAGGGACTCTCGTGCGCGTGGGTGCTGGCGTTTCTGTGCGGGAAGAAGGCGTTTTTGCGCCTGCGGCGGGAAAACCTCTTCGTCTCGCCCAAGCTCATCCTGCCGTGCGTGGCGCTCGGCCTGGCCACGTTCACGATGCAGGCGAGCGAGAGCGTCATCTCCGTGTGCTTCAACGCTTCCCTGCTCAAGTACGGCGGCGACATCGCCGTCGGCGCCATGACGATCCTCACGAGCGTGATGCAGTTTGCCATGCTGCCGCTGCAGGGCATCGGTCAGGGCGCGCAGCCGATCACGAGCTACAACTTCGGCGCAAAGAACACCGACCGCGTGCGCGAAACGTTCCGTCTGCTGCTGAAGGTGTGCCTGATCTACTCCGTCTCGCTCTGGCTGCTCATCGAGCTCTTCCCCGGCCTGTTCGCGCGCATCTTCACGCCGGACGCGGCGCTCATCGCCTTCACGGCGCGCGTGCTGCGCATCTACTGCGCGGGCCTGTTCCTGTTCGGCATCCAGATCGCCTGCCAGATGACGTTCGTGTCCATCGGCAGCGCGCTGTGCTCGATCATCGTGGCCGTGCTGCGCAAATTCGTGCTGCTGCTGCCGCTGATCTATCTGCTGCCGGCGCTGCTGTCCGACCGGACGACCGCCGTGTATCTGGCCGAGCCCGTCGCGGACGTGATCGCCGTCACGTGCACCGCCATCCTGTTTGCGACGCAGTTTCGCAAGGCGCTGCACAAGCTCGAGGCAAGCGCTTGACAGGCTGCGAAGCACGCTGCGGACGATTCAAAAATTTGAAACGATAGGATTATAATTATGAATCCTTCGCAGCGTTGACAACCGGCTTTCCGGCGCGTACAATGGCGTCAAATTTCTTCCGAGAGGAGCTGCAAGCCATGCGTCACACGTCCTTTGCGCGTCCCTGCAATGCCGCGACCGAGTGCGCGGTTGGCTTTGCATGCTCTGACGCGAATACCAACAATAGCGCCCTCCTGCTTACCATCGGCACTGTGCTCGCAGTGTCGATTTTTGCTATACTCAGCATTCTGGGCATCGCACCGCCAGCAGGACGAACCAAACCGGTATTCGCGGGATAAACACGACTTGGTATACCAGGAGTCGGCCCCGACCGTTTTGGTCGGGGCCGATTTTTTGTTGTATAGAAAAACGGACGGAAAGGAAATCTGTTATGGAAAAGAAAAAAGTTGGATTCGCCAGCGGCATCGGCTTCATCCTCGCCGCCGCCGGCAGTGCCGTGGGCCTCGGAAATCTCTGGGGCTTCCCGTACAAGACGTCGCAAAACGGCGGCGCGGCCTTCGTGCTCATCTACATCGCGTGCGTGCTGCTCATCGGCTTCGTGACCATGCTCAGCGAGATCTATCTCGGCCGCCGCGCGCAGGCAAACCCCATGACCGCCTACAAGATGATCCACAAGAACCTCGGCTGGTGCGGACTCGTGGCGATCGTGATCCCCGCGTTCATCATCTGCTACTACTCCGTGCTCGGCGGCTGGACGACGAAGTACGCGCTCAACTCCTTCAGCGGCAACGCCGGCATCGTCGGCACATTCTCCGTCAACACGGGCGAGGTCATCCTCTACACCGCGATCTTCCTCGTGCTGAGCATGATGATCATCATGGGCGGCGTCAAGGACGGCATCGAGAAGGCCTCCAAGGTGCTCATGCCGGTGCTGTTTCTGATCCTCGTCGCCATCGCCGTCTACGCGCTGACGCTCGGCAGCGGCGTGCGTGAGGGTCTGAGCTTCTACCTCAAGCCCGATTTCTCCGGCATCACGTTCAAGTCCGTGCTCGTGGCCATGGGTCAGGCGTTTTACTCCCTGTCGCTCGGCATGGGCATCATGATCACCTACGGCTCGTACACCGGCAAGGAGGTCAACCTCGTGCGCTCCACCGCCATGATCTGCATCTTCGACACGCTCGTGGCGCTCATCGCGGGTCTGGCGATCTTCCCGTCGGTGGCGCACTTTGACCCCGCGCTGCTCGGCAGCAGCAAGGGCGTCGCGCTCATGTTCATCATCCTGCCGCAAGTGTTCGAGTCCATGGGCGGTGTGGGTCAGGTCGTGTCGTTCGCCTTTTTCGTCATGGTCGACATCGCCGCCATCACCTCCGTCGTGTCGCTGATCGAGGTCGTGACGCAGTTCGTCATCCAGAAATTTCACGCCCACCGCAAGCGCGCCGCGCTCATCGTCGCGGGCGTCTGCTTTCTCGTGTCGATCCCGATCGGCATCTCGCTCGGCCACGTCGCCATCCTCGAGGAAGCCAGCCCCGCGCTGTTCGGGCTCGACTGGCTGACGTTCTTCGATGAAGTGACCAACACCGTGCTCATGCCCGTGTGCGCGCTGTTTTCCTGCATCGTCGTCGGCTGGTTCATCACGCCCAGGCGCGCCGTGGCCGAGATCGAGGCCGGAGGCACACCCATGGCCGGCTGGCTCAAGAAGGTCTACGCCGTCATGATCCGCTTCGTGACGCCGGCGCTCATCCTCATCGTCGAGATCGGAGGCCTGCAGAGCGAGATTGCGGCCGGGAACGTCGCTGTCGTCGTCTTTGCCTACGCGCTCGTGGCGCTGTGCGTGGTGGCGTATTTTGCCTTCTTCCGCAACAGAGACACCGGCACGAACGCCGACGAGAAGCTCTCCGGCGATTACCCCGTGTGACACGCGCGATGCGCCCAATACCCCGGCATTGTTTTGGACAAGAATCATTTTCTCCGCCGCACATGTCGCCGGAGAAAATGATCGGACTTTCTTTCGCCGCTCTGGCGGCGAAAGGCTGCGAGATTTTTCGCAAGCTGTACACCGGTGTGGTTTTTTGACCATACCGGTGTTTTTTGTATGACAAACTCGTTAAAAATCGAGCAACTTTCAGTTGAAATACCGGCAAAAAACAGGTATAATAACAATGTCAGTCAATCTGACAAACATAGCAGTCAGGAGGCACGCCCATGTCGATGCAAGAGGTGCGGGAACAGAATATCGCACTCGTAACGCAGACGGCACTGGCGTGTTTTGTTGAAAACGGCATCGACAAGACGACCATCCGTGACATTGCGCACCGCGCGGGGCTGACCGAGCGCTCGGTCTACCGGTACTTTGCGGGCAAGGATGAGCTCGTCATCGCGGCGGCCTACCTCTACTGGGACAGGGCCAAGGAGCTGGCCGCGCAGTCGCTGGCAAAGCAGCGGCGCAGGGGCATGACCGGCATCGAGGAGATCCGCGTGCTGCTGCGCAGCTACGCGGAGCTGATCTTCACCGATCCCGCGGGCATCCGCTTCTCGCTGGATGCGGAGGTCGCGCTGTGCAACGCCGGCCGGCAGCACGCGGTCATCAACCGCCCGCCGGAGCGCTTTGAGGTCGCCCCCGGGCCGATCGCCGCGGCCATCCGCCGCGGGCTCGCCGACGGGACGGTCGATCCCGAGGCCGATGTGAAAACACTCTATTATAATACGTACGATTCGATCCTCGGCGTCATCCAGCGGATGTCCATCGGCGTGCCAAGCGTGCATGAGCTCGACGGGCACGCGCGCATCGACGCGCTGTGCGAGCAGTTCACGCGCGCATTCGCGGCGCCGCCCAAGCAATAAGGGGACAGGGAACACCTTTTAAATACCACCCTACATTGAAGGAGGAAACGGCATGGCAAAAAGACCGAATATTCTCAAGCTGGCCACGAAGATCAGTCTTGAGAGCATGACGTACATGGGCATCACGTATGACGATCCCGAGTATAAGATCCTCGAGCCGATTATCGACGATGACATGTGTGCAATCATGATGCACGTGCGCCTGGAGACCAACCGCACGGTTGAGGAAGTGGCCAAGCGCGCAAGAAAGAGCGTGGAGTACACGCAGGAGCAGCTCGACAAGCTGTGCAAGACCGGCGCAGTCCGCTACCGCTATGTGGACGGCAAGCGCTGCTACTTCTACCCGATCTGGGTCCC
>ENA-USUJ01003515-USUJ01003515.1-human-gut-metagenome-genome-assembly--contig:-NODE-3515-length-10506-cov-8.690095_pt1 | contig 10506 bp, 6 predicted proteins | sample MGYA00250061_ERZ773398 | MGnify/ENA primary metagenome ERZ773398 (study PRJEB29103, sample SAMN06111992) | human gut metagenome | biome: human gut; feature: ankylosing spondylitis patient; material...
CGTATCGACGAATCTCTTTGCGCTCTTGATGTTGTGGCAAAGGTTGCGCTCGACAAGTTTGTTCATGATGAACGGCTTGAAGAGTTCGAGAGCCATTTCTTTGGGCAGACCGCATTGATAAAGTTTGAGTTCGGGACCGACGACGATAACCGAACGACCGGAGTAGTCGACACGCTTACCGAGCAAGTTCTGACGGAAACGTCCTTGCTTGCCGCGGAGCATACCGGAGAGTGATTTCAAATCTCTGTTGCCGGGACCGGACACCGCTTTGCCGCGACGGCCGTTGTCGATGAGAGCGTCCACCGCTTCTTGAAGCATACGCTTTTCGTTGCGGACGATGATATCGGGCGCGCCGAGTTCTTTGAGTTTCTTCAAGCGGTTGTTACGGTTGATGACTCTACGATACAAATCGTTAAGGTCGCTCGTTGCAAATCTGCCGCCGTCGAGTTGAATCATCGGACGAAGTTCGGGCGGAAGCACGGGGAGAACGTCGAGAACCATCCATTCGGGTTTGTTGCCCGATTGACGGAACGCTTCCACGATTTCAAGGCGTTTGACCGCTTTGATACGTTTTTGTCCGACGGAATTGTTGATGATGTTTTTGAGTTGTTCGCTTTCTTTTTCAAGGTCGACTTCCATAAGGAGTTCCTTCACCGCTTCCGCGCCCATACCGAGTTTGAAATCGGACGGAGAATATTTTTCGAGAAGGTCTCTATATTCCTTATCGGAAATGACTTGTTTCTTGTGGAGTTCGGTCACGTTGCCCGGATCGAGAACGATGAAAGACACGAAATATACCACTTGTTCGAGTTCCTTGGGAGAAACGTCGAGAAGAATTGCGATTCTGGAAGGCACACCGCGCAAGTACCAGATATGAGTGACGGGGCAAGCGAGTTCGATATGTCCCATTCTTTCACGACGCACTTTGGACTTGGTCACTTCAACGCCGCACTTTTCGCAGATGACGCCTTTGTAGCGGATGCGTTTATAGCGTCCGCAATGGCATTCCCAGTCACGCGTAGGCCCGAAGATCTTTTCACAGAAAAGACCGTCCTTTTCGGGCTTTTGCGTACGGTAGTTTATAGTTTCGGGTTTGGTCACTTCACCGTAAGACCATTCTCTGATCTTTTCGGGTGAAGCGATACCGATTTGAATTGCATCAAAATTGCTGAGTTCGTACATATTGTCATCTCCTATTACTCTTCATCGGAGCCTGTGCCGAAGAGATCGCTGAGATCGGGAGTTCCTTCGGTGAGTGCGCTGAATATGCTTTCGTCATCGTCGTCGGTGTCGAACAGGCTGGTGTCTGCGCCGCCCTTGTCGTCCTGGCCGAAGTTTTCAAAGATGTTGTTCTCGCCGCCGAGAATATCGATTTCTTTGAGTTCTTCGTGTTTTCTCGTTGCGGGCGTATCGAAATCGGTGTCGTCGTCATAGTCACGGAGTTTGACTTCGTCTCTGTCTTCGGTGAGCACTTTGACGTCGAGAGCGAGAGATTGCAATTCCTTGACGAGAACTTTGAATGATTCGGGGATACCGGGTTCGGAAATGTTCGTGCCCTTGACGATTGATTCGTAGGTCTTGACACGTCCCACCACGTCGTCCGACTTGACGGTGAGAATTTCCTGCAACACGTTTGCCGCACCGTATGCTTCCAAAGCCCAGACTTCCATTTCACCGAAACGTTGTCCGCCGAATTGCGCCTTGCCGCCGAGCGGTTGTTGCGTCACGAGGCTGTACGGGCCGGTGCTTCTTGCGTGGATCTTGTCGTCGACGAGATGATGCAGTTTGAGATAGTACATATAGCCGACCGTCGTTCTGTTTTCAAACGGTTCGCCTGTTCTTCCGTCGTAGAGTTGGATCTTGCCGTCCACTTCGCCGTCTTCGTTGACAATTCCGCATTGTTGGAACAACGCTTTGATGTCCTGTTCGTTCGCGCCGTCGAAAACGGGGGTTGCGACCTTCCAATCGAGCATATGAGCGATAAGTCCAAGGTGAACTTCAAGAACTTGTCCGATGTTCATACGGCTAGGAACGCCGAGCGGGTTGAGCACGATTTGAAGCGGAGTGCCGTCTGCCATGAAAGGCATATCTTCCTTGGGAAGAACTCTCGAAACGACACCTTTGTTGCCGTGACGACCTGCCATCTTATCGCCGACGGAGATTTTTCTCTTTTGCGCGATATAGACGCGGACGAGTTTGTTGACGCCGGGTGCGAGTTCGTCTTTGTTCTTTCTCGTAAAGATCTTGACGTCGACTACGATACCGCTTTCGCCGTTGGGAACTCTGAGTGACGTATCGCGAACTTCTCTTGCCTTTTCGCCGAAGATCGCGCGGAGCAATCTTTCTTCGGGAGTGAGTTCCGTCTCGCCCTTCGGGGTGACTTTACCGACGAGAATATCGCCTGCTTTGACTTCCGCACCGACTCTGACGATACCGTCTTCGTCAAGGTTCTTGAGAACGTCGTCGGAAAGGTTTGGAATATCTCTTGTGATTTGCTCGTCACCGAGTTTGGTGTCGCGGCATTCGATTTCGTATTCTTCGATGTGAATGGAAGTGTACAAATCGTCGCGCACGAGTTCTTCACTAATAAGGACTGCGTCTTCGTAGTTGTAGCCTTCCCACGACATGAAACCGATGAGCATGTTTCTGCCCAGAGCGAGCTCGCCGTGATCGGTTGCGGGGCCGTCCGCAAGAACGGTGCCTTCCTTGACAAGATCGCCCTTTTCGTTGTATTGGGGAGCATACACTCTGTCACCCTTGCTGACAATCGGATGTTGATTGATGCAAGTGGATTGGTTTGAACGCTCGAATTTGCTGAGAATATAAGTATCTTGCGTGCCGTCGTTGCATTCCACGACAATCTTGTCGCTGTCAACATACTTCACGAAGCCGTCGTGTTTTGCGATCTTGAGAACGCCCGAGTCGTACGCAATCTTGTGTTCGACGCCCGTTGCAATCATCGGTGCTTGCGGTTTAAGGAGCGGAACCGCCTGACGTTGCATGTTAGAGCCCATAAGAGCACGGTTGGTATCGTCGTTTTCAAGGAACGGAATGAGCGCGGTTGCTATTGAAATCAACTGTTTGGGGTTGACGTCCATGTAGTCCGCTCTTTCTTTCGGGACTTCGCGAATATCTTTTTGAATACGGCAGTTGACACGGTTGCGCAAGAATTTGCTTTCTTCGTCGAGCGGTTCGTTCGCCTGTGCGATGACGTATTTGTCTTCTTCGTCCGCCGCCATATACACGACTTCGTCGGTTACGACGCCCGTCTCTTTGTCGATCTTACGATAGGGAGTCTCGATGAATCCGTATTCGTTGACCTTTGCGTAAGAAGAAAGGGACGTGATAAGACCGATGTTCTGTCCTTCAGGAGTTTCTATCGGGCACATACGACCGTAGTGTGAGTGGTGAACGTCACGCACTTCGAAACTTGCACGTTCTCTGTTGAGACCGCCGGGGCCGAGTGCGGAGAGTTTACGCTTGTGCGTAAGTTCTGCAATCGGGTTGGGTTGGTCCATAAACTGAGACAACTGCGAAGAGCCGAAGAACTCTTTTATAGCACTCGTAACGGGACGAATGTTGATGAGCGTTTGCGGAGTGATTTCTGCGTTTTCCTGAGCGGAAGCCATTCTCTCCTTAATGACTCTCTCAAGACGAGAAATACCGATACGGAATTGATTTTGGAGCAACTCGCCCACCGCACGAACGCGACGGTTGGACAAGTGGTCGATGTCGTCGCAAGTGCCGAAACCGTAACGCAATCCGAGGTTGTAGTCTTCGATTGAAACGATGTCGTCAAGCGTGATATGCTTGTAAACGAGTTCGTCTACGGACGCTTTGATTGCAAGGATGAGTTGGTCTTTGTCGTCACCGAACTCGTCCATCAACGCTTTGAGATTCGGATAATAAACTCTTTCGAGAATTCCGAGTTCTCTGGGGTTGCAATCGACGAATGCGTCAAGGTCAACCGTGTTGTTGCCGATGACTTTGAATTTCTTTTCTTTACCGTCCTTGTCGGTGTATGAAAGCCACACGACGTTGACTGCGTTGTTTTGAATTTCAAAACCTTTCTTTTCGTCGACGATTTCGCCTTTCTGTGCAAGAATTTCGCCTGTGACCGGACTCACGACGTCTTCTGCGAGTTTGTATCCCGCAATACGCGAACCGAGTGCGAGTTTCTTGTTGTATTTATAGCGACCGACTCTTGCAAGGTCGTATCTCTTGTAATCGTAGAAAGTGTTGTGAATAAGAATGTTCGCACCTTCGACGGTGGGAACTTCGCCCGGACGCAAACGACGGAACAAATCGATTTTGCCTTGTTCTTCGTTCTTGCATTGAGCGTCTTTCTGGCAGGTGTTGACGATCATCTCGTCGCCGCCGAACAAATCTATGATCTCTTCGTCCGTTCCGTATCCGAGCGCACGAAGAAGAGTGGTTGCGGTTATCTTTCTCGTTCTGTCAACGTGCACCCATTGCACGTCGTTGGAGTCTTGCTCGTATTCAAGCCACGCGCCTCTGTTGGGGATGACCGTCGTTGCGTAACGCGGCACGCCGTTCTTGTCGAGAATCTTGTCGTTGTAAACGCCCGGGCTTCTGACAAGTTGGGAGACGATAACGCGTTCTGCACCGTTGATAACGAATGAACCGGAGTCCGTCATGAGCGGGAAATCGCCCATAAACACTTCCTGTTCCACCACTTCACCGGTTTCGGTGTTGGTGAGACGCGCCTTGACTTTGAGCGGAATAGCATACGTTGTGTCGCGGTCTTTGCACTCTTTGACGGTGTACTTCGGTTCGCCGTCAAATCTGTGTGACAAAAACTCGAGTTTCAATCTGCCGGAGAAGTCAACGATCGGAGAATAATCTTTGAAAACTTCCGTGATGCCGGCATCAATGAAATTTGCGTAGGAATTCTTTTGCACCTCAATGAGATACGGAATCGGCAAGACGTCTTTAATTCTTGAAAAATCACGTCTTTCGGTTGTTCCGTACATTTGATTGTGAATTCTTTGGGACATATATTCACTCCTTAAAAAAATTGCCTTGGATTGCGATTTGCAAAAAAACTTTTCGGTTTTTGAAAAAATTTTTTCCGACCGCCAAAAAATTTTCTCATAAATCTACGCTTTCGTGCGGTTTCGCCATAAAAACATAAGTCTTTATAACCCCCTACCCCCAAAAACGTGCTGTTTTAGGGGTAGAGATTCGCATTATTGCGCAGTTTTCTATTATATATTGAAAAATCAAGACTGTCAAGCGTCGCGCGCATATATTTTTAACAAATTTCAAGTAATTTTATATATTAATTGCACGCGAGCATGTTGCGCGCTTCATTAAAGACAGCTATATGCGCTTGCGCATTTTTCAAAAGCAAAAATGCGCTTATCTATATATCAAATCAATTTCCCCTTTCCTCAGGTGTTTTCCCCATTGCCGTTCCCCCTTAAAAGGGAACCCACGGCAACCGCGTAGCGGGGGACAACACTCAGCACTCGCATAAATAAGTGTCGTTCACTCATTATGCCACCACGCTTTGTGCGCCGGCTACGCAACAACATGGCGCAGTCGCTCGTACTGCACACACAAGGGCTCTCGCACGTCAAAAACAAGCGAACTTGGGTGTGAGTAAGAAAGATGAAAGCGCAGTTTTTGGCGTGTGGAAAAAAGGAACACAAAGACCAAAAAGCAAACGATTGCAATTTGTTGTAATCGTTGCAAAACGGGCTTGTGTGTGACGTAAGCTCGGCGTTCGATTTGCTCGCCGCCGTTGCGGCTCGTGTTCCGTCTTCGAATATGTGCATAAAACAAATATCTATTTTTAATCAGAAAATGAGCGCACTCTATTGAAAAATCACGGGCGGCATAGTATAATTTTCGTATGAGAATAGACAAATTTTTGAAAGTATCAAGAGTTATCAAAAGGCGCACCGTGGCGCAGGAAGCGTGCGACGGCGGACGCATAGAAATCAACGGCAAGGTCGTCAAACCCGCAAAAGAAGTGAAAGTCGGCGATGTCGTGACAGTCACTTTCGGCAACAACTCGATGTCGTTTGAAGTGCTGTCCACCGACGAGCGTCAGACAAAGCAAAGTGCGGAAACGATGTACCGCATTTTGCCGTAAAAGGTGGTTTAATTGCAAAAACAGCAAGTTAAACCGTATCATTTTGCGATTTTTCGCAAATCGTAATTTACAAGGAGTCCTATGAAAATCAACGTTATCATCACGGCAGGCGGAACGAGCCAACGTTACGGAGTCGAAAACAAACTTCTCGCTCCCTGCAAAAGTTCCTGCGTTCTCGTAGAAGCAATAAAGCCCTTTCTCAATACGGAAGGGGTAAGCAAAATCATCGTTGCGATTCATCCGTCGTTCAGCGACGAGTTTCTCAACGCGCTCGAAGTCGCACATATCGAAGACACTCGCATAATACTCACAAACGGCGGACTTACTCGCACGCAAACCGTGAAAAACGGACTTCGAGCAATCGACGACGATTGCGACTACGTCATCATTCATGACGGCGCGCGTCCCTACGTTTCCAAAGCGCTCATCGACAGCGTAATCGCAGGTGCGGTCGAACGCGGAGCGGCTCTTCCCCTTCTTCCGCTCACCGACTCGCTCGTGTGCATAAGATTCGGCGTCGACCCTGTTGACAGAACGGAATATCGCAGAGTGCAAACTCCCGTTTGTGTAAAAAGAGATGTCATCGTCAAAGCGTATTCCAAGTGCGACGGCGAATATCTCGACGACATAGCAGTGCTTCAAAAACACGCCCCTTGCGACGTAAGAATGATTGAAGGCGACCCCAAAAACATAAAAATAACCACAAAAGAAGACCTGAAAACTCCGCTTTGCGGCATAGGTTACGACATACACCGCTTCAAAAACGGCAACGGAATTAAACTTATGGCAACTTTTATACCCTGCGAGTTTTCTTTCGTCGCGCACAGCGACGGCGACGTTGCTCTTCACGCGCTTATGGACGCTATGCTTTCCGCAATAGGAGGAAAAGACATCGGACATCTCTTCCCCGTCGACGATAAAAAATACGACGACGCGGACAGTGCGGACCTTCTTCGCACGGTGCTGGGCAAAGTTTCCGAAAAAGGTATGAGCGTGCAAAACGTATCGGTTGCCATAATCGCGGAGCGTCCTATGCTTGCTCCGTTTATAGATACAATGCGCAACAACGTATCGGCAATTCTCGGCATTCCGTGCGAGAAAATCGGCATAACCGCCACGACTAACGAGCAAGTCGGAGACCTTGGAAACTCAAAATCCGTTGCCGCATTTGCGACCGTGCTTTTGGCTTAAAAATCGCTCAAAATCGTCGGAAAACCGCTAAAAATTCGTGTTTTTTGAAAAATGCAACCGATAGTTGCGCATTTGACAATCAAAATCGGTGGCGCAACCGCACTTCGATTTGCAACAATGTAGGCACGAAAACACAAGGCAGGTAAACGTTATGGACATCAAAACCGCAAACAGATTATACGAACTCAGAAAACAACACGGATACTCGCAAGACGAACTTGCCGAGATGCTTAACGTATCTCGCCAGGCGGTTTCAAAATGGGAACGCTCGGAGAGTTCTCCCGACACCGACAATCTCATAGCACTTGCCAAACTTTACGGCGTAAGCCTTGACGAACTTCTCGGTTACACCGCACAAGCGAGCGACGCATGCGACAATAAAGAAGAAACGTCAGACGCCGCAAGCGACGGCAACGACGACGCTTCAACCGTAAACGTTGAAAGCGACGGAGACAAGGTGCATATCGACGAAGAAGGTATCCACATCGAAGACAAGGACGGCGCGAAAGTCGTCATCAAAGGCGGCATTGCAAAACTCGTGAACAAAGTCGTCGGAGACATACACGTCGACGGTGCGAAAACAACCGTAAACGGCAAAGAAGTGCATTGCGACAAAGACGCTCCGCACGTCGAAATCGCGGACGGCAAAATCGTGGTCAGCGAAAAAGACAAGACTGCACGAATAATCAACGACTGCGTGTGGGGCGTATCCTTCCTTCTTGCAACGATTGCGTATCTTCTCATCGGTTTCCTTTGCAATTTGTGGCATCCGGGCTGGATTCTCTTCTTCGCACCGTTCGTTCTCGGCGGAATTTCAAGTACGATAACTCACCGCAACGCAAGCGAATTTCCGATAGTATTTCTCTCTCTCGCCACGTATTTACTCATGGGGTTTCTCGCAAATCTCTGGCATCCGGGTTGGGTGGTTTTCATTCTCATCCCCGCATATTACATCGTGGTCGAGCCTATAAAGAGAGCGGTCAAATCCAATCACAAAATCGAAGTTACACTCTCAAAAGACGATAACGACATCGACGAAGAAGACGAAAACTAATTAATGTTTTTTAGGCAAAGGCACGGAGCAAATTCCGTGTCTTTTAATATTGCATAAAGTCTATGCAATATTGTTGACTTATGCATAAAATATCCGTATAATCGTATTAAAGAAAACAAATATAAGATAAACTCATCGCCGGGTGAGAGCGTCGGTTTGCGTCGATAGGCCTTTTTGAAGACGTAAACGAGACGCCTTTTTTATTGGAGAAAACATGGAAAAGACGAAAAACACAACGTTGAGAGAATTTGCAAAATACGTATCGGCAAACGTAATCGCCATGATAGGTATTTCCTGCTATATTCTTGCGGACACTTTTTTCATTTCTCTCAATTTGGGAGACACGGGACTTGCCGCACTCAACTTCTCTTCTCCGTCTTTTTCGCTGGTGTTTTCTCTCGGCATGCTGTTCGGAGTGGGCGGCGCAACGAAATTTGCCATTCACAAAGGCGCAAAAGACGCCGACAAAGGCAACAAAGTCTTCACTCACACGGTTATAGTGGTCGGTGTGATTTCTTTGATATTCGTGCTTATAGGCGCATTTTTGAACGGACAGGTGGCGAGTTTGCTCGGCGCAACGGGAGATACATACGAACTGAGCAAAACGTACGTGCAAATCATTCTTTGCTTTGCCCCGTTCTTTATGTACAGCAACGTTTTTCAGAACTTCGTCCGCAACGACGGCGGTCCGAGACTTGCCATGATTGCGACACTTTCGGGCAATCTTTTCAACATAGTTTTCGACTACGTTCTCATCTTCCCCGCAAAACTCGGCATGCTCGGCGCAGCTCTTGCCACCGGCTTTTCCCCGATTGTGAGCATACTCATACTCTCACTGTTTTTCATCCGCAAAAAGAACACCTTCAAGCTGACGAAAACGAAATTCAATTTTCGCACGGTCGGAGACATTGCAAGACTCGGTCTTGCGTCTTTCATTGCGGAATTCGCATTCGGCGTCGTACTTTTGATATTCAACAAACTTTTCGACTCAATCGGCGGAACGGTCGCAGTTGCAGCATACGGCATAATCGTCAACGTGTACTACGTGACAAACGCGATTTTCAACGGCGTTTCGTCGGGCACGCAACCGATGATAAGTTTCAGTTACGGCGAAAGCGACCACAAAAAAATCCGCAAAGTGCTTAAATATGCACTTATAACCACGGCATGCACCGCTGCTATAATTTACGTCGCGTTATTCTTCGGTGCAAAAGGCATCGCAGGCATCTTCAATCAGAAAGGCGCACCGGAAGTGCAAAACATCGCGGCCGTGGGCATGCGCCTATACTTCATATCCGTGCTGTTTTCGGGCTTCAACTTGCTCTTCTCGTGCTATTTTGCCGCGTCAAACAAAGGGTTCTTTGCCCAAATCGTCACTCTTATGCGCGGTGTGGTGGCGGTCATTCCGCTTGCCTTCCTGTTTGCTAACCTATGGGACATGACGGGACTTTGGCTCGCAACTCCCGCCGCAGAACTTATAACCCTTGCGGTTACGCTCGTGCTGTTTTTCGTCAACAACAAGAAAAACTCCGTCCCTGCTAAAACACAACTTTACGTCCGAGACTGACACTCTCGTTTGAAACACAACCGCAACAACGACGTTCCCAAGTATGAAAACCCTATAAAATGAAGAAAAAGCAAGTCGAAAATAAACGGTTTATAAAAACCTACGACATAAAAAAAGCACCGATTGCTCGGTGCTTTTTCTTTTCCAAATACGGTATTTTTTATCGAATCGATATTTGAACACTGACGACAAATCATTCAAACAACGTCGTTGACAAATATCTGTCGCCCGTGTCGGGCAAAAGAACGACTATGTTTTTTCCGGCGTACTCGGGACGTTTTGCCACTTGCAACGCACCGAAAAGTGCCGCGCCCGACGATATGCCGACAAGCACTCCTTCTTTTTTGCCGACTTCTCTTGCCGTTTCAAACGCGTCTTCGTCTTTTACCGCAATCACTTCGTCATACACGCTAGTGTCAAGCACTTTGGGGACGAAGCCTGCTCCTATACCCTGAATTTTGTGCGCGCCGCTCACACCTTTTGACAAAACGGGAGAAGAAAACGGTTCGACTGCCACGATTTTCACGTTCGGATTCTTTTCTTTAAGGTATCTTCCGACCCCCGTTATAGTTC
>ENA-USUJ01003520-USUJ01003520.1-human-gut-metagenome-genome-assembly--contig:-NODE-3520-length-10493-cov-3.967358_pt1 | contig 10493 bp, 9 predicted proteins | sample MGYA00250061_ERZ773398 | MGnify/ENA primary metagenome ERZ773398 (study PRJEB29103, sample SAMN06111992) | human gut metagenome | biome: human gut; feature: ankylosing spondylitis patient; material...
GTTTTTCTATCTTTATAGGATTGTTAGATATATTACAACTATCCTTATTACATTTTAAAATATAAACATAGTCATATCCATTAAGTAAATACCAATCATCACTTATGTTAATATTTCCATGACTTGAAATTGTTTTCCATGATTCTATATTATCTTTATCTGTCTTTATACTTTCATGCCAACTTTTTGGAATATCAGTTGGTTTTATGCTATCTTTATCAACAAACATTGCATAATAAAGTGTATTTTCTTCAAACTCACCATTTACATTTATATTTAATGATGATGCAACTCCAGTTGTTGCCTCAACATCAATAGTGAATGTATTAATATCTGTTGACACATAAATTTTTTCAGTAGAAATAATAAATAAAATTGCAAATAAAAATAATAATAATAGCTTTTTTTTCATACTACTTACTCCTTTCTATTTTTATTTGTGAATAACTAATACTGCTCGTTATTCTACATGTTTATAATATCATGTACCCCCCCCCCGTCAAGTTTTTTTGGCCATTGTGGATAACAGACTTGTAAAATTTCGTCAAAAAAAGTATGTAGTGGTAAACTTAAAGTAGACACCAAGAGAGGGTATGTAGACAATTACATATTTTATCTATATATTTTTTTATTAGTAAAGTTATTCATTACATAATTCTTATCTTCTCAGTCACAATTTTATAAAACAAAAGATGAACATGTATTAAACTAACATATTCATCTTTTATTAATCTATTAATTTTGCATGTAATACCATTCTTTTTTCATTATCATAACATGATGAAAGAGTAAGTATTTTATCGTTTGTATTAATATCTACACCATAATTATATACGCTTCTTTGTTTTATAGTATCTAGAAATATTTTAAATTCATCGTCTGTTTTAAAATTAGTTGTTATATAATAACTTTCAGGCAAAATTGTATAACTTGAAAAAACCTTAAAATGTCTAGTACCACTAGGTGTTGCAACTGTTATTATATGATTATTTTTATTGTTATACCAAGTTGGCTTTATTACTTTTCTCATGGAGCCAAACATTTGATTATTAACAAGTCCATGAGCATATAAAATAGTGTTCTTACTTAAATTTTCTATATCATTTCTAAAATCTAGAAATACCCATCCTTTTTTATTACTAGTTTTATCAAATGACGGCATGGGCATGGCAATGTTTAACTCCTGGTCGCAGGAAAATGGCGTTCCCACCTTTGGCTACGATGCAAACACTGACGCAGTTGCTGCCATTGCCGACGGTTACGGCGGAACGATCAGCCAGCACGCTGACGTGCAGGCTTACCTGACCCTGCGCCTGCTGCGCAATGCGCTGGACGGCGTGGACATCAACACCGGTATTGCCACTCCGGATGCCGCAGGCAATGTCCTGAGCAGCGATGTTTACTATTACAATGAGGACGAGCGTTCCTACTACGCTTTGAACGTGGCAGTCACGGCAGACAACTACACGGACTTCACCGACTCTACCAAGCCGTATGGGCCTGTTTCCAACCAGCTGGATGCCACTACCAGCCCGGAAAAGAGCGTTTGGCTGAATATCTACAACGCCGCGGATAACTTCCTGAGCGCTACTTACCAGCCCCTGCTGGAGAAATATGATGATCTGCTGAACCTGAAGGTAGATTACATCGGTGGAGACGGACAGACAGAGTCCAATATCACAAACCGTCTTGGAAACCCGAGCGAGTATGATGCTTTTGCAATTAACATGGTTAAGACCGATAATGCAGCAGCATATACATCACTTCTCTCCAAATAATTTGAGACAGAATAAGAGTGTAAATGGTAACGATTCGGAGCCATGCGAAATCGAGATGAGGTCTCTGAATTGTTACCGTAAATGAATGAAATTATAGAGGGGTGTCAGCAATGATACCCTTCTTTATTAAGAAAAGGAAGCGCAGCTATGACAGATGATAAGAATAAATATATCTTATCGATTAACGGCATGAGCAAATCGTTCGGTAGAAATAAGGTTCTGAAACATATCAGCATGAATGTCAAACCTGGAACCATTATGGGACTGATGGGTGAAAACGGTGCCGGAAAATCGACAATGATGAAATGCCTCTTTGGAACCTATCAGAAAGATGAAGGAACCATCGTATTGGACGGAAAAGAAGTGAATTTCTCCGGTCCGAAGGATGCACTGGAAAACGGAGTGGCAATGGTACACCAGGAGTTGAACCAGTGTCTTGAAAGAAGTGTTGTAGATAACATGTTCCTTGGAAGATACCCAAAGAATTCCGTTGGGGTGATCGACGAAGGAAGAATGAAAAAAGAAACATCAGACCTGTTCAGAAAGCTGGGGATTACAGTTGATCTGACGCAGCCAATGAAGAAAATGTCTGTATCTCAGAGACAGATGTGTGAGATCGCAAAAGCGATTTCCTATCATTCCAAAGTCATTGTACTGGATGAACCTACATCATCCCTGACTGCACCAGAGGTTGAAAAACTCTTTAAGATGATGCGTCAGCTGAAGGCGCAGGGAATTGCTCTGATCTACATTTCACATAAAATGGATGAAATATTTGAAATCTGTGACGAAATATCCGTACTGCGAGACGGAAGCCTGGTCATGACCAAGCCAAGTAAAGAAACGGATATGAACGAACTGATCGCCGCCATGGTTGGACGTTCTCTGGACAACAGATTTCCGCCTGTAGACAATACACCGGGAGAAACTATTCTCTCAGTACAGAATATATCAACAAAATATGCACCGAAACTGCAGAATATTTCCTTTGATATCAGAAAAGGAGAAATTTTCGGATTCTATGGTCTGGTCGGTGCCGGTCGTACGGAACTTCTGGAGACAATCTTCGGAATTCGTACAAGAGCAGAAGGAAATATCGTATATGATGGAAAAGTACTGAACTTCTCCTCCCCGAAAGATGCTATGGATCACGGATTTGCTCTGATTACAGAGGAAAGAAAAGCCAATGGTCTGTTCCTGAAGGGCGATATTACATTCAATACTACCATTGCGAATATGAAGCATTATAAGAGCGGAGTCGCATTATCACATGACAAGATGGTGCGTGCAACGGCTGAAGAAATCAAGATCATGCATACAAAATGTATGGGACCGGATGATATGATCGCCAACCTTTCCGGTGGTAATCAGCAGAAGGTCATCTTTGGTAAATGGCTGGAGCGTTCACCGAGCGTATTCATGATGGATGACCCGACACGAGGAATTGATGTTGGAGCAAAATATGAAATTTATGAACTGATTATCAATATGGCGAAACAGGGAAAAACAATCATCGTTGTTTCTTCCGAAATGCCGGAGATTCTTGGTATTACCAACCGAATCGGTGTTATGTCTAACGGACGTCTGGCCGGAATCGTAAATACCAAAGAAACAAACCAGGAAGAATTATTGAGACTCAGTGCTAAATACCTGTAACAGGAGGAAAATTGGAAATGGCAGAAAACAGCGTTATTATTTCGTCGGAAGAAGAAGCAAAGCTTTTGAAGCCGATCGATGAATATGTGGAAGAAATCCAGAAAAAAATCGATGCATTACGTGCAGACGGCTTTGACAAAGTGAGCGATCTGAAAAAACAGATCGCGATCGCAAAAGAAAACAAGAACTTATCCGCAACACAGAGAGATAAGATCATTGAAAACAGCAAAAAAGAGCTGGAAAATGCAAAAAAAGTAGAAGCAGACAACAAAGAAGAAATCAAAAAGCTGATCGCAGAGGCAGAAAGCTATCTGGCCGCGCATTACAAAAAGGATTATTACGACGTAGTAAACAAAAGCTGCAAAGCTGCAAAAGCAGAAGAAAACAGCAGATATGAGAAGGTCAAAGCAGATCTAAAGAGCGAGCATCAGAAAAAGATCGCTTCTTTGAAGGATGCAGAGGAGATCAAGGCTGAAAAATATGTGTTGAAAAACAAATTGTTTGATGCACAGATGGCTCACGAATCGAAGCTTCAGGAGATCAAGGACAGAAGACATGAAGCATTCATGCATAAATATCACCTGATCGACCTGTTGCGGGCTTCCAAATTTACATTCCCGCAGCAGAGAATACAGAAACTGGAAAATTACAGATATACCTTCGATTTATCTCAGTTCCTGTACAAAAACGGTCTGTATATCGTAATCATTCTGATCTTCATCGCACTGTGTATCATCACACCGATCGTTAAAAATACACAGCTGCTGACTGTTACCAACATCCTGAATATCTTACAGCAGGCATCCCCGCGTATGTTCCTTGCACTTGGTGTTGCCGGTCTGATCCTGTTAACAGGTACCGACCTTTCCGTGGGACGTATGGTTGGTATGGGTATGGTTACAGCAACCATCATCATGCATAACGGAATCAATACAGGTGCCGTATTCGGACATGTATTTGACTTCTCCGCTATGCCTGCTACAGCGAAAGCACTGTTTGCACTGTTAATGTGTGTAATCCTTACGACAGCATTTGCCATGATTGCCGGATTCTTCATGGCGAGATTCAAAATGCATCCGTTTATCTCTACCATGGCGAACATGCTGATCATCTTCGGTCTGGTTACCTATGCGACCAAGGGTGTATCCTTCGGTGCGATTGATTCTGCCATCCCGAATACTTTCATTCCGCAGATCGGAAAATTCCCGACCATCATTCTGTGGGCTGTTGCAGCAGTTGCCATTGTATGGTTTATCTGGAACAAAACAACTTTTGGCAAAAACCTGTATGCGGTAGGTGGAAACCCGGAAGCGGCAGCAGTATCCGGTATCTCTGTATTTAAAGTAACAATGGGAGCATTTATGCTGGCAGGTATCCTGTATGGCTTCGGTTCCTGGCTGGAATGTAACCGTATGGTTGGTTCCGGTAGTGCAGCTTACGGACAGGGATGGGATATGGATGCCATCGCAGCCTGCGTAGTTGGTGGTGTATCCTTTACCGGTGGTATCGGTAAGATCTCCGGAGTTGTAACCGGTGTACTGATCTTTACCTCCCTGACATACGCACTGACAATTCTTGGTATTGATACTAACCTTCAGTTCATCTTCGAAGGTATCATTATTCTGGCAGCTGTAACACTTGACTGTCTGAAATATGTACAGAAGAAATAATTAGAAAAACAGTATTATTAAAAGAAAGTAAGTATTCGAAAATAATAATACTCATAGCAATGGTAATGTTAGATGTAATATTAACAACAAATATTTATAATTTAAAAACAGCAAAAGACTATTTCACATTAATAAGTTTTGTAATATTTGCATCAATAGCAAACAATTTATTGTTCAATTACATGATAATAAAACACAGAAATATGAAAGCAATAATAATATACAGACTAATTACAACATTATATGTATATATAATACCAATAACACCAGATATATACATATTTCTAGAATCAATAATAAGAATGGTAATTCCATATCTTATATATATAATAATAGAAAATACATTTAATAAACGTCCACAGCTTATGACAATAAAAGAAAGAAAAAAATCAAGAATAATTACTGTAATTGTTTGTATAATAATTGGATTTATAGTAATGCTAGTAAGTTGCAAGTTTGCAATAGGAGCATTAGTAATAGGTTCAGGAAGTATGACAGGAACAATAGATAAAGGAGATATAATAGTTTACGAAAGATACGGAAAGAATGAAAGTGTAAAAACAGGTGACATCATTATATTTAGAAGTGATGATTTAAAAATCGTGCACAGAGTAATAGACCAAAAGTTGATGGGAGAAGAAACAAGATATTATACAAAAGGTGATGCAAACCAAAAACAAGATGATGGATATAGAACATCAAAAGATGTAATCGGACAAGTAAAATTCAAAATTCCGTATATTGGATATTTAACATTATGGGTAAATAATTTGATAGGGGGAAATAAGTAAATGAGAAGAAAAGAACAAGATATAGCATTGATGCATCAAAGAAAAAGAAGAAAACATAAGATAAAATTAGGAGTATCAAGTGCAATTCTAATAGTAATGGCAGCAGTATTAACATTAACATATTTCAAATTAAGTAAAAATGAATACAACACATATACAGAAAAAGCAAAAGTAAATTATAAAGTGAATTTAAAAGAAAATGAATTTTATCAAGACAACTATGTTGATGAAAAAAGTACAATAATAGCTAGCTTAATAAATAATATTGATGTAGATTTTGATTATAAGATGAACCTAGCAAATGAACAAGATTATACATATGAGTATAAAATTGTAGCAAAAACAAGTGTAAGAGAAAGTTCAAAATCCACTTCAATATATGAAACAACAGATGAATTAGTAACCAGTTTACAACAAGAAGAAAATTCAAAACAATTAGATATAGCTGATAGTGTTACAATAGATTATAATGAATACAACGAAAAAATAAATAAATTTATAAATTTGTATCATTTGGATAATACAACAAGTACACTAGAATTAGAAATGTATGTATATGTAATAAACAAATATGATGGAAAACAAATAAATCAAGATAGTAAAGTAATGACACTTGATATTCCATTAACAACAAGAACAGTAGATATAAGCATTGGTTCAAATGTAGTACAAGGCGAAGGAAAAATACTATCAAAGAAAAGCGAATATGAAAATATTCAATATGTTCTTTGGATAGGAATAGCATTAGCAGTAGCAGGTGTAATAGTATTTATAATGTTAATAAAATATATAATAGAAAAAAGAAGTGCAGAAACAATGTATGCTCAAGAATTAAAACAAATTTTATTTAACTATAAATCATATATTCAAAAATCAAACACACCAATAGACACAAAAGGATATAAAGTAATTTCTATAAACACATTCGAAGAAATTTTAGGCTTAAGGGATACAATGCAATCACCAATTTTAATGTATACAGAAGAGGAAGAAGAAAGAACTAAATTCATGATTTTGACTGATAAGATTATGTATTTATATATTTTAGGTGCTAAAGAAATAAGAGAAGAACTAAGAGCAAAAAGTGCTGAAAAAAATAATAAAAAGAAATAAGTAACTTTATGCAGAAAGAGTGCATATGCAAGAATATAAATAATATGAATGTATATAATAGTTGACTAGGAAAATTAAGAACTTAGTCAACTATTATTGCTTTTTATAGGGAGTTATAGTAGAATTAATTTGAATTGCACGGAAAAAAAGCGATCTCAAGTGTGCAATGCACGGAAAAAAAGCGATCTCACGTGTGCACTAGACAAAAAAATGCAATTGTGATAAAATTCAGGCTAATCAAATATAAATATATCTGATAAAAAATTAATACCTAATAGAGGGTGATAAAAATGATAAAATTTACAAAAATGGAAGGGCTAGGAAACGACTACGTCTACATGGACGCAATAAATCAAAAGATTGAAAATAGGTCAGAGCTAGCTCGATTTGTTAGCAACAGAAATTTCGGAATAGGTTCTGATGGACTAATTTTAATTGAAAAAAGCGAAGTGGCAGATTTTAAGATGACAATGTTTAATTCAGATGGTTCACAAGCAGAGATGTGTGGAAATGGAATAAGATGCGTGGCAAAGTTTGTTTATGACAAAGGAATGACAGACAAAACAACACTAAAAATTGAAACATTAGCAGGAATCAAAATATTAGAATTAAATGTAGAAGATGGAAAAGTAAAAACAGTTAGAGTTGATATGGGAGAACCAATTTTAGAAGCAAAAAAGATTCCAGTAGTATCAACAGAAAAGCCAGTAAAAAACTTGGTATTGAAAGCTAAAGATAGAGAATTTAAATTTACATGTGTATCAATGGGAAATCCACATGCAATAACAATTGTAGAAGATACAAGCAAATTTGATGTAAAAAAATATGGAGAAGAATTAGAAGTAAACAAAGCTTTTCCAAGAAGAACGAATGTAGAATTTGTTCAAATAATAGATAGAAATACAATAAAAATGAGAGTATGGGAAAGAGGTGCAGGAGAGACACTTGCATGCGGTACAGGAGCATGTGCAACAGCAGTAGCTTGCAATCTAAACGGATTAACAGATAGAAAAGTTACAATTGAATTATTAGGTGGAAACTTAGAAATAGAATGGAATAAAGAAAATAATCATGTATATATGACTGGACCTGCAACAACAGTGTTCGAAGGGGAACTTATAGAACAAGGAGGCATATTATGAGTTATATAAACGAAAATTTTTTAGAATTACAAGACAGTTATTTGTTTTCAACAATAGCTAAAAAAGTTGCTGAATATTCTTCACAAAATCCAGACAAAAAAATAATAAAGCTAGGAATAGGAGATGTTACGAGACCAATTGTACCAGCTTGTATAGAGGCTATGCATAAAGCAGTTGATGAAGTTGCAACTCAAGATGGATTTAAAGGATATGGACCAGAACAAGGATATGAATTTTTAAGAGAAGCAATCTCAAATGAATATAGAGAAAAAGGAATTGATATAAAACTAGATGAAATATTTGTATCAGATGGAGCCAAATGTGACTGTGGAAATATTGTAGACATTTTTGCAATAGACAATAAAGTAGCAATTACAGACCCAGTATATCCTGTATATTTAGACACAAATGTAATGTCTGGCAGAAGTGGAAAGTTTAACAAAGAGACAGGAAAATATGAAAAAATAGTATATTTGCCAGTAAATAAAGAAAATGACTTCAAGCCGCAATTGCCAAAAGAAAAAGTAGATATAATTTATCTATGTTTTCCAAACAATCCAACAGGAACTGTGATAACAAAAGAAGAATTAAAAAAATGGGTGGATTATGCAATAAAAAACAAAGCAGTAATATTATATGATTCAGCATATCAAGCATTCATAACAGAAGAAAACATCCCTAGAAGTATATATGAGGTTGAAGGTGCGAAACAAGTTGCAATAGAATTCAAAAGTTATTCAAAAACAGCAGGTTTTACAGGATTGAGATGTGGATATATAGTGGTTCCAAAACAAGTAAAAGGATATACTAAAAATGGTGAAGAAGTAGAGCTTAACAAGTTGTGGAATAGAAGAACTTGCACAAAATTTAATGGTGCATCATACATAATTCAGAGAGCAGCCGAGGCAATATATACCGAAGAGGGGCAAAAACAAATAAAAGAAAATATTAATTATTATTTAGAAAATGCAAAAATAATAAGAGAAGGATTACAAGAAGCAGGATATGAAGTATATGGAGGAATTAATGCACCATATATTTGGCTAAAAGTTCCTGATGAATTAACATCTTGGGAATTCTTTGACAAATTACTAAAAGAATACAATATAGTAGGAACACCTGGAAGCGGCTTTGGACCTAGTGGAGAGGGCTATTTCAGATTAACTGCTTTTGCAACTAGAGAAAATACAATCGAGGCAATGAATAGACTAAAATAATTTGAATAAATAGAATTTTAGGTCATATAATTAAAAGAAGCGGAGGATTGTAATATGATAAAATTAGGAATTGTTTATGGTGGTGTATCAACAGAACATGATATATCAGTAATGTCTGCAAAGTCAGTTATAGAGAATCTAGATAAAGAAAAATATGAGATACATGAAATATATATAAACAAGTATGGAAAGTGGTATGAGGTCATAGACAATGAAAAAGAAGAAATTTATAATTTGATATGGGCACTAAAAAAATTGGATGTAGTGTTTCCGATTTTACATGGCCTTGGAGGAGAAGATGGAACAATACAAGGAATGTTAGAAATGCTACAAGTTCCATATGTGGGCTGTAAAGTACTAGCGTCAAGTGTGGGCATGGATAAAGTATACACAAAGATTATTTTTGAAAAGGCCGGAATTCCAGAAGCACCATATGTATATATAAAGAAAAAAGAGAATGGATACATAATAGTAAATGAGAATTTTGAAGAGGAAGAATTCAAGGTGGAAAGTATAACTAAAAAATTGAATTATCCAATGTTTGTAAAACCATCAAATTCTGGTTCATCGGTAGGAGTAAAAAAGGCTACTAATAATGAAGAACTAAAAATGGCAATTGAAAATGCAGGTCAGTATGATAACAAAATTTTAATAGAGCAAGGAATAAATGCAAGAGAAGTGGAATGTGCGATTTTGGATGGAACAGAAGTAAGAGCTTCAACTGTTGGTGAAATAATATCAGCTGAAGAATTTTATAGTTTTGATGCAAAATATAACATTCCAGAGTCAAAAACAATAATTCCAGCAGATATTTCTAAAGAACAGATTGAGCAAATTCAAAAACTTGCGATAAGAGCATTTAAAGCAATAGATGGAAGAGGATTAGCTAGAGCAGACTTTTTTATAGAAAAGGATACAAATAAAATATATATAAATGAAATTAATACAATGCCAGGTTTTACAAAAATAAGTATGTATCCAAAATTATTCGAATCAGATAAAATAAGCTATAGTGAATTGTTAGATATATTAATAAATTATGCAATTAGCAAATTTGACTTTACATAAAAATGATGATATAATAATAAATAGTTGGTATTTACCCAAAAAAGCAGAAAGGAGAAAA
>ENA-USUJ01003528-USUJ01003528.1-human-gut-metagenome-genome-assembly--contig:-NODE-3528-length-10482-cov-6.516675_pt1 | contig 10482 bp, 6 predicted proteins | sample MGYA00250061_ERZ773398 | MGnify/ENA primary metagenome ERZ773398 (study PRJEB29103, sample SAMN06111992) | human gut metagenome | biome: human gut; feature: ankylosing spondylitis patient; material...
TGCGGCCGCCGTCAGAAGGCGACGTTGTTGAGGTAGCCGTCGATCAGAAAAGACAGCTGGAGCGAAAACAGCAGCTCTGTCGTCGAAAGGTCGATCCCACAGATGGATTCGATCTGTGCGATGCGGTAGTTGACGGTGTTGCGGTGCAGAAAGAGCCGCTCGGAGGTGTGCGCCTTGTTAAAGCCGCATTTGGTGAATACGCGCAGCGTCTGGTAGAGTTCGGCGCTTTTTTCGCGGTCGTAATGGATGAGCGTGTCGAGCGCGGGATGCCGGATGAAGGACAGCAGGCTTTTGTCCTCGACCTGATCGAGCAGCGCGTAATACACGTAGTCCGAGAAAAAGAAGAGCTTCTGGTCCGAGCGCATCTGCTTGGCCAATTGCAAGGTCTGCAGCAGCATGTTATAGTGGAGTGAAAGCTGGTTGTTGGCCTGAAAACAGTTGCTGATGCCGACGATCAGCCGGTGCCCCTGCGTGTACTGCTCCAGCGCTGCGCGCTGTTCGGGCGTGATGGTGCCGCCGTCCGCCGCCGTCAGCAGCAGCACCAGATCGTTCTTGACCACCGAAAAGGCCGTCTTGCCGAAGATGGCCTGCATATCCGGAATGAGGCGGGATTTGTAGTAGGCCGGCTCCTTATAATAGACCGGCCGGATGATCGCCAGACATTTCTGCTCCGGAAAGCTCAGCTTGGCCAGCTTCATGCGGCGCTCCATGTCCACGTTCTGCGTGCCGGCGAGCATATCGGCAAAGATGTTGTTGAGCTGGGAGGCGCGGTAATCGATCCAGTTGCCGTTGTTGCTCCTGACGATACGCTCCTTTGCCGAGCTGGACAGCAGCGGGATGATCTGCTGCTCGGCCGCGCTGAACATGCCGGTCTTGCTCACGATGATGACGTAGCCCATCATGAAATTGTCGTAGACGATGCGCGTGCACAGCAGATAGCGCTGCATGTGCTCGCAAAAGAGCGTGAAGGGCTTGTCCGAGAGGGAATACTCGTTTTTGCGCCGCCGGTCCTCGATGTACTCCATTAGACTATCGCTGCAGTATCCCTGCTCGATGCTCCGCATCCACAGCGGGTAGTCCACATAGAAGTTTTTCGTCTTGGCCACGAGCTTTCCCGTGCTGTCGATCACGACGAACAGGTCGCCGGTGACGTCGGTCATTTTGGTCAGCACCCGGTCCAGCTCCGCACCGTTGCAGAGCATATACAGCACCTGTGTATAGAGCTGCTGGTCGGACTGCTGGTAGCTCAGCAGCTCCTTTACGGTCTGAAACAGCACGGCAAATTCACCGCGATCGATCATGGCGCTGTTCGTCAGTCTGCCCGCCAGCTCCGGCGGCAGCGTGCCGTAGTACAGCAGGTTGGTCGGCAGTACGGTGTCCGGTGTCAGCTGCCCCGCGTCGGCAAAATAGAGCGTTCCGGCCTGCACGTCGCTCTGACCGGAGGCAAGGATGTTGACGTCCACCAGCTCGCAGTCGGAACGAATGTCGATGTACATGAGCATATGCGGCTGACTGGCCGAATGCAGCTTTGTGATCAGTTCGGAAAATTTCACGGTCGTGCCTCCTCGGATATACTAAAATTGTTAAAAAAATATTTAACTCAATTATACTACACGCAGGGGTGCGGGCGCAACTGCCGCCGTTGTGCTGTGTGACAAAAAGGCAGCGGGTCGTTGTGCACGGCACACAACGGCGGTCGTTTCCGCGTCGGGCGGGAGCGTTGTGCACGGCGGCGGGATTGTCTGTCCCGCACAAAATCAAGCTTTTTTTGGTGTTTCATGCATATGGAAATTCGCGAAACAGATGGTTAAAATATTTGCAAAGGCACGGATGCGGCGGCAGAATCCGCATCCCATGTCGTTCCTGCACAAGCAGACAGCATCGGTTTCGGAATCCTCCAAAGAAAGAGAAGAAACACCTCATGAAGTACGAAAAACTGTTTCAGCCCGGAAAGATCGGCAACCTTGAGCTGCGCAACCGCGTCGTTATGACGGCCATGGGCGCGCTCATGGGCGACTGGAACGGCTGCACCACGCCGGAGCAGATCCGTTTCTATGAGGATCGCGCCAAGGGCGGCTGCGGCCTCATCATTCCGGAATTCACCTCCGTGGACGCCGACAGCGGCCACTGCAACCCCATCCAGCTCGGCATCTATGACAGCCGGCAGATCAAGAGCTTCCAGCTCATCTGCGAGGCGGTGCATCGCCACGGTGCGAAGATCTTCATCCAGCTGCATCACGGCGGCCGCGAGGCGCCCCCGGCCTGCAACGGCGGCCGTCAGGCCATGGCTCCGAGTGTGGAGCTCAACTCCGTCGTCGGCCGCGCGACCATTCTGCCGCGCGAGATGACCATTGAGGACATTGACAATCTGGTCGGGAAGTACGTGCAGGCGGCGGTCAACTCCGAGCTTGCCGGTGCCGACGGCGTCGAGGTCCACGCGGCGCACGGCTATCTCGTGCAGCAGTTTTTGAGCCCTTACACCAACAAGCGCACCGATGAATACGGCGGAAGCATGGAAAACCGCTGCCGCTTCCTCGTGCGTATCCTTCAGGGCATCCGCGAGGTCGTCGAGCCCGGCTTCGTTGTCGGCGCGCGCATCAACGGCAACGACTTCGTCGAGGGCGGCAACGACCAGGACGCCTGCGTCGAGATCGCCAAGTACCTGGAGCCGTATGTCGATTACTTCAACGTCAGTTGCGGCGTGTACGCGAGCGCGGCGACCATGATCGAGCCCTGCTACAGCCCCGAGGGCTGGAGAAGCGGCTTTGTCAAGGCCATCAAGAGCCAGGTCAGCGTCCCGGTCATCGCGGTCAACACCGTCAAGCATCCGCAGTTTGCCGAGCAGCTCCTGCAGGAGGGGGTGAGCGACTTTGTCGGCATGTCCCGCATGCACATTGCCGACCCCTATCTTGTGCAGAAGACCATGGCCGGGCGCGAGGATCTCATCCGCAAGTGCCTCGGCTGCATGAACTGCAACAAGTCCGTCGTCGCGGGCAAGAACCTGCACTGCGCCATCAACCCCGTCACCGGCCGCGCCACGGTCTACGGCGACGAGAACCTGGTCAAGACCGGCGCCGGCCGCACGGTCGCGGTCGTGGGCGGCGGCCCCGGCGGTATGCAGGCTGCGCTCCTGCTGAAAAAGCGCGGTTATTACCCGGTCATTTTCGAGAGCCGTGACCATCTCGGCGGCAGCGCCGTGCTGGCCTCGAAAGCGCCGTGCAAGGGTATGGTGGCCGAGCTCATCGAGACCATGAAGGCCGAGATGAAGGAGTACCACATCGAGGTGCGCCTGAACACGCCCGCCACGGTCGAGACGCTGCGCGCGCTCGATCCCTACGGCGTCGTCGTCGCCTGCGGCGGCGATCAGATCGTGCCGAACATTCCCGGTGTGGACCGCAGCAACGTTTACTATATCGAGGATGTGCTTTTGCGCCGCGTCTCCTTCGAGGGCAAGAACATCGCCGTCATCGGCGGCGGCCATGTCGGCCTTGAGGTCGCGCACTTCCTGTGCGACAACAACAAGGTCACGGTCGTTGAGATGCAGAAGGAGGTTGGCGTCACGATCTACCGCACGGCGCGCTACAAGCTGCTGTCCCTGCTCGCCGAGAGCGGCGTGGAGGTCCTGACCGAGCACGCCATTGCCGGCGTGACCGACGGCGCGGTCGAGCTTAGGAAGACCGACACCGGCGAGGTCGTCACCCGCCCGGCCGATATCGTCATCATGGCGCTCGGCAATCGCCCCGACAAGAGCTACGAGCAGCAGCTCAAGGATGCGTTCGACAAGGTCGTCTTTGTCGGTGACGCCAACAAGGGCGGAACGATGGCCGATGCCACGCTCAGCGCCTACGAAAACTGCTGGTTCTTCTAAACCATACTGAATTTTTTATAAAAGGAAGGCTTTATTATGAAAAACAATCTGTTTGATCTTTCCGGCCAGGTCGCGTTCTGCTGCGGCGGTTCCTCCGGTCTCGGCCTTCAGTTCGCCAAGGCGATGGCCAACGCGGGCGCAGACATCGCGCTCGTCGCCCGCCGCACCGACCGTCTGGACGAAAACGCCAGGGAGATCGAGGCGGAATACGGCGTCAAGGTCTATCCGCATTACATGGATCTGCAGGATTCCAAGAGCATCACGGACTGCGTCAGCGACGTCGTCGCGCATTTTGGCAAGATCGACATTCTGGTCAATGCCGCCGGTATCCCGGGCGGCGGCGACCCGGCCACGCTCACGGATGAGTACTGGCTCAACGTCATCAACACCGACCTCAACGGTCAGTTCTTCACCTGCCGCGAGGTCGTGCGCCAGTCCATGAAGCCCAATCAGTACGGCCGCATCATCATGGTCTCGTCCATCCACGGCGTCTGCGGCCGCAAGGGCGTGGACACGGCACCGTATGCGGCGGCCAAGGGCGGCATCGTCAACCTGACGCGCTCGCTCGGCAACTCCTGGGCGCGCGACGGCATCACCGTCAACTGCATCTGCCCGGGCTACTTCCCGACGGAAATGACCGCGGCCTACATCGATGCGCCGTTTTTCAATCAGGCGCATCTCGAGTGCTGCCCGATGGAGCGCCACGGCAAGACCGGCGAAATGGACGGCCTGTGCACCTACTTTGCCTCCCCGGCCTGCAGCTACACCACCGGCCAGATCGTGTGCGTGGACGGCGGCTGGAGCGCCATCTGATCTCTGCCTGATCCGGCTTTCGCCGCGGCGCATAGCGGCGAAGCCGTTCTTCTCCGCGTCGGGCGGCTGTGTATGCCCGGCTGCCCGGCGCGTCATGTTTCCCGTATCACCATGCGCATTTCTTCCTTTCATTTTCCCCCCACTCCATGGCATACGCCCCTTCTTTTTTCTTTGCGCGGCAGCAGTTTTTGCTGCCGCGCAAGGCGTTTTGGGGCATTGCGTGCGCGCTTGCGCTGCGCGGCGATTTGTGCTATCCTGCGCGTGGGGTGATACGATGAAAATTCTCATGATCAACGGCAGCCCGCATCCGCGCGGCTGCACATACACTGCCCTGCACGAAATGGAGCGGGTGCTGCGCGCAGCTGGTGCCGAGGTGCAGATCCTGACCGTCGGTGCCGAGCAGATGGGCGGCTGCGTGGCCTGCGGCGGCTGCCGTGCGGCCGGGCGCTGCGTGCGCGGCGGACTGGTGAACGATGCCATCGGCGCGATGGAGACGGCCGATGTGCTCGTGCTCGCGTCCCCGGTGCACTATGCCGGAATCTCCGGCGCGATGTCGGCCTTTTGCGACCGGCTGTTTTATGCCTCCGACGGCTGGGCAAACAAGCCCTGCGCGTGCGTTGTCTCGGCGCGCCGCGCGGGCACGACGGCGGCGCTCGATCAGCTGGTCAAGTACCCGATGATCTCGAACATGCCGGTTGTCTCCTCGCAGTACTGGCCGATGGTGCACGGTGCGTGTCCGGAGGACGCCGCGCAGGATGCGGAAGGGCTGCAGACCATGCGCCAGCTCGCGCGCAACCTGCTCTGGCTGGTGCGGTGCATCGCCGCCGGTGACGCGGCGGGCATTGCGCGCCCGGAGACGGAAGCGCGCACATTCACCAATTTCATCCGCTGATTTTCGGCAGTATGACAAAAGACCAGCCGCCGCAGGAAATGCCTGCGGCGGCTGGTCTCGTATTTGGGGAAGTGTGCTCAGCCGTGCTTTTTCACCCGGCGCTTGCCGGTCATGTGCTCCACGGTCAGGCACAGCACGGTCGTGCGCGGGATGACCGCCGTGGAAAACGGGAAGTCCGGCGCGCGGTACTGCGCCATGAGCACACGCAGCGCGTGCTCCTTGTCGCTGTCCGGCACGACGGTGATGCGCCCCTGACCGATGACGCTCTCATACGTCATGGTGCAGTTGCCGTGCTCGTCGTCGAGGATGAGGCCGTGGCCGCGGTCCATCTCGAACGATGCGTTCGGGTTTCTGGCGATGAGGTCATACTTCGTGCCGGTATCCGCACCGTGAAAGTACAGCCGGACGGTCCCGCCGTCGGCCTCAAGGCCGAAGTTCAGCGGCAGGATGTAGGGATACGGCTCGTCGTGCAATGCGAGGCGGCACACGTCGCACCCGCGCATGACGGCGATGAGCTCGTCAAAATCTGTGATCTCGCGATCTGCTCTGCGCATGAAAATGCTCCTTTCCGATCAGCCGATGGGTGTGCCGAGGCGCGCCAGCACGTCCTGAAAATACTCCGGCAGCGGGCAGGTGAACGTCACGAGCTCGCCCGTGCGCGGATGCACGAAGCGCAGCGCGCGCGCGTGCAGGCACTGTCCGCTCAGCCCCTTTTCCGGGCGCTTATGCCCGTAGACAAGATCGCCGAGCAGAGGATGGCCGATGTGCGCCATGTGCACGCGGATCTGGTGCGTGCGGCCGGTCTCAAGCTCGCAGCGGATGTGCGTGTAGCCGTTGTAGCGTGCGATGACCGACCAGTGCGTGACGGCGCGGCGGGCATTTTTTTGCGTCACGGCCATGCGCTTGCGGTCCGTCGGGTGGCGGCCGATGGGCGCGTCCACCGTGCCGGCATCGTCGCGCAGATTGCCGCAGACGACGGCCTCATACGTGCGGGCCATGGTGTGGTCGGCCAGCTGCGCCGAGAGCGCGAGGTGCGCGAAGTCGTTTTTCGCCGCGACGAGCAGCCCCGACGTGTCCTTGTCGATGCGGTGCACGATGCCCGGCCGCCGCTCGCCGCCGACGCCGGAGAGACTCTCCCCGCAGTGGGCGAGCAGAGCGTTGACGAGCGTGCCGTCCTCGTGGCCGGGCGCGGGGTGCACGACCATGCCGCGCGGCTTGTTGACGACGATGAGATCCGCATCCTCGTACACCACGTCCAGCGGCAGATCCTGCGCCACGAGCTCCGAGGGCGCGGCATCCGGCAGCGTCACGACAAACGTGTCGCCGGGGACGGTTTTGTAGTTTTTCTTCACGGGCGCGCCGTCTTTCGTCACCGCGCCCTGCGCGAGCAGCCGCTGGGCGGCGCTGCGCGTGAGCCCGGGCAAAGAGCGCGCGAGGAGAGCGTCGATCCGCTCGGCGCTCTCCTGTGTTTGAATCGTTCGTTGTTCCATTAGAAATCCGAAAACTCCGCCAAAATGTCGTCGAGTGAGTACGCTGCGCCGTTGGCACTGCCGTCCGTGGCATCGTCCGGCTTGGGCGTTTCCGGCTCGGCGGGCGCAGCAGGTGTGCTGTTGAGATAGGCCAGCAGCGGATCCGCCGCCTCGGCCGCAGGCTGCGCCGCCGGTTTGGGCTGCGTGGGGGCTGCCGGTTTGGGAGCCGGAGCTGCCGCCTCGGGCGCGGCGGGTGTCACCGGCTGCGCGGCGACGGGCGCGCGGTCCCACGCGGCGAAGAGATCGTCCTTCGCCGGCGCGGCTTCCTGCGCGGCGGCAGCGGGCCCATCGCTCGGCGCGGGCTTTGCGCTCGCTTCGGGCGCGGCGGAGGGCCTGCGCTTTGCAGGCAGGTGCAGCCTGCGCGCCTTGGGCGCGTCATGCGCTGCCCCGGTGCGCTGCCTGCGCGCGGCTTTCGGCGCGGCGGCATCCGCACCGTCGTCCCCGCGGTAGAAGATCACGTGCAGGCACAGCGTGATGCCGGCCACGACGATGAACACGTCCGCCAGATTGAACACGGCAAAGCGCACGAAGAGGAAATTGAACATGTCCACGACGTAGCCGCTGAGGATGCGGTCGATGCAGTTGCCGACCGCACCGGCGAGCACCAGCACGACCGACCAGCGGCCGACCTTGCCGTGCACGACGTTGCGCCGCAGGCAGAACACCGCGATGGCGGCGAACACGAGCGTGAAGATGATGAAGATCCAGTGCGGCGCGTGCTCGAGCATGCTGAACGCAGCGCCGTTGTTGTGGATGTTCGTCAGCTCCAGCACGCCCGGAATGAGTGTGACGTGCCCAGTGTCGAGCGCGATGTTGACGGTGACCCAGTATTTGAGCCCTTGGTCAGCGATGAGGATCAAGATGGCTACGATGGCATACCACATAGCGGTTCCTCGCTTTCGGATCAGGATTTTGGGATCGGGTGGTTACTCCGCCTGCTGCGCGGCCACGACCGCAGCACAGCGCGGGCACAGTCCGGTCTCGGGGTCGGCCTGCTCGGAGTGCATCCAGCAGCGCGGGCACTTGACGCCGGGCGCGTTGCGCACGGAGATGTGCAGACCGGGGAAGTTCGTGCCGGTGCCGGTGACGGCGTCGGCCGGCACATCATCGCCGATGAGCGCCTGCGATACGATCAGCAGCTCCGGCAGGTTCATGCTCTGCACGTCGTCGAGCGCGGCCTTGGCGGCGTCATCGTCGGCGCGCAGCGTCACGGCTGCTTCGAGCGGCTTGCCGATGCGCTTTTCGGCGCGGGCGGCCTCGAGCACGCCGTTGACATCCGTGCGCACGCGGATGAGCTGATCCCACTTGGCAAGCTCGCTTTCGCTGAGCGCGTAGGCGTCGAACGGCTGGTTCATGACGTTGAGCAGCACGTTGCGCGCATCGTCCTCGGCGCGGTGCGGCATGGCCAGCCAGATCTCGTCGCAGGTGAAGGCGAGGATCGGCGCGAACATCTTCGTCATGCTGTCGAGGATGAGGAACAGCGCCGTCTGCGCGCTGCGGCGCTCGAGTCCGTTGCGCTCGTCGCAGTAGAGGCGGTCCTTGATGATGTCGAGGTAGAAGCTCGAGAGCTCCACGACGCAGAAGTCGTTGATCGCGTGTGAGACCACGTGGAACTCGTAATTATCGTATGCCTTGGCCACGCGGCGGATGAGGTCGTTGAGCTTCGTGATCGCCCAGCGGTCGAGCGGGAGCATATCCTCCGGCGCGACGAGGTGCGCGGCGTCAAAGCCGTCGAGGTTGCCGAGGCAGTAGCGCGCGGTGTTGCGGAACTTGAGGTAGTTTTGCGTCAGCTGCTTGAAGATCTCCTTGGAGCAGCGCATGTCGGCGTGGTAGTCGGCGCTGCCCGCCCAGAGGCGCAGCATATCGGCGCCGAACTCGTTGATGATCTCGGCCGGGTCCATGCCGTTGCCGAGGGACTTGTGCATGGCGCGGCCTTCGCCGTCGACCGTCCAGCCGTGGGTCAGGCACTCGCGGTACGGAGCGCCCTTGCCGAGTGCGCCGACGGCCACGAGCAGCGACGACTGGAACCAGCCGCGGTACTGGTCGCCGCCCTCGATGTACATATCCGCCGGCCAGAAGCCCTGGTCGCGCTGCATGGCGGCGACGTGGGTGGAGCCGGAGTCGAACCAGCCGTCGAGCGTGTCGGTCTCCTGCGTGAAGTGCTTGCCGCCGCAGTGCGGGCAGGTGAAGCCCTCAGGCAGGATGTCGGCCGCCGGGCGGTCGAACCAGGCGTTGCTGCCCTCGCGCTCAAACAGCTGCGCGACGGCCTCGATGCTCTCCTCGGTGCAGACGGGCTTGTGGCAGTCGTCGCAGTAGAACACCGGGATCGGCAGACCCCAGCGGCGCTGACGGGAGATGCACCAGTCGGCGCGCTCGCGGATCATGGCAGCCATGCGCTCTTTGCCCCACACGGGCAGCCAGCGCACGTTCTCGCACGCGGCGACAGCGTCCTCCTTAAAGGAGTCCACGGAGCAGAACCACTGCGGTGTGGCGCGGAAGATGATCGGGCTCTTGCAGCGCCAGCAGTGCGGATAGCTGTGCACGATGTCCTCAGACGCGAAGAGCAAGCCAGCCTCCTTCATGTCTGCGAGGATGATGGGGTTGGATTCCTCCGTGGACATACCGGCGTACTTGCCGGCGTAGTCGGTGTGGCGGCCCTGATCGTCCACGGGCACGACCATGTCCATACCGTAGCGCTTGCAGGTCAGGTAGTCGTCGGCGCCGAAGCCGGGCGCGGTGTGCACGCAGCCGGTGCCGGAATCCATCGTGACGTAATCCGCCAGCACCAGACGCGAGGTCTTGGGCAGGAACGGATGGTCGGCGAGCATGTTCTCAAAGAAGTCGCCCGGGTGCTGCTCGAGCACCTCGTAGCTGTCAAAGCCGCCGATGTGCATGACCTTCTCGGTCAGCGCGTCGGCCATGACGTACACCTCACCGTTGGGCGCCTGGACGAGGTTGTACAGCTCGCGCGGGTTGAGCGCGATGGCGAGGTTGCCGGGCAGGGTCCAGATCGTCGTCGTCCAGATGACGAAGAAGAGCTTGCTGTGGTCGACGTTCGGCAGCTTGCCGAGGTCGTCGTGCATCGGGAACTTCACGTACACGGTCGTGCACGGATCGTCCTGATACTCGATCTCCGCCTCGGCGAGGGCGGTCTCGTCGTGGGCGCACCAGTACACCGGCTTGAGCCCCTTGTAGATGTGGCCGTTGCGGTACATCTTGCCGAACACGCGCACCTCTTCGGCCTCAAAGCCCTTGTTCATGGTCTTGTAGGGGTGCTCCCAGTCGGCGACGACGCCCATGCGCTTGAAGCCGTCCATCTGGCGGTCGATGTATTTCTGCGCATAATCATGGCAGGCGCTGCGGAAGTCGGCGATGCTCAT
>ENA-USUJ01003541-USUJ01003541.1-human-gut-metagenome-genome-assembly--contig:-NODE-3541-length-10449-cov-7.997493_pt1 | contig 10449 bp, 10 predicted proteins | sample MGYA00250061_ERZ773398 | MGnify/ENA primary metagenome ERZ773398 (study PRJEB29103, sample SAMN06111992) | human gut metagenome | biome: human gut; feature: ankylosing spondylitis patient; material...
GGAAGGCTTTTCTATGGTGCATCTTGAATCGTTAAGTTTAGGCACCCCCGTTCTTACTTCACTCTCAGGTGGAGCAAAAGAAATCATAATCCCTGGGAAAAATGGGCTAATATGTTCAGTCAATGATGTCAAAAGTTTTGTTGAAGCTCTCGAGAGTATGGATAAAACAACCTTCGATCGAAATGAAATTATCAAAAGCGTAATAAAATTTACAAAAAAATACTATGTCTATAAAGTAAATGAAATTCTTAGTTAGAGATAACCATTTTTGATGAAGTTAATTTCAATTAAAAAAGAAAAAAATGACCAAGCCTTTTCTTAGGGAAACTTGCGGAAAAACGACCCTCTCCGCCTGCGGCATTACGCTAGATCTTTCCAGACAGCGTTTGGCGCGGTCGGATCTTGACGATGTCATTCACTATGCGGAAGAAATCAATCTGCAAGGTTCGTTACGGCGGATGTGTGCCGGAGAAGTCGTTAATTTGTCTGAAAACCGTGCGGCATTGCATACGTCGCTGCGTGCGTTTGAGGCTTCTGCGCCTTTCTACGAAGAAGTCAATACAGAACGTGAACGCATGCTTGCCTTCGCGGACAGGATTCGCAGCGAAGGCAAGATTACGGATGTCATCAACATCGGCATCGGAGGGTCGGAGATGGGGCCTCATGCGGTGTGGCATGCGCTGCAGCCGCTCAACCCAAAGATCAATCTCCACTTCCTTTCAACAGTTGACGGTACCCTGCTTGATCGGATTTTGAGCCGTTGCCGCCCCGAGTCGACGCTCGCCATCGTCTCGTCGAAAAGTTTCGGGACCCGTGAGACGATGGTGAACGCCGAAATGGTCGATGCCTGGTTTGCTCAGGTGGGCATCACCGGAGAAAGGCGAAACGAACATGTCGTAACGGTGTCGTTAAAGGAGGATGCCGCCGAGTCGTTGGGCCTTCGTAAAGAGAACGGCTTCAAGATTTGGCCCTGGGTGGGCGGTCGCTTCTCGGTATGGAGCGCGATCGGGCTGCCGCTGGCCATTGGACTGGGTCGAGAAACGTTTCTGTCATTCCTTCGGGGGGCGAATGCAATGGACAAGCATGCTCTCCGTGCACCCATATCCGAAAACCTGCCGATTCTGATGGCGCTGCTGGCCTATTGGGATGCGACAAAGCTCGAAATCACGTCAAGGTGTCTGTTGCCGTATGACTGTCGGCTCGACATGATGCCGGCATGGCTGCAGCAGCTTGAGATGGAATCACTCGGCAAGTGCGTTCTTACTGACGGATCCGGGAGAGTTCGGACGAGAACGGGTCAGGGTATTTGGGGCAGTAACGGCAACTGCGGTCAGCACAGCTTCTACCAATGGCTACGCGAAGGGACTTGGTGCACAAGCATCGATCTCGTAAAAGTGGCCGACGCCGGACATTCGCATGAAAAGATGGCGCGAGTTCTCAACGCCAATGTGGATGCACAGGCCGAAGCTTTGATAACCAGAGAAACGGGAGAGTTTTACAACAGTCTCACGGCTATCGCTTTAAAAGTTTTGTCTCCCGAACTGCTTGGTGCCTTTATGTCATTGTACGAGCACAAAACAGTACTCTTCGGTCGTCTGTTGAAAATAAATCCGTTCGATCAGCCTGGCGTTGAGTTCGCTAAGAAATTGGCACTTCGTTTTGAGATGATAAATTAAAGGTTCTTCATGATCTCAGTAAATTATTTGAAAAAGGAATGCGCAATTGTTTTAATATCTAATTCAAAGTATTTTTTTGCGCTTTGTACATTTTTAATTAACTTAAAGTCTTTTTTCTCGCGATACGATTCTATCGTAATCTACACCGATTTCCTGGCTTCTGATCAACTAGATGTCTTGAAAAGATTAGTTGGCAAAGACAGGTTGATCATCAAAAAATATCTAAAAAAAGATTTTCTTGCAGAATATAAACTAAACGAAGAGAACAATTTTTTCCTTACGAGATTTTCCCATCTTGTAGTTACTAAATTTAAATTCTTCGAACTTTTAAAAGACTTTCGAAAAATTATTTTCTTTGATACAGATATGATTATCAGATCAAATATTGATGATCTTTTGTACGGGGAATACAATATTGCAGCCGCGATAAACGAAGATAACATATATGATCGTGTAAGACGCTATGCTAGTGACAAACCAAAGGTTAGAGATTTTTTAGAATCAATAAAAAACACAGAATTGGAACGCGTATACAAAAATGCGAAGACTGTAAATGGTGGTCTTTTTGTAATAAACGATAATTTCGATTACGAAAAAGCCCTTCAGATTGCCAACTCTTTTGTAACTGATTATTTCGGAATTCATCCTTATCTTTTTGATGAATTACTTTTTGGTTATTTAATCGAAAAGATGAATTTGAACTGTCATGCTCTCGATCGTTCGGTTTACAATGTATTGCCGTATAGCGTTGCACATAATTCTAAGATTGTTCATCTATACTCCACTCACAAACCTTGGAATAATAAATATGCCCAACTTCTTTATCCGGAATGGCTCTTGAACTATAAGTTGTACTTGGAATATGGCGGCACGGAAAGCCCCGATGTTCATATTTTCAATATCGGTTCAGAGTATAGAAATTTTGAACAAAAGGATCGTTGCATCACAAATATGGAATTTTGGAGCCCATACATTATTGACATAATATTAAAACTACATGAAAATCTCTACTATAGATTTGATATTTCAAGACATTATATTCAATTTTTTATAAAAAAATATCCAAGGCATATTCATTACGAAATTCTTAGACGCGGAGATAAAGTCTATATCGCCCTACACAATGAAGAAAAAGAAAAGGACGACCGGATAATCAAAATATTTGAACAAGTTGCTAAGAAGTTAAAATGCGAACATTCAAATTCGATTGAAGTATTAGTTGAAAACGATCTTGTAGATGAATTTGTCTGCTTTGTTAACTCTACGATTAATTTGTTTGAAAAGTAAGTAGCCCAAAGCGTTCTTTCGCTTGATCTCGGTAAAGGCACTTGCGAATTTTCGGCGCAGGACAAGATGGGGCACCCACGTGAACAGGTGTCCCGATCTCATCTCGGTGTGAGAAATAGCCTCAGATTGCCAGGCAGCGCTCTTCCTGCGGCAATGCCTTGGCATAGTTCCACGGCAGCCACGGCGTCCAGTCAAAGGAGGCAATGAGCTGCGGCGTTATGTTCGGGATGCGTAGCCGTAGCTGTTCTCCGATCTTTAGCCTCTCGTAGCGCGTCGTCCACACTTGCCGTTCAACGTGCTCGTAGAAAGCTCGGTGTATTGCTTTGAGCCACTTCGGCACATCCTTGATGCCGTTGAGCTTGGCGCTCTCTCGGAGTGTCAGCAAATTACAGAACCCCTTGGTGCCCTCGATGCTCTTTTTGAAGAAGGCGGCATTGCGATAGACCGTCACTGCTCTGACGCTCCGTTCAACCTGGTTGTTGTCTGGGCAAATGCGGGGATCCTGCAAGAAACTGCGCAGTTGCTTTCGGTTGTTGAGCCAGAAAATCACAGCCTTGCCGATCGCACTTCCTTGCCGAACCAAATTCCAGTGCCCGTTTTTCTCGATGGCGTACTTTTCCGCGAGCGCCAGCATGATCTCATCGACGCTGTCCATCAACGGAGTGCAGTGCTCACGGCGATAGCGCAAGATACGTTCGTGCTGCTGCTCTCTGCTTTCGCCCTTTTGGCGCGGTTTCGTTTCTTCCCAGCCGTAGAGCTTGCGTAAGGCTGTCGGCGCCATGCACAGCAAGTACTGCGGTGAGTGTTCTTCAAAATGGCTTGCCGCTAACTCTGCTCCGTCGTTTTGCGTGGCGATGTCTTCGAAGTGATCAATATCGGGCATTGCAGATGCGCCTTCTGGCGTGCACCAGACAGATCTGCGTTGTGATATCCCGAGTTTCCAAGCCTTGCTCGCGCAAAGCTGCCGCATAGCCCTCGTAGCCGTCACGGGTTAGAACGCGGAACTCCCAGTTCTTTAAGTGGGAGGCTATCGATTATCCTTGGCAGCTCGGCATGTATTCGTAGACCACAAACGGCTGCTCTTGCTCAGGATCGCTCGAGCAAACCAGTACATGAGCCGTGCCCGAGTCAGAGTCTTTTTCCAGCACGGGGAATTTGGTTTCGTCTGCGCCAACGTATTCAGCCCGACGGGCAACAGATTTGATCTGTTCGGCCAGAATGCCGCCGATGCCATCCGTGGCCCACGTTTGAATCGGGCGACCGAAGTTTTCCGTTGCCAGTTGTTCAACCGTGTCGGAGCCGCAAATGACATCACTGCGATACAGAGGGATGCCGCATGCCGCCATGTTGGCGTACTCAATCACCAGCTCTGCTGAGGCCTAGCAGCCAGCCGCATGCGAATACGGCACCGGCATGGCCGCAGGTCGATCCGCGTACATGGCACCGCAATGCGAGCATGCAACAACAGGATAAGAGAACTGTCCTTCATGCAGCAGCTCTCGAAGGTTGTGCTGCACCACCCGCAAGTAATCCGAGATGTCGCCAATCAGCTTGCGCGGATGCTTCTGTCCGCAGTGCGGGCAAAGTCCCTCAACCGTATATTCCTGCCAGTATTGATGCTCGAGCCATTGCTTGGCCTTGAGCACTTGTCTGCCGGCTGTTTTCTTGCTGTTGGCGGCCATGCCAACAGGCTTATCGTTTTTCACCGGCGCCGCTTGTGTTTGGGCAACACGGGCGGCAGCTCGCAACAGTGCATCGTCAGAATGCTTTTGGGCCGCAGCAACAGCGCCCTCTGTCAGTGGATTTATGACGGTGTTTGCTTTGTGTTCCTGTACCGCAATGCTGACGACCCGCTTGGCAATACTGTCTTGCGTTTCTTTGAATACCTGTTGCGGCGTCTTGTTGGCCACTGATGCAAAGAGTCTGTCCAGCGCTTCCAGGCCGACACTGAGAAGATACGAAAGAAACGCCCCACGGCCGGTTTGCAAGACATCTTCCATGTCGTTGTAAACCTTGTCGATGAGCCACTGAAGTCGCCTTGCTTGAGCCCTCGGCACATCGGAACAATATTCGGCGAGCATGTCGAGGGAAGCGTTAAGAAGCTTGAGCGAGTCGTAGTGTGCGTAGCAAAAGTTGACTTGGTGTTGCTTGAAGCGCTCTTGAGCAGCATCTCTCTGTTTTTCCACCCGCTGAAGTTTCTTCTCCGCTTTCCGAGCTCGTTTTTCTACTTGCTCGCATTTGCTTCGGATCTTCTCCAATTGTTTTTGCAATTTGGCATTTTCGGCTCGCAAGAATTCAATTTGTTGAACTTCAGTTGGCATGGGAGAGTGGCTTCAAAAGGGGTTTGAACAGAATGGATTTTTCCAGGATCAGGAACGCATTTCCTCAATTTATAGATATCCCTTCGTGTTTCGTCAGCCTCCAAAAATAGCTAGTTCATAATTTAGATTTTCTTTTTAAAAAATAGTCATCGATAAACCTTAAAAGATTGTAAGTATGTGGGTAAAATAATGCTAAATGTTCTCGTCTCCATTTTTCTTCATACTTCATTCTTGCCTGCGAGCCTATTTTATTAAAGACGCTAGTTTTCATTGCCGTAGTTAAAGAATTGTCACGATAAAGACCTAATGATAGTGGTAGTCGAATTTTTTTTATTGCTCGTCTAGAAAAGGCAGATTTAATTCGATCCAGGTACTCAAGATCTGCTCCAAATCTGTTAATTTGCCAATTGCCTATCTTTTTAGGAACAGATTTATGAAAAAGCAAGCTGGAAATATTCATTCTCAAAAACGGAAGCCCGCGTTTCAGCGAAACATTTCCATATTGATCTAGGCGAATCCAATATGAAATAGAGGCCAAACAATTTCTATGTTTTAAAATTTCGTTTATTTGCAAATATAATTTTTGTGGGTGAGATACATCGTCTGCATCATGAACAGTAATAAATTCCCCTTTAGAGTGAAGTAATCCTATATTTCTAGCGATGTACGAACCATAATTTTTATCAAGATTGATAAGCGAAACTCGTCTATCAAAATTACACATGCTCCTTACAATTTCGGCAGTTTTATCTGTTGAACAATCATTTATAACAATTAACTCAAAATTAATGTATATTTGACTCAAAATTGATTTTATTGCGATATAAATCGTACGTTCGGCATTATACGCAGGCATAATAATTGAAATAAGTGGACCTTGCGAGACAGTGCTATATTTACAACTTTCAAGAATCTGCCAGGGGTGACTACTCACGAAAGGTAGCAATTTAAATGAATCTAAATACTGGTTTATTCCGCTCCACCCACTATTAACTACTTTTCTCTCATTATCATTAATCTTGGCCATCAAGAATTTGCGATCGATTAGTGAGCGCACGACATCATAGTAATGCCCTTGAGTTTCTTGTTGATGATGATCTAGCCAATGTTTCAAATCGTCTAGATCATAAAGTCCAGCCTTAAGATTTGCATATATATCTTTTGGTGAGAATTTTTCATTTTCTTTTAACACTTCAATAATGTTCGAGTAGCTGGTAAATAAACTTAATTGAAAATAAAATTCTGCAAATAAATTGTCAATTATTTTCATTTGTTATAGGGACATCTATAAATTGAGGAAATGCGGCACAAGAACAAAAAAAATAATGGATTCAACAGGTTAGAATTGACTTTGAGACCTAAAACCACCTGAAAAATCCATTATGTGCAGAGTATACCGCAAGCCTTCCTCTCAGTTAGATCTTTTTGCCACTGATTTGTATCTGGCGCGAGCCAAAAAAGGCACTGGTGATTAAATCTACTGACAATTGCACGGGAGTCGATTTCAACGGAACGGCTTGCAAATAGTGCGGTGCTGGCTTCTTGTCTTTTTCTTTTTTGGCTTTCTTTTTTGCGCAGTTCCCACGGAATGGCCTTGAAGGCGTAGCCGAAAGGGCTTTCCGTGGGAGCTGCGTTCCGACGCGGTTTACGATGCTGCCGTCGGCGACAGAATTAGCCGATCGTTAAAACGGTATGACCTCATCCTCCTTTTCCGACTTATCATCGTCGGCTTCGTAGTTCAAGGTTGCGGCATAGACAACATCAAGAGATTCTTGGCATCTCTTGGCTTGCCATTTTGCGTAGTATCCCCAGACACGCACTCGCTCTGTCTTGATTAACCCTCGGCAGTGCTCTCGCAGATTCGCAACCATGCTCCGTGTCGCATCATTTAGATCCGATTGTTCGGACAGGATCACCTTACGAATTCTTTGCATGTTTTGCCTCCTGTCGGATTTGAGCCATGGCACCGTACTTTTCGCGCATTGATTTGCCGCTCAGTTCAATGATGTAACTCTGGTTAATCACTCGATCCATGACGGCGTCAGCCTTGATTGGATCACTGAATTGCCCGTGCCATTGCTTGATCGAAACCTGGCCGACAATGATCAACGATCGAATTCCCATACGTTGTCCCAGAATGGTCAAGAAATCAGACGCGGTCTTGTCGTCCATTGCCTCGATACCAAAGTCGTCAATGACCAGCAATTGCTTGTTAAACAGGGAATTGCGTAGATTGCTTACTTTGTTGTTGGCCTTGGCAGAGGCAATCTCAATGATCAGTTGCGCCATGTTATAGTAGCTGACTGTGTAGCCGTGCATACAAGCCTGATAAGCCAACAGGCTTGCAATGTAGCTTTTTCCGCAACCGGTAGCCCCATGGATAACAACCCACCGCTTCATGGGCAACTTGATCCACTCGCATTCTCAAAGCCCTTCGAACATCGAGCGATTCAGGCCTCGGCTTACCTCCCAGTTAACGTGCTCGAGACGTGCCATATGCACTTGCGGCAAGCGTGCGTTCTTCAAGTCTCGGCTTTGACGTTTGTGTTGGCGGCACCGTTGTTCCGCCTGCAGCATGCTCAACAGCCGCTCTTCAAACGTCATTTGACTGTACGCTGGCTTTTCCCATTGCGTCTGGAAGGTGGCAAAGAATTCCGGGATCTTGAGCTCCTTGCAGATTGTGGCGATTTCCTCTCTGCATTTGGTAAGCATCGTCATTTGTTTTCTCCCGTCGTTTGAGTGAGCAGTTGGTCGTAATAGGCGGAACCACGAATGTCTTCCGGACGCAGTTGACTTCGATCGCAACACTTGCCTTCAGAGTGTCTGGTGCGGTTGTCGATGACGGCGTCGATTTCCTCGCAAAGAACCTTGTACGATGGAGTTAAGCGAGTGAGCGTTGCTTGACAGGACTTTTCAAAGAGCTCATTGCCGAGTCGCGTCCTATGACCGTTGACGCCGCGCAGCACTTTTCTGGCAACTTCACCGTAGTTTTGCTTGAGCAAATACGTGCAAAGCTTTCGAGCAGATTCACCGCTTTGTCCGATTAACTCGATGAGTTCCTCCTTGGTCTACATGACTGCACGGATCGATTCCGGCATGTGCTCGCGCAAAATGATGTCTTGCGATTTGCCTTCGCGCAGGTAATGTATCCATGTCCGTTCCCCGGTCCGGAGATCAAAAATGCTGACTGTTTGCGACTTGCTGCTTTTGATAACCTTGACCTGTCGGTCCAAGTAACCGAGGGGAATGGAGTATCTGCAGTTTTCGAAGCGTACGACATTGCCTTTTTGCACTTTGAGGATCTTGCTGACAGACGACAATTCGTACGGAATCGACGGCAAAGGACGAAGCGCGATTTTTTCTTCCTCCATGAGATCAGCTCGAGAAAAGCCGTCGGAACGCGTCGTCAAGGGGCGTGCGTTGAGTTTGAGAAGTTCTTTGCCGATAGCCTTGTTGATTTCTTCGAGACTGAAGAATTGGCGTCCTCTCAGAGCCGTCAATATGAAGCGTTGGCACTGGTACACAGCGTTCTCAACCATCGCTTTGTCTCGCGGTTTACTGGGCCTAACAGCAACCGGAATGGTGCCGTAGTAATCGCAGAACTCCCTGTATTGCTTGCAAAGTCGCGGGCAACACTTGTCCGGTTTGATCACCAGCGAGGTCGAGTTGTCCAGATAAATATGCTTCGGAACTCCGCCGAAAAAGGAGAGCATCTGGATCTGAGCGTCGAGCCAGTCGTCTCGCGTCTGTCGTTCGGTCGCACAGCAGAAAATATATTCGGACGCCGGCAGAACGCCGACGAAGATTTGCGATGCGGCCACCTTGCCGAGCCCGTCTGGCGTCCATGGCAAGGTGTCGCCGCTGTAATCAATCATGGCGACATAGTCGAAATCCCACTGATTAGTGAGTTCCACTTCCCTGCATGAAGGCGGCAGATTCTGACAAAACCGGGCGTAGGCCTTGCAGAAGCCCTTGTAGCCGAGGGCTGTGGCGCCTTTCGGCACACTGTTACGATAACTGTCCCAGAGGGCTTTTAAGGTCCGTCGGTTCTTACCGTGGACTTAGTGTCGGCAGTAAACGGTTTCGAAATCCGGTTCATGAAATCCGGATCGAACAGTGGTTCCGACACCAAGACGGGACTCGAGGTCATTCTGTTTCAACCCGATGGCTTGCTCGAGAGTCAGATTCGCCTGTTTGATGCGATCGAGGTAACGTTGTACGGTGGATTTAGAGATTCCGAGTTCTCGGGCTATGGCTTGCCGCGAGGCACCGCTTAGCGTCCGGCGCAGAATCTCTTATGCATAAGAGTCTTACTCCTATTTGATTGATGGGGAAAATCCCCTTTGCGAACAAAGGGTTAATTCATCCTATCAGCTAAGACTCGTTGCATATCTTCTCAGCGTATATACGCTACAAAACATCCACTCCGAGGGCGACAGTCGTTCGCTGTGGCTTCGACTCGCGTTCGATCCGAGGCGCCGGAAGCCAACGTTCCAAATTTGGCGACCGGCGACAATCGTTCTACTTGAAATCGCCGAGCGTTCGATTAAAAGCGAGTAGTGGTCTGCCGGGTGAGATGCCCGTTCGATTGAGGGCGAAGGGCGTTCGATCAGTAGCGCCAGACGTTCCATCTTGGGCGACTGGCGTCTCACCAGCGAAGATTAGCGTTCCCAGCTAGGCGCCGATCGTTCCAGGTTCGTTGACTCTCGTTCGATTGGAATCGCCCCGGAAGCTAAGAGCAGGAAATGGAAGGGAAATGTTGGGGAGCGGTTCATTCTTGTCGACTGTCGTTCGATCTGAAGTCGCCGGTCGTTCGGCCGGAATCGACTGTCGCCGCGGATTTGCTCCGATCGATCGTTCCATCTCTGTCGACTCCCGTGCCGTTTTCTGTTCCCTAATTCACGCTGGCAAGCTCTTACGGTGTCCCAAACCCGCTAAACGGAACGAAAATTCTCTTTCGTTGGAATGGCATGATTTCATGCATCCCTCTGGCTTCACTTGGTTGCAATGGTTGGCTTTCCTATGTTCTGGAAGGGGGCTTAAATCAGCTTCGGCCTACGGCCTCCAGCTGATTTGAGCCCCGAAACTCATATCCGATTTCAGACTTGGAAACGGCCGTGAGTTTCTCGGCATAGAGACTTTTTGAGAGTTTGCTGACTGCTGGA
>ENA-USUJ01003543-USUJ01003543.1-human-gut-metagenome-genome-assembly--contig:-NODE-3543-length-10447-cov-6.023819_pt1 | contig 10447 bp, 8 predicted proteins | sample MGYA00250061_ERZ773398 | MGnify/ENA primary metagenome ERZ773398 (study PRJEB29103, sample SAMN06111992) | human gut metagenome | biome: human gut; feature: ankylosing spondylitis patient; material...
GGCGGTCAGGTCGCGCTCGGCGAAGTCGCCGTGCTCGGCATTCTGGGCCTGCCGCTCATGCGCCTGCTGCCGCGCAATCCGAAGTTCCGCGAGATCATCCGCAGCTATCAAAAGGAGTGACGGAGCATGGACCGTTCCAGCGGTATCCTGCTGCCGGTGTCGGCCCTGCCGGGGCCGTGCGGCATCGGCGACCTGGGCGCAGCCGCCCGGGATTTTATCGATTTTCTCGCTGCCGCCGGGCAGCGCTATTGGCAGATCCTGCCCCTCAACCCGCCGGACGGCGCGCACTCGCCGTACCTGTCGGCCTCGACGTTTGCCGGCAGCACCGACCTGCTCTCACCCGAGCCGTTCGTTGCGCGCGGCGCGCTCACGCTCGACGAGGTGCGCGCCATCGACTGGGGCAGTGATCCCATGCGCGTGGACTACGCGCGCGTGCACGCGGGCAGGACCGCGCTCTGGGATGCGGCGTTCGCGCGCGAACGGGACGCTGTTGTGCCCGCGCTGCGCGCCGCGCTCGCGGCCGAGCCGTGGCTGTGTGACTACTGCCTGTACATGGCTCTGAAGGAAGCGCAGGGCGGCGCGCCGTGGTATGCCTGGCCGCAGCCCCTGTGCGAACGGGACGTTGCCGCGCGCGCGGAGGCGCTCGCGCGGCTCGACGACCGCGTGCTCCTGCACGCCTACCTCCAGACGGAGTTCACCCGCCAGTGGGACGCGGTGCGCGCCTACGCCCATGCGCACGGCGTGCGCATCATCGGCGACCTGCCCATGTACGTCGCGCCCGACAGCGCGGACGTCTGGGCGCAGCCGGAGCAGTTCTGTCTCGACCCGGACGGGCAGCCGAGCGCTGCCGCCGGTGTCCCGCCGGACTATTTCAGCGCCGACGGCCAGCTCTGGGGCAACCCGCTCTACGATTGGGATGCCATGCGCGCGGACGGCTTCCGGTGGTGGAAGGAGCGCATCCGCAGCGCAGCAAAGCGCTACGATGTGGTGCGTATCGACCATTTTCGCGCCATTTCGAGCTACTGGGTGGTGCCGCGCGGCGAACTGACCGCCCGCGGCGGCCACTGGGCGCCCGGCCCCGGCCCGGCGCTGCTGCAGGCACTGCACACGGCAGCGCCTGAGCTGCAGCTCATCGCCGAGGACCTCGGCACGATCGACGACGACGTGCGCCGGCTCGTCGCGCGCTCCGGCTGCCCGGGCATGCGCGTGCTGCTCTTCGGCTTCGACCCCAGCGGCACGTCCGAGCACCGGCCAGACCGCGTGCGCGCGCACAGCGTCTGCTATGTCGGCACGCACGACAACGCGCCCGCCGCCGCGTGGGCGGCGCTCGGCGGCGCGGACGCCGACTATGCCATGCGCTGCCTCGGCGTGTACGATGTCGCGCGCCTGCCGGAGGCGCTGCTGCGCGCCGGCATGGGTTCGCGCGCGGAGCTGTTCATCGCGCAGATGCAGGACGTGCTCGGTCTCGGCGCCGAGAGCCGCATGAACACGCCCGGCACGGCCTCCGGCAACTGGGTCTGGCGGCTGCTGCCCGGTCAGGCGGACGCACAGACGGCCGCGCGCCTGCTCGCGCGCACGCAGGCTGCCTGCCGCATATAGACGCAAAACATCAGCGGACACCGGTTCCGATGTCCGCTGATGTTCTGTCTTGTTTAGATGATCGCGCGTATCTGCTCGATGAGTGTCTTGTAAAACAGCCGGTATCCCGCCTCCGACAGATGGATGCCGTCGTCTGCGTTGAGCGCGCGGGGGTCGCCCCCGTCGAGAAAGCGCTCGCGCGGGTCCACGCACGGCACGTCCAGCTCGTCGGCGATGGTGCGCACGAGCCCGGAGTAGCGCTCCTGCGTGCGGTAGATGCGCCGCACGTCGCCCAGCCACTGCATCACGCCCGCGGCGCTCGCGCCGTTGTGGTCGATGCAGGCGAGGTACTTCACCTCGTCGATGGGCGGCAGGGTCGTGAAGATGGGGCGGATGCCGGCCTCGCGCAGCATCTGCACGATGGCCGCCATGTTCGCGCGGAATTCGTCCGCCAGCACCACGGGGTCGTGATCCTGATCCGGGTGCGCGGCCACGTCGGCCCAGTCATAGTTGCAGTCGTTGCCGCCGTATTCCACGAGCGCCCAGTCATAGCGGTGGCCGCGGGCAAGGTCGCGCTGCACGAGCGTAACGCCTTTGCGCGAGGTCGCGCCGAAGACGGACTTGTTCGTCACCTCGGCGTGCAGCCCGGCGAGCGGGGTCTCGAACAGGTCGGTGTGAAAATGATACCGCAGCTGCTCATCCGGCAGCGTGCCCTTCATCAGCGAGTCGCCGAACACGGCGATGCGCAGCATCTCTTCCATCGCGGGTGCCTCCTGAAACTTTGGTTACTTCATCATACCGGGAGACACTTAAAGAATTATTAGAAATTTGTAAAGAAATCGCGGCGATCGGACAGATCGCCGCGATTGGCAGTTTCGGCAGATTTATTTCCACAGCGCCGGTGGATACGTCCCGTCGGCGTGCAGAGCGCGCAGCGCCGCGACGACGCCGGGCTTGTCGTCCTGATACGTCAGGCCGAACCAGTGCTCATCCGTCTGCAGCACACGCGTGCTGACGCGCCCCTGCGCCGTGAGCGCGTCCATCATCACGGGCAGCAGACACTCGCGCTTCTCATCGCCGGGGGCGAGATCGCGCACAAAGGCGTCAAAATACTGCGCCATCACGTCCAGCATCGCCGGGTGATAGCCCCACAGGTTCATGCTCACGATCGCCTCGGGGTCGAGCACGACGCCCGCGCCCTCGCCGGACGTGTCGCGGATCGTACCGTCCGGGCAGAGCTGGATTTTATACGTCTCCTGCACTTTGCACAGCAGACCGCCCTCCGTCGCGCACACGCCGCGCGTCACGGTGCCGAAGGGGCTCACAGTGTTTTTCAGCCGGTAGCCGACCATGGCGGCGTCCTGCGCGCCGTGCAGCTCCGGCAGCGCGGCGGCAATGGCGTCGATGGCGCCGCGGCCGTAAAAATCGTCGGCGTTGATGACGGCAAAGGGCGTCCGGATCACATCGCGCGCGCACAGCACGGCGTGCACGGTGCCGAGCGGCTTGCTGCGCTGCGCCAGCTCCGGCCGCGCCGCGGTGAAGCGGTCCGGTGTCTGGAACGCGTAGTCGATGCGCATGCCGGTGCGCTGCTCGATGCGGTCGCCGAAGAGGTCGCGCACGTCCTGCAGCATCTGCGGCTTGATGATGAGCACGATGCGGTCAAACCCGGCGCGCAGCGCGTCGTAGATCGCGTACTCCATCAGGATCTCGCCGTCGGGGCCGAGGCGCTCGATCTGCTTGACGCCGCCATAGCGCGAGCCGAGGCCGGCCGCCATTACTACCAGGGTCATATCCATATGCGGTGAACCTTTCTGTCTGTTATAAAGATCGTAACATACAACATAGCACAAATGAAGTGAAACTGTCAATCTTTGTGTGCTGTCAAAATGCACCGCTGGAAGGGCAAACCATTGCAAAAACAGGATAAGTGCGGTAAAATCGCTTCGACCTGTGAGACCTGAAGGATCTTCGGTGTGACATTTTCCGAAAAGGAGGACGGGCGCGCACGCGGCGCGTCCGAGAGATGATGAAGCGAATCTTGTCTTTTTTTCTGACCGTGGCTCTGTCGGCGGCACTGCTGGCGCCGGGGGCGGCTGCGGTGAATGAGGCTGTAGCCAAGGATACCGACTGGCTGTACATCACGATCGACCCCGGTCACGGCGGCGACGGCGCGGGCGGATATGACCCCGGTGCGATCAACAGCACCTACGGCTATCAGGAGGCGGACCGCGTGCTCAGGATCGGCCTCTATCTCAAGCAGGAGCTCGAGACGTACCGCCATGTCCATGTGGACATGACGCGCTCCGATCGTGACGGCACGTATTATACGGCGCCACTGAGCAAGGTGCAAAGACGCGTGGACTTTGCACAGCAGAAGGGCTCGGACCTGCTCGTGAGCCTGCACCTGAACGGTGCCGCCACGCAGTCTGCGCACGGCGCGCTGATCCTTGCGAGCAACGGCAACTATGACGCCAAGTGCGCGGACATCGTCGACGGTGTCGGCACGAACATCCTCACGCAGCTCGGCAAGCTCGGCCTCGACACGAGCCGCGGCCTTGTCAAGGAGAGCTCGCACGACGGCACGACCTATCCCAACGGCAAGCTCGCCGATTATTACGGCATCGTCCGCTACGGTCAGCTTACGCACATCCCGTCGCTGATCATTGAGCACTGTTTCATCAGCAGCGACAGCGACAGCGCGCAGTTCCTCTCGAGCGAGGCAAAGCTGCAGGCAATGGCGCAGGCGGATGCGCGCGGCATCGCGGCGTATTACGGTCTTGAGAAGAAAACAGAGGGCGAGACCGACCCCGAGCCGGCCTTCCGCGACTGCCGCAAGCACTGGGCGCGGGAATACATTGACACTGCCGCAGCCGCCGGCTGGGTGGCCGGCGTCGGCAACGGGCTCTTCGCCCCGGACGACGCACTCACGCGTGGCATGTTCGTGACCATGCTGGCGAGGCTTGCCGGCGTGAACCAGGCGGACTATCCCGACAGCCGGTTTTCGGACGTCGAGGCGAGCGCGTGGTATGCACCCAGCGTATCCTGGGCAGCATCGAAAGGGATCGTCTCCGGCGTGGGCGACGGGAAGTTTGAACCGAACCGCAACATCACCCGTCAGGAGATGGCGGTGATCATGGCGGGCTACCTCGCATGGAAGGGCATCGACACGACGCCGGGCACCGAGGCCTCCGCCTACAACATCGCAGACCTTGACGACATTGCCCCGTGGGCGCTCAAGAGCGTCTGCTTCTGCTATGAGAAGAAGCTGCTGACCGGGCGCGGCACGAGCTTTGCGCCGCTGGCCAACGCCACGCGCGCCGAGGCGTGCGTCGTGCTGTGCGGGCTCCATGACTTTCTCACCGCGTCCGGCGGTTGACTTCCTGCGCCATTGGCGTATAATAAGAGCAACATATCGTTGAAACGGAGGAAACCCCAACTATGAGCGACCATCACAACGAAACCCCTGAAAATTGCACCCACGACTGCTCGACCTGCGGCGAAAACTGCGAGCACGCGGCCGAATCCCTGCAGCAGGCGCTGCGTCCGGGCGCCCGTGTTGACAAGGTCATCGCGGTCGTCTCCGGCAAGGGCGGCGTCGGCAAGAGCCTCGTGACGAGCCTGCTCGCCTGCGAGATGCAGCGCCGCGGCCATCAGGCTGCCGTGCTCGATGCCGATATCACCGGCCCCTCGATCCCGCAGGCGTTCGGCGTCCACGGCAGCGCCATGGGCGGCGAGGATTTCCTGTATGCCAACCGCACCCGCACCGGCATTGAGATCATGTCCATCAATCTCCTGCTCCCGAACGAGACCGACCCCGTCGTCTGGCGCGGCCCGGTCATCGCCGGCGCCGTGACCCAGTTCTGGACCGACGTCCAGTGGGAGAACGTGAACTATATGTTCGTCGATATGCCTCCCGGAACGGGCGACGTGCCGCTGACGGTGTTCCAGTCCCTGCCCGTGGCGGGCGTGGTCGTCGTCACGTCTCCGCAGGAGCTTGTCGGCATGATCGTCGACAAGGCCGTCAACATGGCCGACATGATGCACGTGCCCGTGCTCGGCATCGTTGAGAACATGGCCTACTACACCTGCCCGGACTGCGGCAAGCAGCATGCCATCTTCGGCGAGAGCCACATTGAGGCCATTGCCGCCAAGCACGGCATCCCCAACACGGCCAAGCTGCCCATCGACCCGGCCATCGCGGCGGCATGTGATGCCGGCCGCATCGAGGACGTGCAGGGCGACTGGCTCAGCAGCCTCGCCGACGCCATCGAGGGCAAGTAATTTTCATTTGGAATCGAAAAAACCGCTCTGCATTTTGCAGAGCGGTTTTTTGCTGCGTTTCACCATTTATTGATGACCTTCTCGGCGAAGCCGGGGAGGTCTTTGACATTCAGTACCGTGCCGTCGTCGAGCACGGCGCGGCCGTTGAACACGCCGAACACCTGGTGCTGGTCGGACTTGATGAGCCCCACGTCCGAGCAGCTCGCGCGGTCGAGCACGGGGGTGTAGTCCATCTCGAAGCGGCCGTCGTCGCTCGTGAAGGTCCAGGGCCGCATGTAGTCCGGCGTGGCCTTTCCGCCGTCGCCGGGGATGTGGAAGGTGACCTGGCTGAGCTTGTGCGCCCGGCCCTTGTAAAAGAGCATGTTCTCGCTCGCGGCGCTCGTGTTGCCGAAGCCGTAGCCGATGTTGAAGCCGAACGGCTCCCCGTCCACGAGACCGGAGGCGCTGCCCCAGTACCACGTGTTTTTGTACGTCCACACGCCGCGGCCCCAGTCGAGCACGGCGAAGCTGTCCGCCGGGTCGAAGGTATATGTGCGGTTGTGGTAGCCGTAGGTCACGGTGCCCTCGGCGCGCATGCAGTTGATCTTCTGATTGTAGTAGAAGTGCTTATCCTTGTCAAAGGGTGTGGCGATGACCATGGACTCGGCCGGGATGTCCGTGAGCGTGACCTTCGCGTACAGCGAGCCCTCGGGGCCGAAGTTTTTCATCTGCGCGATGAGCACGCGGCGGTCTCCCTCATTCTTGAAGAGAATGCTGTAGTTCCGCCCGGCACTGTGCACATCGCCGGTCTCGCTGCTCTCGGGCAGGCCGACGCGGCCGTTGGTGAAGGCCTTCATCGGGCTTTTCGTGATCTCCCATCCCTCGTCGAGGTTGAGCAGGGAGATGGAGTCGAGCCCCATGTAGCTGTTGTCCGCGATGGTCAGCGCCAGGGCAAAGTGGCCGTTGTTGATGCAGTAGTAGTCCCATTCCTTGATGCGCAGCTTGTTCGCCTGAATGTCGCTGCGGCGGTAGACGGGCAGCAGGGTCTTCGCGTAGCCGGGCTCGGTCAGGTTGCCGCTCGCGTCGAGCAGGGGGCGGCGCTCGGTGATCTCGTGCTGATTCATGCTTCGCGCTCCTTTTTGATCTGCCGGATGTCCCGCCCCACAAACGGGAGCGTCTGATATTCGCCCTCGATGCGCGACAGGATCTGCGGCGTGTATTTTTTCTGCAGCTCCTCGTTGGAGCAGTTCGTGCTGATGATGGTGGCTTTCTTGCGCGTCAGGCGCGTGTTGATGAGCGTGTAGAGCGCGCTCGTGGAGTAGGCCGTGATCATCTCGGTGCCGAGATCGTCGAGGATCATCAGGTCGCAGCCGAGATACTGCTCCACGCGCTGCGCGGCGGCCTCGCCGTCGGCGCTGCTGCGCTGGAACTTTGCGCACTCGAACGCGTCGAGCGCGCTCGCGGCCGTCTCGTAGGCGACGGCATAGCCCGCGCCCGCGACGACACGCGCGATGCACGCCGACAAATACGTCTTGCCCAGTCCCGTGCCGCCCTGCAGCAGCAGGTTCATCGTGCCGGGGCGGAACGTCTGCGCGAACGTGCGGCAGACCTGAAACACGCGCTCCATCTTCGGCCGCGCGCTCTCGTCATAGAGCGTCAGGTCGAAGTGCTCAAACGCCTCGTCGCCGTTTTGGAGCAGGCGGCTGAGGTCGCGCGTGAGCTCGGCATTGTAGCGCCGCAGCAGACAGCGGCAGGGCTGCCCGTGGACGTAACCCGTGTCGCGGCAGTCGGGGCAGGTGTAGATGTCGTCGGTGTAGTCCACCGGCAGGTGATAGCTTGTCAGCAGCTCGGCGCGCTGCGCCTGCGTGTCAAGATTCGCACGCTCGAGCGCACGCAGCTCGTCCGTCGGGTCGCTGCCGTGGCGCATCGTCAGACCGACGAGCGTGATCATCTGCTGCTGCAGCGTCTGGTCGAGTGCACGCAGACCGGGCACGCGGCGATAGGCGTCGTCCACGCGGCGGCGGTGCTCGCGCTCGTTTTCCGCGCGCTGCTGCGCGATCTGCTCGCGGGCGCGCGCCAGATAGATCCCATTGCGGGCCATGCCGGTCCCTCCTTAGGTGTTGGTCTGCTCCATTTTGCGGAGCATTTGTTCCACGCGATCGAGATCGTCGCGGTCGGCTGCGGGCGCGGCGGCAGCCGCGCGGTGCTTGCCCGCTGCGCGCGGGTCGCCGCTGCTGATCTCGTCGAGCGTGTGCAGCCCTTTTTCGTGCCAGCTCATGAGGATGCGGTTGAGATAGGGCCACTTGCGCGCGCCGGTCGCCACGACCGTGCGGTCATATGCCTCGGCGATCGCCTCGCAGCCAAAGCCCATGTCCAGCCAGCTCGTGATGTAGCCGCGCTCGGTGCGGCTCGGCGCCCGGTCGCAGATCTGCAGCACCTGCAGCACCTGCTGCGCAAGGTCCCGCCGCGCCTGACGCCGTTGCAGAAATTCCTCCGCCTGCGCCGTCGTGTGGATCTCCTGATCGGCCCACGCGTAGGCCTCCTTTTCGATCCGGCGCATCGTCGGCGTGCCGGCGTGGCCGCGCTCGGCGCGGTATTCCTGAAATACGTAGTGGATCAGCTCCATGAGCACGTCGGCCGGGAGGCCCAGATAGTCGCGCAGGCCCAGGAGCATATTCATCTCGGGCGTTGTGAGCTTGCGGCCGTAGAGCTGCTCGGCCTCGCGGCGCACGGTCTGCATCGGCTCGTCGCTGAGCATCCGGCTGGCGATGTCCTCGGCCGTGTACTGCGGCAGTTCAGCCGCGGGCACGAGCTTCGGCTCGGCCGTGGCCGGCTTGTCCGCCGGTACGGGGGCGGCCCTCCCTGCGGCGGAGACGAGCCCAAGCGCGCACAGCCGCTCCATCGTCTGGCGCAGTTCGCGCTCGGTCAGGCCGATGCTCTCGGCGGGAAACGGCTTTCCGCCGGCGCGCAACAGCGCCAGATATGTCAGGGCGCAGCGCCCGTCTTTTTCCCGCAGCAGCTTGTCCACTTCCTCGACCGGCAGCGACAGGCACACCGGCCGCGACAGCGTAAATTCGGCTCGATCCATGCAATTACCCCTCGGGTCTGTAGAAATTCATGATAGATTCACATTATAGCATGAAAATTGACTTGTAGCAAGAGCGCCTGCTGTGCTATAATACTATATGTATGACTATAACTGGGAGTGGGTCTATGCTGGAACTGCTGGCGCCTGCGGGCAACCTCGATGCCGTCATTGCGGCGGTGCAAAACGGGGCGGACGCGGTGTATATGGGCTTTGGCGACGGGTTCAACGCGCGCCGGAGCGCGGATAATTTCACACGGGAGTCGTTTGCAAAAGCGGTGCGCTACTGCCATATCCGCGGCTGCAAGGTCTACGTCACGCTCAACACCCTCGTGGGCGACCGCGAGATGGAGGCCGCCGCCGCGCTCGCGCAGCAGGCGTCGGACGCCGGGGCGGACGCGATCCTCGTGCAGGATCTGGGGCTTGCGCGCGTGCTGCGCGATGCTCTGCCGGATATCCCGCTGCACGCGAGCACGCAGATGAGCATCCACAACCTCGCCGGAGTCGAGGCTGCGGCCGAGATGGGCATCACCCGCGCCGTGCTCGCGCGCGAGCTCTCGCTCGAGCAGATCCGCTTCATCTCGCAGCACGCGAGCATCGAGACCGAGGTCTTTGTGCACGGTGCGCTGTGCTTCTGCTATTCCGGTCAGTGCTATATGAGCGCGCTCATCGGCCGCCGCAGCGGCAACCGCGGCGCGTGTGCGCAGCCGTGCCGCATGCAGTACAGCATGGGCGGACGCATGGACGAGTACCCGCTGAGCCTGCGCGACAACTGCCTGGCGGATTATCTGCAGCAGCTCGATGAGGCCGGCGTCGCCTGCGTGAAGATCGAGGGGCGCATGAAGCGGCCGGAGTATGTTGCCGTGGTCACGGATGTGTATGCCAAGTGCATCCATGAGCACCGCGTGCCCACGCCGGAGGAAAATGACCGTCTTGCACTGGCGTTTTCGCGTCAGGGCTTCACGCAGGGCTACCTGCTCGGCAAAAAGGGGCCGGATATGCTCGGCACCCGCGCGGCCGAGCCCGACCGCGAGGTCGAGAAGATGTTTACCGCCGCGCGCAGGGCGTATGCCGACGGCGAGCGCCGCCGCGTGCCCGTGAAGTTTTATGCCAAGGTGCAGAGCGGCGAGCCGGTCATGGCCGCCGTCATGGACGCCGAGGGGCACCGCGCCGTGCTCACCGGCCCCGTGCCGGAGCCCGCGCAGCGCGCGCCGCTGACCGCGCAGAGCCTTGCCGACCAGTTTGCCAAAACGGGCGGCACGCCCTACTATTCCACCGGCACCGAGAGCCGCATCGACCCGGACCTCTATCTCCCGGCTGCCGCCGTCAACGACCTGCGCCGCCGGCTCATTACCGGCCTGAAGGAGGAGCGCGCGGCCCTGCCCGAGCGGCGGAGCCTGCCGCTGCCGCAGCTCCCGGAGGGGAAACGCTATTTTGCAGACCCCGTGCTCATCGTGCAGGTGCATCAGGCCGAGCAGCTCACGCAGGAGCTTGCCGCGCTGCGCCCGGCGTATGTGTACGTGC
>ENA-USUJ01003546-USUJ01003546.1-human-gut-metagenome-genome-assembly--contig:-NODE-3546-length-10443-cov-7.550743_pt1 | contig 10443 bp, 7 predicted proteins | sample MGYA00250061_ERZ773398 | MGnify/ENA primary metagenome ERZ773398 (study PRJEB29103, sample SAMN06111992) | human gut metagenome | biome: human gut; feature: ankylosing spondylitis patient; material...
CGGCGGAAATCGCAACGGTTCCGTCGCCTGCGTACAGCTTGACCCACTCAACGCCGCCGTACAGGAAGCGCCCGCCCCACCAAGGCCGGTATACTCGAAGCTCACTGCGTCCCCGTCAGAGAGAGTAATATCAGCGATCAGCGTCAGCGTTTTTACTCCTCCCCCACTCGCCATATCCACCGGCACCCACGCGGTCGGCACACCGTTAGCATCCACAGCCGCGATTTTGACGGTCTGGCCAACGGTTGCGCCGGTGACATCCAGCCCAGCACCGGCGGGCCCCTGTGGCCCGGTGTCGCCTTTAGGCCCTTGTTCGCCTTGTGGCCCTTGTGGCCCGGTATCTCCTTTAGGCCCCTGCGCACCATCAAACTCCCCAGACGCTTTTGCCTGTGCCAGCGCGGCATTGGTCGCGCTCTGCAAACCATCCTGCGTGATATAATCGCCCTTCGGCTGTAGCTTTTCGGCAGCGGCGTCAACGGCGCTGGTAACGCCCTCAGGGGTCGCCGCTCCCACGTCCTCAGCAGTCAGCTCCACCGCTCCGGTTTTTCCGTTAACACTGGTAACGCCAGCAACGCCGCCGCCCTCCTCCAGCGCCTTGATCCGCTCGTCCAGCTGCTCCCATGTTTTGACCTCAGTGGGGGTGTACGCGTAGTCGGCGGGTTTGTTCCGTCCCTTAACTGGGACTCTCGCAACGTCTATCGTATGGTTTGTATCATACGTCCATAATATAATGTCGTTTTCTAGCTGCAAAAGTTCGTCTGGTACCGCAACCATTCTGTCAACCGCCTGGAATGCGACACCCTCACCACGCATCTTAAAATGCACGGTTGGAACTCCTTCCGGCACCTGGATAGATTGTCCAGTGTCCCACTGATAAAAATGGCCTTTCCCATTTGACAGTGTAATTTCCATTTTTCCCTCCTACTATGCCCGGTATAGAGTTGGATTCGCGGAAATCCCATCCAACGCCATACTCGATGTCAGCCACATATTGATATAAATCCGTGTGGTTGCCGTTAGTGTAAACCTTGCCCCACCACCGACATCCCATACCGGAGTTCTGTCCGCCGTGCTGGCGCCGTTACTGCTGGTTGTAGTCCCTGCAATTCCATCCCCGGTGTCCGCATTGTATACCCTCAGTCCCCACATAGAATGATTTGGATTTTTTGTGTTGGTTCCAGTCCCATTTACAAATCCAGATAGTTTATAAGTCCCAGGTGGAAGCTCAATCGGACATGATTTCGACACAAAAGTTTTCGTCATGCCGGATGTCGGCTTTCCACTCAGACTCATTTTCTTTCCCGCCATTGTGATTGTAAGCCCATTGTTGTTGCTGGTTCCTTGCGGTATACCCGACGGGACGTCCGGTATCAAGTCCGTCACCCCAGCCGTCAAATCTCCGCTTGCCCCACGCGTTATGCTGCCATACAGTGGCCTTGCATACATAAATGGTGCTCTTGCCGCCACGCTTGTCACGATCAGATTGCCAGATGCAGGATAGCTGGTGATATTCAAAAATTTGCTGTCCGAAATCATCAGCCCAACGTGGCTAATCCCGTAGTACCGCTTTGGGTAAACCAGGGTTCCGTTATCGTTTGTTTTGTAGAAAAAGCATAGGTCTCCCGGCTTTACTTCCCGCTCCCCGGGAAAGAAAGTAAGCGCCATCCGCCCGTAGTACGCTGCAATGTCTGATGCCGTCACAATGCGGAGGTACCCATCCGACGTTTTGTATTTGTCCGCCGTGTATGCCACGTCCGCGTTAGTAGGCTGTTTGTCAAAGTACGTCTCTGCCCACGCGTCACTTGTTGCGTGGACGTTTTTGGGGTTATAGCTCTGGTTCGGGCCAGTAATCCCGGCAAACGGGCTATTCAGATACCCAATTCCTCGCAGCACAAACCCCGTATAGGAGGAGCAGTCCATCACACCCGCCCCAGAAGCATCAGACAGTCTTCCAGTTCCGTCGGGATTGGTTGGCTTCATCGGGCCATAGCCATCTGCATAGGAAAATGCCCTAGTTCCGCTTGCCTTGGCGTTCCAATATGTCGTGGCCGCAACGACTGCCGCCATCGCCCCGTCAAAGTTCGAACTGTCCGGGCTTACGCCGCCGTTTGTGTTGATGTTCGGCAGCTTCGCCCATATCGTTTCAATTTCCGCCGGGATGTTTTCCCCGAGGATCGTTTGCGTCCTGTGCGTCTTCTCGCGGATTTTCTTGGTGATCGCCGCCAGCGTCTCCCGCTTTATGGTGTACATTACGTCGCCACCCCCTCAGCCGCCGTCAACCGCTCCCACACCTTTTTCACGATCTCCTCCGGTGTCGTGGCCTCCTGCTTCTCTTTTGCAATGCTCCTCGTCAGCTCCGTTGCCGTGGCCCCCAGCGTCACCGTGCTTTTGTCCGGTGCCCCCGGCTCCAGATGGATTTTGAGGCACGGCATATCTGTCTCCAGATCGTGCGGCGCTGACCTCACGTGTACGATTTCCCCTAGCTGGATATCATCAATCTCAATGTTCACGATGTGCAGGTCTACGGCGTTCAGTTCGATCGTCGTCGTGGCCTTCACCTGGTTTTTTAGCCACGCTTTCGCCTTGGTCAGCAGATTGCTGGGCAGCGTCACGTCATCCCATACGTTTGTCCCCCAGATTTTTCCCCAGACCTTGATTCCGTCCGCGTCCTCCACATACATGGTTCCGCCGTTTGCCTCTCGCACCGTCACCCGGTTTCCGTGCCACAGTGTCAGCCCGGATGTTTCTGGTTCTTCTGTATATTTGTCGTAGGTGTTTTCGTTGGTTCCGTTTTCTTCAATCCGCGCCCCGAACGGGTATAGCACCGTCACAATGTTCTCTGCGTCAATGTGCTCCTCCAGGTCAAGCAGATTTTCCCCAAATTCTACGGTCTGGTTGCTTTTTTCGGTCAGCTCCGCCAGGTAGTCCACATAATATTTCCCGTCCGTCTCCCTGACCATTACGTAGCCGCCCAGCACATCAATCAGCCGCCCCGAAACCGCCTCCCAGCTGGATATGCTGGACTCGCTGGATCGTACCAGCACCCCGTTGTTGTCCTGGTCTGTCACCGTCACAGTCCCCAGGTATAGCTTTTTGTAATCCTCCACCTCGCTATTGTGGGTGTCCAGGATAAAACGCAAAAAGCTTGTTACCGTGCCCTTGTAAGCAAACGGCGGCAGCATGGAGTCGCAGAGGAACGCCAAGTGCCCCTCACAGTACACCTCTACATTGTTGTAAAAGTCCCGCGTGGTGTCCGCCACCCGCCCCCGAAATACTTTTCTTCCGCCGTAGGTTGCAATTACAACTGTCCCCAGCTGTGTTGCCGTATCATACCCAGGGTTTGTAATCGGCACCGTGAACTTCATTGACCCGTGAGCGTTTACCTCCAAGTCAATTTCTATGTCCGCTACCACTCGCCCTTGATCGTACAGATTCGGGTGGTCGATGCATACATCCCCCGCATAAACGGCCCACAGCGCCGGGTTGCTGTTTACGTTCACAGGCTTCCCCTCCTGTACCGGATCGTCACAGTCTCGCCGCCAGTCACTGCATCCTTCGCCGCAATCGCGAACGTCACCGGATCGTTTCGGATTATAATGTTTTCGTTAAAATAGGTGCCTTTTGTCACGTCATATCCCTGCCCGTTGACCGTAACTTTTACGTCTGCGTTGGTCTCAATGGTTGGGATAGCTGGTTTGGCCGACCCCGGGACAGTAATTGTTGCGTTTGCTTGCAGCGTCCCGTATATTTTTACGTTGCTTACATCTCCCTCCACAGTTACTCTGTAGATTTTTTCCCAAGCGATTGTCGTTTTGGCTTTTTCCAGCGTCCAGGCGTAATGTGTGCTCTGTACCTGCTCCACGCTTCCCGCACCTGGCCCTTCGGTACTAACTGTGATTCTTACTTTTCTCCCCGGTTTTTTGTCGTATTCCACCGTCAGCGCCTTGAAAAGGCTCCAGTCAACGCTCCGTACATTCCTTGACCCGAATACAATCACCGTTTTCTTTGCGTCCCCGCTCCCGGAGTTTAGCATATACATATCGTTTCTGACGCCTATCAGCCTAATTTTCTTTTCGCTTTCCGCCGACAGCTCCACCGCATATTCCCGTTCTGTTTTTTCTGTCTTAAACGGCCGCACCGTCGCCCGAAGCGTCGGAAATGCCATTGTCCCGTCCGCGTCCCATTCGTCCACAGTCACCCGTCCCTCATAGGTATAATCCGGATCGTCACTGCACGTAATCTCGCATCTTCTGCCGTGTACCGCGTTCATGACGTCCGTGTAGATTTTGTTCCATTCCCTCCGTTTCTTCCGGCAAAGGAACGGAAATTCAATTTTTCTGTCCTGGTATGTCACTGTCCCGATGGTGCTTTCCGTCAGGTCAAGGCTTCCGTTCCGCCCTGGAACCTCCACCATATAGGTGTTTGGTTCCGGGGCAGAGACAACCACCGGCTCCGTCAGGTACAGCCCCCAGTCCTCATAGGAGTTGTATGTTACCGTCTCTCCGTTTGCCTCTCTTGTAAAATCTACCGAATGGTAGTGATTAGTTGCCACGGCGCTTCCTCCGTTCTTTGCTTCCCAGATCGCTGTCGATGTACGGCGCTACCGCCTTCGCCAGCCCCTTTGCAGTAATCCCGCTCCCATTGTCCATCTTTTCTACGATTTCCGGCAGGTACTGCTCCAGTATTTTTTCCAGCTTCTGACTCCCGTTTCCGCTTTCTTTGCTTTTCCTCTCCGTTTCTGCACGGTTTCCCGTCCCGTAAACGCCTGTTGCGCTTTCCCGCGACATTCGATTCGCTGCTTTTGTTACCTCGCTGATGTGCTCCGTAATGCCCTGCGCGAAGCCCTCGTCATAATAGCGGCCTATCTCCGCCATAACCCGGCTTGGAGACCGAATCCCCAGCCTGTCCTTTGCCGCCTCGTATGCATTCTGCGCAGCATTTTCCGCCGCTTGTTTAATCATCCAGCTATTTGCGTTGATTCCTCTCGCCACGCCCGCTGCAATGCTGTATCCAACGTTGTACCAGCTTACGGTATTAAACTGGCTTGCTGCACTGGAGGCTATGGTCTGCGCCGCCACCTTAACGCTTTCTTGCTTGCCCAGCATACCAATTTTAAACTGGGTGATCGCGCTCCCGCCTGCGTCCCTGTATTTGCTCTTTTCGCCATCAGCAGCGCCCGCACCGGCGTCCGAGACCGCCTCCGCAGCCGTTTCCACTGTTCCGGTCTGGTCTTCGATCCCGCCCGCGTAATCCTCTGCGTTGGCCGCACCGGCTCCTTCGTAATCTCCGGTCTGCGCTTCCGTTGCACCGGTCGTGCTGATTTCGTTCCATACGCCTGTGGCGCTTTCTTTGCTTCCTTCAACTCCGTTGTAGTATCCGGTCGCGCCCGCCTTACCTGCTGCTTCCATGTCATCCGCCATGTCCCAGAAGATTCCGGACGTATCGTCCTTCATCGCTTGCACCTGAGCGGCATATCCGATTCCAAGGTCGCGCATGGTGTTAACCAGGTCGATTGCGCCCTGATTGTTGTGGGCAACTGCGTCCGCCATGAGGTCATTAAGGTTTTGATCCCAGCTCTGATATGCCTGCACGTTGTAAGCCAGATTGTCCGCCATCTCCTGTAGGGAAATGTCCGCATCCGTTTCCAACTGTTTAAAGCCGTTTACAATCCCGTCAACCTCGCTGTTGACGTTTTTGCCCCATTCCTCTGCGGAAATCTCATTGTTAATGAGCCATTGCGAGAGATTCTCCAGCGGAACGCCCATGCTTTCCACACCGGCAACCAGCCCCGGATACTGCGTAATCAGTTCCTCGTTGGTGGCTTTCAGGTTCAGGGTCGCAAGCTCAATCTCGGCGGTCTTTACGGCAGCTTCCGATGCTTTGTCCTTGTACTTGTCAAACTCCTTTTCCAGGTCATTGTAGGTTTCCCGGAGATCGCCGCCGTTTTCCCGCGCGTCAATAGACGCTGCGGTCAGGTCAGCCAATTTGTCGTTGGCGTCCTGCATCTCCTCGGTCATGGTCGCAACTGCTTCTCCGGTTTCTTCGGCAGAATCCTTGAGCCCCTCGTTCCCGTCTGTGGCTTCTCCGGTCGCCGTTGTATTTTCTGCAATTTCTTCGTTTATTTCATTGTACTTGTCACTGAGCGAATCGTATTCCGACTTATTCTCACGGAGGGAATCACTTAATGCATTGTAGGTGTCCTGAGCCTTTGTCTGCTCGGAAAGCATAGCCTCAGTAACTGGATATCCTTTGTCCTCTGCGTCAGTAATCGCGTTCTGCGCATCCACGAGGTCTTGTCCGGCTTTAACAAGTTCTTCTTTAGTGTCGTAGTGTTCCTTGTCCAGTTCGATCATTCTCTCGACGATGCTTTCAGCTTCTTTTTGCAACCTCATCGTGTGAATGTAATCACGGAGTGCGCTCTCTGTCATATTGAGCGTTTCGGTCTGCTCATCATAACTTAAATTAAGCCCTTCAACCGAACTGTTCAGTTCATCTACAGTAGATTTAATCTGCGCATTGGTTGAAGCAGATTTTTCCTGTTGCCCAACCAGAGAAAGCAGACTTTCCATGAGTGCCGTCGTTTCTTTCTTCGTGTCTTCTAGGCTTTTTTGCGTGTCGCTCCACTTCTCTGCGGATTCCCTTGCGTTGTCCAATGCTCCTGCCGTGGCTTCTGTTTCGTTGGCGGTTTCGATCATTGATGCCGTAAGCAGTCCAGCCGCAGCGCTTACTACGCCAAGCACAATCCCAACCGGCCCAAGTGCCGCGCCAAATGTGCTGCTTACCAGCTGAAATACCTTTACCGCCGTTGTCGCAACCGTGATTCCGGTTGTAAACGTTGCAAGCGCGGCAACTACACCCGTAATCACCGGTACTGCCGCCTCGTTGTTGTTGACAAATCCCGTCAGTCCGTTGAGCGCCTTTGTAAATCCCTCTGCCAGCTCCCCCAGCGCCGGTGTCAGCTTGTCTCCTACCGCGATTTCCAGCCCTTCCAACGCGCTCTGCGTCAGCTTTACCTGCCCTGTGTAGGTATCCAGTTTGATATTGGACATATCCTCCGCCGCACCGGAACAGTTTGCAATGGACTCTGTCAGGTTGTTCCAGTCCTCGTCACTGGCATTAACGATGGCCAGCAGTCCCTTCATTCCACGCTGCCCTGCCAGCATATAGGCGTTGTTGATCTTCTGCTCCTCGGTCATTCCCGCGAAGCTGTCCCGAAGCTCCCCGAGGAACTGACCAAGTGGCTTTGCCTGTCCGCTTGTGTTAAACATGGTCAGCCCCAGGTCTTCCATGGCTCCGTTTGCCGTCTCATTTGCGCCGGACATTCTGGTCAGTGCCGTGGTCAGCGCCGTGCCGGACATCTCCGCCTTTAGACCGTTGTTTGCCATGACACCCAAAGCTACCGCTACGTCGTCAATGCTGTAACCCATACCGCCCGCCGTTGTGGCGCAGGCCTGGAAGCTGTTGCCCAGCAGGGCCACAGAAGTGTTTGTGTCCGCCGAAGCTCTTGCCAGTACGTCCGCAAAGTGTCCCGCCTGATCCGCGCCATAGCCGAATGCGGTCATAGCGTCCACAACCATGTTGGTCGTGTCCCCCAAGTCTTCGCCGGACGCCGATGCAAGGCTCATGGTTCCCGCCATGGAGTCCAGCATCTCGTCTACCGTCCAGCCCGCCTGTCCCATTACCTGATAGGCGTTCGCCACGTCCTGTGCCATAAACACCGTGGTAGCGGCATAGTCCTTTGCCTGGGCCTCCAGCTTGCCCATTTCGTCCGTGGTCGCGCCAGATACAGCCTGCACCGTCGCCATCGTGTAGTGGAAGTCCGCCGACACGTCCACGCACTCTTTCAGTGCCGCCGCCACCTTACGGATACCCTCTACAACGCCGGAGGTGACCAGAATAGAGGACATCGTATCAAATGATTCGCTGACACGGGATGTGCTGTCTGCACCGTCCTCCATGTCCGCTGCCGCTTCTTTGACCTCCTTGCCCATCTTGTCAATGGAGGTTGCGCAGTGGTCCGCGGAGTTTACTGCCTCGTTCAGATAGCCGTTTGTCTTGTCAATTTCAACTTTCAGGTCAGCCTCAGACGCTTTCGCGGTATAAAGCTGTGCCTGCCACTTTTCGGTCTTGTTGGTTACGCCTTGCAGGCGCTCTTCCTGCGTTGCAAGGGTTTTCTGAGTCTGGGACTGCTGTTCCAAAAGTTCGCCCGTGGTTTTTGCAGCGCCCCCGGTGCTGGTTTCCAACTCCTTCATTTTGGATTCCAGGTCAGAAATGTTTTCCTTTAATTCAGCCTGTTCGGCAGATGTGTCACCGGTGGATTTTTTCAGCGCTTTCAGTTTCTGATTCGCAGCGTCTAACTGCGTTTTATAAGAAAGCCACGTTTTTCCGCTTTCCTTCGTGGCTTCATCAAATTTGGACAGCCCTTGATTCGTCGTATCGAGATTCTTTTTAATCTCCTGAATGGACGCCCTGTATTTGTCCTGTGCGGCTTTCCCGCTTTCAACAGCGCTTTTCAGGGTGTTGATCTTCTCCCGCTGCTTGTCCAGCGTCTGATTCAGGACGTTAATCTTTGCTCTTAACGCCTCTTCGGAGTTTGCGTTTGTCTGGAATTGCGCAGTGACCGCAGTCATTTCCGCCTTGAGGGTTCGCAGTGACGTATTGATGCTGGTAATGGCAGACCTGTATTCTTTTTCGCCATCAATGCTCACTTTGGTTGCAATGCTTCTGCTTGCCATTCCTTACCCTCCTACAGCTCGTTGTTTTCGCTCAATCCGTGGCTCTGCTTGTAAATCTCCCACAAGTCCGTGATGATACCCACCGGATACTGCAATGTCTCCTGGATGCTAAGACCGCACCGAACTCCAACCGCTATGTAGCTTGCCGCTGATAGCTTGTCATCGTTCGGTGCGGCTCCCATTTCACTCAGTTTTTTTTTAGCTCAATGGTGTCAACGTCAACCATGCCGTTGTCTTCCGGCCTGTAGTCTCGCTGATAGCCATACGCGAGTGCTTCGTTGATGCATTCAATAACGTGATACATCTCCCAAGGGGCAGCAGCGTACAGCAGATAGGTTTTTAATTCGTCTAAGCGTGGAACATCGTCAGAAGCATATCCGTAGACGCTGCACGCAGCAGCCGCCTCCTGTGCCATGAGGTGAAGCATTTCCGCCGCCCGCTCCGGTGTGTAGATGCTGACATCCTCGTCTGCGTCCTCTCGGTGGTTCCACTCAATCATTGCCTTCCCGTTCCACAACAGTCTGAAATTCCAGCCGCCAAAGTTCACCCTCGGCATATGTAGTACGCTTGCCATGGATTATCCCGCCTGTCCTGCCTGGGTTTTCAGCCAGGTAACAGCCGCATCCTCGGTGTCAAACTCTTCATAGCTCCGGGTTGCACCGTAGCTGGGCTCGATCGCGTTGAAAGTGACGGTGGTAGACGCAAGGTTCAGGCTAGAACCGCCGGAAGTGCTCTCCTCGTCTCCTTGCACTGCCTGCGCCTTGTAGTAGAAGTATGCAACAAAGGTCTTTTTGTTGGTCTTATCCGCCATGGTACGCAGATAACCGATGCCGACGTAAGGCGCAATGTCCTCCATCTTTTCGTCTACCTGCTTTGTTCCTGTCCCGGACAGGGTATGTCCATAGAGCTTACCGGCGGTCTCGGCAGGAACGCCCCAGCCTGTCCACTCCACGCTCCATCCGGTCACCATGGAGATATTTGCAACCTGCTTGTCATCGCCGTCAGCGGTAGCATTTGCGGTGCTTGGACTTGCCTTGATGGCGTTGGTATCGCCAATGTCCAGGGCCTCATTGTAGGTGGGCTTTGCATTGTCCGGCTCTGTTGCCAGAGGGAAAATCATCATCTTCCGCACGCCGACGCCAAATTTATTCGTAGCCATAATTTCATCCTTTCTCATTCATCTTTGATTAGAGTTTCCTCCATGCGCTGGATCACAGCATCCTCGCCGCTTTCCAGTGCCAGGCGGTTAAATGGTCGTGCCGCCTGCCCACGTTTTCCATATTCATTGATAAATGCCACCTCAGCATTCCGGTTGCCTTTTCGGTTCAGCCCGGTATACGTGACATAGCATGCCCAGCCGTCCTTGCTCCGTTTCGGAGCTTTCACTGTCAGTGCGCCCAGGGTATCGCCAGTCCGATATACGCCCATGCTCCTGCCCTTGTTGTAGGTTTGGATAAATCAGGAGCTAAAACTGCTGTTCTTCCACACATTAACGACATAAGGGTTGAAGTAGCAAAACCATAAGGATAAGTAAACGGAACACAAACTAAACTTTTCTCACCTTTAGTATTTTCTAAATTAGTTGAATTCTTCATATAAATACCAGAAGCCAAAATATTCTTATTTGTTAAGCCAGACCAGCGTTGTGCTGGGCGAGGCCGAAAAAGTGCTGTACGGCAAGGGCTTCATTCTGGACACTCTCTGCGGC
>ENA-USUJ01003551-USUJ01003551.1-human-gut-metagenome-genome-assembly--contig:-NODE-3551-length-10432-cov-6.199903_pt1 | contig 10432 bp, 9 predicted proteins | sample MGYA00250061_ERZ773398 | MGnify/ENA primary metagenome ERZ773398 (study PRJEB29103, sample SAMN06111992) | human gut metagenome | biome: human gut; feature: ankylosing spondylitis patient; material...
ATCTGCCCGCTGTGCAAGCACCCGGCGTCCGACTTCGTCAAGCACGAGGCCAAGCCCGCGGAAAAGCGCGTCGGCTTCGTCTGCACCGTCTGCGGCTACGTGTACGAGGGCGCGGACATGCCGGACGACTTTGTCTGCCCGCTGTGCCACCACCCGAAGTCTGATTTCAAACCGCTCGAGTAAGCTCCCCCCGAATAGAGAAAAATGCCCCGCCGCAGATTCCTGCGGCGGGGCATTGTACGTTTTCATTATTTCGGCAGCACGCGCAGCCAGTTGTCGGAAAAGAGAGCCTGCAGCAGCGCACTGTCATAGCCGCGGGCTGTGAGCGCTGCATAGAGCCGCGGATAGTCCTGCACGCCGGTGATGCCGCCGCCGAGCGTGTCGCATCCGTCGAGGTCGCCGCCGAGCGCGAGCGTTTCGTCGCCGCCGAGGTCAAGCAGGTGCTCGACGTGGTGCACGACGGCGTCCATGCCGTCGCCGCCGAGAAAGTCCGTGTAGAGGTTCAGGCCGACCACGCCGCCGCTGTCGCGGATGGCGCAGAAGAGGTCGTCCGAGAGGTTGCGCGTGTGCGCGCAGACGGCGCGACTGTTCGCGTGTGAGGCGATCACCGGGCCGAGTCCGAGCCGCACCACGTCCCACGCCGCCGCCTCCGACAGGTGCGATACGTCCGGCAGCATCCGGTGCGCGTACAGTGCGCGCACAAAGTCACGCCCCTGCGCCGTGAGCCCCTGCGCCGGTGCGTCGCAGTGCGAGCCCGCGAGGGCGTTGGCATGGTTCCACGTCAGCGTCACGTACACGCACTCCCACGCCGCCGCGTCATCCAGCCGCCGGGGGTCGCAGTCGAGCAGCTCCGCGCCCTCGATGCCGAGCAGCGCGGCCGTTTTCCCGGCGGCCCAGGCGGCGCGCACGTCCCGCGCCGTGCGGCAGCGGCGGATGAGATCGGCATTGCGCGCGCATTCGCGCTCCAGCAGCGCGTGCTGCCGCTGCGCAATGGCATAGAGCGGCTCGTTTACCGCTGCGCTGTCGGCAAAGACGGCAAAGATCTGCGCGTGCTGCCCGAGGGCTGCGCAGCGCGCGAGATCGACGTGGCCGGTGTTTTGCCGTAGGCCTTCGCCGGCGGCCATGCAGCGCGCGAGCGTGTCGCAGTGGCCGTCAAAGCAGCGCATCACGCGTCCTCCCGCCGGGTCACGGCCTCGAGATAGTCGTAGTACGGCAGCAGAAAGCCGAACCCGCGCACAAGCTCCTCCGCCAGCGCGGGGGAGAAGAGCAGGTCGTCGTGTTCGCGTACGCACGAGAGGTCGAGCACGCGCTTATTGTACCACGGGCGCAGGAGCGTGCCGGGGTCGCCCTTCGCGCGGGCGTAGTCCTGTCCCGTGAGCACGAAGGTGTCCTGCGCGTTCAGTTGCTCTGCCAGCGCCGTCAGCGGCAGGGGATCGGCGTCAATCGCGCGGCGGAAGCACGCCATCGTGTTCGCCTTCGCCCAGTAAAAGCCCATGCCGTAGCTGTAGTTGTGTGGGGTGATCTCAAAATAAAACGCCGGGATCTCCGGCCCGCGGCTGCTGTCGCACCGCAGCGTGAACCAGAGATTCTCCTTGTACGGCCCGCTGCCGTGCAGCCGCCGCGCGTCGCGGTAGATGCGCGCCATGTGCAGGTACCACTTCCGGTCGGGGTGCGCCTGCTCGAGCGCCGCCGTCACGTCCGCAGCCAGCGCCTTCATGGGCCGGTCGAGCGTGTCGAGAAATACCTGCTTGTGCTCCAGAAACCACGGGCGCTCGTTGTGAAAGCGCAGCTCCCAGAGAAAATCGATCGTTGCGTCGGAAAAACCTGTGAACATGTGTGTTTCGCTCCTTGTCTCTGCGTGGAAAGTATCCCTATCTTACGCCGAAATATCTGTCCGTGCAAGGCCCGGCGTAATGGAGAAATCTTTGTTATTTTCAGGGTTATTGTCACATTGCCGAATCATGGTTGCATTTTTGGCAAATCTTTTGTATACTACTCCTTGCGCGGCCGTTTTGCCGCCGGGAAAATGAAAAATTGCAGAGGAGACAAATCATGATTGACAAAATTGACAGTGTGGTCAATGCGATCGGCGGCTTTTTGTACCAGCCGTACATCGTGCCGCTGTTTCTGATCGTCGCGGGCCTGTATTTCACGATCCGCACCGGTCTGATCCAGTTCCGCCTGTTTGGCGAGTCTATCCACGTCGTCGCGGAAAAGCCGAAGGAGAAGGGCAGCATTTCCTCGTTCGGTGCACTTATGGTGTCCACGGCGTCCCGTGTCGGCACCGGCAACATCGTCGGCGTGTCCACGGCCATCTGCCTCGGCGGCTTCGGCGCCGTGTTCTGGATGTGGGTCGTGGCGCTGCTCGGCGGGGCGAGCGCATTCATCGAGTCCGCGCTCGCGCAGGTCTATAAGAAAAAAGACGGCAAGGGCGGCTGCGTCGGCGGCCCTTCGTACTACATGGAGCAGGCACTGCACCAGCGCTGGCTCGGCATCATCTTCGCTGTCGTGCTCATCCTGACGTATGCCGTGGGCTACAACATGCTTGCCTCCTACAACCTGCAGGACGCTTTCTCCGGCTTTGGCTTCTACGCCAAGAGCCGCACGCCGTACATCATTGGCGCAATCCTGGCAGTGCTGTTTGCGGTGTGCGTGCTTGGCGGCGGTAAACGCCTGACTGATATTACGGGCGTGCTCGTTCCGGTCATGGGCGTGCTGTATATCCTCGTGTCGCTCATCGTCATCTTTATGAATATCAGGATCTTCCCGGGCGTCATCGCCAATATCTTCCGTGATGCGTTCAATTTCAAGGCGGCGTTCAGCGGCTTCACTGGTTCATGCATCATGTGGGGCATCAAGCGCGGCCTGTACTCCAACGAGGCCGGCATGGGCTCGGCGCCGAACGCGGCCGCCACGGCCGATGTCTCGCACCCGGCCAAGCAGGGCCTTGTGCAGATGCTGTCCGTGTTCATCGACACGCTGCTCATCTGCTCGGCCACGGCGTTCATGTGCCTGTGCTCCGGCGTCGTGCCGACCAAGGAAGCGGCCGGCGCGGCCTATGTGCAGGCGTCCATGCAGCAGGCGCTCGGCAGCTTCGGCCCCATCTTTATCGCCGTGTCCATGAGCCTGTTCGCATTCACGACGCTCATCGGCAACTACTATTATTGCGAGGGCTGCCTGAAGTATATCCTCCGGCGCGACCCGAGCCGCGGCGGCATGCTGGTCTTCCGTCTGGCCGCGACGGCGCTCGTGTTCGTCGGTGCTATCGTCAGCGCCGGTCTCGCGTGGGATACAGCCGACATGCTTCAGGGCACGATGGTCATCATCAACATCCCCGTCATCCTCATCCTCGGCAACAAGGGTGTGGCTGTGCTCAAGGACTACATGCGCCAGCGCAAGGAGGGCAAAATCCCCGAGTTCCATGCCGCCGACATCGGCATCACCGGTACGGACTACTGGAACTGAGCCTCCCGAAAACCGAATACGGAAAAGGGCTTGTCACCTCGTGTGACAAGCCCTTTTTCTATGCGCCATGCTTACATCGGGCACGACGTCCGATACGCGATGGACGGATGCAGCGAGATCTCCTGCGGATAGCTTGCGCGGCCGGTGGCGATGTCCATTGCCAGACGCATTGCCATATAGCACAGATCCCGAAATTTCAGGTCAATTGTGGTGATCGGCGGGTTGCTGTAGGCGAGCAGGTCCTCGTCGCTGGAGCTGGTGGTGATGATCTGGACATCCTTGCCGACGGAGATGTTCTCCTCGGACAGGGCGCTGGAGATGCCGAGCGCCGTCATGTCATAGGTACAGAAAATCACTTTTTTCAGCCGGTTGCTGCGCACCAGCGCCTTACCCAGCTCGTAGCCGGCGCGGATGCTCGTGTCGGCGCTGATGGTGTTGTGCTCCAGATTCACGCCGTGCTGCAGGCAGTAGTCGGCGAAAGCGTTGCCGCGCCAGGATGCGCCGAACAGCGACGGGGACGAGACGAGCAGAATGCTGTTGCCGCCTTTTTTGATCGCGTGTTCGGCAGCGATTCGGCCGGATTCCAGCTGGTCGAAGCCGACATAGGAGTAATTTGGCAGGGTGCGGTTGAGCAGGATGACCGGCACGAGCGTCTGTTTCTCGGAGAGATTGGCCAGATCCGTGCCGCTGGGTGAGATCACGATGGCGGAGGCGCCTTTCTGCGCGGTCCACAGCTCACGCTGGAGATGCAGCTTGTTTTGCGTGTAGGGACGCAGCACGATGTCAATATTGGAGTTTTCCGCATCCACGATGCGGTTGAAGGCGTCCAAAAATGTCGGCAGGAGCATTTTGAGCCCCGAGAGAGGAAAGTAAACCGTGACACGGTACTTGAGCACTGCCTTGTTGCGTCCTTTGTATTCATAGTCGAGGCTTTCCGCCGCTTTTCGGATCTCCTGCTGTGTCTGCTCGGTGATGCGCTTTTCCGTGCCGCGGCCGGACAGGACATAGGAGACGGTCGCCGTGGAGACGCCGCATATGTCCGCGATGTCTTTGAGTGTTGCCATAGTGGGAAGCATCCTTTGTGTTGTTTTTGTTGCGCGGGTGAACCGCTGTTGCTTAACATTATACTAAACAGGCATTAAAAAAGCAATACATGCTTAACTTATTTTAAATTAATATTGCTTATCTTGAAATAAATTAAGCACAATTGTGTCGAAATGCTGAATAATCACCGTCTAAAAATGGGCGAAATGATGATATTGCAGCGTTTTTGCGATTCCTGATTGACAAATTTCAAGGAAAGTGCAAAATATAAGTAACGATTGACAAGGTTTTGACTCAGGTTTATTAAGCTTAACTTGTTAAGCAAAACGTTGTTACAGAAACATAAGGTAGTCACGAAATAGAAAAAATGGAATGTCAGGAGGAATCTATCATGGCAAACAAGATCAATGTTTTGGAATGCGGCCCGCGCGACGGTTGGCAGAACCTCAAGCAGATGCTGACGTTCGACCAGAAGATGGATCTGATCGACCGGATGTTTGATGCAGGTGTGACGCAGATGGAGGTCACGTCTTTCGTCAGCCCCAAGGCGATCCCGCAGATGGCGGACGCAGCGGACGTAGCCAAAGCGTGCATTGAAAAGTACCCTGACGCGACGCTGTACGCGCTCGTGCCGAACTTCCGCGGTGTGGAAAATGCGTTCAACGCCGGCATCCGCAATGTGTCTTATGTGATCTCGGTCAGCGAGAGCCACAACAAGGCCAACATCCGCAGAACGCACGAGGAGTCCCTCGCCGAGCTGCAGAAGATCATGGATACTTACCCGCAGATGAACATCTGTGTCGCGCTTGCGACGGTGTTCGGCTGCCCGTTTGAAGGCATCCCGCCGATCCAGAAGCCGGTTGACTTCGCAAAGCGTGTCTATGACATGGGCATCCGCTCCATCTGTCTGGCCGATACGATCGGCATCGCCGATCCGCATCAGGTTCGTGAGACGATCCAGGCCATGGTCGAGACGATGCCGGACTGCGAGTTCCAGATCCACATCCACGATACCCGCGGCATGGGCCTGGCCAACACGCTCGCTGCCATTGAGTGCGGCATTACCACCGTGCAGTCCACGCTCGGCGGCCTCGGCGGCTGCCCGTTTGCACCGGGCGCATCCGGCAACACCGCCACGGAAGACCTCGTCTATATGCTCCAGCGCATGGGCTATGACACGGGTATTGACTTTGAAAAGCTGCTGGCTGCCGCGAAGTATCAGAAGAGCTTTGTCGACGGTATCTACAGCGGCCATCAGCAGAACATCAACACCAAGACGCCGCCCTGCTGCTGAGGGCAGAGCGCATCCACAAATCTGAACCAAATTAGAGAGGGAATCATTTATGGAAACTGCATTTGATATTATTTCGTTGGTGCTGTTCATCGTCGTGATCCTGCTGGCTTTCTTCCGCAAGGTCAACGTCGGTGTTGTGGCAGTCACATTCGGCGTTATCATGGTGCGTATCTTCGGCCTGACCGATAAAGATCTGATCGGCGGCTTCAGCACCTCAATGTTTACCACGCTCGTCGGCATCACGCTGCTGTTTGCGGCCATCACGCAGACCGGCGCGCTGGATCTGCTGGCCAGAAAGATCATCGCGCTGGCCGGAAACAAGATGTGGGTCCTGCCCATCATGGTCTACATTGCCGGCTTCGTCATTGCCGGCGTCGGTCCCGGCGCTGTGCCTGCGCTGGCGATCATCCCCGCACTCGCGGCGATCATCGCCGTGGAGGTCGGCTTCAACCCGCTGATGCTCGTCCTGATCGGTGAGCAGGGCCTGATGGCCGGACGTATGACGCCCATCACGCCTGAGGCTGCCATCATCACCGGCGCTGCAGCCGAGGCCAACATCGCAAACGTCATGCCCACCATCCTGGTCTGCCAGACGCTCGTGACGATCGTGTCCTCGTTCGTGTTCTGGTTCATCTTCAAGGGTCACAAGGTCAAGCAGCCGCTCAACCCGATCGAGCGCGGCACGCTCGAGAAGTTCAACGCCAAGCAGATCATCGCCCTGCTGAGCATCGTGCTCATGCTCGTGCTGCTGATCTTCGTCAAGGTCAACATCGGTGTCGCCGCCTTCGCGGTCGCCGGCCTGCTGTTCCTGTTCGGCATCGCCGACGACGGCAAGGCGCTCAAGTCCCTGCCCTGGGGCACCATCGTGATGGTCCTCGCGGTCGGCTCCCTGCTCAACATCGTCAACAAGATGGGCGGCATCGATCTGATGAGCAACGCGCTCGCCAAGATCATGACCAAGGGCACTGCGACCCCGTTCATGGGCATCTCCGCTGCGCTGCTGAGCCTTGTCAGCTCCGCACTCGGCGTGGTGTACCCGACGATGATGCCGATGTGCGCGGACATCGCTGCCCAGGTCGGCGGCGTGAACCCGGTCGCGCTGATGGCGGCTGTCGGCGCCGGCGGCTCTCTGTCCGGCATCTCCCCGCTGTCCACCGGCGGCGCGCTGGCTATGGCGGCGCTCGCGACTGCGCTCCCCAACCGCACCAAGGAGGACGAGAACAAGACGTTCGTGCAGCTGTTCATCTACGCCGGCCTTGCGATCCTGATCCTGATCGTGCTCTGCTCGACCATCTACGTCCCGCTGGCAAACCTGCTGCATGGCGCCTGATCCCCGGAAACGTTTGATTGCAATCTGATTATCTGATAAAGGAGATATTTCCATGGAAAAAGCATTGAGCAATATTACCGTTCTGGACCTGACCCGCGTTCTGGCCGGTCCGTACTGCACGATGATGCTGGCCGACTACGGCGCCAACGTCATCAAGATCGAGATGCCGGGCAAGGGCGACGATACCCGCGCCATGGGCCCGAAGAAGAACGACTACAGCATGTACTATGCCTACGTCAACCGCGGCAAGAAGGGCATCACCCTGAACCTGAAGTCCGAGGAGGGCAAAAAGCTCTTCCTCGAGATGGTCAAGAAGGCTGACGTCGTCGTCGAGAACTACCGCCCCGGCGTCATGGACAAGCTGGGTGTCGGCTATGACGTGCTCAAGGAGGTCAATGACCAGATCATCTACGCCGCCGTCTCCGGCTTTGGCTGCTACGGTCCGAAGCACCAGCGCCCCGGCTATGACATCATCGCTCAGGCCACCTCCGGCCTCATGAGCATCACCGGCGAGGCCGGCGGTCAGCCGCTGCGTGTCGGCAATGCCATGGGCGACGTGCTCGGCGGCATGAACCTCACCATCGGCATCCTCATGGCGCTCAACGCCCGCACCGTCACCGGCCGCGGCCAGCGCGTGGACGTCGCGCTCGTTGACTCCGTCGTCTCCAGCCTTGAGGTCGGCTGGCAGCGCTTCTTCGCCTCCGGCAAGCAGCCCGAGCTGATCGGCAACCGCTACGCCTCCGCCTTCCCGTATGACTCCTTCCAGGCCAGCGACGGACGCTTCGTCATCGGCTGCGGCAACGACAAGCTCTTCACGCTCCTGTGCACCAAGGCGCTCGACCGCCCCGAGCTGCTCGAGGATCCGCGCTTTGACACCAACATCCACCGCTGCGAGAACTACGCCGCGCTCAAGCCCGAGATCGAGAAGTGGAGCTCCCAGCACACCATTCAGCAGTGCGTGGACATCATCGATGCGGCCGGTGTCCCGGTTGCGCCGATCAACATGCTCGCCGATGTTGTCAACGATGACCACATCGCCAATGCGCGCGAGATGTTTGTGCACCTGCAGCACCCGGTCATCGGCGACATGATCGTGCCCGGCAACCCGGTCAAGCTCATGGACACCAAGCCGGAGATCAACAAGTGCGCACCGGATCTGGGTCAGGACAACAAGGCAATCTATGAGGGAATGCTCGGCCTGTCCGATGCCGACCTTGCCAAACTGAAAGAAGAAAAAGTGATCTGATCTGCAAGCTTTCGTTTGCTCTCCAAAACTCCCTTCTTATTTATCTCTTCCTTTTTTTCTTTCTTTACTATACAAAATCCCATGGCGAAAATCGCCATGGGATTTTTGTGCTTTCTGCGTATGCTGTTTATGCGGGAATGCGGCGGTACAGCCGTGCGCGGATGAGCGTTGCGAGCGCAAGCTTGATTGCATCCGGCAGCAGAAACGGCAGCACGCACTTTGCCAGCACCACGCCGAGCGTGATCGCGCCCGTGCGGGTGTAGACGATGAGAAACCACGCCGTGCCGAATGCGTAGCACACGAGCAGCCCCACGGCTGCCGACAGCACGAACACCCACTGCCCGAGTCCCCAGCGCGCCTGCGCGAGGGTGATGATGAGCGCCAGCAGGATGAAGCCGACGAGGTATCCGCCGGTCGTGCCGATCAGGGACGCGAACCCGCCGCGAAAGCCCGCGAACACCGGCGCGCCCACCGCACCCAGCAGCAGATACACCAGCACGCTCACCGTGCCGCGCTTGCCGCCGAGCAGCCCGCACACGGCGAAGATCGCAAAGGTCTGCAGCGTGAACGGCACGTCCGCCGGGATGCTGATCCATGCGCACACGGCGATGAGCGCCGCGCCGATCGCGCAAAAGCAAAGGTCTCTTGTGGAAAATTTCATAGTGTTGCCTCCGATTGTAAAGTAAAGCGTAAATGAACTTAACAATCGGACGATAGCACACACGCGCCTGATTGTCAACCAAAAACGAAAACATCTTTACAACCCGCGCGCCGTGGTCTACACTATAGGCAAAGAAACCGCACGACAAGGGGTGTGATCGGATGCTGCGGGATGATGTTTTGCTCCTGCTCACGGAGGCGGAGGGCTATGTATCCGGCGAGGAGATGCGCGAGAAGCTGGGCGTGACGCGCGCGGCGGTCAGTCAGGCAGTGCGTGCACTGCGCGCCGCGGGCTATGACATTGACGCCGTCACGAACCGGGGCTATTGTCTGCGCGCGCGGCCGGATACGCTCACGGCCGGGGACGTGCTGCCCTATCTGCCGCAGGCGCGGCGGGCTCTGGTGCAGTGCTTTGCGCAGATCGACTCCACCAACAGCTATCTGAAGGCGGAGGCCATGTCCGGTGCGCCGGACGGCCTGTGCGCCATCGCCGACCGGCAGACGGCGGGGCGCGGCCGCGCGGGGCGGTCGTTTCGCTCGGACGCGGGGCAGGGGGTCTACCTGTCGATGCTCCTGCGCCCGGCGTGCGCGGCGACGGCGGCCATGACCGTGACGGCGCACGTCGCGGTGGCTGTCTGCCGCGCACTCGAGCGCTGCGGCGTGCAGCCGGGCATCAAGTGGACCAACGACCTTGTCCTCGGCACGAAAAAGATCTGCGGCATCCTCACGGAGCTCACCGTCGAGGCCGAGTCCGGCACGGTCGACTCCATTGTGGCCGGCATCGGCGTGAACGTGCGCCAGCGGCCGGAGGATTTCCCGGAAGAACTACGTGCCATCGCGGGCTCGGTATATTCCGAGACCGGGCTTGAGCTCTCCCGCGCGCGCCTGGCCGCCGAGATGGTGCGTGCGCTCGATGAGATGTATCTCGACTGGCAGCGCGATCCGCGCGCATATCTCAGCGACTACCGTGCGCGCTGTGTCACGGTGGGGCGTCCCGTGCGCGTCGTGCGCGGTGAAGATGTCCGTACCGGCTTTGCCGAGGCGGTGGACGATGATTTCGCGCTCGTCGTCCGCTGGGAAGACGGCACGCGCGAGACCGTCACCGGCGGAGATGTGTCCGTGCGCGGGCTGTTCGGCTATCTGGACTGAATACAAAAGCAGCGGCTGCATCACTTGGATGCAGCCGCTGCTTTTCTGCGCGGGTTTCAGTAGGCGCTGATGGGCAGAGAGTCGTCGTCCTGCCCCTTTTCGACCGAGCGGATGACGATGTCATAGCCGACGTCCTCATTGACCTGCACGTGCACGGTCTCGCCCGCGCGATGCCCCATCACGGCCTTGCCCACGGGGGATTCCTTGCTGATGAGCCCCTCGGGCGCGTTTTGCCGCAGCGTCG
>ENA-USUJ01003563-USUJ01003563.1-human-gut-metagenome-genome-assembly--contig:-NODE-3563-length-10390-cov-4.006981_pt1 | contig 10390 bp, 7 predicted proteins | sample MGYA00250061_ERZ773398 | MGnify/ENA primary metagenome ERZ773398 (study PRJEB29103, sample SAMN06111992) | human gut metagenome | biome: human gut; feature: ankylosing spondylitis patient; material...
CATCCTGAGCGGCGGAGAGCAGCGCACCATCCACCGACTGCAAGCGCTCGAGCGCCGCCCACTGCCCGCGCTCCTCGATCTGCCAAAGACTTCTTTTGTATAATCATAATGCTTGTTTTATTAGTCATATCATCTGATGATTTGCAAAAGTAGATATTTTTATATAGAGAGCAAAATAATTAATGATAAATTGTTTGGCAATTGGTATTTGATTAAAATCTAAAATAAATCCTCCTCTCCTTGGATAGTATCTGAAATATGCACTACCTTTGTCGCCAAAGCAAAAACATTGCATGTGAAAAGGTTACTTTCCAACATCGTAAAGTATGTACTGATAGTAGTATTTGTTTATTACTACGCAGGAAACACAGCCTTTGTCCATACACATATAGTCGATAATTTTCTCGTAACTCACTCCCACCCCTACCTTCCGGGTATGCACCATTCGCACACGGAGGCACAGTGGGAAACCGTCTCTTGGTTCAATTTATTATGCCTGGACAGTTCGCATGAGTTACCGATAGTTCCCTTTATTTTATTTTTCCTAAGTTTCATCTTTTTGTTGCATGGAACAAACCGGATTGTTCGCACGGCCCGGTCTTTCCATTTACGTTCTCCACCCTGTCATGTATGCCGAGAACAGATTTTGTTATTTAAGTTTCGTATGTAGCCTGAAAGGCAGAGCATATGCGAAACCTTAATCTGTTATTCCCAAAATACATGAAGAAAAACGAGTTCTTATCATAACGACAAAGAAATGAAATACATATATTTATTGTGCCTGACCGGCATGATGTGCTATGCCTGTACCGGTCAGCAAAAAGAACAGGAAAACCCGGAATTTTCTGTCTCAGGAGATACTATTGTGGTATTTTCGGAATCCCCCATCGCCAAGAAACTGAAAATAAGCGAAGTTCAGAAAGAATTGCATGAAACGACATTCACAGTTTCGGGCATCGTGAAAGCCATCCCCAATCATTATGCAGAAATAGCCTCTCCGTTTGCAGGACGGGTGACGCGTTCCTTTATCCGTCTGGGACAAAAAGTGGATAAAGGCAGTCCCCTGTTTGAAATCAGTTCGCCCGACTTCTTTGAAACCGGAAAAGTCTACTACCAGGCAAAGCAGGAAATGGAACTGGCTTCCAAGAATCTGCGCCGCGAACAGGACTTGTATGCACACAAAGTAAGTGCGCAAAAAGAAGTGGAAGAAGCCGAAGTGAACTATGAATTGAAAAAGAAAGATTATGAAAATGCGTTGGCTGCCCTGAAAGTATTCCAGATAGAACCGGACCAGTTAGTACTGGGTCAGCCTATGATTGTCCGCTCACCTATTTCCGGTGAAATAGTGAAGAATAACATTGTAATCGGGCAATTCATGAAAGACGATGCCGACCCGGTAGCCGTGGTAGCCGATCTGAATGAAGTATGGGTAGCTGCCAATGTGAAAGAAAAGGATATGTCCCTGCTCTCTTCATTGAAAAAGGTGGAAATATCCCTGGTATCGCAATCAAACCAGACCTTCAGCGGTACAATCTACCATATCAATGAAATGCTGGATGAAGATACGCGTTCGGTAGAAGTATTAGTGGCATGCGATAATAAAGAGCGACTGATGAAGCCTGCCATGTATGCCACAGTGAAACTGACTGACGAGCCTGCTGAAAGTATTCTGATCCCGACTTCCGCCATTTTGCAGGAAGAAGAACAGGCGTATGTACTGGTCTCTTCGGGCAACAATAAATTCCTGAAACGGAAAGTGGAAACTTCTGCTACGGATGGTGACAAGAGTGTCATTACTTCCGGCCTGCAATCCGGAGAAAAGTATGTTTCAGACGGTGCTTTCTATCTGCTGAACGCCAACTAAACACCGGGGTTACATAGTATGAAGAAGTTGATTTTTCTGGCGATACATCGTCGAGGACTGATGTTCGTATTGTTTGCCTTCATTGCCGTGGTGGGTTACTATTCATGGACAAGACTGGCAATAGATGCTTATCCGGATATTGCGGATACCACCGTACAGATTGTGACACAAGTGCCGGGACTGGCTGCCGAAGAGATAGAACAGCAAATCACAATTCCCATTGAACGGGCCGTAAACGGTCTGCCGGGACTGAACGTGATGCGAAGCAAAAACACCTTCGGACTGAGCACCGTGGTACTGGTGTTTGATGACGGAATTGATGACTACTGGGCACGCCAGCGTGTGCAGGAGCGCCTGGTAGATGTAGAATTACCTTATGGTGCCGTACCGGGGCTGAATCCCCTAACCTCACCTACCGGAGAGATATTCCGCTACGTCATTGAAAGCGATAATCTTGACCTGCGTGAGATCACCGATTTGCATAAATGGGTGATTATCCCCCGGTTGAAGCAAGTGACAGGCGTAGCCGATGTAAGCAACTACGGCGGCATCACTACCCAGTATCAGATCGAACTGAATCCGCGTAAGATGGAAGAGTACGATATTTCCCTTTCTGACGTGACCGAAAAAGTTGAAATGAACAATGTGAACGCCGGAGGAAGTATGTTGAGCCGGGGTGATTTGAGTTACGTGATTCGCGGTATCGGTCTGGTGAAGGATTTGAAAGATTTAGGACGTATCGTTATCAAAACGGATAATGGAGTACCTGTGTATCTGGATGATATCGGAAAACTGAAATATGGCAGCCTGGAGCGCAAGGGTGTACTGGGCTTTTATGATGGCAAACGTAATTTCTCTGACGGCGTAGAAGGCATCGTGCAAATGTTGCGCGGTCAGAATCCCTCGCAAGTGCTCGAAGGAGTACATGCCGCTATTGACGAACTGAATAACGAAGTACTGCCCAAAGGCACACACATCCATCCTTTTATGGACCGCACGAACCTGGTGGATATGACCTTACACACGGTTTCGCATACACTGTTTATGGGGATGATTCTGGTAATATTGGTACTGATTCTCTTTTTAGGAAGCTGGCGGGGTGCATTGCTCGTTGCCGTCACCATTCCCCTATCGCTACTGATAGCTTTTATCCTGATGCACGTGACGGATATACCTGCCAACCTGCTTTCATTGGGAGCTATTGACTTCGGTATCCTGGTAGACGGCTCTATCGTGATGATGGAAATGATTCTGAAGAAGCGTGAACGGCATCCCGATGAAGTATTGGAAGAAGATTCCATCTTACGGCGTACAACGGAAGTCGCCCGCCCTATCTTCTTCTCTATCCTTATTATTATAACCGCTTATTTGCCCTTGTTTGCCTTCGAACATATCGAGAAGAAATTGTTTACACCGATGGCATATACAGTGGGATATGCACTGATAGGCGCTCTGTGTGTAGCATTGTTTCTGATTCCGGGACTGGCATATATGGCTTACCGTAAGCCTCGGAAAGTATATCATAACCGTTGGTTAGAAAAATTGCAGATGCTGTATCATGCACAAGTGGTTCGTGTAATTGACTGCCCGAAAGCCGTATTGGGAGTATTGGCAGGAATTCTGGTTTTAGCAGGTGTTTTGAGCTACACGGTGGGAAAAGATTTCCTCCCTCCCTTAGACGAAGGGGCTATCTGGATTCAGGTACAATTGCCTCCGGGTATCTCTATCGAGCGTTCCAAAGAGATGGGAGCTGAATTAAGAAATAAGTTGGGGCAGTTTCCGGAAGTGTCGTACGTAATGACACAGGTGGGACGTGATGATGAAGGTGCAGAAGCCTTTTCCCTTTCGCACATCGAGTGTGGTGTAGGATTGAAACCTTACGATAGCTGGACTACAGGACGCAATAAAGCCAAGCTGATTGAAGCGATGAATGATACGCTCATGACCATGCCGGGATATTCGGTAGGTTTCTCCCAGCCGATTATTGACATGGTGATGGACCAGATAGCAGGTGCGCACAGTGATCTTGCACTGAAGATATACGGGGAAGATATCACGGAAACGCGTCATATTGCCGATAAGGTTGTCAATGTCATCAAGCAGATACCGGGCGCGACGGATGTTGCCGTAGATCAGGAACCTCCCCTTCCCCAACTTCAGATTATAGCAGACCGTGACCGTATTGCACAATACGGATTGAATGTCTCGGACGTGGCCGATCTGATAGAACTCGCCATTGGCGGCAAGGCCATTTCGCAAATCTTTGTAGGTAGCAAGTCGTATGACGTCATCTGCCGTTTCAGCGAAGAGACGCGCAATACACCGGAACGCATCGGAAACCTGATGCTGACTTCGGGCACAGGTGCCAAGATACCATTGAGTCAGGTTGCGGAAATCAAACTGACCACAGGGGCAAGCACCATTTCACGCGAGATGAATAAGCGCCACCTTACAATCCGTGTCAATCTGCGTGGTATCGACCTGACTTCTTTCTTGCAGAAAGCGAACAGGATGATTGATGACCAGGTGAAATACAACCATGAAGATTTTCATCTGAAATGGGCGGGACAGTTTGAAAACCAGCATCGTGCATACAATCGTTTGGGCGTGGTAGTTCCGTTGGCATTGGGCATTATGTTACTGTTATTGTTTGCCGCCCTCGGCAAATTCCGGCAAGCGGCTTTATTGATGTGTATCATTCCGTTGGCACTCTTCGGAGGCATGCTTGCACTGAATGTACGGGGAATGACGCTGAATGTATCTTCTGCCGTAGGCTTCATCGCTCTGATTGGTGTAGCTATTCAGAATGGAGTGATTATGATTTCGCATATCAATAATTTGCGCGAACGGGGGCGCGACTTGCGCGATGCCGTGGTTACCGGTGTGCGCCATCGTTTCCGTCCCATTCTGATGACGGCTACTGTTGCTGTGCTGGGTTTGCTTCCGGCATCCCTGAGTACGGGAATTGGTTCCGATGTACAGCGTCCGCTGGCAACGGTTATTGTATACGGATTGCTGTTTGCTACTGTGGTGACACTGTATATTCTCCCCACTTTATATTATATGATGGAAAAAAAGGAAGATAAAAAGGATGAAAATGAAAAGATATAATATTGCGTTGTTTACCCTTATCGTCTGTGCCTGTTCAGTGCAGGCACAGACTGTAGAACCGATTACTTATAAGCAGTATATGCATAAAGTAAGTGCCGACAATCTGGAATATGCAGCGGAGAAGATGAATGTCAGCGTCGCACATGCAGATGTGATAGCTGCCAAGGTATTTGATGATCCGTCGCTCTCTTTTACTTATTCCAACAATGAAGATCATACTTTGCAAATGGGGCAAAGCTATGAACTGGAACTTTCGCAAAATGTAACTTTAGGAAGACGTACGGCCGGCATCAAGTTGGCACGCAGCCAAAATGAACTGGCGGAAATTGTGCTGGATGATTATTTCCGGAATTTACAGGCGGACGCCACCATTGCTTATCTGGAAGTAATGAAGCAAAAACAAATCAGTGATATCAAAAGAAGTGCATGGAGCAATATGTACGACCTGGCGAAATCCGATAGTATTCGTCTGGCATCCGGCAAGATCATGGAAGTGGAAGCCATACAAAGCAAGTTGGAAGCAAACATCATGTATAACGAGGTGCTGCAAGCTGAGACGGACTTAAAGCAGGCATATATGCAACTGTCCCTCTTTGTCGGAACCACAGTTACAGATACGCTGTTTCATCCGGTGGAAGAACTGAAAAAGCCGGAACAGGTATTTGTGCTGAACGGATTGATTGAGGGAGCTATAGAACATCGCTCCGATTTACTGGCAGCTTTGAAGAATACGGAGGTTGCACGCCGTGAACTGATTCTGGCTAAGCGTGAAAAGCGTCCAGATGTGGAGTTTTCATTAGGATGGAGCCATAACAAGCGTGTGCGCAATGAAGAAGCACCTGCCCCGGCATTCAATGGAGTCAGTGCGGGGATTGCGATTCCTTTAAACTTCTCTTCTCTGAACAGAGGTGCGGTCAATGCCGCCCGTTTCCGTGCCCGCCAAGCAGAATTGCAATATGAGCAAATGTGCTTGCAGGTACAACGGGAAGTTATGGGAGCTTATCAGCAATTCCAATCGCAGGCACTTCAAGTGAAACATTACGAAGGCGGAATTCTGAAACAGGCGCAGGATGTACTTGAAGGGAAAATATACAGTTATAACCGGGGTGAAGTTTCCCTGCTGGAAATACTGAATGCACAACGCACGTATGATGAAGTTCAGGCGCAATATATAGAAACGCTGTTTAATTATAATGCGGCACTCGTCGAGCTGGAACGCAGCTGCGGAATTTGGGATATAAAGGGATAAATTGTTGATAATACAAAAATGAGGGTATGTAAACTTTTACAATATCCTCTTTTTTTGTATCATTGCAAACATAATTCTCTAAAGAACATACTATTATGAAAACTAGATTTTTATTATTTGCCGTATTTCTATTGGTGTGCAGCACTGCATTCGGTCAAGACAGTGATAATGCGAAGTTTATTGAGGTTACCGGAACTTCGGAAATAACCCTTGTGCCCGACGAGATTCATTATCTTATCGAGATTAAAGAATATTGGGAAGAGGAATTTGACGGAAAGTCCAAACCGGAGAATTATCGGACCAAAGTACCACTGACCGGAATAGAGCGAAATTTGAGAGCTGCCTTGCGAAAGATCGGGATTCCGGAAGACGCCATCCGTACACAAGAAGTAGGTGACTATTGGCGTGAACGCGGACTTGAATTCCTGGTATCCAAACGGTTTGATATTACATTGACCGATTTTAGTCAGATAGATGAGATTCTAAAGGTTATCGACACGAAAGGTGTCAACTACATGCGTATCGGAGAACTGAAAAACAAGGATATGCAGGTCTATCGGCAACAAGGCAAAATAGAGGCACTGAAAGCCGCACAAAAGAAAGCTGAATATTTGGTGGAAGCATTAGGCAAACGCCTGGGAGATGTCATTCGCATTGTCGAACCGCAGGAAAGTGCAGGTTATTCCCGGTATTTTGCAGCCCAGAGCAATGTAAGTTCATCACAGGCAGAAGCTTACGATGCTTTCCGTACGATAAAACTGAATTATTCGATGCTGGTGAGGTTCGAGATAAAGTAGAAATAAAAAGATTTATTTCTTTTGTTACTGTGTCATTAAAGTGTAACTTTGTACAAAACGTTACGTTATGGGAAAAGTAAAAGAACCAGCTTCAACTTACTATAGCCGTCCGATGCTGAATGCCTTGCGCAATCACATAAAAGACAGAATAGAACAAATGGACGATGCCGTGCTATTGTCTAAAATTAGCAGCATGCTTGATAAAGATGAGGAAAGCTTTGAAGAGCGTTATCAACGTGCCAAAGAATTTGCATATACACATCTTGACAGGGAATTTGCAGAAGAACTTGAAAAAGAGAATTTTCTGATAGGCAAACCTATACCTTGCCAATATACTGATGAGGAATTTGAAAAAGAATCAAAACTGTCAGAAGCCAGCGGTATTGCTACTGATGAAGAAGTAAAAGCCGCTTTCAATTTATGGCTGAACTTAAAGTAATCTGGACAAAGCGGGCACTTGCCGTATTTCAAAAGACTGCATATTGGTATGCTGCAAATCTGGGAATACAATTCGCTGCCACCTTTGCAAAAAATGTAGATGAAGCGATACACAAGATTTTATTAATGCCCACTGTTGGCCAGCTTGAAAAACGTGGAAAAGACAAGGAGTATAGGTCTATCCTATCTCACCCTCTATGTAGAATTTATTATTGGTACAATAATACGGAAATACATATTGTCAGGCTACGTTTTAATAAAATGAATAAATAATCCGATTGTTCTATTTCTTCATCCTTACCTCATACAAGTCATTTCTCCTGTCTTTCAGATTGCGCACACTGCCGTAAGTATGCAATTCATTCAATAAATCCAGATCCACATCGGATACCAGTATCATTTCTGTATTCGGTGTGGCTTCTGCACGCTTGCCATCTGTCGGAAATGCAAAGTCGCAGGGAGTAAATACACCTGATTGTGCATACTGAATATCCATATTGTGCACGCGCGGAAGATTACCTACACTACCGGCAATGACAACGAAACATTCATTTTCGATGGCACGGGCATGAGCGCATACCTTTACACGTGAGTAAGCATTTTGCGTATCCGTCAGGAAAGGAACGAATAAAATCTGCATACCCTGGTCTGCCATAATACGGGATAATTCCGGAAATTCCACATCGTAGCAAATCAGTACACCGATTTTAGCACAGTCCGTATCGAATGTCTGCAAAGCCTTTCCGCCACTTAATCCCCAGCTTTTTATTTCATCGGGTGTGACGTGCAACTTCTCATACATCTCAAAACTACCATCGCGACGACAAAGGAAACCGACATTATACAAAAGTCCATCTTCTTTAATAAGCGGCATGCTACCCGTAATGATATTGATATTGTAACTGATAGCCAACTTTACAAATCGTTCTCTAATCTCCTCAGTATAAGCCGCCAGTCCGCGAATGGCCTGTGACTCCCCTTCATTATTGAATTTTGCCATCAGCGGGGCATTGAAGTATTCGGGGAAAAGAATGAAGTCACTCTTATAATCGGATACGGCATCCACAAAGAATTCTACCTGTTCAAACAGGTCATCCAGCGTTTGATAACTACGCATTTGCCACTGCACCAATCCTACGCGCACGGTGGTTTTCGGTGCAATATATTCTTCCGTAGGTTCCTGATAGTAAATGTTATCCCATTGCAACAGACAAGCATAATGCTTGGACTCTTCATCATTAGGCAGGTAATTGCGCATCACCTTGCGTACGTGGAAATCATTGGAAAGCTGAAAGGTCAATACGGGGTCGAAAATTTCTTTCTGCTTTACCTTATCTATATACTCTTTCGGGCGAAGTTGATCTGCGTATTTATAATAGTTGGGAATACGCCCACCGAACATAATAGCTTTCAGATTCAGAGTTTCGCAAAGCTCCTTGCGGTATTCGTACATACGGCGTGCCAGGCGAAGCCCACGGTATTGGGGATGAATAAAGACTTCAATACCATATAATATATTGCCTTTAGGATTATGGGTATTGAAGGTTTCTTTACCCGTCACCTGTGCATAAGTATGATCGTTCTTCACATCATCGTAATTCACAATGATGGAAAGTGCGCAGCCGACAATCTTTTCGTCTACCACGGTTACAATCTGTCCTTCGGGGAAAATTCGGATGAGTTTTTCAATTTGTTTGTGTGTCCAAAACACATCGCTGCCATCCGTATATACACGGGTGAATGATTGCGCCAGTTGCTCGTAGTCTTCTATTTGTAAATTACGCAACTGTGTTGATTTTCAATGAGTCCATAATGTCTCTTTTTTATACCAAAAGTTAAATCCGCTGCAAAGGTACGGTTTAAACTTATACATTGTCTCCCGGAATGCATATTTTTGTAAGAGACTGATTTTGCAATAAAAAAGAAATGAGGATTTAACACTTTAGGAATAAGAGTATTTTGCTTTTTTTATACTTTTGCATCGTTTTCTACAACTTTCAGTTTATTTCTTATTTAATTTTTAAAAATCATGGCTAAAAAGATGTTATTCCTGTTTGTGCTTTTGCTTTCCCTTACAGGAATGCTCAAGGCACAGGTAACTACTGCCGGAATGAGTGGTAAAGTGATGGCTGACGAAGAATCTGTCATCGGCGCTACGGTTGTAGCTGTACACGAACCTTCCGGAACCAGTTACGGTACTGTTACCAATGTAGACGGACGTTTCAGTCTGCAAGGTATGCGCTCCGGTGGTCCTTACAAGGTGACGGTATCTTACATCGGTTATCAAACGGCAATCTATACAGGTATCCAGTTGCAACTGGGTGAAACTTATTCATTGAATGTAACCCTGCACGAAGCTTCGGAATTATTGGGAGAAATCACTATTACGGCCAGTAAGTCAAAGTTCAGTGCTGAAAAGACGGGAGCTACTACCAATATTTCTTCTGAACAACTCACCACATTGCCCAGCATTAACCGCAGTATCAGCGACTTTACCCGCATCTCTCCATATGCGTCAGGAAACAGTTTTGGAGGCCGTGACGGACGCTCCAATACGTTCACGGTAGACGGTGCGAACCTGAATAACAACTTCGGTCTGTCGTCCGGTTTGCCAGGCGGTGGAAATCCGATTTCACTGGATGCCATTGATGAAGTACAGGTTGTGATTGCCCCATACGACGTGCGTCAGGCAAACTTTATCGGTGCAGGCATCAATGCTATTACGAAATCGGGTACAAACGCTTATAGAGGTAGCGCTTATATGTACTTCAACAATGAAGTGATGCGCGGTAACAAAATTGGTGATACTGATTTCGGTGTGCGTGCCGAAGAGTCCAAGACTGTTTACGGTGCTACATTTGGCGGTCCTATCATTAAAGACAAGCTGTTCTTCTTTGCAAATGTAGAGTATGAGAAGAGTCCGCAGCAAGT
>ENA-USUJ01003571-USUJ01003571.1-human-gut-metagenome-genome-assembly--contig:-NODE-3571-length-10358-cov-4.117109_pt1 | contig 10358 bp, 9 predicted proteins | sample MGYA00250061_ERZ773398 | MGnify/ENA primary metagenome ERZ773398 (study PRJEB29103, sample SAMN06111992) | human gut metagenome | biome: human gut; feature: ankylosing spondylitis patient; material...
CGAGACCGGCACATGGGCGCTCGAGCTGCTGGCGCAGCTGGCGCGCTACACGTTCCAGACCGGCAATTTCTTCGAGCCGGGCGCCTACATCCCCGGCGACGGCAGCTCCCTGCACCCGGAGCTGGGCTCGGCCATCACGGGGCTGGCCATCGTCAGCGACACGACCGTCGCCCCGATCGAAACGGTACACGGCAGGGTTGCATTTTTGCAGCTCGTCGGTCTCACGCAGCCGGAGCTGGACGCGATCACGCGCGACCCGGACACACTGACCGGCATCCTGGAGCGGATGCGCGCGGAGAATCCGGAGCTGGTGCTCGACATGCGCAGAACGAGATCCTTCGTGTGATTGCGCCAGCGCTGGCAGTTTTCTCCGTGGATCGGCGCAAATGTCTGCAAAGCCCACGAACGAATCAGGAGAATAGATACACATGAAGTACATTTTCTGCACGGACATGACCGGGCGCCAAAAACATACTCGGCCCGACGGTCAGTGCTTTCTGTCAGCAGAGCTCCCGCAGGTCATGCGCGACGGGCTTGAACAAACGGCACACACACTGTCACAGGCAGAACGGCGGCACAAGCTGCCGGGCATTTTGCTGATTATGCAATATATCTGCCTGGTGATCGGCATGGTCTGCTGCGGCGGGCTTGTGCGTGCACTTGCGGGCAGATCGGTCAGTCTGGCACAGGCCTACCACAATGCGCCTGGCATTTTCTGGACCGGTGCGGTCACATTGTGCATAGCCGGTCTGCTCGCGCTCTGGCAGCGTGTTCAGACGGCTTCCGCCGACCGCAGCAGCAGTGTCCAGGCAGCCCGAAGGAAAATGAACGATCAGATCCGCGGTGCAAAAGCTTATCTCGGCATTCCCGGCCAGGTTCAGCCCGTTGACATTCTTCTGTTCGACTACCGCAGGGAAGCGCAGGGCCTGAAGATCCTCAACACGGCACATAATACCGAGTTCTGGCTCTACCGGGATCAAAACAGCCTCTGCATCGCCGACGAGTATCAGGTATACGCACTTGCACTGCAGGAACTGCAGCGTATCCGCGTTGTGCAGCGTGTGATCCCGATGACCGGCTGGAACAAAGGCGGCCAACCAGATCAGGCACGTTTTCGGCGCAGCGGTGTGATGTGTCACGAGGGCGCAGCTATTGGCCTGCAGTTTTGCTGCGCATTGGAACTGACCCATAACGGCGAGCAATACGCATTGCTGTTTCCTGGCTATGAGCTTCCGGAAATCCAGAATCTGACAAGATTGTCCGCACCTGAGCTGCCTTCTGCTGTGATCGATCGCTTTTCATCGGTCGGACGAAAAACCGTGACCTTGAACAGAGGTCTAAGGAACGCATCCGTGACTTTGAGCAGACGCACGGTGAAATTGCCTGCAGGATATATCAAACCCTTGAAAAAAACAGCCGCACCGTGACGCCACGGTGCGGCTGTTTGGTTCTCATAGCTTGGGATCAGTTATCCTTTTTCGCGATCAGCTCCGCGCAGGCTTCGCCGAGGATGCGGATGCCCTTTTCGATCACCTCATCGCTGCTGTTGGAGTAATTGATGCGGAACGTGCTGACATTGCGCTCCTTTTCATAGAACGGGTCGCCCGGGCAGATAGCGACGCCCTTCGCGAGCGCAACACGGTAGAGATCGACTGCAGACATGCCATTCGGCAGCTTGGCCCACAGGAACATGCCGCCCTCCGTCGGCGTGAACTCCACGCCCTCCGGGAGATATTTGCGCATGCAGTCCATCATCAGCTCCGCCTTGTGCTTGTAGAGCACTTTCGTCTTCTCGATGTGCGCGTCGATGTCGTTGTCCGCGAGGTACTGTGCCAGAACGAGCTGCGAGAAGATGTTGGTGTGCAGGTCGGCAGTCGCCTTGTAGCTCAGGAGCTTTTCACGCAGCGCCTTGTTGCGCACGCACACCCAGCCGATGCGCATGCCGGGGGCGACGATCTTGGAGAATGTGCCGAGCATGCAGCACTGCTCGCCCAGCTCCTTGCCGAAACTGTCGGTCGCGGTGCCGGAAAAACGCAGCTCACGATACGGGTTATCCTCCAGCACGATGATGTCCGTGCCCCGGAAGATCTCCACGACGCGGTCATGCACTTTCTGACTGTAGCTCAGGCCGGTGGGGTTCTGGAAGTTCGGGATGACATAAGCAAACTTCGCATCCGGGTTAGCCTGCACGGTCGCCGCCAGCTCGTCGCAGTCGATGCCGTCGGGGTTGATAGTGACAGGCAGAATCTCGGGGTCAAAGAAGTGGAACGACTGCAGCGCGACGAGGTAGGTCGGGTTCTCGACGATCACCTTATCACCGGGGTCAAGCATGCACGCGCCGATCATCGTCAGCACCTGCTGCGAGCCGTTGGTGATGATGATGTCGTCGGCCGTCACGCCGTAGACGCCCATCGTCTCATAGCGCTTTGCGACCCACTCACGCAGCGGCAGATAGCCCTGCGTGCCGCTGTACTGGAGCGCCATGACGCCGTTTTTCTCCAGCACCTTGTGTGTTGCCTTGTCCATCGCCTCGACCGGGAAAGAGACCGGATTCGGCAGACCGCCCGCAAAAGAAATCAGGTCGGGAGATGCCGCTGCCGCAAGAATGCTTGCCGTAAACTCGCCCTGAAAGTCGGGACGCATGATTTTGGTGGAAAGTCTGGGATTCATAATGATTTCTCCTTTCGTGGGCGCTTGTAATGGTCTGTGTATTCGACAGGCAAGCCCTCATAATGTGTCGATTATAGCGCACGCGATTGCGGCATGACAAGGCGTTGCAAAAAAATCTGCGTTCTAACGGAAAGCCGCGCTTATGCAAAGCAGGGTTCTGTATAGAACGCTCATTCATCTTTGATATACTGCTCTTCCACCTGCTGCTGCGCCTGGATCAGCACTTGCCGTGCACGTGCGTATGCACCGGCACCCAGCAGCCGAACCGCATCTGGGACTTTGAACAGGAACACGGCGAGATCGACCTGCACGACATATCCAAGCTCTGACAAACCATCAGCCGCACCGTGGTGTCACGGTGCGGCTGATTCTTTCCTGTATGCAGGGTCAATCCAGCACGGACCGGAGGAACGACTCCAGCGCGGCCAGATACGCTTCCCTGTCCACCATGTAGCTCAGCCCATGTCCCGCGCCTGGCACGACCAGCAGATGCTTATTGTGCGCCGCGCAGTGCGCATAGTTTTCGTGCCCCATGTCGCAGGGGACGAAGCGGTCGTCCCCGCCATGAATCAGCAGCACAGGAATGTCGCAATGCGCCAGCGCATCCGTGACCGTGGCGGACTCCAGGTCGAAACCGCCGAACAGTTTCCCGCCCAGGCGGATCAACTGGTAGACCGGGAAAATGGGGAGATGCTGATCGCGGATGACCTTGCGAATGATCGCGGCGGGCGAGCTGTACCCGCAGTCGGCCACGATGCCGACAACATTGCGCGGGAGATTCAATCCGCCGGCCATCAGCACGGTCGCCGCGCCCATCGACACCCCGTACAGCAAGATCTTCGTGTCCGCGCCGAAGCGCCCGGCGGCGTAGTTCACCCACGCACGGCAGTCATAGCGCTCCTGAATGCCAAACGTGAGGCACCTGCCCTCGCTCTTCCCGTGCGCGCGCTGATCGACCAGCAGAACGTGATAGCCGCCCTGCACGGCGATCTGCGCCCCGCCGCAGAAGTCCCGCTCCGCGCCGCTCTTGTAGCCGTGCATCATGATCTGCACCGGTGCGCCCGGCCGGCCGGCGTAGTATTTCCCGTGCAGGTGCAGCCCGTCGTCGGATCGGATCCATACGTCCTCATATGGGAGCGCGAGCACAGTCCGGACCATCTGCGTCATCGCTTCCCGATAGGGGGCATACTGCTCCGTGTCCGGCAGGCGGAAGAGATCCGTCTCCGTCTGTTTGGGCACGGAAAAGCAGAGGCGGTAGCACACATAGGATGCAGCCAGAATGAAAATAAGAAGGATCAAGACGCTCCACACAACGACCATGTTCGTTTCCTCCGGACATTTTTTGACGCATGCTCAATTCTTGTGAACATTTTTCAAAACAAAAGGAACTGCGATGAATAATAGGATTCTTACCGCGCTGAGCCGAATGCGCTGCCCCGTACCCGAAACGCTGCCGTGCCGGCTGCAACTGAAAATGGCCCAACCGGGGCAAATCGTCTGTTTGCAGGACTATCCAGTTACGGAAATGATGCTGCTGGTTCGGGGAGAACTCCTGATTGAGGCACAGTTTGCCACCGGTGACAGCCTGATTTTCTCAGCAGAAAACGGCATTTCTGTCATGGGAGATATGGAGCTGCTTTCCGGCAGGATGATATACGCTTCTACAGTCCGCGCAAAAACAAAGGCGGAATTACTGGTATTAAGCATAGCTGACTTTCAGTTATGGTTGGACGAGGAGCCGGCGTTCCGGGAAATGGTGATTCGAGCTCTGGCCGAGAAGTGCTACCGCCAAAGCCGGAATCAGGGTGTCCTCTCCTACTTGCCGCCGGCACAGCGCATCGCACGATTTCTGACCGAGGAAATACTGCGCAACCCAACTGCAGACGGGACGGTGCGCTGCTCTCATGCAGAGCTGGCGCAGCATACCGGTATGAGTGAGCGCACAGTCAATCGCGCTCTGTCGGAACTGCGGGAGCGCGGTGTCATCCATACCGAATATGGAAAAGTATTCTTTGATGATAAGGCACTGAGGCAAATGATCGCAGAATAAAAAGAAATTAGAAGCCCTCTCGAACTATGCCATTTGGCATGGTTCGAGAGGGCTTCTTTTTGCTATACTTCGGGCGTAAGGAAAGCCGAACACACCACGACGAACCCAAAGGAGGACAACATGAAAAACACACTGAATACCGAATTTCCCGACGTCGGGGACGCACAATTTCACATCCGCCTGACGGAAGGCCAGATTTCCCCCTATGTTTTGCTGCCGGGTGCACCGGAACGGGTCGAGCTTGTCAAAAGGCAGTGGGAAAATGCGGTAGACCTGGAATTCAACCGGGAGTTTCGCTCTGCAAAAGGTACCTATGAGGGCATGGATATCGCCTGCGTCTCCACCGGCATCGGCACCACAAGCGCCGAGATTTGCCTGCACGAGCTGAAGAACATCGGAGCACACACCACCGTTCGCATCGGCACCACAGGCGCAATCTCTGAACGTTTTCAGCCGGGTGACCTTATCATCCCTGTGGCTGCCATCCGGGCAGATGGTACCAGCGATTGCTATGTGGACAAGGCATTCCCCGCCGTTGCCGATCGTATGGTTGTGAATGCCCTTTGTGAAGCCTGTGAGCGGCTTGGCTACCGTTATGGGACAGGAATCATGTACAGCCCATCTTCACTCTACATCGGGCAAGGGCGCAAGATCAGCGAAAATGGTTTCTGGCCTTCTCGCTCCGAGCGTCTGATTGAAGATTTGCGGCAGGCCAGAGTGACCAATATCGACACGGACTCCGCCGGGCACTTCATCGTAGGGTATCTGCACGAGATGCGCAGCGCCTCCATTCTAGCCGTTATAACCAACCGCATCACCGGGGAGTGGGCAACGGACAAAACCGGCGAAGACCGCGCATGCCGCGCCGCCTGTGAGGCAATGAAGATCCTGAAGGAGTGGGACGAGCATCCCTCCAGATATTCCATTCGCTGAAACAGAACTGTGAAAGGAGACAGAAGCCATGAGCACAGAAAGCAGAAAAGCCGTGACCAGTTTCCTGGATTCGGCAAGGCTTGAATTAGAGCAAACCGTGAATACGATGGATATCGATAGCATTCAAGCTGCTGCGGTCATTATCCAAACGGCACGGAAGGAGAAAAACCGCCTGCATGTGACTGGCATCGGAAAGCCCGGACATGTAGCAGAGTATGCGGCATCGTTATTTTCGTCCACCGGTACGCCGTGCTATTACCTCGATTGTACCGAGGCCGTACATGGCTCCTCCGGTCAACTTGTAGAGGGCGATGTAGTGATCTGTATCTCCAATTCCGGTGAGACAGCGGAACTGATGCGAACAATCTCTGCAATCAAAATCAACGGCTGTAAGATCATCGGGGTTTCCGGAGGAAGAGAAAGCAGCCTCGCCAAGAAGAGTGATGCATTCCTATACGCAGGTGTCTCACAAGAGGGCGGCCCGCTGAATCGTGCGCCGCGCAACTCCGTGCTTGCTGAAGAGCTGGTTCTTCAGGCACTCTCCGTAGCTCTGCAGGCTGATGTCAACTTGACGCCTGCCGAGTATGTCAAGCATCACCCTGCCGGAGCCCTCGGCAGACTGCGGGAAAATGAAGTGTAGCTCGTGAAGCGCGTGTTGTTGATTGTGCCGGATCTCGCTGTGTCACTGTGAAACTGTCGCCAACAGGCACAATCATTCTTACCGCACGGTCTTTGCGTTGGTTCCCAACGATCCCTGTCTGGGCATAGAACACACGAACCCCCGCCACAGAAATACTCTGCGGCGGGGGTTGCTCATGTGCTGAAATAGCTGAATAGCCTGATTTCAAGCGGTTTTCTGGCATAGAAAAAGTCCACCGTAATTCTATCAAAATTACGGTGGACTTATGGCAAATAACCCTAACTTTAATAGAATTTCAAGGGGGTGCATTTTCGGCGCAAAAGGGGGTGCAGTAGTTTTCAGAAATGCACCCTCTCTGTGGGAAAATTTCTCATGACTGATCTATTCCTTCAAAAACGTGGCCAGAAGCATCCAGGTTTGTTATCAGAAAATTCGTGACTGCTCCACGAAACTCCGCTTCTGCGCCCTTATTTTTCCAAAATGCCCGGTTTGCGTCCTCGATTTTCGGCTGCATCTGCTCGATCTGGTTATCGTCCAACGGAAAACGGACATCACCAAAATCGTCATTCATAATTTTGAGAAGCAAATCGTGATACTTATGTGCACCGATTGTTTGTAAAGCGGCTATGATTTCAAAAAGATGTTCTGAAGCAAGGACCTCCTGCAAATCGTCCATGGCGGACATCCAAAACTCCACGCTAAGGGCGAGCAGCCTTTCACTCTGAGACATAGATTGCTGCAGTTCAAAGAGCTTTTCCCAGTGGAAAGACGGCAGTTGCTCCAAGACGTTACCTTTCTCCATGTAAAACTCGTTGTATGATTCCGTGCGCCACCCTCCGGCTCGCTTTATTACAACGCTATATTCGGATAGCCCATTATCATATATCACAGCGTTTCGCGAAGACAGAATATCATCCTCAATATAATAAACGCCTGCTTTGGGAACGTTTGCATCCAGTGATTTTCCGTTGCGTATTGTTCCGATGTACTGACCGTTAATGTACATTCGATACGGCAAAAGAGCTCCCGCAAATGCGGATTTCCGATGAATATGGAATCGCACCTCACGCATGAAATCGCACTCCTGTATGTGGATTCAATTATTTACATTGCTTAAAAAGTCCACCGTAATTCTATCAAAATTACGGTGGACTTATGGCGGAGAAGGAGGGATTTGAACCCTCGAACACCTTATGGGTGTTACACGATTTCCAATCGTGCGCGCTCGGCCGGACTACGCGACTTCTCCGAGTACAAACAATATTCAAATGTTCAGCTTGTGTATTATAATTCACTTTTCTGCTAAAGTCAAGCCTTTTCTTTGAATATATCATGCCGCGGCGGCAACAATAGATTTAAGGAGGGATGGCTTATGAAGGCAATTATCATGGCAGGCGGCGAGGGAAAACGCCTCAAGCCGATAACCGGCAGCACGCCGAAGCCGCTTGTGCCGCTGTGCGGCAGGCCGGTTATGGAGCACATCATTCTGCTGCTGCGCAGGCACGGCATAACAGATATCTGCGCAGCGCTAAAATACCGCCCGGACGACATAAAAAACTACTTCGGCAGCGGAGAAAAGCTCGGCGTGCGCCTTGAATACCGGGTCGAGCAAAACGCGCTCGGCACGGCAGGCGGCGTAAAAAACTGCGCCGATTTCTACGGCAGCGAGGATTTCCTCGTCATATCCGGCGACGCCGCGTGCGACATCGACCTGTCAAAGCTCATTGCCGAGCACCAAAGGCGCTCCCCTGCCGCGACGATAGCTCTGTGCCCGGAGCCGGAGCCGCTGCGCTACGGCCTTGCGCTGTGCGACCGCGAGGGCTTCATCCGCTCGTTCATCGAAAAGCCCGACTGGCGGCATGTTGTGACAAACCTTGTCAACACCGGCATATACATCATCTCTCCGCGTGCAATGGAGCATGTTCCCGAAAACGAGGAATTTGACTTTGCAAAGGATCTGTTTCCGAGGCTTTTGGACAAGGGAGAGAAGCTTCTGGGCGTTCCGTGCGACGGCTACTGGTGCGACATCGGCACTCCGAAGAGCTACTACGAATGCTGCGCCGACGCTCTGTCCGGCAAGCTGAACATTGAGCTTGCCGGCGGCTTTGAGGCCGACGCGCCCGATGAGTGCTCTGATCCCGAGTGCGAGTGCATGGAGCACGCCGACTGCGGCTGCGCCGACCGCGCGCGGCTCATGGACAGCATAAGCGCCGCTTTTCTGGAACTCGGCGCCGACTACTCGGACGGCTTCAGCCTAAAGGGAGACGACTACGAGCTGCGCATATCGCCGCTTGCCGTCGGCGCAAAGCTGCGCATCGAGGCAAATGCGAACGATACAGAGACCGCACGTGAGCTTGCCGAAGCGGCCTGCGCGCTGGTCAGTGAGCTTGAAAAGCGGCTTGATTAATTAATATCTCTAATATATAATATCCGTCAGAAGATACTCTGACGGAGGTTGTACATATGGACATTGAAAAAACAATAAAGAACCTGAAAGCCCGCCATTTTTCGGTGCAGCATTTTGCAAGCGGCGAGGAGGCCTGCAAATATCTTCTCGGTGAGATAAAGGACACAAGCGTCGGAATAGGCGGCTCAAAGACGGTCGATCAGCTCGGCCTGTACGATAAGCTTGTCGATAACGGAAACGAGGTTTTCTGGCACTGGCGCGAGCCGGGACTTGAGACACTGGATAAGGAGAACGCCGCAAAGGTGTTCATCTCAAGCGCAAATGCCATCGCCGAAACCGGCGAGATCATAAACATCGACGGGCGCGGCAACCGTCTTGCCGGTCAGGTCTACGGCCACAAGACCGTTTATATCATTGCCGGAACAAACAAGATCTGCCCCGACTTCGAGTCGGCGGTATTCCGTGCGCGCAACACTGCCGCGGTGCAGAACTGCAAGCGTTTTCCCGCAAAAACCCCCTGCAAGATCGATGATAAGTGCCACGATTGCCGCTCGCCGGAGCGTGTGTGCAACGCAATGCTCGTTCTGTGGGGGCCGATGATGGATATGGAAAAGGTCGAGATCGTGCTCATTGACGAAGAATTGGGGATGTGATGAATGTACATTGACTGGACGTATATAGTCCTTGTTCTTCCTGCAATGCTGTTTGCAATGTGGGCAAGCTCAAGGGTCAACTCGACATTTAAAAAGTACAAGAACACACGCAACTCGCGCGGCCTGACCGGCGCGCAGGCGGCGCGCTGGGTGCTCGACCGCAACGGGCTGAGCAATGTTCCGATTGAGCACATATCCGGCTCGCTGACCGATCACTATGATCCCTCGGCAAACGTCGTGCGCCTGTCGGATGACGTTTACGGCAGCACCTCGACGGTCGCCATAGGCGTTGCCTGCCACGAGGTCGGCCACGCGATACAGCATGCGACAAACTACGCGCCCGTCAAGATCCGCACGGCGATAGTTCCGATAACGAACCTCGGCGCAAAGCTGTCGGTTCCGCTTATCATACTCGGTCTTATCCTCTCGTCCTTCGGCGAGGTGTTCGTTACGATCGCGTATATAGGCTGCGCGCTGTACGGCCTTGTGACGATATTCCAGCTCGTCACACTCCCGACGGAGTTCAACGCTTCATCAAGGGCGCTCAAAACCATCGAGGAGACGAATCTTTTGCAGGGCGAGGAGTTCAGGCAGGCAAAGCAGGTGCTTTCGGCCGCGGCAATGACCTATGTTGCCGCCCTTGCCGTGTCGCTTGCTCAGCTTATGAGATTTCTTATTATTGTAGGCGGAAGGAGAAATGACTGATGATCATCCGGAATGAAGAACACAAACGCAAAACCGTTGAAAACCTGCTCGGCGGCAGCGGAAAGGCACATTTTAAGAACATAATCGAAACGCCCGAGGAGCTTTACGACAAGGGCCGCGTCTTTTCCTTTATAACGCTCGACCCCTGCGCGGAGTGCGGCTGGCACGTCCACAAGGGCGACGGCGAGTATTACTGCATCCTCGAGGGCGAGGGTGAATATAGCGACAACGGCACCCCCGTCATGCTTCACGCCGGCGACACGGCATTCTGCCCCGACGGCGAGGGCCATTCCCTGAAAA
>ENA-USUJ01003572-USUJ01003572.1-human-gut-metagenome-genome-assembly--contig:-NODE-3572-length-10356-cov-5.840743_pt1 | contig 10356 bp, 7 predicted proteins | sample MGYA00250061_ERZ773398 | MGnify/ENA primary metagenome ERZ773398 (study PRJEB29103, sample SAMN06111992) | human gut metagenome | biome: human gut; feature: ankylosing spondylitis patient; material...
AAGATACGAATAAGCGAGGGCAATGTCAAATTTATTTGAACATTGCCGAGCGGGAGTATCTTCGGCGTCAGCCAAAGTACGATTAAGCGAGGGCAAAAGCAAACTCGGTTGCATTTTGCCGATCCTCTGCTGCGAAAAGCGGAAGCGGAAATCCCCGTCGCGGTTCAGACGCCGGCTCCGAGTATCCGCCGGACCTCCTCCCGCCAGTCGGAATTGCTGCGCGGGCAGAAGGTCCGATAACCCAACGCCGCGCCGGCGGCGGCATTGGCCGCGCTGTCGTCGATGAAGAGCGTCTCGGCAGGAACGAGCGGGGCCTCGGCCGCCATGCGGTCGAAAATCGCCCGATCGGGTTTCATGCACTTCATCTCGTAGGAGAGGAACAACTTGTCGAAATAGGCGTCGAGCGGCTTTCCGGCAGGCGAAAATTCGCTGCTGCGCGCCCAGTCCATCACGAAGGGATTGGTGTTGCTCAGCACATAGAGCCGGTAGTCGCGGCGCAACTCCTCCAAACAGGCCAGTCGTTCGAGCGGAACCGGCAGCAGGAAGAACCCCAGCCACGCCTCGCGCGCCTCGGCATAACTCACCTCCCGACCGGCGCACTCGCCCAGCCGCCGGACGAATTCGTCGGCCCCGATCCGGCCGCTTTCGAGTTCGCGGAAGAACCCGCGCTGGTGATAGCTGTCCAGATATTCCGCCGGATTTTTCAGTCCGACGCGTTCGAACGCCGCCAGCGCCCGCGAAAACTCGAAGTCGGCGATGATCCCCCCGAAGTCGAAAACAAGATTCTTGATCATAATCCGCTTTTTAGAGAGGCGAATATAGGCAAATTCGGGCAAATACGCAAACGCTCCCCCCGCACGCCGGCGCATGTTCCGACGCCCGCACGATCGAAGCCGGCCGCCGAACCCGAAAAGCATCCGGTCTCCGCAAACGGATCCGGCCGCCCGCAGGCGGCCGGATCGTCCGACACGGTGCGGATCAACTTTGCAGCGGCTCGTAGGGAAGCCCCCACGCTTCGGCCACCGAGCGGTAGACGACCTTCCCTTCGACGATGTTCAGACCGAGCCGCAGCTCTTCGTTCTCGGCGCAGGCGCGCCGCCATCCCTTGTCGGCCAGTTGCAAGGCATAGGGCAGCGTGGCGTTGGTCAGCGCGAGCGTCGACGTATAGGGCACCGCACCGGGGATGTTGGCCACGCAGTAGTGCAGGATGCCGTCGACATAGTAGACCGGATCTTCGTGCGTCGTGGGCCGCGACGTCTCGAAGCAGCCGCCCTGATCAATCGCGACGTCGACCATGACCGTACCCGGCTCCATCAGTTTCAACATGTCGCGCGTCACCAGCTTCGGCGCCTTGGCGCCCGGAATCAGCACCGACCCGACCACCAGATCGGCGTGTTTGAGCTCCTCGCGGATGTTGTACTCGGACGACATGAGCGTCTTGACATTCCGGGGCATCACGTCCGCCAGATAGGTAAGCCGCCGCAGCGAGACGTCGCAGATCGTGACGTCGGCGCCCGTACCGGCCGCCGTGCGCGCCGCCGCCGTACCGACCACGCCCGCGCCGATGACGAAGACCTTGGCCGGCTTCACGCCCGGCACGCCGCCCAGCAGGATTCCCTTGCCGCCGCGCGGCTTTTCGAGGAAGTAGCGCCCCTCCTGCGCGGCCATGCGGCCCGCGACCTCCGACATGGGGATCAGCAGCGGCAGCGAACGGTCGCTGCGTTCGACCGTCTCGTAGGCGCAGCACACGGCGCCCGACGCGATCATCGCCCGCGTGAGCGCCTCGCTGCTGGCGAAATGGAAATAGGTGAAAAGCAGCTGTCCCGGACGAACCAACCCGTACTCCGGTGCGATCGGCTCCTTGACCTTGATAATCATCTCGGCCGTCGCGTAGACCTCCTCGATGGTAGGCAGCAGTTTCGCCCCCACGGCCTGATACTCCTTGTCCGCGAATCCGCTGTCGACGCCCGCTCCGCTCTGGATGTAGACCGTATGTCCCCGCCGAACGAGTTCCATGGCTCCGGCCGGCGTAAGCGATACGCGATACTCGTTGTTCTTAATTTCCTTTGGAATTCCGACGATCATAACGATATGTTTTAATTTTACGAGAGCAATTTAGCGAAATTAAAAACAAATTCCAACGATTTTTTTTTAGAATTTATAACTCACGGTCAACGTCGCGCTGCGGCCGTAGGCATAGAGCAGGCTCGTAGCGAACGGACGGTAAAAGGTCTCGGCACCGCTGCGCAGGCGCCGCACCCGATCGGACTCGTAGGCGGAATAGACCGTGCGACGGTCGTCGAGCAGGTTGCGTACCGACAGCGTGACCGACAGTCTCGACGCGCCCAGCCGCCACATTCTCCCCGCCGAGACATCGGCCGTAAAGGAGTCGTCCAGCCGCTCCTGCTCCATGAAAAGAGCAAATGTTTCGGGCGAATCGGAGGCCTGGTTCGCCACACGCGAAGTCCGGTAATGGAACGACGGCGCGACCCATCGTCCGGCGACCAGCGACGCATCGGCAGAGAAATACCACCCCGAACGGCCGAAATAATGCACGCCTGCCGTCGCGGCCAGCGAGGCAGTGCCGCCGGGCCGAAGACCGCTCATGTAACTCGTGACGCCGTCGGCGCGGAGCTCGTTGCCCGCATCGGTGTAGAGCCATGCCGAAGGATTCGTCGCATAGGTGTGGCTGCCCGCACCGACGGCGGCCGACAGGCTCCAATTCCACGTAAGGCGCAGTCGGGCCGCCGCCTCGGCGCCGTAATCGAGCCGGCCGATGCCGCGCACCGTCATATCGCAGTATTCGTAGGAGAGGTCGTCGAAAAAACGGGTAGTGCGGATTTCGTCCCGCGTCGCCGCGAGGTAGCCCGTCACCCGCAGCTCGAAGGCCCCGCCCGTGCGGACGAAACCCAGTTCGGCGCCGTAGCGGCGCGACAGGGACGGATCATCCACCGTCCGGTTGTTGTAGAGCGGCTGCAAAAACATATCCTCCACGTCGGGCACCGCGGCCGACGCCGACGCCGAGATTTCGAGATAGCTGCGCGATGAAAAGGCATAGCCGGCGCTGGCCCGCAACGCGTAGGGTGTGAACCGCAACCGCGAAGAACCGCCGTAGGAGCCGGCGCCCGGAAACAACTCCTTCTCATAGAATCCGCGCCGCCGGACGACGCAGCGCCCCACGCTTGCGCCGAACGCCGCCGTCCACCGGTCCGAACGGTAGCGCACCACACCGTCGGCCGCGACCTCGCAGCGGACGGTGCGGTAGTCGTAGCCGAAACGGTCACCTTCGCCCACCGTCCGGTCGGGGTGGCGCAGGTCGTTCTGCAAACGGTTGGAGTAGGTCGCGTCGTCGAGCAGGAAGCGGTCGATGTCGGTCAGACGGTCGGCACCCAGCAGGTCGCGCAGCTGTTTATACCGGCGCGGCGCATCGTAATCGACCCTGAGCGCGCAGGCGACGGTCAACTGCGGATCGACCTCGGACTCGATACGAATCGCCGTCTGCATCCGCAGCGGACGTTCCACCCGATCTTCGAGGGCATAGAGCGCCTCGCCGTCGGGCTGCATCCGGTTACGGCGGTAGAGCTCCGCCCAGTCGATCTGCGTATAGCGTTCGTCGCCGGCGCGCCACACGGCGTCGACGGCCTCGAACGCCTCGCCCGTGAAGTAACTGGGCAGGTAATGGTAGTTGTCGGGACGGGGCGTCGAAGCGTCGTACCAGGCCAGCGAACTCTGGCACCGTATGCCCGTCTCGACCGCGGCGGATGCCCGCAACAGCGTCGACACGCCGATCCGGCCGCAATAAGCGGCGATACCCAGCGGCAACCCCTCGCGCCGCACCCTGCTGTTACGCACATCGCCCGCCTGACGACCCCATGCGGGATTGTAGTAATTGGAACCCCGCAGCATAAACGCCTCCTCCACCGAAGAGGAACGCAAACCGCGCTCGGCAAACGGCACGACGAACACCGCCGTCCAGTATCCGTCGCCCCTCGTGCGGCGGCCGACGCGCAGGGCGGCTGTCGTCTGCCGCGTATAAACGCCGTCGACGAGCGCATCGCGCCCGAAACGCCCGTCGACAGTCACGGCCAGGTGCCACCTGCGGGGCAGTTCGAACGCCAGCGAGCCTTCGGCACCGGCGCGATAGTTGCGGGTCGCCGCACGCAGGGCCAGCGCCCCGCCCGGCACCGGATCGTATTCGGTGAGCGACACCGCCGTCGCTCCGGCACCGACCGAAAGCCTCCCGACCTGCGGACGTGCACCGGCGACATACCGCGTCTCGGCCTGCAACCGCCGAAGCGCGGTCAGATAACGCCACGACACCTCCGCACCTTCCAGCAAAACGGGCGACAAGGCATAGTCTTCGCCCCGCCGGCGATACGAAACAGCCGAAAAGCGGAATGCCGACACCTCCGCCCAAAGGTCGTCAGCCTGCTGCACGGCACGGTAAAAAAGCAGCGAATCGCTCTCCAATTCGGGCATCCGCTCCTCCTCGTAGGGTGCAAAGGGGTAATAGGGTTCGTCGTCGAACGCCTGCGCAAGCGCGCCCGAACAGCGCAATAACAAAACCGAAAAGAGTATTTTACAAACTATTCGCACGGTTTATAAGCCTGATTATACTACAAATATAGCGATTTCCCCGATTATCCGCACACTGCGGGGGGGGGTATTGCTTTTTCGGAAAAGAATCGATATATTTGTGGACAACAACCTGCAAAATACCTTGCGCGACACTTCGCCGGCGCACCGTAACGCGTCGGTTCCAACACCTGACAAATGAAAAAACGAACGCTTCTCCTGCTGCTGTCGCTCCTGCCTCTGAGCATGACCGCACAGCAGAAATTCCTGCTGCGCGGCCAAGTCGTCGACGCAGCGAACGACTCCCCCGTGAGCTTCGCCACGACGGCCCTGCTGCGCGATTCGACGGCCGTCGCCGCCGTCGCCGCCGATGCGCAGGGGCGGTTCGAACTCTCGGCGGAGGCCGCGGGCGACTACCGCCTGCAAATCACCATGGTGGGCTACAATCCCGAAACGCAGCCCGTCACGCTCCGCTCTGCCGCGACCGATGCCGGTACGATCCGCTTGCGGCAGGGCGTGGACATCGACCAGGTGACGGTCACCATCCAGAAACCGCTCGTCACGGCCGACGCCGAGAAAACGACCTACTCGGTCGAAGACGATCCGCAGGCCGCATCGTCGACGCTCGAAGAGATCCTGCGCAAAGTGCCGCAGCTGACCATCGACGCCGAGGGCAACGTGAAGCTCAACGGACAGAGCGATTTCAAGGTGCTGGTCAACGGACGGTCGTCGGCGATGTTCAAGAATTTCAAGGACGTGATCCGCAGTATGCCCGCCTCGCAGATCAAGAAGATCGAAGTCATCACCGAACCCTCGATGAAATACGACGCCGAAGGCGCGGGCGGCATCATCAACATCATCACCGCCCGCAAGGAGTTCGACGGCTACAACGGCAGCCTCAACTACAACACGGGACTCGACACCCGCCAGCAATACGGCGGAGCCTCGCTCTCCGTCCAGAAGGGCAAGTTCGCCGCTTCGGTCCAGGCGTTCTTCTTTCAGATGAACCGCAGGAACCGCCCCTACACATCGGAAAGCCGGCGCGAGAATTTCGCCTCCGAACAGCAGCGCTACCACACCTCCGAATCGACCGGCTACGGCAAGGGCCACAACGAATACGTCACGCTGAACCTGAGCTACCAACCCGATACGCTCAACCTCGTCACCCTCGAAGGATCGCTTTGGACAGGCGCATGGAAGAACAGCTCCGACACCAGGATCCGCATGTCCGACGCCGCCGAAACGCCGACCGTCGCCTACGACACGCACGACTACGACAACTACCCCTACACGGGATTTCAGGTCGGCGCCAACTACGAGCGGCGTTTCCGCAAGCCCGAACATACGCTCACTGTTTCGGACATGGTCGAGATCGACCCCGACAAGGGTTACAATCTCGTCACCTACGACGGCGTGCTGAACTACCCCTCTTCGCAACTCTACAAGCGCCATACGAGCCGGAGCTTCACGAACACCTTCCAGCTCGACTACTACAACCCGCTCGCGGAACACCACTACGTCGAAGCCGGCAGCAAATATATCTACCGGATCAACAAAGGCTACCAGAACGAGATCCCGTGGATCGATCCCGTCGGGTTCGATCCGACGAACATGACCAAGTACGACGACCTGCGGCAGCGGCAGCAGATCTTCTCGCTCTATTTCGGCTACGGGTTGAAATTCTCGAAGGTATCGGCGCGTGCCGGCGTGCGCATGGAGCGCACGTGGAACCATGCCGACGCCGACAACAGCCGGGAGGGAATCTACGATTACGGCAACCGCCTGCTGAACTTCATCCCCTACCTCAGCTTCACCTACAAACCGCGCGACGGGCACAACCTCTCGCTCTCGTATACCGAACGGCTACGCCGTCCCTCGATCTCGATGCTGTCGACCTACCTCGACGACAGCGACCCTTACAATACCTCGCAGGGCAACCCCGATCTGGAAGCATCGACGACACATACGCTGTCGCTCAAATACAACTATTTCTCCCCCAAATGGAGCGGCACCTTCACTCTGTCGGGCCACCTGTCGAACGACGGCATTTCGAGCTGGACGAGCGTCGACGACCAGGGCGTCTCGCACACGACGTACAGCAACAACGTGCGCGAGCGCACGGCCAGCGCACGGCTTTCGGTCAACTACTCCCCCTCGGAGAAGTTCTCCTTCGCGCTGAACGGGCGGGGCGGTTACAGCCACTACCGGCTGCCCCAAGAGGAGATCTCCACCGAGGAGTTCACCTTCGACCAGAACCTCAACATGAACATCGCGCTCTGGAAAGCGGCCACCGTTTCGCTGGGCGAAGGATACAACAGCGGCAGCGCAAACTTGGGCCGCAAGTCGGGCGACTACTCCTACTCCTATGCCACCCTTTCGCAGAAGTTCTTCGACAAGAAGTTGCAGATTTCGGTCAGCTGCTACAACCCCTTCACCAAATACCAGACGTACAGCTCCACGGCGCAAACCCCGACCTATCGCTCGCAGAGCCGCAGCCGCAACCATTCGCGCCAGTTCTCGATCGGCGCCTACTGGCGCTTCGGAAAGCAGAACGTCCAGGTCAGGAAAACCCGCAAGTCGATCTCCAACGACGACATGATGGACGGCGGCAACAAGCAGGGCGGCAAACAGTAGATTGCCGGGCAGCCCGTCCGGAACCGGTGAACAGCGGCCGGCATGGAACCGCACCGACCGAAAAAGAGAGGAGCGTCGGATAACGACGCTCCTCTCTTTTTCAGGTCTCCGACGCTCAGAGACTCCCCACCACGGCGCAGAGCAGATCCCAGAACTTCTGCACGGTGGCGATTTCCAGCCGCTCGTCGGGCGAATGCACGCCGCGCAGCGTCGGGCCGAACGACACCATGTCCAACTCCGGATATTTCTCCAAGAACAGCCCGCACTCCAATCCGGCATGGATGGCCCGTACTTTGGGCTTCACGGCGAAAAGCCGCTCGTAACACTGCTCCGTGACGTGCAGCAGGTACGAATCGGGATCGGGCGACCAGCCGGGATAACCGTCCGAATGAGCGACTTCGGCGCCGGAGAGCCGCAGCACCGCCTCGACGGTCTGTGCGGCATAACGCTTGGCGCTCTCCACCGACGAACGCTGCGACGTAGTGACCACGATCCCCTCGGCACCGAACTTCACCGATGCCAGATTCGACGAGGTCTCGACCAGCCCTTCGACGGCGTGCGACATCGCCAGCACGCCGTTAGGCAGACCGACGAGCGCCCCGACGAGCGACTGCATCGTCACGGGATCGAGTACCCATTCGACCCCCTCGATCTTGTTCAGGGTCATCTGCAAATTGGGTTCGGTATACTTGAACTCCTCGACGATCTCGACGGCGAACGCACGGCAGCGCTCGCACACGTCGCCGGCCGTCTCGGCGGGAACGCCGAAGACGGCGAACGCCTCGCGCGGAATGGCGTTGCGCAGGTTACCGCCGTCGAAACGGTTCAGCACCGGCCCGTAGGGCAGCAGCTCGTAAAGCAGCCGCGCCACCAGCTTGTTGGAGTTGGCGCGCCCCTTCTCGATGTCGTCGCCCGAATGGCCGCCGGCCAGCCCCTTGACGTCGATACGGAAATATTCGAACCCGTCGGGCGCCGGCGTCACCATCGGGCTGAATTTGGCCACGGTATCCACGCCGCCGGCGCAGCCGATAAAGAGTTCGCCCTCGTCCTCCGAATCGAGGTTGATGAGGTACTTCCCCGTCAGCATCCCCTCGCCCAACCCGAACGCTCCCGTCAGGCCGGTCTCCTCGTCGACGGTGAAGAGCGCTTCGAGTGCCGGATGCGCGACGGTCGCGGAGGCCAGCATCGCCAGTGCGGCAGCCATGCCGATCCCGTCGTCGGCGCCGAGCGTCGTCCCCTCGGCACGCACCCAGCCGTCGTCGATGCGGGTGCGGATCGCGTCGTGCTCGAAGTCGAACGCCACGTCCGAATTTTTCTCGCAGACCATATCCATATGCGACTGGAGAATCACCGTCGGACGCCCTTCGTAACCGGTCGTCGCCGGTTTGCGGATCACGACGTTGCCCGTCGCGTCGCACCGGTACTCCAATCCGTGCTCCTTCGCCCAGCCTACCAGGTAGTCGCGTATCTTCTCCTCCTTCTTCGAGGGCCGCGGTACGCGCGTGATCGCCTCGAATTCCGTCCACACCTCGCAGGGTGCGAGTTTCGTCAAATCTGTCATCTCTGTTTCGGTTTGAATATGCACAAAATTACAAAAGAATATCCATTTTAAAGAGAAATTACTTAATTTTGTCTGATATAATCGAACACCATGATTCCGGACTACCAAACACTGATGCGGCCTCTGCTGGAATGTATTCAGGACGGACAGGAGCATCTCTTCAAAAACGTCATAGAGCAACTGGCCGACCGATTCGAACTCACCCGGGAAGAACGGGAACAGTTAGCTCCCAGCGGCCATCGTGCACTTTTTTCAGGTCGCGTCGGCTGGGCAAAAACCTACTTAAAGAAGGCGGGACTGCTCGAACAGAGAAAAAGAGGGATACTCTCGATCACCTCTCTGGGAATAAAGGCTTTAAAATCCAAAAAGAAAATAGACGTAACCTACCTGACGGGATACCCGAATTTCGTCGATTTCTACGCCCCGTCGTCCCGCAACGACAAGACGCGGGAAAACGAGTGCGTGCCTGCTATCGATCCGGAAGAAACGATCGCCCACGCCTACGAACAGATACACAATAAACTGTCGTCCGAACTGCTGGATGTCGTACTGATGCAGGATTTCGCATTTTTCGAACGGCTCGTCGTCGAGCTTCTGGTCAAGATGGGCTACGGCGGTTCGATTCAAGATGCGGGACAGGCAATCGGACGCACGGGAGACGAAGGAATCGACGGTATCATCAAGGAGGACAAGCTGGGTCTGGACGTCGTCCATATCCAGGCCAAGAAATGGAACAGGAACAATACAGTCGGACGTCCCGAATTGCAAAAATTCGTGGGTGCACTCGCCGGACAGGGAAGTACGAAAGGGAGTTTTATCACCACTTCCTCTTTCACCAAAGAGGCGCAATCCTACAAACCCCAGGGAGTCAAACTGGTCAAAATCGACGGAGAGAAACTGACACAGCTCATGATCGAATACGGACTCGGGGTCACGACTGCGTTCTCTTATGAAATCAAACGGATCGACCGAGATTATTTCAACGACTTAGACGATTGATGCCCATGCTTTTCAGAATCGGACACGGATACGACGTACACGCATTGGCCGAAGGGTTGCCCCTCGTGCTGGGCGGCGTCGGGATCGAACACGACAAGGGGTGCGTCGCCCACTCGGACGGCGACGTGGTGATCCACGCCCTCTGCGACGCACTGCTGGGCGCCGCCGCGCTGGGCGACATCGGGCTGCATTTCCCCGACACGTCGGACGACTACAAGGGTATCGACTCGAAACTGCTGCTGCACCGCGTCGCGGAGCTGCTCGCCCAAAAAGGCTACCGCATCGGCAACGTCGACTGCACGATCCGGATGCAGCGACCCAAACTGCGCCCCCACATCGACCGGATGCGCCGGACGCTGGCCGACGTCATGGGAATCGGTGTCGACTGCGTTTCGGTCAAGGCCACCACGACCGAGCGGCTCGGCTTCGAGGGCCGCGAAGAGGGCGTCTCGGTCTCGGCCGTAGCGCTCATCTACCGGGAATAACTTTCGGGACTATCCTTCTCTGAGTCGCATCGCCGTCCATAGCCGGCGAAGGATGCGTGCGAACTCTTGCGAACAGAGCATATCCCTGTGTCGGGTAGCTGC
>ENA-USUJ01003582-USUJ01003582.1-human-gut-metagenome-genome-assembly--contig:-NODE-3582-length-10330-cov-5.292792_pt1 | contig 10330 bp, 12 predicted proteins | sample MGYA00250061_ERZ773398 | MGnify/ENA primary metagenome ERZ773398 (study PRJEB29103, sample SAMN06111992) | human gut metagenome | biome: human gut; feature: ankylosing spondylitis patient; material...
ATCAAGCCGGACAAAGAAAAATCCACAGAGAAGATTGACGGTGCAGTTGCCATGATTATGGCTCTTGACCGTGCAATCCGCTGTGGATGTGTTTCTGAGGAGTCGGTTTATGATACGAGAGATATGTTGGTGTTATAGGTTTGATTATCTTTGCAAACTGGAATTTTTATTTCTTGTTTAACTTTTCCCATTCGCTTTTGAGAACTGAATAAACTCTTCTTCCCTCAAAATGATCTTTTCTCCAGAAAAAATCACGAAATGTTCCTTCGTATGTAAGTCCGCACTTTTCAATAACTCTGCGTGAAGCTTCATTTACTGTACGACAATCAATCTCAATTCTATGAAAATTGATTTTTTCAAAACCAAAACTAATAATAGCTTTCGTCATTTCTGTGGCATATCCCTTACCCTGAAATGCAGGACCGATAACATACTCAATCTCACCATGCTGATTGTTGTTGTCAACTAAAAAAAATGCAATTTGTCCTATACACTCACTGGATGTCTTTTCAATAACTGCCCAGCGATAATAATCTTTACAGGAATAAGAAACAATATACTTCGTATCAAATAACTTCTGAACATCATCAGATGTAGGATAATATGGTTCACCATAATCCCATTGTGTCTGTTCATCTGCTATCCAGTTGCGTAGCATAGAATCAATATCAGAATACTCAAAACGACGAAGTATCAGTCTTTCTGTTTCTATTGTTTGTGTTCCGATGTGTGTCAGCATCTCATTTCCTCCGATTATCACTATAAAGTTTCATATAACTTCCGATTTGTAAGGCAGCTGCCCTACACTTAGTTTCACATATTATACCACACACATATACGAAAAGTCAAGAAAGGACGTGATTTCATGGGAATTTTCAGCGGACTATTCAAGTCCAGAGATAAGCCCACAAACAGTTATGACAGCCCGTCATACGCATATTTTTTCGGCAGAAGCAATGCAGGAAAAAGAGTCACTGACAGAACAGCCCTACAGCATATTGCGGTTTATGCCTGCGTGAGAGTTTTGTCGGAGGCTATCGCACAGTTGCCGCTTCATGTGTACAAATACAACGATAAAGGAAAAGAGCGAGTACCACAGCACCCGCTTTATTTTTTACTCCACGATCAGCCAAATCCTGAAATGACTTCTTTTGTTTTCAGGGAAACGCTAATGTCCCATCTGCTGATTTACGGCAATGCCTATGCACAGATTATCCGAAATGGCAGAGGTGATGCATTGGGACTGTATCCTCTGATGCCTGACAAAATGAAGGTTGACCGTGATGAAAAAAACCGCCTGATATACATTTACAGCCGTTACGATGAGGCAAATCCAAATCTGAAAGAACAGGGCGACATCGTTCTTTACGTCGATGAAGTTCTGCATATTCCCGGACTTGGATTTGATGGTCTGGTTGGATATTCGCCGATTGCACTTGCGAAAAATGCAATCGGCATTTCTATTGCCTGCAAAGAATATGGTGCTTCGTTTTTCGGAAACGGTGCAAGTCCGTCAGGTGTACTGGAACACCCCGGAGTGATTAAAAATCCGGAACGTGTGCGTGATGCCTGGCAGAGGGCTTACGGTGGCAGAAATGTCCACAAGGTCGCAGTTCTCGAAGAGGGCATGAAATTTACACCTATTGCAATTCCGAATAATGAAGCACAGTTTCTGGAAACCAGAAAGTTTCAGATTGAAGAGATTGCAAGAATGTACAGAGTGCCGCTTCATATGATCGGCGACCTTGACCATGCAACATTCAGTAACGTAGAACATTTATCCCTTGATTTCGTAAAATACAGCCTTGATCCTTGGATTGTAAGGTGGGAGCAGTCTTTGCAGAAAGCACTTCTTTCTGATTCTGAAAAGGGGCAGTATTTTGTGAAGTTCAATGTAGACGGACTTCTGCGTGGCGATTATGCTTCCAGAATGCAGGGCTATGCTACTGCAAGACAAAACGGCTGGATGTCGGCGAATGACATCCGAGAACTTGAAGATATGAATATGCTTTCAGACGAAGAGGGCGGAAATCTGTATCTTGTAAATGGCAGCTTTACAAAACTCGCTGATGCAGGAGCATTTGCAAATCCAAAAAAGGAGGAGAAAACCGAATGAAGAAATTTTGGAACTTTATCCAAAACGAAGATACATCGGAAACTGAGTTACTCTTTAACGGTCCCATTTCGGAAGATACTTGGTGGGGCGATGAAGTGACACCTGCTTTGTTTCGTGATGAACTCGCAAAAGTCAGCGGAAATCTGACAGTCTGGCTGAACTCGCCAGGAGGAGATGTGTTTGCCGCAAGTCAGATTTACTCCATGCTGAAAAATCATAAAGGCAAGGTTACCGTGAAAATTGACGGCATTGCTGCATCTGCCGCATCGGTTGTGGCAATGGCAGGCGATGAAACTTTGATTGCACCGACTGCCCTAATGATGATTCACGACCCTTCCACATCAGCAATGGGCAATAAAGCAGATATGGAAAAAGCAATTGAACTTCTGGAAGAAGTCAAAGAGAGCATTATTAACGCCTACGAAACCAAGTCCCATCTCAGCCGAAACAAGATTGCAAAGCTGATGTCCGATGAAACATGGCTCAATGCAAAAAAGGCTCATGAAATGGGTTTTGTGGACGGGATTCTCTTTGCAGAGAAGAAAATGCCTGTTGTTCCCAAAGAGGAAGAACCGGATGAAGAAGAAAAAGAAGATACACTGACCGCAATGACCTATTCCAAATCGAAGAATCTATCTGCATTCTTATCCAAAGTATCTGCATCAGCAGAATCTGTTACAGGTACACCGATTGATCAGCTTGAAAAAAGGCTGGCATTACTGAAATATTAAGGAGGATTTTAACTATGGCTATGACGATTAAAGAACTCAGAGAAAAGAGAAAGAAGGCTTGGGATACAGCACGTGATTTTCTTGATAGCAAGCGAAATGCAAACGGCGTGCTCAGTGAGGAAGATTCCAAGACCTATGATGCAATGGAACAGACCATTGTCGACCTTGGCAAGGAAATTCAGCGTCTGGAACGACAGGCTGAAATCGAAGCTGAAATGAACAAGGCAACTTCCACTCCTGTTCTCGGTAAGCCTGCAACTCCGAATGTAACGGAAAAGACAGGTACGGCAAGCGATACTTACAAAACGGCATTCTGGAACAGCGTCAGAAACCGCAATTGGATTGATGTCCATGACGATTTGCACATTGGTACAGATGCAGAGGGCGGTTATCTTGTGCCGGATGAGTTTGAACGAAAACTGGTGGAAGCGTTAGAGGAAGAGAGCATTTTCCGCCAGATGGCAACGGTCATCAAAACTTCCAACGGCGACCGCAAGATTCCGATTGTGACTTCCAAGGGCGAGGCTGTCTGGATGGACGAAGAACAGCAGTATTCTCTTTCTGATGATACGTTCGGACAGGCATCGCTTTCCGCATACAAGCTGGGAACAGCGATCAAAATTTCCGAAGAACTTCTCAATGATTCTGTATTTGACCTGCCATCCTACATCGCAAAGGAGTTTGCAAGAAGAATCGGTGCAAAGGAAGAAGAGGCGTTCTTTGTTGGTGACGGCAAGGGAAAACCGACCGGCATTTTTAATGCTACAGGCGGTGCAGAAGACGGCACTTCCACTACAGGTGCAAGCATTACATTTGATGATGTGATGGAGCTTTTCTATTCTCTGAGAAGTCCGTATCGTAAGAAGGCGGTGTGGGTGCTCAATGATTCCACGGTTAAGGCTCTCAGAAAATTGAAAGATAACACAGGCAATTACATCTGGAATCCGTCTGTGCAGGCAGGTGTGCCGGATACCATTCTGAATCGTCCTTACAAGACATCCAGCTATGTGCCGGAAATCAAGGCTGGCAACAAGTGCATGGCGTTTGGCGACTTTAGTTATTACTGGGTGGCTGACAGACAGGGACGCTCTTTCAAGAGACTGAATGAACTCTTTGCTATGACTGGTCAGGTTGGTTTCCTTGCTTCGCAGCGTTTGGACGGCAAGCTGATTCTTCCGGAAGCAATCAAGACACTTACCATCAAGAAAGCGTAATCAGAGAAAGGGGTTGGAGTGGGTGGTAACTTTACAGGAAGTCAAACAGTATCTGCGGATTGATTTTGAAGATGATGATACATTGCTTCTCTCCCTTATTTCAACTGCAAAACAGCTGGTAATGGATGTGGGAAGAATGGACGAGGAACGCTTTTCAGAAAACGAAGATGTGGTACGGACAGCAATGCTCTACACGGTTTCTTATCTCTATGAAAACCGCAATACCGCAGACTTTTCCAAGCTGACATTAACACTTCGTGCCATGCTGTTTGCACAGCGAGAGGGTGTGATGTAATGGAAATCGGAACTTTGAATCAGCGAATCACCTTTCTGGTGAATCGTGTCGTTACCGATGAAATCGGAAATCACACCGCTGTGTGGGACGAAGCCTTTTCCTGCTGGGCAAAAGTGACTTTGAAAGCTTCTGCGGAGCATACGGACGCTGGTGTGACCAAAGAAACACAGACGCTGGAATTCCTCATTCGGCAAAACCAGCGCTGGATGCCGTCTGTAACAGGCAACCGAATCTTGTTTCGGGATGTTACATACAACATCACCAGTGTTACACCGGATTATCTGCACAAGGATTATCTGAAACTTACTGCAGAAGCCAGAAAGGCAGGGCAAAATGACCAGTATTGACGATCTTGCGGAGGAAATCATGCAGGGCTTGCAGGAGTATGCAGACCTTGCAGATACCGCTATGAAAAAAGCAGTTCGGAAGTCTGCAACGCAAGTGAAAAATGAGATCTCTGCCAATGCTCCGGCAGACACGGGAAAGTATGCGAAAAGCTGGGCAACGAAGAGAACCAAGGAAAACAGCCATTCTCTTGAAATGACTGTCCACAGTAAGAATCGCTATCAACTGGCACATTTATTGGAGAAAGGCCATGCCAAGCGTGGCGGTGGTCGTGTATCTGCTCGTCCGCATATTGCTCCTGCGGAAGAAAACGGTGTACAGTTGCTGGAGCATTTAATTGAGGGGGCTTTGTCATGACCTACGAACAAATCGCAGAAATGATGGAGGAAATGGGACTGCCTTTCGCCTACCATCATTTTGCCGAGGACGAAAGCCCTGCACCGCCTTTTTTGCTGTTTTTATCTCCTGGAGAGAATACGTTTTCGGCAGATAATTTGGCATATTTCAGTTGCAAACAGCTGGACATTGAATTGTACACAGACAAAAAGCAGCCGGAATTGGAAGAACAGGTGGAGTCAGTGCTTTCCCAGCACGAGATTTATTATACAAAAACAGAAACATTCATTGATTCGGAAGAATTGTATGAAGTACTCTATGAGATGGAGGTTTGATCTATATGGCAATGGAGAAAAACAAGGTAAAATTCGGTCTGAACAAAGTTCACTATGCAAAAATCACCTCTTATGATGAAGAAGGTGTGCCGACTTTTGCAAAGCCGGTTCGCATTCCCGGTGCAGTGTCGCTGTCTATCGATGCAGAAGGTGAAGCATCCAATTTTTACGCTGATGATGGTGTGTACTATGTGATCAACAATAACTCTGGTTACACCGGCGATCTTGAAATCGCATTGGTTCCGCTTGAGTTTGCGACAGACATTCTCGGTGAGAAACTGGATGAAAAGGGCGTTCTCACGGAAACCAATACTGCAGAAGTATCACAGTTTGCACTGCTGTTTGAATTCAGCGGCGATAAGAATAAAATTCGGCACTGTCTGTTCTGTTGCTCTGCCTCTCGTCCGGCAACAGAATCCAGCACCATTGAGGACGAAAAGGAAGTTAAAACAGAAACACTGTCTTTGACCGCAACGGCGTTGAACAGTGGTTTGGTAAAAACTAAAACCTGTGAGAAAACGGATGCTGAGGTTTATGAGAATTGGTACAAGGCGGTATATATGCCAAATCTGGCTGCCGCTGTACAGAGTGGTAAAGCATCCGCAGCATCTGTGAAAGCGTAAGGAGGTGGCAGTATGGCAATTCAGAAAAATATTACAATTGATGGGATTGAAGTGCCTTTTAAGGCAAGTGCAGCAGTTCCCAGATTGTATCGCTTGAAATTTCGCAGAGATATTTATCAGGACTTTGCAGCACTGCAAAAGTCTGTGGGAGAAAATACAGAGGAATCCTCTGCACTGGACATCGAGAGCCTTGAGGTGTTTGAGAACATCGCCTATATCATGGCAAAACACGCCGATGCAGCCATTCCGGCTTCTCCGGATGAGTGGCTGGAACAGTTTAACACGTTCAGCATCTATGAGATCTTGCCGCAGCTGATCGACCTCTGGGGTTTAAACGTAGAAACACAGGTCAAGTCTAAAAAAAACATCGCCCGATTGACCGACCGATGACCACACCGCTGTTTTTGTTGCGGTGCGTTCAGCTTGGTTTGTCAATGGTCGATTTGGATTTTTTGACCATTGGTCTGGTGAATGATATGTTCACCGAACGGGAGAATGACGAATACAAATATCATATGTTAGCGGATCAGAGTGACTTTGATAAATTTTGATAAGGGGGTGAAATTTATGGCAAACCGCATCAAAGGCATCACCGTAGAAATCGGCGGCGATACCACCAAGCTGTCCAAAGCACTGGAAGGTGTCAACAAGGACATCAAAGGTACGCAGATGCAGCTGAAAGATGTCCAGAAACTGCTGAAACTCGATCCTTCCAACACGGAACTCCTATCTCAAAAACACAAGTTGCTGGCGGATGCGGTGACAGCTACCAAAGAAAAGCTGGAAGTACTAAAAACTGCCGCAGAACAGGCAAATACGGCTCTTGCAAACGGCGAAATTTCCCAGCAGCAGTATGATGCCTTACAGCGTGAGATCATCGAAACCGAAAACGAATTGAAACGCCTGACTACAGAAGCAAACAATTCTCACACCGCTTTGGAAAAGATGGGCGTTCTGGGAGAAACGCTGCAGTCCGCCGGGGACAAAATTTCCGGTGTGGGACAAAAGCTGCTGCCCGTCACAGCTGGTGTCACGGCTCTGGGAACGATTGCCGTAAAAACTGGTGCGGATTTTGATTCTGCCATGTCAAAGGTGGCAGCTGTTTCGGGGGCGACCGGTTCAGAGATGGATGCTCTCCGGGAAAAAGCCCGTGAAATGGGCAGCAAAACAAAATTTTCAGCGAGTGAAGCTGCGGAAGCCATGAACTATATGGCGATGGCAGGATGGAAAACCAACGATATGCTCAGCGGTATCGAAGGCATTATGAACCTTGCCGCCGCTTCCGGTGAGGACTTGGCATCTACTTCAGACATTGTCACGGATGCTCTGACTGCTTTCGGCTTGTCTGCCTCGGACAGCGGACACTTTGCGGATATTCTGGCAGCGGCAAGTTCCAACGCTAATACCAATGTCAGCATGATGGGTGAAACTTTCAAGTATGCTGCTCCGGTGCTGGGTTCTTTAGGATACTCTGCCGAAGACTCCGCCATTGCCATCGGCTTGATGGCAAACGCCGGTATCAAATCCTCACAGGCTGGTACAGCACTGCGTTCCGCCATCACCAATCTGGCAAAGCCGACAGGCACGGTAGCATCTGCCATGAAACAGTACGGCATTTCTCTGACCGACAGTTCCGGCAAGATGTACTCTTTACGAGAACTTATGGAACAACTCCGACAGAAATTGGGCGGACTTTCTGAGGCAGAACAAGCACAGGCGGCTGCCTCACTGTTTGGCAAAGAGGCCATGTCCGGTATGCTGGCGATCATCAACGGTTCCCCGGCGGACTTTGAAAAGCTGTCCAATGCCATTGACACCTGTTCGGATACAGTAGACGGTTACAACGGCACAACTGAAAAAATGGCAGCGGTCATGCAGGATAACCTTGCCGGACAAGTGACCATCTTGAAGTCCCAGCTGGAAGAATTGGCGATCAGTTTTAGCGATATTTTGATGCCCACCATTCGCTCTATTGTTTCCCGCATTCAGGAACTGGTGGACAAGTTGAACCAGTTGGATCCGCAGACCAAAGAAACCATTGCAAAAATTGCACTGGTGGCTGCTGCTCTGGGTCCAATGCTGGTGGTGCTGGGAAAAACCATCTCCAGCGTGGGAACAGTCTTTTCCGCAGTATCCAAACTGCCTGCCCTGTTCTCTACTGTGCAAGGTGGCATTGGAGCCATTACCGGAGCGTTGGGCGTGTCACTTGGTTCGCTGCTCGCCATTATCGCAGCTGTTGCCACTTTGGTGGCTGCCTTTGTGCATCTCTGGAAAACCAATGACGAATTCAAAAGCAATATCATCGCCATCTGGGAGCAGATTAAAAGCACCTTTACCGGATTGACACAGGGCATCACTGACCGGTTAAACGCTCTGGGATTCGACTTTGAAAGTTTCACCGATGTGCTGAAAGCGGCGTGGGACGGGCTGTGCAATCTGTTAGCTCCCATTTTTGAAGGCGTTTTTCAGAATATCTCCAACATCTTTTCAGAGTTTACTGGCGTTCTTCTGGGGCTGCTGGACGTTCTGATTGGTCTGTTTACTGGCGATTGGGAGCAGTGCTGGAATGGAATCAAGGGCATCTTTACGTCTATCTGGAATTTCATTGTCAACACATTCCGCAATATCATGAATACTCTGAAAGGCATTGCAGATGTGGTGCTGGGATGGTTCGGAACAAGCTGGAACGAAGTCTGGACTTCCATCAAAACATTTTTTGTGAATACCTGGAACAGCATTGCTTCCTTCTTCACGGGAATCGTTACCGGAATCCGGGACTTTTTCGTCAACACCTGGACGTCTATTTCCAATACTTTCGCCACCATTGTCACTGCCATTCAGACGGTGGCAACGACCGTATTTACAGCGATCCGGGATTTCTTCACTGCCATCTGGACTGGAATCTACAACTTTTTCAGCACGATTTTCAATGCCATTTACACTGTGGTTTCTACGGTATTTCAGGCGATTCATAACGTCATTACGACCGTTTGGAATGCCATTTACACCACCTTAGAACCGCTGATCACAGCATTCGGCTATCTGTTTCAGACGATTTTTGAAGCCATTCAAATCATTGTGGGTAGAGTGATGGACTGGATCTCGGAGAAGATCAGTGCCATTTGGAATGCAATCGTGGCGTTTTTAACACCCATTTTAGAGGGCATCCGAACAACCTTTGAAACCATCTGGAATGCCATCTCTACTACAATTTCCACGGTTTTGACAGCGATTCAAGATGCGGTGACTACGGTTTGGAATGCGGTATCTGGTTTCATTTCTTCTGTTTTGTCTGCGATCTGGAATGTAGTTTCTTCCATCTGGAACAGCATCTCCGGCACGATTTCCAGTGTGATGAATGCCATTTTTTCTGTGGTATCGTCTATCTGGAATCAAATCTCTTCTGCGGTTTCCAATGTTCTGAACGCCATCCGGTCGGTGGTGTCTAACATCTGGAACAGCATCAAGAGCACCATTTCCAACGTGATGCAGAGCATTTCTTCTACGGTGTCCAGCATCTGGGACAACATTCGTTCTGCGGTTTCCGACAAAATCAGCGGCATCAAATCCACCATTCAGAATGGGTTTGATGCCGCTGTGGGATATATCAAGGGACTGGCCTCCGATGCCTGGAACTGGGGACGGGACATCATTCAGGGAATCATTGACGGCATTCAGAGTGCCATCGGCTGGCTGGCGGACTGCGTCACCAATGTTGCCGATACCATTCGGGATTTCCTGCACTTCTCTGTACCGGACAAAGGTCCACTGACCGATTACGAAAGCTGGATGCCGGACTTTATGAAAGGGCTTGCAGACGGCATCGACAAGAGCAAGAAGTATGTGGAAAAAGCCGTCGGCGGTGTGGCGAAAGCCATGCAGCTGACTATGGATTCTGATTTGAATTACAGCTTGAACGGTATCTCCGGTGCAGTCGTTGGCGGCAGTTCCGGCGGTACGGTCAACAACTACTATAACAACGACAACAGCCGCACAGTGAATCAGACAAATAATAGTCCGAAGTCGCTGTCACGGCTGGAGATTTATAGGATGACGAGGAACGCGCTGAATACTTAAAAAGGAGCGATTTAAGTCGCTCCTTTTTCTCGGTAAATCAGAATTTGTCTTACTCGTTTATATTATGAGATTAGGTGACAAGATGTATGTCAAAGCGCATTCCAAATGAACAGAAAAGCAAAAACACATCCCCATGCATTTTTGTATACTTTTCTCACCTGAAGCATTCCATAAATGGCTATAAAGGTAGTTACAATTTCAATGATACCCTGTATGCTGAAGCTCATGGGATGAAAAAGAATGCCCATAATTGAAACC
>ENA-USUJ01003587-USUJ01003587.1-human-gut-metagenome-genome-assembly--contig:-NODE-3587-length-10310-cov-4.210691_pt1 | contig 10310 bp, 8 predicted proteins | sample MGYA00250061_ERZ773398 | MGnify/ENA primary metagenome ERZ773398 (study PRJEB29103, sample SAMN06111992) | human gut metagenome | biome: human gut; feature: ankylosing spondylitis patient; material...
GGTAAAAATTAACGGAACAGCCGCCCGCACCGGGAAAGAGAAAGTTGACACGGACTGCGACATCGTTTTAATGAATGGGTCAGGCGCAGGCGGTTCTCCAGCATCGTGACGTTGAGCGTGGTGGTGTTCTTGAGCGTCTTGGTCGTGCGGTCGAGCCAGTTGTTGCCCGTCACCAGGCCGCCGATGGCGTAGGCGCCCGACTTGGTGAGCGTACCGTCGGGATTGAAGATCGGCGACGAAGGGTGCCCCTGGTCGTTGAGCGAACGCCACAGCACGCCTCCGCCCTCCTTCGAATAACCCATCGGCTGACGGTAGTGGTCGTGCGTATAGTCGAAGTTATTGCTGATCTTCAGCCATTTGAACACCTGCGAGGAGACCTTCGAACGGAGGTTCATCGTGCGGTAGGTGTCGGGCGTGAAGTTGAACAGGCCGTTGTAGTCGTACAGACGCCCCGAAAGGTAGTGGCTGATCTTGCCGTTCGAACCGCTGACCGAGATGTTGTGCGTCTGGGCGATCACCGTATCCTTGTAAAGTGCGTCGTAGTAGTCCGTATTGCCGTAGTAGACATACTTGCCGTCGGGTTCGACCGTCGTTTCGAGCTTGTTGCCCGCGAGTTTGCGCTGGCGGAAGGTGTCGAGCCACGCACGCGAAAAGTCCTGCGAGTTGTTGAAGCCCGTCGGCTCGTTGAAGCGGTAGTTGTACCATGCGTCGTAGAAGAGGCGCGAATAGACGTAACCGTCGTCTACGACGTCGGGAATGGCCGTGGGCTGCTGGATGGAGACGTTGCCCGTGTAGTTGATCGTGAACTTGTCGGTGAGTTTGCCCGGGTCCTTGGTGGTGATGAGCACCACGCCGTAGGGTGCGCGCGAACCGTAGATGGCGGCCGAAGCTGCGTCCTTGAGCACCGAGACCGACTCGATGTCGTTGGGGTTGAGCATCGCGGGGTCGCCCTCGACGCCGTCGATCAGCACCAGAGCCGATCCGCCCGCGCCGATCGACGTCTTGCCGCGGATGTTGTACGACGCCGAGCGGTTGGGCTTGCCGTCGGCCAGCGAAATATTGAGGTTGGGCACGGCGCCCTGCAACATCTGCGTGACGTTGGCCACGGGACGGTTCTCCAGAAGTTCCGAGGAGACCTGGTCGACGGCGCCCGTCAGGTTGGCCTTCTTCTGCGTGCCGTAGCCCACGACCACCACCTCGTCGACGAGCGTGGCGTCCTCCTTCAGCTCCACGGTGACGAACGAACGGTTGCCGACCGGGATTTCGGCAGAGGCGTAGCCCAGCGCCGAGACTTGCAGCACGGCGCCGTCAGCCAGACCCTCGAACGAGAACGAGCCGTCGGTCCCGGAACTCACGCCGCGGGTGGTTCCCTTGACAATCACCGCGGCCCCGACAACGGGCTGGCCCGCGGCATCCCGGACGACGCCCTTAACGGATTGCGGCACAGCGGCACTCTGCCGGGGGGGGGAAAGGTAAATCTTGCCGTCGCGGATCTCGATTTCGACCTTGTCGTCCGCCAGCAGCTGTTTCAGCGCCGCACGCACGTCGACATCCGCGACGGCGATGCTGACGACCTTGTCGGGATTGACCGTCGGACGCGCGTAGTAGAACGTGTAGCCCGTCTGCTCGGTAATCCGCCCGAACACCTGTTCGAGCTTGGCATTCCGGAAATTCAACGTCACTTTCTGCGCCCGGACCGTCAGGGCCGTCCCGGCTACACAAAGCAGCATCAGAAATAGTAGTCTGATTCGTTTCATACAGATTAGTTTAGGTAGTTGTTTACTAAAAAGCCCGTTTGCGCGCTTTTCACAGAATAGACACGCAAACGGGAAAAAACGATGAGCCGAAACTCTTTTTTTTATCTGAAACTTACCTTTATTTCTGTTTTGGTGCGTTCGAAACGCACCGGAGAGATCAGTTCCATTTCACGCAAAACACTATCCAGCAGCGTGTTGTCGGTCGCAAAGGTGTAGGATATGGGGCGATCGGGCTGTCCGTCGGTTTCGAAGCGCACGTCGTACCACCGCGAAAGGGTTTCGAGCACCTCTGCAAGGGGCGTGTCGCGGAACGAGATCACGTCGTCCTTCCAGATCGAATAACGCATGGCGTCGGCTCCGCGGACGATCCGCCCCTCGCCCGAGCGGCGGTCGTAGAGCAGCTGTTCGGAGGGCGACAGCTCGAAACGACCGCCGCGACGGTCGTCGAGCACCACGCGCCCCTCGTCGAGCGTTACGGCGACGATGTCATCGTCGCGGTAGGCCTTGACGTTGAACGACGTGCCGAGCACCTGGATCTCTCCGCCCTCGAACTCCACGACGAACGGCCGCCGGGGATTGTGGGTCACCTCGAAGTAGGCTTCGCCTTCGAGCCGGATGCGACGCTCGAAAAGCCCGAACTTCACGGGATAGTGGATTTTCGACTCGGAATTGAGGTGGGCGACCGTACCGTCCTGAAACAGGCACTGCGTACGCCGCCCCCGGTCGACGACGAATTCGCCGTACTCCGCATCCGAAAAGATGCCCCCTACCTGACGGTCGAGACGCAGGGCGACGCCCAGCACCAGCGCGACGGGAATCACGACGGCGGCGACGCGAAAAAGAATGCGGCGGCGCCGGCTGCGCGTGAGGGCGGTTTTGATCCGCGCGAAGATGCGCTCCGAGGCGACCTCCTCCCGCTCGTAGTCGCCGCAGGACTCCTGCCGGTCGAAGTCGCGGCCGATGTAGCGGCTGGCCCATGCCTGGCCCGAATCGGTGGCGAGCCACTCGGCGACCGAAGCGGCCTCGGCGGCGGTGGCGCGGTTTTCGAGCGTCTTATGCAAAAGTTCTTCCGAAGGTCTGTTCATAAAAATAAAGTTTGCAGGATGACGATAAGCAGGACGATATGGCCGAAACGGCTCTTCAGGAGTTTGACGCCCTCCTGGTAGTGCGAACGGACGGTGTTGACCGAAAGATTGAGCATTTCGGCGATCTCGGGGTTCGAATAGCCCGCCTTGCGCAGGTACATGACCTGCCGCTTCTGGGTCGGAAGCCCCGCGATCACCGTATCGAGCATCTGCAAAAGATCCTCGCGCTCGATCTGCGCGTCGAGCGGGTCCGAAGCCTCGGGAATGAGCTGCGCCAGGCGGTAGCTGTGCACCAGCTCGGTATTGCGGCTGCGCAGGTAATTGAGGATGTAGTTGCGGGTCATCGTGTAGAGGTAGTTCCGCAGGCTCAGCATGACGGTCATCTCCTGCCGCCCGATCCAGAGTTTCACGAAGACGTGCTGCACGGCGTTCTCGGCCGCGGAACGGTCCTTCAGCATCTTCAGGGCCACGGCATAGAGTATCCGGTGATACTTCCCGTAAACCACCCGGAAAGCCTCCTCGCTCCCCTGCTTGATCCGCCGGAACAGTTCCCGATCCTCGTTTTCCTGAATGAAATCTTCGGTCATACCGGAAGCAAAGATAGCATTAATTTCAGATTTGCAACCTCCTGCCCCAAAAAACGAAAAAGCCGCAGCCCGAAAGCTGCGGCCCTGCCGGTCTGCGGATCAGCGGATTCCGTATTTCCGGAAAATCTTGCGCAGCTGCGGTTCGAGATGGCGGGTCATGTACATGAAACCCTGGTCGGAGGGGTGCGAACCGTCGACCGTCCCGAGGTGGTCCGTGCCGATCATCCCCCGGGAGTCGATGAAGTAGATGTTCCGGTCGTCCTTCATCAGCCGCCGGATGCCCGCTTCGGCGGCGGCGCGCTTGTCGGATTCGAATTTCCGCGCCCGGAGGTTGAAATTCACGGTCTCGCGGACCTCGGTCTGAATGAAGATCAGCGGCGTCGAGGGATGCGCCTTGCGGACGGTCGCCACGAAGGCGTCGAGCCGCTCCTCGATCTCCCCGGCGCTCGGGTTGGAGAAGGCGTCGAAAACAAAGGCGTCGGCATCCATCTCGGCCAGCATCCGCGCGAATTCGGGTTGCAGCTTGCATTGCCCGCTGTAACCGAGATTCAGGAAATCGAGTCCCATCCGGCGGGCCAGCCGCGCCGTCCAGGTCATGCCGGGACGCCCGGCCGAAGCGCCGTGGGTGATGCTCGACCCGAGCACCACGATCCGGTGGCGGAAGGGGTTCGGAACGGCCTCGATGCGGCTATCGCCGTCGATGCCCAGTTCCAGCGAAAGCACCTCGTCCCACAGGGGCAGGTAGACCAGACAGGTCTTTTCGCCCTCGTCCATATACTCGACCAGCGCGCTGTCGTGGTTGTCGCCCTTGGGCCAGCCGAAACCGGCGTAGACCCACTGCCCGTCGCGCTCGATGTAGAGATCGAGACCCTTGCGGGCGATGGCGGTCATGTTGTGGCCCAATCCGTATCCGCCGGTTTTCCACCGGGCGCGGATCGTCCGGCTGTCGGTGCGGAAAACGACGGCCAGTCCGGTGGAGAAGGCCGAGTAGTTCTTCACGGGCTGCCAGAGTTCGTAACGGGCGGTGTCGACCCGCTGGAACAGTTTGGGTGTGGGCATGCTCTTGCCGATGACGGTCAGCGTCGCGGCATCGACGTAACGGAGCGGTTGCTTCTCCTGCGCACCGGCGGCGTTCAGCGTCAGCAGCAGCACGGGCAGCGCGAGGCTGCGGAAAACGAGGGAAAGGTTCTTCATGGTATCGGAATTTGGTTGTATCCGGGTTTGTCGGCCGTCCGGCGGATTCAGAGTTTGTAGAGCGCGTAAACGGGATTGTGGTCCGAGAGGAACGGAACGCCGTAACGCCCGGAATCGACAAGGGTCCGGTAGGCCAGCGCACGGGCGTTGCGGGCGAAAATGAAGTCGATCCACAGCGAACGCTTGCCGAAGTCGTTGAACGTCGGCAGTTCGTCGGTCACCGGGGCCGCATGGCGCGCCGACTGCATCCACGCCTTCAGCGGGTCGAGCAGGGCGTTGTCGTAGGTCGTATTCAGGTCTCCCGAGAGAAAGACGGCGGCCTTCTCACCGGCGATCCGCTTCATCCGGGCGACCATCATCCGGGCCGATTCGGCGCGGGCCTGCTTGCCGATATGATCGAAATGGGTGTCGAAATAGAAGAACTCCTTTCCGGTTTTCCGGTCCTTGAGCTGCACCCACACCGTGACGCGGCGGCACATGGCGTCCCAGCCCCGCGAAGGGCATTCGGGCGTGGGGCTGATCCAGAAAAACCCGCTGTCGAGCAGGATGTATTTCGAACGGCGGTACATGATCATCAGATGCTCGCCGCCGTCGGGTTTCTTCTCGATGTCGGTCGCGGCGTCGCGTCCCATGTCGACCTCGGCGTATTCGGGGAGGTTCACCTTCAGATAGTCGATCTGCGGCCGGTGCGGCTCCTGGAAGCCGATGACGTCGGGCGATTCCGCACGGATCATCTCCAGACAGGCGGTGCGCCGCGCAACCCAGCCGTTGTCGCCGTCGGCGCCGGGCTTGTAATAGCGGATGTTGAACGACATCAGTTTCAGGTCGGCCTTCGCAGCGGCGGCGGCCAGCGCCTTGTCGTCCTGCGCCCGCAGGGGCAGCGCAAGGCCGAGAAGCGCAACAAAAAGCAGTAGTTTTTTCATCATGGACAAAGGTGCCAACACGCCGGACGCAGCCGAAACCGGACAGCCCGGCAGAACGCTCCGACAAATAAAAAATATCATTACAGCACCAAAGATAATTCAAAAAAAGCAAAAAAAGCAAACCGGACCCTGCTTTTTTATACGGATTACGGGCCGCAGACCACTGTAACAGGCAGCAAAAAGAAAGGGCCGAACCTCCGACGGAGCCGACCGGAACGGGGTGCACGCCGCGGTTCCGGGACAGAAACGCCGTATCCGCCGATCTTCGGACGTCAGGCGTTTTTTCCGCGGGAAAGGCTCCGAATGTCCCGGAAAATTGCTACCTTTGCCGCAAACAAACCCTATTTACACTATGGAATTCGAAGGAACCGTTTACAAAATAATGCCCGTGACGAAGGGAACGTCGGCGCGCGGCGAATGGCAGCGTCAGGACGTGGTTTTCGAGATGAACGAGGGTTCGTTCACCCGCAAGATCTGCGTGACGTTCTTCAACAAGCCCGAGGACGTGGCTCGGCTGAAAGAGGGGGCGGCCTACAACGTTTCGGTCAACATCGAGTCGCGGGAGTACAACGGCCGCTGGTACACCGACATCCGCGCATGGCGTCTGCAACCCAAGCAGGAGGCGGCAAGCGCTCCGATGCCCGACATGCCGCCCATCGTCGAGGAGCCTTCCTACGCATCCTCGCCCGCACAGGTTGACGACCTCCCCTTCTAAGGGAGGCTTAGAAGCCTCTTTTAGGCGCGGTGGAACCTCATAACGATCATATCCAGTTCTGCACCAAGACTTATATATCCATAGAAAAATCCCGGACCGAGAGCGGAGCGGTATTAAAATGATGTAACGACTTGATACTTCAGGTCGTTACATTTTTGTATAGGAGAATAGGTAATGAGAAGGCAACGGTCTCTTTTCAGGCTATTGCGTTCAAATTCCGCATTTCAAATAACTTTCTGCAAGATACGAATAATTTTGGAAACAGGCAAATCCGAGAAAATGCAAGAATTTTTCAGATAAACTACGAATCTTCATGTTCTGCATCTTCCTCAAAAGGCCTCTTCACAGCGTATCGGAATTACTCCATATCTGCAATGAAGTTACAGACGCACCATATGCAGCGGATATCGTTCGCGTGAATCTCCGCAATATACGTATTCCATACGCTTTCCAGTCGCAATAAGCTGGTTCGGGCATCCGCTCGAACTGTGAACACCCCCTGTAATTTATCGGTCATAATGTAATACGAGTTGTTTTCGTCCATTTCGCACAGCTCGATGCGGCGAAGCAGCAGCAGGGGGCGAGGCATGAATCCCATCCGTTGTTCACGGTCGTCTTTGCAGCGCAGAATCATCTGTGCCCCTTTGCTTAGAAAGGTCGGAATCGGCAGCAGCGTCGACGACGTATCCTCTATCGATTCATAATAGGGAAGCCATGTAAGATGTACGGTTTCCACACGCAGTGCAGGCATACTCCCTTCCTCTCCGGTCAGCAGCCACGATATTGCATACTGCGGAAAATGGGCATGGATGCGACGTGCTACGCCGAGACTGATTCTGTTGTTCCCCCGTTTGATCTGGTAGAGGTTCTCGCCGCGCGGCAATCCGATATATTTGGCGAAACCGTTGATCGACATGCCCTGTTCGGCAAGTATGCGCTCGATTCGTTCCCAATAGACGTTCATCCTTTTTTCCTTCATGGCAAAGCGCTAATGTGCCTCGGACAATATCCGGATCATATGTTCGTTCCAGTCTTTCAGCACGGAAGTAATCACTTCGTCGTACGCCTCGATTTCGAAAATGTCGAACCGGCGCATGAACTGCACCAAGTCTATTTCATTCATGATCCGAATGTATTGCAACAGCACGTAGAATTGATGGAAATGTTTTTGAAACAGCTCCACGTCGGTCCGGAACACAGGATTGCAATCCGCCTCGACAGGTATAGGCGGCAGGTCGAACCGCTTGCCGTAAACATAATCGAAGAGATGGAGCGGCAGTTGCAGCAGAACGCACTCTTCGTTCGACTTGTAAAGTGCGGCGAATCGCCTGCGCTCGGTCTCGCTGCGGGCAACGGGCAGCAGCCAGAAGTCGAGAAACCGCGCCGGCAGTTCGTCGGACTGGACCCGACAATCAAGGCTGTCGACGAAACGTTTGGATTCGGCGAGCAGTTCGTCGAAAAGCGCCGGATCGATCTCCGGAAGCGGATGGGGAAGTGCAGTGTCGAAGCGCATGAGTTATGGATTTACGGTACGATCGTTATCATCGGCTGGCTTGAAACCAAAGATGCCGTGCGCACGATTGACGAGGGTTCGATTCAGGCGGTCCCGGCGACGGGATTCGGATTTTCAGAACCGCAGTCGTCGGCGGTTTCCGAGGCTGTGTCCTGAAGAGCCAAGTCGGCATACATTTTCTCGATGGCTTCCGACTCCATTTGTTGCCGCGACTTGTCGTGCAACAAATAAAACAGATGGTTTTCGCACGATTCGCGGACGATCTGCTGCAAATTCCGCAGATTGCCCGCATACCAGCGGAACCGCTTTTCGCTGATGGAGATCGTATTTTCGCGCGCCTCCCGCTTGAGGTTCGGAAGCGTTTCGAGAAACAGCCTGTTGCCTTCGTTGACCGGATTGAACATCTTGACCAATCTTCTCGAATAGGTTCTTGCCCGTTTGAAACTCGTCATCACATTGGAGGTGTGCGCGAAACTTCCGAAAAACACCGTCTCCTCGGCCCGCAGTAGAAACTGCCCCGCATACGAGAGCTGTACGGCCGCTAATATCGTCTTTTCTTCCGACCACAGGCGTTCGGCCTCGTCCAGAAAAGCCGATCCGTTCGTAAAAAAGTAATCGAAATGCTTGCGGGCGATTTTGTGCGCGCGGCCCCGTTCGAGACGGTTCGCACGAAAGATATTGAACTGCGCATTGTTCGTTTCGAAAACGACGGTCCCTTCCACCCGAATGTTCCAATAATACCAGCTGTCCGTATTGGTCTGGTTCAAGGTGACGATATCGACCGTTTCGATACGGATTTGCGGTTCCGTGCGCGTTTCCTCGGGCAGAAACGAGATTAAAGCGATACAACCGCCTTGCGAATCAAGTTGTTACATATTCATATAGGAGAATAGGCAACGAGAAGGCAACGGCTTTTTTCAACCTATTGCGTTCAAACACCGCATTTCAAATAACCAATTGCAAAATACATAAAACAGATCTAACAAATTTGCTAAAAAGTGCGACATGCTAACGCATGGATATTCCATTTTCTCAAGCATACAAGGTTCTTGTTGGAAGAAATAGAACAAGAAGTTATCATTAGTGTCAAAACACAAGATGCTTGAACAGTTTTATGTGTCAGTTATGATGAAGGAAATTCAACCGAATAATCATCGCAATAAAAACAATCATTCACTTATTTTCTTCCTCTCAAAGAAGGGTTCGGGCAATATGATTTTATCTCTATTGCAGCATTCTCGCTCTGTCAACAAACAATGAAATTGATCATTGAACGCTTGAATCGTACCCTTGTCGTGGCAACGTACAGTCATCGGGGCCTTTCGTCCGAAGATAAATTGAGGTTGTTCAGCATCAAAAAACCAAACACCTTCCCAGTTTACTACTGTTCTGAAATACAGCCTAAACCCCCTCTTCGCCTGATCTCATACATCATCATCGATTAGGAAAATATCTTCCACCGAATATAACTGGGAAAGAAAACATTGATTTCATCGAGTTGCAACAAGCTGAATCCGCTGACTGCTGCTATTCAGCATAAAATTATCGTAATTATCTTTGTCGAGCGGAGAAAGATAACCGTTTATTTTCGCAACAAGTCCCATCTGGTCGCGCCGGTAATAACAAGTGTCGGTACTATTGTGTTCTCTTAACCCGGAAGGGCATCCAGATCGACGAAAAAGCTATACTATTGATTTACAGCTAGCAGGAATCGGATAAATTAGTTCTTCGCCACTTGCGAGCGTGAAGGTGATTGTAAAGTTCAGAAGATGTCTAAAACTCGAATGCATGGGTCCAGACATCAAAGATAGGGGTATTCCTCAAGTTGAGCCGCTTGAAGATCAGGAGCTGCTGGCATATACTACGAGAAAAGAAGCAGAGTGAGATAATGCAAATACTCGGTCAAAGCACGGGTAACATTACCAGCCAGAGAACATATATACACAGGGAACTCGGGGCTGACAGCCTCCGACAACCTATACCTTTGTCTGCGGGAGTAGATGAAGCCCGAGGCAGAGCCTGAAGAGGCAGAAATGGAGGTGCTGAAACTGAAGTTAAAATCGAGAATTCGACGACGTTATGATTTCGAGTATCGAATAATATTTACGGGTTCAGACGCGACCGGATTATCTTTTCACCCGCACCTCGTACAGATCGCTGCGGCGATCCTTGAGGTTGCGGACGCTGCCGTAGGTGTGCAGCTCGTTCAACAGGTTCAGGTTAATGTCCGAAATAAGGATCATCTCCGTATTGGGCGTCGCCTCCGCACGCCGTCCGTCCGTCGGAAAAGCGAAATCGCAGGGCGTGAAGACTCCGGAGCGCGCATACTGAATGTCCATGTTGTGCACCTTGGGCAGGTTGCCCACACTGCCTGCGATCACCACGAAACATTCGTTCTCGATGGCGCGGGCATGGGCGCAGACTTGCACGCGCGAATAGGCATTCTGCGTATCCGTGAGCTTTCTTCTGCTCTGCTCTTTGCCTGTCAAAAGAGAAATCATTGGTAGTTCTGTGTTCAGGATGCTCTTGAAAATAC
>ENA-USUJ01003591-USUJ01003591.1-human-gut-metagenome-genome-assembly--contig:-NODE-3591-length-10304-cov-7.111274_pt1 | contig 10304 bp, 6 predicted proteins | sample MGYA00250061_ERZ773398 | MGnify/ENA primary metagenome ERZ773398 (study PRJEB29103, sample SAMN06111992) | human gut metagenome | biome: human gut; feature: ankylosing spondylitis patient; material...
TAGCGATTACTAATTTACAAAGAAAATTCGACAAACTGTTATTTTTCTATCTATTTATTTGGGTGGGAAACTTTAGTTAAGTAATCAAAACTGTCAGGTGAAGATATCTATACTTGTTTGGGGGCTGCTCTGTGCAGTAGCCTTTCCTTGCTATGCCCAAAACTGGACTCCTCAGGACTCGTTGAGGCTGAACCGGTTGCTGAAGGGCGAGGGGGAGGTAAAACTGAATCCGGAGGTATTGCAGGAATTGGAAATGAACAATTCCTTGAGTACTCCGAAAGCGGTGATGGACAAGTCGTGGATGGATTTTGATAATTCATTGCCTGTCATGCCGAAAGCGCCCGAGAAAAAAGTGGTGCTTACCCTGCGTCCCTATACGGCCAATACCAAATATAACTGGGACCCCATTTATCAGAAAAAAATCAAGGTAGACAAGGATACTTGGCGAGGAGATGAATTCTATGCGCTTAAGATTCTGATGATTCCTACGAACTGGGCTAAACATCCGTTTGATGCCGGTCCGCGTGAGACGGTGGAGCAGATTGAGGCAACCGGTCTGCGTTACCGGGTGACGGAGCGGGCCAATAATATGGCTGTGGGCGGTTGGCAGGGTGCCAGTGGCGGCGGAATTTCCGGTTTAGACCTGATGGTGCCTTTTACCCGTGAGTTTTGGAATTTCAAAGGCCGCAAGCGCCGTGCCCGTACGCTGGAAGTATTGAAGGCATATGGAGATTCGACAACAGTCTTGATAAAACAACCGGTAAAACTGATTAGTGAATGAGGGTTTGGCGGACGGGTGTCCGCTAAATTGAACTTTCTTCTTCCTCCTTTTGTTTTCATTAGTAAACCTTTAAAAAAAGTAATAATGAACAGAGTGACTTCTCTATTCGGAATAAGATATCCGATAATTCAAGGTGGTATGGTGTGGTGTAGCGGCTGGAGACTTGCTGCTGCTGTAAGCAATGCGGGAGGGCTGGGCTTGCTCGGCGCAGGTTCGATGCATCCCGAAACGTTGCGGGAGCATATCAGGAAATGCCGTGAGGCTACGCATCATGCTTTTGGTGTGAATATTCCCTTGATGTATCCCCAGATAGAAGAGATAATGCAGATTGTGGCCGACGAGGGAGTGAAGATTGTATTTACATCTGCCGGCAGCCCGAAGAAATGGACCGGTTGGTTGCACGAGCGTGGCATCACGGTGGTGCATGTTGTTTCATCCTCGCGTTTTGCCGTGAAGGCAGAAGAGGCGGGTGTCGATGCAATAGTTGCCGAAGGCTTCGAAGCCGGTGGGCACAATGGGAGGGAGGAGACTACCACTCTGTGTCTGATACCTGCTGTACGTACAGTTACTACACTTCCGCTGATTGCTGCCGGTGGCATTGCAACGGGTGAGGCCATGCTGGCTGCCCGGGTGCTGGGTGCGGAAGGTGTACAGATTGGTACACGCTTTGCCTTGACGGCAGAAAGTTCTGCAAGCGAGGTATTTAAGGATTATTGCCTGCATTTGGAAGAAGGGGATACCCGTCTGCTTTTGAAGAAATTGGCTCCGGTGCGTCTGGTGCGCAATAACTTTCGCAGTGCCGTAGAGGCTGCTGAGGCTGTGGGAGCTTCAGAGGAAGAACTTCGTATCCTTTTAGGGCGCGGCCGTGCCAAACGTGGTATTTTTGAAGGTGACTTGGAAGAAGGGGAACTGGAAATAGGGCAGGTATCTGCCTTGCTGCATGGAAAGGGAGTGCAGTCTGTGGCGTCGGTCATGCAAGAGTTGGTGGAGGAGAGCAGAAGGGCGTGGGAGAGAATGCAGGAATTGGATTTCTGAATATTCCCTCTTCTGGTATCATATAACAATAAAAAAGGAATATTCCCGGTGATTTCGGGGATATTCCTTTTTTAGTTTCAACTTATAACCTTTTATCCTTTGGGGATATTGGTTGTGTCTTTTGCCGTATTTCCACTTGTGGCGGAATTACTTGTGCCATTGCTGCTGGCAGTGGCGCTACCGGTAGCCATATTTGTTGCACTTTTACCGGCTGTCTGCACAGCAGGTTGCTCTTCCCAATGGAACGGTTCAAAGCTACTGTTCGGGTCAACCCAGGACGGTTTCTTGGAAGCATAAATAATGAATGGGGCAATGACTACAATCAGCGCACCGATGATGAGCACGGAGAACCATACTGTGTTGCTGCCTGTTGAAATCTGGCTGGGTGGGATAAAGCTCAGTACGAATGCCAGCAATGACCCGCAGAAACCAAGTCCACCGATGAGCCACATCAATCCGTTGCCATTCTTGCCGATACGGAACGGACGGTTCAGCTTCTTCATCTTATAACGCAGCACGATGGCTCCGGAGAACATCAGCATATACATGATAAGATAGAGGACTACAGTCAGCTGTGATAGAATCTGGTAGAAACTCTGTACGGAAGGCATGACTACGAACAGAAGGCTCAGTACGGTTACTGCACCGCCTTGTACATAAAGGATATTCTTCTGTACGCCCAGTTTGTTTGTCTTCTGGAAGAACGGAGGCATGTAGCCTGCTTTTCCTACGGCAAAGATACCTTTGGACGGACCGGCAACCCATGTCAATACACCTGCCAGCACCCCGAATGCCAGAGCAATGGCGATGATGGGTGACAGCCAGGAGGCACGGATGTAATGGAAATAGTTATCGAAGCCTACAAGCAGACTCTGTGTCAGACTGATGTCTTTGGCCGGGATGATGATGCCCAGTGAGAAAGTACCGAGCACGAAGATGATAACCGTAATGGCCGCACCGATGAACACTGCCTTCGGATAATTCTTGGAGGGATTGTTCACGTCTTTTACGTGGATACCGCCCATTTCCATACCGGCATAGAAGAGGAAGATACTGGCAGCAAGCACCACGTTGTCGAAGTTCGTCAAGTCGGGGAAGAAGCTGCTGTGGAAGTCCAGGTTGGAGTGTCCGCCGGTGGCAAGGTAGATGATACCCAAGATAATCAGCAGTGCGGCAGGAATAATGGTCCCGACCAGGCCGCCGACCTTTGCCACTTTACCTACCCAGCTCATACCCTTCATGGAGATGAACGTGGCTAGCCAGTAGATGATGAGGACAACGACGAGCGAGTAATACTTGTTGTTGGCCAGTGACATGTCGTGTACGTCGTTCATGCCGATGAAAGCAATGGATACGGCACCGAATGTCAATACGGTAGGATACCAGATTGTACTTTCAATCCATTGTACCCAGATGGCAAGGAAGCCCAGTTTTTTTCCGTAGGCTTCGCCCACCCAGCGGAACACACCGCCTTGCTTGTCTTGAAACATGGCAGCCAGTTCCGCGGCGACAAGTGACGTCGGAATCAGAAAAACAATGGCTGCAAATAAGTAGTAGAAGGCCGAACTCATTCCGTACACGGCCTCGGCAGGAAGTCCACGTAGGGATACTACTGCCGTCACATTCATGATTGCCAGGGTAAATACACCCAGCTTCACTGTTTGTTTAATATTTGCCATAAGTTAAGGTTTTAGATGAAAAATATATTCAAAATCAGCGTCTATAACAACACTTGGGGAGAGTTGTTCCCAACGGATAAGTGAAAGTTCCGGTTTTAACTATTCAGGAAGCGTCGGCTTTGGGCGCGGGCTTCTGTGCAACTTTCTTGTAGAACTCTTCTTTTTCCTTATTGCGCCGTTCGACCAGGCTCGTTACATACACTGTAAAGATAGGGAACATCATCATGCCCAGCGCAGCCAGCAGTACGGACAGTACCCGTCCGGTGGGAGTGACTGCTATGATATTGGAACCCACCGTCGTCACATCCATAAATGCCCACCATAAGGCGTCTCCATATCCTTTAACTAAAGGATTGGGACCATGCTCCATGACATAAAAGGCCAGACTGGAAAAATAGACAGTGGCCAGCAACATGGTAAGGTAGGAAACGAACAGTCCCGATGCGCGGTTGTACGTCAGCCAACCCACCACGATAGCCATGGCGTAACCACCCCGCACCAATGGGATGAAACGCAGCATATAGGTTATCTCGGGTGAGAAAGTCCATCCCATATAGGCAATGATGTTTTGATAGGGTATAGCTACCAGCAGGAAAATGAAATGCGTGGCCACGTAGTGACCCTTCTTCTCTGCCAGGAACCATTCCAATACAAAATCTGCCAGGAACAGGGCGCATATCCACAACTGTACTTTCATGTAGACCGACTGTTCGTAAAAGGGGATCCCCTTGAACGTGTCGACAGAGATGCTGATAACTAAAAATAGCGACAGTATCAATATAATGACATGCAGTATGCCATAGATACCTTTTTCCCGCAATACAAATTCTGATAGAGCCATTTTCATGATGAAGTCCATTATAAAGTCATAAGTTATGAGTTATAAGTCATTTGCTGATTACGGTGCCTACCAACAAATAACTCATAACCTATAACTCATAACTAAAAAGAGAAACTTATTCTGTAATCGTTACGTTATCACCGTTGAATACACCCAGGCCGAGCTTGTTCATGATGAACTTGATTGCCGATTGGGCCTTTACGGAGTTTCCCGCTTCGTCTAGGGGAGGAGCGAAGGCCGATACTCCCATGACACCGGGCAATACGGCCATTACACCACCGCCTACACCGCTTTTGGCCGGTATGCCGGCGGTGTACATCCAGTCGCCCGAATGCTCGTAGAAGCCTACGGTAGAAATCATCGACGTGATTTTCGGTGCCAGGCTGGCTTCGAACACCGTTTGTTTGGTGACGGGGTTCACACCGTTATTGGCGATGGTTCCTGCGGCAATGCCCAGTTGCTGGGCCGTGATGCCGAGAGAACACTGGCGAGTATAGAGGTCGAGAGCCATGTCCGGATTATCGTAGATGCGGTTGTAGTTTTTCAGCAGCCAGGCAATGGAGCGGTTGTTGAAGTTGGTAGCCGTTTCCGATTTGTACAGTTCGTCGATGAGTTGTGGGGCGGAGCCGCACAGCTCAGTGACATTCTGTACAATGGCATCCCATTTCTTGTCGGAGTTTCCCACTGGCTGTACCATGGAACAGGCGGAAATGGCACCGGCATTTACCAATGGAGTGGAAGGGTGGTCGTTTTCCAGCAAGATGGCGATGATGGAGTTGAACGGTAGTCCCGTGGCATCGGCACCTATCATGTCCAGCACTTTCTGCGCACCGTATTGGCGCAGGATAAGGATGGCTGTGTGTACCTTCGAGACGGACTCTATACCGAAACGATAGTCTGTGTCACCTATATTGATGGTCTGCCCGTTCATCAGGCAGATGCTGAGTCCGAATAGTTTGGAGTCTATGTTGGCAAGGTAGGGAATATAATCCGCATTCTTGCCTCCTGTGCTGCCCTTCACCTCATTGTAGGCTTCTTGGGCAACCTCCTTTATTTGTGAAATTGATATTTTCTTTTCCATAAACACGTTGTGATGTACGATTAGACGATGTACGATTTACGATTGAAATTACTCCTTTAAACGTAGTCCGTATCAAGAGAAACTCTAATCGTACATCGTAAATCGTTTAATCGTAAATTAATTTATTTTTTATGAGTACGGCATCCGTGGTTGAATATTTTGGTTTCCACCGGCAGGTTCTTTTCCTGTGCCATACGGGTAGGAGTCGGGTAATCCAGTTTCTCCAGCTCCGTGATGGCATTCTTGATGTCACCCAACAGCATGTCTGCCATGTCGCGGCTGAATCCCTGGCGGACAACGACACGCATAACGACGTAGTCTTCCAGTTTTGAAGGCAGTGTATAGGCGGGTACCATCCAGCCGTGCTGTGACAACTTGTCCTGCAGGTCATACAGAGTCCATTTGGCAGCTCTTGCATATTCCGGTTTCAAGTACCAGATGAACAGTGGGTTCACAACTTCGTCGGAATAGTTTACGAACGGAGCCATCTTGCCGATTTCGTCATGGATATACTTGGCGATGGTCAGAGAGTTGTACTGTACTTCTTTGTAACCCTGGAATCCCAAACGGATGAACTGGTAATATTGACCCAGAATCTGTGCGGCAGGACGGGAGAAGTTCAGGCCTACCTGAGTAATGTTGGCACCGAGGTAGTTTACGCTGAATGACATTTCTTCGGGCAGATATTCTTTGCCTTTCCAGCAAACCCAGCCCAGACCCGGATAAACCAGACCGAATTTGTGTCCGCTGACGCTGATGGAGAGTACCCACTTCAGACGGAAGTCCCATTTCTTTTCAGGATAGAGGAACGGGAGGATGAAACCACCGCTGGCGGCATCTACGTGGATAGGAATGTCGTAGCCGGTCTTCGCATTGTAGGCATCGAGGGCTTTGTCGAGGGCTTCGACGTCATCGTTCAGTCCTGTCCATGTAACGCCTTGGATAGGCACGATACAGATGGTGTTCTCATCACACATCTTCAAGGCTTCTTCGGGGTCGAGCGTGGTCTTGTCCAGTGTCAAAGGCACTTCACGCATTTCAATCTGCCACAATTGGGCGAATTTTTCCCATACCACCTGGAAACCGGTTGAAATAACGAAGTTGGGTTTGTCGAACGGTTTGCCTTGTGCCTGACGTTTCTTGCGCCAGCGCAACCAGGCTGCCACACCACCCAGCATACATGCCTCCGAGGAACCGATGGCAAGTGCGCCGGTTTTCCAGGTTTCTTTTTCAGGAGAGTTCCAGAGGTTGGCCACGATGTTGATACATTTACCGTTCATTACGGCGATGCGCGGATATTCGGTCTCGTCAATGTAGTTGATGTTGATGGCTTCGTTCATCAGCTTGGTTGCATATTCGTCCATATAGGTAGTGACGAATGTAGCCAGATTCAAGCGAGGCTGCGTTTGGGCGAAGGTCTCGTCTTTCACCATCTGATAGGCGATTTCCGGGGTAGTAGGTCCGTCGGGAATCTTTTCTACGGGTGAGGGTTGTAACATACGGTTTGAACCGAATACTTCAGTTTTTGCATCTCCTTTTCTGAAATTCAAATCTTCCATATTAATAAGTTTTTTAAAGGTTTAGGCGGCGGGGCTTTTCCCCGTCGAATTTCCCACAACAACGGGGTTTGCGGATGAAAGTTCCGGGGTTTTGCATTATTTGGCGTTTATTAAAGGGCAGCGTAGTAAAATCTTAAAAAACGAACATTCTGAAGGTAGGTTTGTTGTTCCCACATTATTCATTTAATTAATATACTACTATATGAAAATCAATACCGGAAGGGGTACAATCCCCCTTATCACGCTTGTCGGCATTTGGTCAGTCTCTGCATTGACTTCCTTGCCGGGATTGGCCGTATCACCTATTTTGGGACAACTTACTACCATTTTTCCACATGCCACAGAACTGGATATACAGATGCTTACCTCCCTGCCTTCGCTGCTGATAATTCCTTTTGTGCTGTTGGCGGGCAAGCTGGCCGAGAAACGTGACTTTGTGCGTCTGCTGAAAGCGGGGCTTTGGATGTTTGCCACCAGTGGGGTACTTTATCTTTTTTCGGATAAAATGTGGCAGTTGATGGTGGTCAGCGCTTTGCTTGGCATCGGTTCGGGGGTGATTATTCCGTTGTCCACCGGTCTGGTTTCACGCTATTTCACGGGGGAATATCGGGTGAAGCAGTTTGGTTACAGTTCTGCCATTACCAATGTGACGCTGGTTGTGGCAACGGCGGTGACTGGGTATCTGGCAGAGGTAAACTGGCACTTGCCTTTCGTGGTATACCTGCTTCCGTTGGTTTCTCTGCTGCTTGTCGGATATTTGAAGGGGGATACCGGTCAGCCGCAGATAGCAGAAGATACAGCTGCCGTTGTTCCGGAGGAATCCAAGCGTGCGATTTCCGGTAAATACGGCATCCATGTCCGCCATCTGCTACAGTTGATGCTGTTTTATGGCGTCACTACGTATGTAGTGCTGGCGGTTACTTTTGACTTGCCTTTTTTGATGGAGGCACATCACTTCTCCAGCGGAAATTCCGGATTGATGATTTCCTTATTCTTCCTGGCCATTATGGCTCCGGGCTTCTTCCTGGGGCATATCGTGAAGTGGATGGGAAAAAATACGAAATTTTACAGTCTTTTGTCCATTGCAGCGGGTTTGCTCTTGATATGGATTTCGCCTAAAGAATGGCTGATAATACCGGGATGTATGTTGGTTGGTTTGGGATATGGTGTCATTCAACCGCTGATTTATGACGAGACAGTAGATACGGCTATACCAGAAAAAACAACTTTGGCACTGGCCTTTGTAATGGTGATGAATTATCTGGCGATTCTATTGTCCCCGTTCATTACAGACTTCTTTCAGACCTTGTTCCACACTAGTTCCAAGGAATTCCCGTTTATTTTCAATCTCTGCATCACACTGCTCGCCATGTGGTGGGAGTATGCGAGGAGGAAGGATTCTTTGTTGGGGAAGTTATGAGTTATAACTTATAACTCATAACTCATAACTTATAACTCAATCGCCTCATATTTCAGCCCGAAGACGTCGGCTACAGCTTTGTATGTTACCTTGCCTTCCACTACGTTCAATCCTAGCGCCAGAGCCGGATCGTCCTTGCAGGCTTGTCTCCAGCCTTTGCATGCCAGGGCTACGGTGTAGGGCAGGGTGGCATTTGTCAGTGCCATGGTGGAGGTGAAGGGTACGGCGCCGGGGATATTGGCAACGGCGTAGTGTACAATTCCGTCCACAATGTAGGTAGGGTCGCTGTGCGTGGTGGGGTGGGAGGTTTCGAAACATCCGCCTTGGTCGATGGCAACGTCTACGAGTACGGTGCCGGGCTTCATCATTTTCAGCATTTCTTTGGTGATGAGATGAGGCGCTTTGTCACCGGGGATAAGGACAGACCCTATTACGAGGTCTATTGTAGGTAATTCCATTTTGATATTGTGAAGGGAAGAATAGAGTGTTTTTACATTCTTGGGCATCACTTCACTGAGGTAGCGCAGGCGGGGAAGGTTGATGTCGGCAATCAGTACCTCGGCACCCATTCCGGCAGCTATTTGTGCGGCATTGGTGCCCACAATGCCGCCGCCCAGGATAAGTACGCGTGCGGGGCGTACACCCGTCACGCCACCCATCAGTTTCCCTTTGCCGCCTTGGGGTTTTTCGAGGAAGCGTGCTCCTACCTGGGTGGCCATGCGTCCCGCCACTTCGCTCATGGGGGTAAGCAGCGGAAGTGAGCGGTCTTCTTTCTCTACCGTTTCGTAGGCGATGCAGACGGCGCCGCTTGCTATCATGGCTTCGGTCAGCAATTTATCGGCAGCGAAGTAATTATATTTAAATGTATAATTTATATTATTACCTGATTCTTTGAAATCTTTTTGATATAGTTCTTCTTTATTATAAATTGGTTTTTGTTCTTCATTAATAATAGAATATATAGTACTTAATCCTGTAGCATTACTATCTTGAGAGCTTTCTTCTTTAGTTACGGTACCAGTAATTGTTTCATTTAAAGTATCTTTATTTATTTCTAAGTTATAATTAACTGTACAACCAGTTAGTAGTAGACTTAGTAATATTATTATTTTATTTTTCACTTATTTTCACCCCTATTTATACCATGATCCATATGCTATTATTTCATCTGAATCAATAACTCTTTCTCTTTTTCTTACTAATCCTGGATCTCCAGTATTTCCTTCAATTGTATAAACATAATTACTATCTGAACTAGTAACTATACCAACATGATCAACACACTTAGTTACTTTATCCCATTTTCCATTAGAGCCACGACAACTACTACCTTTCCATTGATACCATATTATATCACCAGCTTTAGGAGTATAATTACCACCATAAGCTTTAGAATATTCAAATGTTACATTACTACTCTTACCACTTTTAAATACTGGCCACATTCCACTAGCCATATTGTCATCTATTGGTCCATATGTATTTAAATATTGATATAATGTTTGACCAGAGACTGTTACTTGCTTTAAAGACCAAGTAGCAAATTGTTCACACCAAGCATCAGTAGAAAATCCATATTTTTTATCATTATTATTATTACCTAATTGGCCATTTAGTACGGTTATTAATCCAGAAGCAATTATTTTAGTACCAGCATTTTCATAAGTTATTTTGTTATCATTAGTATTATCATTCTTTTCTTCTTTTTCTAATAAACTATCATAATAAGAAAAATCACCACTTTTAGCATTACTAAGACATTCTTGATAATTAACACTAAAGCCTACACTATCCATTAAACTCATAAATACTTCTACTATCCATGGTATGCAAAATACTATCATGGCATATATTATTCTTTTACCTACTATTTTAGTACTCTTTACTGCTTTTTCATCACCGCCTATA
>ENA-USUJ01003596-USUJ01003596.1-human-gut-metagenome-genome-assembly--contig:-NODE-3596-length-10275-cov-6.244754_pt1 | contig 10275 bp, 8 predicted proteins | sample MGYA00250061_ERZ773398 | MGnify/ENA primary metagenome ERZ773398 (study PRJEB29103, sample SAMN06111992) | human gut metagenome | biome: human gut; feature: ankylosing spondylitis patient; material...
AAATATGGAGATGGAGGCTATACCAGAAACTGCTCCTATTGTGACTTTGGAGCCGACAGACAATTACGGACAGACTTATAAGCCTTGGATGTATGGTGCTGAAATGCTCGTGTTGCCTATTTCTTGGAAAATGGAGAATAAGGAGGAAATGTTGAAACAGCATACAATGGAATTGGTGTATATAAATGATGAATCTAATGAAAGCAGTACAGAACTTGTCTTTTATTTGAGACATAACAAAGGAACTGATACCAAGACAGATGTTTTTGCTGTTAGAAACAAAGCTTACGATGTAAAAAAGATCATGTCGTATTTTAAAGAAAAGCACGGTAGCTATCCTACAACGATAAGAATTAAAGCAAAAACCGATATGGATGGTGCTAAATTGCCTGAGAAGTATACAGATTATACAATTGAAAATTTTAAATGGAATCCTTCAAATCAATAATAATTAATTGAATTACAAAGAACTGTTCCATATAGCAATGCAACTGATTTCCTCTCCGGCACGTGCCTGGGAGGAAATTAGTTTAGAGGATAGGCGAAAAGTCTTTACAGCTTTTGTCTATCCTATGATTGGTTTATGCGGGTTGTCCGTCTTTATAGGCTCTTTGGTGGCTAAGGGATGGGGTGGGCCGCAAAGTTTTCAATATGCCATGACGCAATGTTGTGAGGTGGCGGTATCCTTGTTCGGGGGATATTTTTTGGCAGCCTATCTCATCAATGGGCTACGTGTCCGTATGTTTGCTATGGACAATGATATACCTTTGGTGCAACAGTTTGCCGGTTATGCGTTGGTAGTGTCTTTCATGCTGAAAATCATAATCGGCATATTGCCCGATTTCAGTATAATAGCCCTGTTGCTTCAATTTTATATTGTATATGTGGTGTGGGAAGGAAGTGCTATTCTGATGAAAATAGCGGAAAAAGACCGTTTAAGGTTTACCATTCTTTCTTCCATGTTGTTAATAGCTTGTCCGGCAGTGATAGAATTCGTTTTCAATAAGCTGACGGTAGTGCTGAACTGATTGATTTTATGAAACAAGCTCCTATAAATATTAAGAATAAACGTGCCACATTCGATTACGAATTGGTAGATACCTATACGGCAGGCATTGTGCTCACCGGTACGGAAATTAAATCTATCCGTTTGGGAAAGGCAAGTCTGGTAGATACGTTTTGCTACTTCGCCAATGGCGAGCTATGGGTGAAGAATATGCATATTGCCGAATATTTTTACGGTTCGTACAATAATCATAATGCACGTCGGGAGCGCAAACTGCTGTTGACAAAGAAAGAACTGGACAAGTTGCAACGTGGTTCTAAAGACCCCGGCTTTACCATAATTCCTGTTCGTATGTTCATCAATGAAAAAGGGCTGGCAAAGGTAGTCGTAGCTCTTGCAAAGGGTAAGAAGCAATACGACAAGCGCGAGGCTTTGAAAGAAAAAGATGACAAACGCGATATGGCGCGTGCATTCAAACGATAAGCAGTACGTATAGTAAGTATAAGGTCTGAAGTATAAGCAGGTGTAATATTTATGATAATTTTATCGGTTGTATTTTAACTTCATACCTCGTATTTAATACTTCATACCTCATACTTTAAAAAGAATACCTCATACTTTATACTTAAATAAAAGTGGCTTCTATTGAAACGTTGGTGCGTGAGCGCATTCTTATTCTGGACGGTGCTATGGGCACTATGATACAACAATACAATTTGACGGAGGAGGACTTCCGGGGTAAACGTTTTGCGCAAATTCCCGGACAGTTAAAAGGTAATAATGATATACTTTGTCTGACGCGTCCGGATGTAATACGGGATATTCACCGTAAGTATCTTGCGGCGGGTGCGGACATTATCGAAACCAATACTTTTAATTCTACAAGCGTCAGCATGGCCGATTATCACGTACAGGAGTATGTGCGTGAGATAAATTTTGCTGCTGTAAAACTGGCGCGTGAAGTTGCCGATGAATTTACTGCTTTAACTCCCGATAAACCGCGTTTTGTGGCAGGCTCTATCGGGCCTACCAATAAGACTTGCTCCATGAGTCCGGATGTTAACAATCCGGCTTTTCGTGCATTGACTTATGATGAATTGGCTGCTGCTTATCGCGAGCAGATGGAAGCGATGCTCGAAGCCGGTGTGGATGCGTTGCTGATTGAAACCATATTTGATACGTTGAATGCTAAGGCTGCGATATATGCTGCGGAGCAGGCGATGGAAGCTATAGGTGTCCGGGTTCCGCTGATGCTTTCCGTAACGGTTTCCGATATAGGCGGACGTACTTTGTCAGGACAGACGCTGGAAGCATTTCTGGCTTCTGTGCAACATGCGGATATTTTCTCTGTCGGGCTTAACTGTTCTTTCGGAGCCCGTCAATTGAAACCCTTTCTTGAACAGTTGGCTGCTCGTGCTCCTTATTATATCAGTGCCTATCCCAATGCGGGATTGCCTAACAGTCTGGGTACATACGACCAGACTCCGGCTGAAATGGCAGATGAGATCAGGGAGTACATTCATGAAGGGCTGGTAAATATAATAGGCGGTTGTTGTGGCACTACCGATGAATATATTGCTGCATATTCGTCTTTGATAGTAGGAGCTGTGTCACGTATACCGGCTTCTCTGCCCGATAATCTTTGGCTCTCCGGTTTGGAACTGTTGGAGGTAAAGCCTGAAAACAACTTTATCAATGTGGGCGAACGTTGCAACGTTGCCGGTTCACGTAAGTTTCTGCGTTTAATCAATGAGAAAAAATATGATGAAGCGCTAAGTATCGCCCGGCAGCAAGTAGAAGACGGAGCGCAGATTATCGACATAAATATGGACGACGGTTTGCTGGATGCGGAAAAGGAAATGACCACTTTTCTCAATCTGATAGCATCCGAGCCGGAGATAGCCCGTGTTCCTGTAATGATAGATTCTTCTAAATGGGATGTGATAGTTGCAGGGTTAAAATGTATGCAAGGAAAGTCCATTGTCAACTCCATATCTTTGAAAGAGGGCGAAGAAAAGTTTCTTGAACATGCCCGTACTATAAAGCGATACGGTGCTGCCGCAGTCGTAATGGCTTTTGATGAACAGGGACAGGCGGATACGTACGAACGCAGAATTGAGGTGTGCGAACGCGCTTATCGTCTGTTGGTAGACAGGGTCGGTTTCAATCCGCAAGATATAATTTTTGACCCGAATGTACTTGCAGTGGCTACGGGTATGGACGAGCATAATAACTATGCAGTCGATTTTATCCGTGCTACCGGTTGGATACGGAAGAACCTGCCCGGCGCTCATGTCAGCGGTGGAGTCAGTAATCTTTCATTTTCCTTTCGGGGTAATAATTATATTCGTGAAGCAATGCATGCGGTCTTTCTTTATCATGCCATTCGCGAGGGGATGGATATGGGTATCGTAAACCCTGCCACTTCCGTACTTTACACCGATATACCCGCCGATATTCTGGAACGTATCGAAGATGTTGTTCTCAATCGTCGTTCGGATGCTGCCGAGCGGTTGATTGAGACTGCCGAACGGTTGAAAGCCGAGGCGGAAGCGGCCAAGAATTCTCTCTCTAACGGTAACTCCCAGCTTTCAAGCCTCAGTTCTCAGCTTGCCTGGCGTGAAGATACCGTAGAGGAACGTTTGAAGTATGCTTTGACAAAAGGCATCGGAGATTATCTGGAAGAAGACCTCGCTGAAGCTTTGAAAGTTTATCCTAAAGCTGTGGATATCATTGAAGGTCCGCTGATGGCCGGAATGAACCATGTTGGCGATTTGTTCGGTGCGGGTAAGATGTTCCTTCCGCAAGTGGTGAAAACGGCACGTACTATGAAGAAAGCGGTGGCTGTTCTTCAGCCTGTCATTGAATCGGAAAAGCAGGAAGGGGCTGCCTCTGCCGGCAAGGTGTTGCTTGCTACAGTGAAAGGTGATGTGCACGACATTGGGAAAAATATTGTTTCCGTAGTAATGGCTTGCAACGGATATGAGATAATTGACTTGGGAGTAATGGTGCCCGCTGAAACGATTGTGCAGCGGGCCATAGAGGAAAAGGTAAACATGATTGGGCTGAGTGGCCTTATCACTCCTTCGCTGGATGAAATGGTACATGTTGCCATTGAATTGGAAAAGGCGGGACTCGATGTACCATTGTTGATAGGTGGCGCTACTACTTCTCCTTTGCACACGGCATTAAAGATTGCTCCGGTTTATCATGCTCCGGTTATTCACCTGAAAGACGCCTCGCAGAATGCAACGGTGGCAGCCCGTTTGATGAATCCTAACCAAAAGGAAGAGTTCGTGAAGAAGCTTTCTAACAAGTATCAGCAGTTGCGCGAGAAAAATCAGGAGAAACAAGTTGAAACGGTATCTCTTGAAGAGGCAAAGGCTAATCGGCTGAATTTGTTTTGAGGTTTTCACTGTCGTATTGCAGATATAAGAACAAGAGAACAGAAAAATATGCAGCAAAAAGTTATACATTGCAACCTACTCTATTCTCTTGTCCTTATGTCTGAAAACGCTGTAATTTTTATGTCCTATCCCGTGAATCAGCTTTTTATCTTTTTCTTATACTGTTCAAACCTTGCCGTTATATCCCTCACGAAGTTATAAGTTTCTATCCCACGGAAATACCCGTTCTTGCAAACCGGATCGGTAAAGTACTCTTCATTGCTCTTCAAGAGGATGAAGTTTTCCACGTTATCCCGCCACACATATTTGTTTTTGCCGTATTTTTCAGCCAATGCCATAGCATCGAATACATGTCCTATACCGGAGTTATATGATGCCAGAATAAAATTAATCCGTTCTTCTTGGGGAATTTTCGAGAAGCTTTTGGCTGTGGCGGCAATATATTTCGTGGCAGCTTTAATGCTTTCTTCGGGGTTTTGTTCTTTTCCCGGAGGAACTCCCATGGCACGAGCTGTGGCAGGCATCAGTTGCATCAGTCCTTTTGCACCTGCCCATGAAACGGCGGTAGTATCAAAGTTGGATTCAGTATAAGCTAAAGATGCCAATAAACGCCAGTCCCAATTAATGTCTGGTGCATATTTCTTGAATAGATGGTCGAAGTGTGATATTTTCCCTTCTCGCAGAGATAGAATAGGAGAGTGTGGGATAGCTTTGCCAATTTCAAAATACCGTTTCATACTCGCGGTATAAGCCGGAGAAGTCATGTTTTTCTCATGCCATTTATTGGCAGCTTCTGCAAGCTGCGGACAATCTTTACGTACAGCCCACGAAGCCCGTTGGTCGAAACTGATAGAAAGCCCGATGTTGAGGTTCGGGTAGTAGGTGGTATTGAGACGGGCTACATCATTGTCCGCTACGGTATACGGTATTTTGCCTTGTGAAACTTGCATAATAAGGTCTTCAATCGTGATGCTGTCATTGCTGACCTTATGGATATGGATGCCGCCACCCAGCTCCTTGTCCAGGTTGACAAGCCGTTCATAATACTTTCCGGGTTTTACGTACACATCCTTTCCGATAAGTTCCGTTACATCTTTCAACGGTTTGACGCGGCCGCCTGTACGTTGTACGATGACCTGATGGGTAATCACCTCCTCACCGCAGTATGTCAGACTGTCTTTCCATTCTTTGGTGATGGGCAGGTTGTAGGCAATGAGATCGCCTTCGCCTGCAAGAAGTCTTTCAATCAGGTCGTGTATGTTTTTGGCAACTTTTATTTTTAACTTGACGCCGAGGCTTTTGGCAAACTGTTCACCCAATTCATATTGAAATCCCATGTCCTGGCCGCGGTAAATAAAATAGGATGTAGAACTGTATAAAGTCAGCACTACCAGTTCTCCGTTATCTTTTATCAGTTGTAAATCAACAGCTTCTTCTTGTTCGGCTGCTGCATTATGATTGCCGCGACACCCCATAACACTGCAAAGCAAGACTAATGCAATCAGTAATTGACAGTGGAAAGCTGGCAAATTGCGCCCGGTTGGGGAAGTACGCTCGGCCATATGTACTGTTCGAATTATTTATAAATGTTTTTTGATATACATTGTGAGAATATCGATTGCTACCTGATTGTTTCCGCCTTCCGGTACGATAAGATCGGCATATCGCTTGCAAGGCTCTATAAATTGCAGATGCATAGGCTTCAGAATACGCGTGTAGCGTTCCATTACAGCTTCGGCCGTGCGGCCACGCTCTACGACATCGCGCTGGATGACGCGGATAAGGCGTTCGTCCGGGTCTGCGTCAACAAAGATTCTGAGGTCCATCATGTTGCGCAGCTTCTTGTCACATAGGGCAAGGATGCCTTCAATGATAATGACTTCCCGAGGCTCGATGTGGATTGTTTCGGGCTGTCGCGTGCAGGTCAGGTAGGAATAGGTAGGTTGTTCGATGCTTTTGCCTTCGCGAAGCATGGATACGTGTTTGGACAAAAGTCCCCAGTCGAAAGCATCCGGGTGGTCGAAATTAATATTCTGCCGTTCTTCTACTGGCACATGGCTACTGTCTTTGTAATAAGAGTCCTGAGGTAATAAAACTACTTCACCAGCCGGCAGGCTTTCAACAATTTTACGTACGACGGTGGTCTTTCCCGACCCGGTTCCGCCTGCAATTCCTATTATTAACATCCGTTTAAGTATATATTTGAAAAAAACGAGTATTTTTGTGTCTTAAAAATGTTATTGTTTCGATTGACAAATATAGATTAAATCATTTAAATAACAAAGTTATGGTAAAGCATATTGTATTATTTAAGCTGAAAGACGAAGCTTCTGCTGACGAAAAGTTAGCGGCGATGAATGATTTTAAGAAAGCTATTGAAGCGCTGCCTGCTAAAATACCAGTTATACGTAAGATTGAAGTGGGATTGAACATTAATCCGGCTGAGACTTGGAGTATAGCTCTTTACAGTGAGTTCGATACTTTGGACGATGTGAAATTCTATGCTGCACATCCCGATCATGTAGCTGCCGGTAAGCTTATAGCCGAGGTTAAGGAAAGCCGTGCTTGTGTAGACTATGAAGTATAAATAAAATATGGGATAATAACATGAAGAAAAGTATATTCTCCATACTTCTGTTGCTGTTTGCCGTAGTGGTACAAGCACAGATACAAGAGCCGGTTAAGTTTAAGTCGGAATTAAAGACTTCGCAGGCTGGTGAAGCGGAAGTTGTCTTTACCGGAACTATTGATAAGGGCTGGCATGTGTACTCGACCGATTTGGGTGATGGCGGACCTATATCGGCCACATTCAATGTCGAGTCCATTTCAGGTGCGGAACTTGTCGGAAAATTAAAACCGGTAGGGAAAGAGGTGGCCGCATTCGATAAGTTGTTTGAAATGAAAGTGCGCTATTTTGAAAATACCGCTCAGTTCGTACAGAAGTTGAAACTGACCGGTGGCGAATATAAGGTAGAAGGTTTTTTGGAATATGGCGCATGTAATGATGAGAATTGTTTACCGCCTACACAAGTGCCGTTTAAGTTTTCGGGCAAGGCGGAAGGTACAGCCGTTAATGGACCGGCAGCCGATAAGGCTGCGGATGCCGGAAATGTAGAATTGGAAAAATCTTCTGATACCGCTCAAACCGCAGCTATGGCCGTTATTGGCGGTGCGGAAAGCGATACCGGAAATGTTGCCGGTGATGGAACCACCGATCTTTGGAAGCCGGTTATCGATGAACTGCAAGCATTAGGCGAAACCGTTTCGCAGGAAGATATGTCTTGGATTTATATTTTTATCACAGGATTTGTAGGTGGACTGCTGGCTTTGTTTACGCCTTGCGTATGGCCAATTATCCCTATGACTGTCAGCTTCTTCCTGAAACGCAGTAAAGATAAGAAGAAAGGTATCCGCGATGCCTGGACATACGGTGCGTCTATTGTAGTGATATATGTTGGTTTAGGGCTGTTGGTTACCGGGATATTTGGCGCCAATGCTTTGAACTCATTGTCGACGAATGCTGTTTTTAACATCTTCTTCTTTTTGATGCTGGTCGTTTTCGCAGCTTCTTTCTTTGGGGCTTTTGAAATTACGCTTCCTTCCAAATGGAGTAATGCCGTGGATTCAAAAGCAGAAAAAACAGGCGGTTTGCTGAGCATATTCTTAATGGCATTTACATTGTCATTGGTGTCATTCTCATGTACAGGTCCTATTATCGGTTTCTTGTTGGTACAAGTGTCCACTACCGGTAACATGATAGCTCCGGCTATTGGCATGTTGGGCTTTGCCATTGCCTTGGCACTGCCGTTCACTTTGTTTGCACTGTTCCCGTCCTGGCTGAAGTCAATGCCCAAATCAGGCGGTTGGATGAATGTAATCAAGGTAACGCTTGGATTCCTGGAATTGGCGTTTGCGTTGAAATTCCTTTCCGTTGCTGACTTGGCTTACGGTTGGCGCATACTCGACCGTGAGACATTCCTAGCTTTATGGATTGTGCTGTTTGCCCTGCTTGGGTTTTATCTGTTGGGCAAAGTCAAGTTCCCGCACGATGATGATGACACAAAAGTCAGTGTACCCCGTTTCTTCATGGCATTGGCTTCATTGGCGTTTGCCGTATATATGCTTCCCGGTTTGTGGGGAGCGCCGTTGAAAGCTGTCAGCGCTTTTGCGCCGCCCATGCAGACTCAGGATTTCAATCTTTACAATAATGAGGTGCATGCCAAGTTCGATGATTACGACCTCGGTATGGAGTATGCCCGCCAGCATGGCAAGCCCGTGATGCTCGACTTCACCGGCTACGGCTGCGTGAACTGCCGTAAGATGGAGCTTGCCGTATGGACCAACCCGAAGGTGAGCGACATCATCAACAACGACTATGTGCTTATCACGCTTTACGTCGACAACAAGACACCGCTTCCTTCTCCCGTGAAGATTGTGGAGAACGGCACGGAACGCACGCTGCGCACCGTAGGCGACAAATGGAGCTATCTGCAGCGTGTCAAGTTCGGCGCCAATGCGCAGCCCTTCTACGTGTTGATTGACAACGAAGGCAAACCGCTCAATAAGTCTTACTCCTACGACGAAGATATTCCCAAATATATCGAGTTCTTGCAGACTGGATTGGAGAATTATAAGAAAGAAAAATAAACTGAATATAGAAAGGATGCCCGTAAAGTGGCATCCTTTTTTCTAACCCCCTTTTTTGTATATGAAACAGATTATAGACATTGAAACTTGGGAACGCCGGGATAACTACAACTTTTTCCGCAACTTTGTTAGCTCCTGGTATTCCATTACTACAGAGATTGATTGTACAGAGGCAAGTCTGGCTGCCAGAGCAGCGGGACGCTCTTTTTTCCTTTACTATCTTTATGCCGTGCTCCGTTCGGCAAACGAGGTGGATGAACTTCGTTTCCGTAAAGACAAGAATGGACAGGTCGTCTTTCACGATCGGGTGGATATCATTTCTCCGATAGCCGTTCCCGGTAAGACTTTCTATACAATACGCATACCTTATCACGAAGATTTCAACCGCTTTTATGCCGAAGCCTATGCTTTGATTACCAATATTCCCGAAGATGGCGATCCTTATGGAGCCGAGAAGCATCTCGCGCAGCAAGGCGATTACGATGTAGTGCATTTGAGCGCTGTCCCTAAGATGTATTTCACCTCTACCACTTATACGCTTGCCGAAGCCGGGAATGCTTGCAGCCACCCTTTGATGACTGCCGGAAAAACGGTGACCCGTGAAGGGCGTCTGGTATTTCCACTTTCCATCTATGTGGATCATTCTTTTGTTGATGGTTCGCACTTGGCATCCTTCTTCGGAAAGATAGAAGAATACCTGAAAGAGATTTCACATGAATAAATCATAAAAGAGTAGTATCTATGAAGCGTTTCGTTTTTCTAACCGTTCTTTGTTGCCTGGTGCTTGGAATGAGAGCCCAGACAGCCAAAGAAGAAATCTTTGCAGATGTTCATCGTTCGGCAGCCAATTACTATGCCTATCCCGAACCGACTGTGGAGCAGACAGCTCCTCCTGCAGGTTATAAACCCTTTTATCTGAGCCACTATGCCCGTCATGGTTCACGGTTCCTTATAAATCCGGATGATTACGAGAAGCCGTTGGCAGTGATGCGTGAGGCTGATGAGAATGGTGTGCTCACTGAGTTGGGAAAGAAGACACTTTGTGTTTTGGATAGCGTCTCGCGCATGGCTAAGAGCAGATATGGCGAACTGACTCCGCTGGGTGCACGCCAGCACAAAGGCATTGCAGAGCGAATGTACAAGAATTTCCCGAAAGTCTTTAAAGGAGAAGCCGAGGTGGATGCATGCTCCACGGTGGTTATCCGCTGCATTCTT
>ENA-USUJ01003601-USUJ01003601.1-human-gut-metagenome-genome-assembly--contig:-NODE-3601-length-10270-cov-4.375061_pt1 | contig 10270 bp, 7 predicted proteins | sample MGYA00250061_ERZ773398 | MGnify/ENA primary metagenome ERZ773398 (study PRJEB29103, sample SAMN06111992) | human gut metagenome | biome: human gut; feature: ankylosing spondylitis patient; material...
GATGAAATTCTTTGTTGCCATTTTTATTGTTCGTTCTTTTTATTCTACTTCCAAGTCCAGTGCTTTGCGGAGTTCCGCGACGAGCGGGTTCTTCTCCGTGATGTAACGGACGCGGTCTTCGAGCTTGATCGGGCGTGCCGCCCGGATCTCTTCATTGACCGTGACCTCCAGTTCGATCATACCCTCGATGCCCGCCAGTTCGGCGATGCGCATCAGCATCCCGGTCTTGCTGCGCAGGATCTCCTCGCGCAGCTCCGTCGTCGGTACGCTCACCGAGATCGTGTTGTCGCGGAACGTCATCAGCTCGAAGGCCGGCACGAAGCGCGGGCGTTTCTCCTTGATGAGGTTCAGTATCCTGCCTCGGGCGTGCTCCAACTTTTCGGCACAGTCCGGGTCTATGCGCACGGTTTCGGGTTCGTCGGGCGTTTCGCCGTCCGACAGCTCCTCGTCGGGGTCGCTGCCTGCCGAGGCGAGCAGCTCCGAGAGCGATGCGCCCGAGATCAGCGGCCGCCGTTTCATCCCCGGCGCAGGCTGTGCCGGGAGTGTTCCCTGTGCAGTCGGGCCGGCGGATGTACCCGCTGCCGGCCTTCCGGCCGGGGACGCGGCAGGCATTGCTGCGGACGTTGCTGCGGAAGGGGGGGCCGTTGCGGCTCCTGCTGCTTGCGCTGCCGGTTGTGCCGTTGCGCTTGCCGGGGCTGCGGGGTTGCCGGAGGCGCTTGTCGCCGGGGCATTCGTTGCCGGATTTCCGGTCGCGCTAACCCCTGCCGGTTGTGCCGTTGCGGCTGCCGGGGCTTCCGGGTTGCCGGAGGCGCTTGCTGCCGGGGCGTTCGTTGCCGGATTGCCGGTCGCGGTAATCCCTGCCGATTGTGCCGTTGCGGCTGCCGGCTGCCCGGCCGCTGCCGGAGCCGCCGCAGATGCGGGGCCTGCCGTGCGGGGGGTGAGGGTAGGAAGGGGATATTCCCCGGAAGATGTCAGAGAGTCATTTTTTTTTTGGCCGAGCCCTGCGATCTTCATCAGGCCCAGCTCGACGAGCAACCGTTGGTTGGACGATTGCCGGATCTTCCCGTCGAGCTCCGTCAGGCAGGAGATGGCCCCGAACAGGAACTCGACACTGCAGGCGCCCGCCTGCGTCCGGTATCGTTCGAGCAGCGTTCCGGTCATTTCGATCAGTCGCAGCGTGTCGGGCTGCCTGGCCATCAGGAGATCCCTCATATGGCGGTTCATGCCGGACATGAAGGTCTGGCCCGAGAAGCCTTTCGACAGCACGCTGTCGAAGGCCACCAGCACGTCGACGTAGTTGCCCGCGAGCAGCATCTCCGTCACGCTGAAATAGGTGTCGTAGTCCAGCACGTTCAGCGTCTGGGCCACGTTGCGGTAGTCCAGCGCCGTGCCGCAGAACGACACGGCCTTGTCGAACATCGACAGCGCGTCGCGCATGCCGCCGTCGGCCTTCTGCGCGATGAGGTTCAGCGACTCTTCGTCCGCCGAGATGCCCTCCTGGGAGGCGATGTATTTGAGGTATTCGACCGAATCTTCGACGCGGATGCGGTTGAAATCGTAGATCTGGCAGCGCGAGAGGATCGTGGGGATGATCTTGTGTTTCTCGGTGGTCGCCAGAATGAAGATGGCGTGGGCGGGCGGCTCCTCCAGCGTCTTGAGGAAGGCGTTGAAGGCTGCGGCCGAGAGCATGTGGACCTCGTCGATGATGAACACCGAGTAACGGCCCACCTGCGGGATGATGCGCACCTGCTCGATCAGCGTGCGGATGTCCTCCACGGAGTTGTTCGACGCGGCGTCCAGCTCGTGGATGTTGAGCGAACGTCCCTCGTTGAACGAGCGGCACGATTCGCACTCGTTGCACGCTTCGGCGCCGTCGGGTGCGAGGCAGTTGATGGCCTTGGCGAAGATGCGGGCGCAGGTGGTCTTGCCTACGCCGCGGGGACCGCAGAAGAGGTAGGCGTGGGCCAGCTGGCCGCGCTCGATGGCGTTCTGGAGCGTCGAGGTGATATGTTTCTGCCCGACGACCGACCGGAAGGTCGCAGGGCGGTATTTGCGTGCGCTGACGATGAAATCACTCATAGTGTTGCAAAGATACGAAATATGAATTAAGAATTAAAAATTAAGAATTAAAAATTATGTGCCGTGCTCCGGCACGACAAATTGGCAGTTGTTGGCAGTTGTTCTGTGACAAATAATGACACTATGTCCTGGATTCGGAGTTGGCAGGGGTTTTGCTCAATTCACAATTCAGAATTCAAAATTAAAAATTACATATTATGAACATCAACACTCTTACCATCAAGGCGCAGGAGGCGCTGCAAGCGGCGCTCTCGCTGGCGCGGGAGCGGGGACAGCAGGCTGTCGAACCGCTCCACCTGCTCGCGGTGCTGATCCGCGAGGACGATTCGCTCTCGACGTTCCTGCTGGGGCGCGTGGGAGTGAATGTACGTTCGCTGCGCGACGAGGTCGGCCGGGCCGTGGCGTCGCTGCCGCGCGTCGAGGGCGGCGGCGAGCAGTTCTTTGCGCAGGACACCTCGAAGGCGATCCAGCGCGCCGTGGACTTCACGAAGAATTTCGGCGACAAATACGCCTCCGTCGAACACCTGCTGCTGGCCCTCGTGGCCGAGCGCGGGCAGGCCGCCGACATCCTCAAACGCAGCGGCGCGACGGAAAAGGAGCTGATCGAGGCGATCCGCACCTTCCGCAAGGGTGCGACGGTCGATTCGCAGACCTCCGAGCAGCAGTTCGACGCGCTGGGCAAGTATGCCATCAACCTCAACGAGCAGGCGCGCTCGGGAAAACTCGACCCGGTCATCGGGCGTGACGAGGAGATCCGCCGCGTGCTGCAAATCCTTTCGCGGCGCACGAAGAACAATCCGATTCTCGTGGGCGAGGCCGGCGTCGGCAAAACCGCCATCGCCGAGGGCATCGCCCGCAGGATCATCGACGGCGACGTGCCCGAGAACCTGAAGTCGAAGGTCATCTACTCGCTGGACATGGGTGCGCTGATCGCAGGCGCCAAGTATCAGGGCGAGTTCGAGGAGCGTCTGAAAGCCGTCGTGCAGGAGGTTACGGCCAGCGAGGGCGAGATACTGCTCTTCATCGACGAGATCCACACGCTGGTCGGCGCCGGCAAGTCGTCGGGGGCGATGGATGCCGCGAACATCCTCAAACCGGCCCTCGCCCGGGGCGAACTGCGGACCATCGGCGCCACGACGCTCGACGAGTTTCAGAAATATTTCGAGCAGGACAAGGCTCTCGAACGGCGTTTCCAGAAAGTGATGGTCGATGAACCTACGCAGGAGGACGCCATTTCGATCCTCCGCGGCCTGAAGGAGCGTTACGAGAACCACCACCAGGTGCGGATCAAGGACGAGGCCATCGTGGCCGCCGTCGAACTCTCGACACGCTACATCACGTCGCGGTTCCTGCCCGACAAGGCCATCGACCTGGTGGACGAGGCCGCCTCGCGGCTGCGTCTGGAGATGAACTCCGTGCCCGAGGAGATCGACACGCTCGACCGCCGGGTCCGCCAGCTCGAAATCGAGCGCGAGGCCATCCGCCGCGAGAAGGACAAGGAGCGCGTGGAGCACCTCACCAAGGAGATCGAGGAGCTGAAGGCCAAAGAGGCCGGGATGCGCGCCAAGTGGCAGGGCCAGCGCGACCTGCTGAAGAAGATCCAGGCCAACAAGGACCGGATCGAGTCGCTGAAGATCGAGGCCCAGCAGGCCGAGCGTCAGGGCGACTACGGCAAGGTGGCCGAAATCCGCTACGGCAAGATTCAGGAGGCCGAGAAGGAGATCGCCGCTTTCCAGGAGGAGTACCGCCTCGCTTCGGCCAGCGGTTCGATGATCAAGGAGGAGGTCGACGCGCAGGACGTGGCCGAGGTGGTGTCGCGCTGGACGGGCATTCCCGTGACGCGCATGCTGGCCTCGGAGCGCGAGAAACTGCTCCATATGGAGGACGAACTCCACAAGCGCGTCATCGGGCAGGAGCAGGCCATCGCGGCCATTTCCGACGCCGTGCGCCGTTCGCGCGCCGGGCTGAACGATCCCCGCAAGCCGATCGGTTCGTTCATCTTCCTCGGTACGACGGGCGTCGGCAAGACCGAGCTGGCCAAGGCGCTGGCCGAGTTCCTGTTCAACGACGACCAGATGATGACGCGTATCGACATGAGCGAGTACCAGGAGCGGCACGCCGTGTCGCGGCTCGTCGGGGCGCCTCCGGGATACGTCGGTTACGACGAGGGCGGCCAATTGACCGAGGCCGTGCGGCGCAAGCCCTATTCCGTGGTGCTGCTCGACGAGATCGAGAAGGCGCATCCCGACGTCTTCAACATCCTGTTGCAGGTGCTCGACGACGGCCGGCTGACCGACAACAAGGGCCGTACGGTGGATTTCCGCAACACGATCATCATTATGACCTCGAACATGGGTTCGCAGGTGATCCAGGATAACTTCGCCGAGGCCTTCGACGGCAGGAAGCTGCCCGAAGAGGTTGTCGAGCGGACGCGCCTCGCGGTGATCGACCTGCTGAAACAGCAGCTCAAACCGGAGTTCCTGAACCGTATCGACGAGATCGTGATGTTCGAGCCGCTGACGCACAAGGACATCGAACGCATCGTCGACATCCAGTTGGGCATCGTGCGCAGGATGCTTTCGGAGAACGGCATCCGGCTGGAGTACAGCGACAAGGCGCGCGAATGGATCGCCTCGGCGGGTTACGATCCGCTCTATGGCGCACGTCCCGTGAAGCGGGTCATCCAGCGCTATGTGGTCAACGACCTTTCGAAGCGGATTCTTGCCGGCGAGGTCGACCGCTCGAAGCCGATCGCGATTGACGCCGGGCAGGACGGGCTGACGTTCTCGAACTGACGCCGCCCGGCAGAGTGAAAAAGGGTTCCGATGATTCGGAACCCTTTTTCGTTTACCGGACGTATCTGCTGAAAAACTTCCACAGCTCTTCGCCCGTGTCTACGCCCGTCTCTTTCCAGGAGTGCTTTCCGCCGACGGTCTCGTAGAGCCAGACCTCGTTTCCGTCCGTGCCCTCCGTGTAGCGGTGGGCGATGACCTGCAAGCCGCCGGGGCGGGAGGGCAGGGTGTCGACCCGCTCTGCGAGGCATTTGTTCTTGGCGGCCCAGTAGCCGACCGCGGTCGGGACGGAGACATAGGCGCCCCAGCCCCCTTCGTTGCCGAGGTCGCCTTCCCAGCGGGTCGTCCGGTCTTCGGTGCCGTGGATTTCGAACAGCGGAATCGGATGCGGATTGCGGTCCGAGCGGAGGATTTCGACGGACATGAACCCGGCGACCGGTCCGAGGGCCGCATAGGTCTCCGGACAGCGCGAGGCCAGCAGGTAACACATGTCCCCGCCGTTCGACATACCCGTGCAGAAGACGTTGCGGCGGCTCAAACCATGTTTTTTCTGAAGGTGCCGGATCAGTTCGGAGAGGAACCGCACGTCGTCGACGGCCATATCGGCCTGAAAGGGGTAACCCACGTTCCAGCACGTCTTGCCGCGGCCGTCGCGTTCGCCCTGCGGGTAGCAGACGGCGAAACCGTGGCGGTCGGCAACGCGGTTCATGTCGAACCGTTCCGGGTCGCCCTGTCCTCCGTAGCCGTGGAGGACAATGACCAGCGGTGCGCCGTCGGGCAGCCCTTCGGGCAGGTGGAGGCGGTAGGTGCGGTCGATGCCGCCCGAACGCAGCGTGTGGCCGGGCGTCTGCGCGAGGCAGGTTTCCGCTGCGAAAAGCAGCAGGCAGGAAAGGGTGTGCAGGAGGTATTTCATCATTTTGAGTATTAGAGTCCTTTGCGGGCGAGGCGCCAGGCCAGCGCGTTGTAAAGCCGGATCACGGGACCGCGCCAGCCGGCGGGCAGGGCGTTCAGGGCGCGGACCTTGCGCAGCGTGCGGCGGTAGGTTCGCGTCCAAGCGAAGAACCGGGCGGCGCGGGCGGCCTCCTTCGTGCCGCCTTTAGTGCTGATGATAAGCGCTTTTCCCAGTGCGGCGCGGGCCACGAACTCCCGGTCCTCCTCGGGGGCCAGCGGGTCGTACAGCTCCTCGAACGAATGGACGGTCTTCTCGGGCGTGTAGCTTGCCGCCGAGCGGTTCGAAGCCACCCGCGAGTAGCGGACCAGCCGTTCGGGCGAGAAGCAGACTTCGTAGCGGCGGGCAATCCTAATCCACATGTAGAGGTCTTCGGCGATCTTCATGCCCTCGGGAAACAGCCCCACGGTGTCGAACACGCGCCGCGGGATGCAGCTGGCCGACGGGATGGCGATGTAGCGGTGGGCCGATTCGCGGAAGAAATTCGCCACGACGCCCCGCTCGGAGGGTGTCGGGGCCGGATAGGTCCCGTCGTGGCTTATTATTGAAAACGCCGTGCAGTAGAGTCCGCAGCCGGGGAACTCGCGGATCATGGCGGCGATTTCGGCCAGAAACCCCGGCTCCCAGGCGTCGTCGGCGTCCAGCAGGGCGATGTATTCGCCCGTCGACTCTGCGATGCCGCGGTTGCGCGCGGCGCAGACCCCGGCGTTGGACTGCCGGACGAGCCTTACGAGCGGCGAGCCGATCGCACGCACGATCTCCGCGCCGCCGTCGGTCGAACCGTCGTCCACGACGATGATCTCCTGCGGGGGGCGGGTCTGCGCCAGGGCCGAGCGTACGGCCGCGCCGATTTCCAGCTGCTTGTTGTAGAGGGGTATGACGACCGAAATGGTGGGTTCTGACATCTGTTCTGCCGGGTTTTGTTGCGAAGATATTGATCTTTTGCTACTTTTGCAAATAAAACCGTACCATGACCGTATTCGAAAAAACCGACCGATTCCTGCGCAACCTCTATGAGACGGCGTTTTACTTTGCAGTGATGGCCGTGAAGGAGAATTTCCGCAACTACGTCGGCCGAGCCGGAACGGTCGGCGCGCCGAAGCCGTCGGTCCTGATCCTCGGCAACGGCCCTTCGCTGGCCGAAGACCTGCCGCGGCTGATCGCCCGGGGCGAACACACGGCAAAGGACGTCATGGCGGTCAACTACTTTGCGCTGGACGAACGTTTTACGACGGTCCGGCCGGCTTATTACGTGCTTTCCGATCCGATGTTTTTCCGCGACAGCGTCTGCCGCGACCGCGTGGCGGAACTCTACCGCACGCTTGCCGAAAAGGTGACGTGGCCGATGAACCTCTACGTGCAGTACTACAACCCCGAGCGGTTCGACTACCGTGCCGCGCTGCCCAACCCCAATATCCGCATCGTGCGGTTCCACACGCAGGTCTACCGCGGGTTCCGGGGCGTGGAGTTCTGGCTCTACCGCCACGGTCTGGGAAGCGCCAACTTCGGGACTGTGGTGCAGGTGTGCGAGTACGTCGCCCTGCTGCTGGGTTACAAGACGCTGGAACTCTATGGGGTGGATCATACGCTGCTCGACGGGCTGTCGGTCGACGACGAGAACCGTCTCTGCCGGGCCGACAGGCACTATTACGACGACACTCCGGCCGTTCCGAAGCCGATCTTCCAGAAGGTTCCGCACCGTCCCTATACGATGGCCGTTTATCTGGCCGAGGTCGCCGAACTGTTCCGCGGCCACGAGGCGCTGCGCGATTACGCCCGATCGCTCGGGGCGCGGATCATAAACCGGACCGGGGGGTCGATGATCGACGCCTACGAGCGGGAACGAAAATAGAAAAAGGGCGGTTTTGAAAATTCGCAGGGTCGGAAGACTCATTTTTCAGCAATTCGGCTCTGTTTTCAGGCAGCTGCTCGCGGTGGCCTGCTATGGAGCGTGCGGAATAGCAGGCTTCCGCAAGGCGGAGCTGCGGCCTGCCGATTCGCCTCCGGCAAATCGAAAATCTTCCGAGTCTGCGAGTTCGCAGAATCGGCTTTTATTTATCCCGGCAGGTTCCGGCTCGCCGCGATGATTTCGGCCATGGCGAAGTCCTCGGGGTAGTCGATGTCCAAACCCTCGATGCGGTCCACGACGGCCATGTAGGGACGATCGCCGATGCGGCGGCCGCGGCCGCACCACAACTCCCGCGAAAAGATGAAGAAGGCGCTGGTCTCGATGTAAACCGGCTCGATGGTCTGCGTGCGGGGGATGTTGTCGAGAGCGTAGTTGAGCGGACGGCCTTCGAACCAGGCGAAAGTCTGGATTTTTTCGGCGCTGAACGCCGAGTCGTATTCGCCCGAACGCACTTTGCCGAGCGCATCGGCAAGGGTCGCGGCGCGGATGAACGGCGAGGTGGCGTGGGCGAGGATGTAGAGGTCGGCCCCGACTCGGGCGGTGAAGCTGTCGTAAATCTCCCGTCCGAGCGTCGTGTCGCTGTCGAGCGACGGGTCGCGGAGCAGCAGCCGGACCCCCTCGGGCAGCAACGCGCGGATGCCTTCGTCGCTGCAAAAGACGTAGACCTCGTCGATGCCCTCCACTTCAGTCAGGGTTTTCAGGATATGACACATCAGCGGCGATCCGTCCAGCGGGCGGAGGTTCTTGCCTGCGACGCGCTGGCTGTTGAGCCGGATGGGAACGAATGCTACGGTTTTCATGGAGTCTGATAATTTGTAAAGGGGTTCGTCGCGACACGCTGCCGCTTGCGGCGTTCAACTTCCCGCCCCGGGCGGGGAGTCAGGGGTGGGGCGGATTTGCAAACACGGCGGAACACCGTGGGAACGGCATTCCGCGCTGCGATGCATTGCCGATATTTCAACCGGCATTTCATTGTACCAGAAGATTGCAGCCCCGGATGTCCGAATGGTCGATGCGGCCTTCGATGACGAACTCGCCGTCCGCGCCGACGCGCCCCACGTCCTGTGTCTGGATAAAGGCGCACGACCACCAGGAAGCCAGATCCGCGATGTTCAGCCCGCCGCGTGCGCCTGCCGGGAGCGGGTCGAACGGGTCGTTGACGTCGCGTGCCGTGACGCGCATCCAGCCCGGGCAGCGGAACACGTTGCCTCCCTGCGAATAGGCCTGCGAGGTGAGTTCGGCCATGCCGTATTCCGAATGAATCTCCCCGACCCCGAAGGCGTCGCAGAGGATTCGGTGGAACTCCTCTTTGGGAATCTCCTCGCGGTAACCCTTCATGCCGCCCGTCTCCATCACCACCGTATCGCGGAGCTTCGGAGCGTACCGCTCCGCGAGGTCCCACAGCGCATAGCTTACGCCCAGCAGGATTTTCGGCTTCGGGTCGCGCTCCATCGCCGCCAGCAGTCCTTCGCAGTCATCCAGATAGAATCCGCCCGATCCGCAGTCGGCGATCAGCCGGTCGGCCATGTAGACCAGCGACGAACCTTTGCGCCGCAGGTAATTGGGCAGCAGGGCGTAGAGGCTCAATCCGGCGGGGTCGCCGTAGAAGTTGCGGAATGCCGTGCGGAACGCCTGCTCGTAGAGCGCCAGCGAGCGCATCGGGTGGCGCGAGGGCGTCATTCCGGTCGTGGCCGACGAAGTGAAGACCGCCTCGGGCGGAGTCTCCCCGCAATAGACCGTATGCGTCTTGAACAGTTCGATGGGCAGGTACGGAATCTTTTCAGGCGTGTCGACATGCTCCACCCGGACGCCGATCCGGGCGAGGTATTCGCGGTAGGGGGCGCATTCGCGGGCCTGGCGGCGGAATATTTCCAGCGCCGCGGCGTCGAAGGCCGCTCCGTCCGCAATGCGGAATATGTCGTCGGGGGTGATCATTACATGCAAAGTTACCAAAAAAACGGACGATTCCAAAACCGAATCGTGTCCGGTTCGGCAAAAGGTTTCGACTTCTGAAAGGGGCGTAACGCCCCCAAAGGTAATGAAAAAATTGAAACGAGACTCTTCTCGAAGCGTCGGTTCCGTCGCCTGTAAACGCAAAAACAACAATCCGCGGTCCGGATGCATCCGCCCCGCAGTCGTTGTTTTCGCATTTATGCCTTCGGCATTCGCTTTGCCCTCGCCTTGTCGCTATTTCTTGACTTTGGGCGCGAGCATCATGTTCATCTTCTTGCCGTCGAGCTTGGGCATCATCTCCACCTTGGCGAACTCTTCGAGGTCCGTGGCAAAGCGCAGCAGCAGGATTTCGCCCTGCTCCTTGAAGACGATCGAACGTCCGCGGAAGAAGACGTAGGCCTTGACCTTGGCCCCCTCCTTGAGGAAGTTCTGCGCGTGCTTGAGCTTGAAGTTGTAGTCGTGGTCGTCGGTCTGCGGGCCGAAGCGGATCTCCTTCACGACGACTTTCGTCTGGTTCGCCTTCAGCTCCTTGGCCTTCTTTTTCTGCTGGTAGAGGAACTTCTGATAATCGGCGATGCGGCATACGGG
>ENA-USUJ01003604-USUJ01003604.1-human-gut-metagenome-genome-assembly--contig:-NODE-3604-length-10260-cov-4.965138_pt1 | contig 10260 bp, 7 predicted proteins | sample MGYA00250061_ERZ773398 | MGnify/ENA primary metagenome ERZ773398 (study PRJEB29103, sample SAMN06111992) | human gut metagenome | biome: human gut; feature: ankylosing spondylitis patient; material...
TGATTCAAATATATATCAAGAGGCAGATAGAGATTCGGAACCAGGAAATGTAGATATTCCAAAAACCGCCCCGTCCAGATCCTGTCCTCCACCTTCTCCGTGGTCAGCGCGATTATTACGCTGATCTCCTACGTTATCATCCTCGCCTCGGTGCTCTGGTGGGCGGCACTGGTCATCGTTGCCGTGTCGATTCCTTCCGCAATCATCAATTTTTACTACCGGCACAAGAACTTTGAGTATATGCGCCGCCGCTCGCACGACCGTCGGCAGATGTCCTACTACTCCGACCTGCTGGTCAACAAGGACCTTGCCAAGGAAATCCGCATCTTCGACCTGTCGGATACCTTCATTGGCAGGTACCGCACCGTGTTCGACAAGTACTTTTCCGGAATCCGGACGCTGATCCTGCGGGAAAACGTCTGGCACGTCATCATCATCGTGGTGTCCTCGGTGGTCAACTGCTGTTTCTATGCTTACTTTGCCTATCTCGTAATCAGCGGCAGGCAGATGATCGGCGACTATACGCTCTACACCGGCGCGCTGATTGCGGTGGCAGGACAGGTCAGCTCACTCATCGGTATCTCCGCCACCATCTACGAGGGCACACTGTTCATCGACAATCTGACCTCCTTCCTGCGCGAGGACAGGACGATCGTACCCGTCCTGCCGCCGGAACGCGCGGCGGAAGGACCGCGCAGTGTCACGCGCGGCGTTCCGCACACCATCGTCTTTGAGCACGTCAGCTTTTCCTACCCCGGCACCGAACGCCGGGTTCTGGATGACATCAATCTGACTATCCGCCCCGGGGAGACGCTGGTGCTGGTCGGGCTGAACGGCGCGGGCAAAACCACGCTGCTCAAGCTGCTGACCCGCCTCTACGACCCGACCGAAGGACGCATCCTGCTGGACGGCTATGACCTGCGGGAGTATGACGTCAAGCAACTGTACGCCATGTTCGGCATCATCTTCCAGGATTTTGGAAAATACGCAGAATCGGTGTCCGAGAACATCCGCTTCGGCGACATCCGCAAGAGCAGCTCCGCAGAAGCCATCCGGCAGGCGGCAGAAGACGCAGACGCAGCCGAGTACATCAGCCGTCTGCCCAACGGGTTTGACACGCCACTGATGCGGGTGTTTGAGGAGAATGGCATCGAGCTGTCCATCGGGCAGTGGCAGAAGCTGTCTATCGCGCGGGCGTTCTACAGTGATTCCGAGGTGCTGATCCTGGATGAGCCCACCGCCTCGCTGGATCCCATGGCGGAGCAGGAAATATTCAACCAGTTCGACCGTCTGCGGCAGGACAAAACCACCATCTTCGTTTCGCACCGCCTGTCCAGCGCCACCGTCGCCTCCAAGATTGCCGTGCTGGAGTATGGCAGGCTGATTGAGGAGGGCGACCACAAGACTCTGATGGCGATGCGCGGGCGCTATTTTGAGCTGTTCTCCACGCAGGCAAGGCGGTACGTCATGGAGGACGACGAGCGCGCAGACGCCGGCATGGAACAGCCGTCCCCCACACCCGGGCAGACGCATCGGGCCCCGCCGGACGGAGCCGCGCCGCGTCGCGGGATGCCGCCCCCGTCGGGACATATTCCGCCACCGGACGACCCCGCACGCCGGAGGAGCAGCACGAGGCGTGTCTGAAGCGGACGCCGCCTTGTGATTCCCGGCGGCACCGACTTTCATCTTTACCATAGCAAGAAATACGCAACAGAAGGGAGCTTTCGCTTTGCGAAAGCGGCTTTTGCAAGGCAAAAGCCGGGCATACATATGGCAGTCAAGGTAGTCAAATTCGGCGGCAGTTCACTGGCAGATGCCGATCATTTCCGGCAGGTCGCCGCAATCATCAAAGCAGACCCCGCCCGGCGGTACGTCGTTCCCTCCGCCCCCGGCAAGCGCGGCGAGGGAGACACCAAGGTCACGGATCTGCTGTACCGCTGCTACGAGCTGATCCGCGCACGCGAGTCGCGCGATGTCATTGATTCCGCCTATGAGGAGGTCGTTCGCCGATACCACGAGATCATCGCGGATCTCGGGCTGTCCTTCGACATGGACGGCGAGCTGGAATACGTCCGTAACGCCATGCTTCACGCCTCCGGTCGGGACTACGCCGCCAGTCGTGGCGAATATCTCAACGCGCTGATCCTGGCAAAATATCTCGGTTTCGACTTCGTGGATGCCGAAAACGTCATTTTCTTCAAGGAAAACGGCACACTTGACGAGGGCAGGACAAACGAGGCGGTAGCCGCCGAGCTGTCCCGTCACCGGACGGCAGTCATTCCCGGCTTTTACGGCGCCATGCCCAACGGCACCGTCAAGACCTTCTCGCGCGGCGGATCGGATGTAACCGGCTCCATCGTGGCACGGGCGATCCGCGCGGATATGTACGAGAACTGGACAGACGTGTCCGGGTTCATGATGGCTGACCCCCGCATCGTGCCGAACCCCTGCGTCATCAAGGAAATCACCTATCGGGAACTGCGGGAGCTGTCCTACATGGGCGCAACGGTTCTGCATGAGGATGCCGTGTTCCCCGTGCGCACAGCGGGCATTCCCATCAACATCCGCAACACGAACCGCCCCTCCGACCCCGGCACCATGATTGTCGCGCATCCCGCCGGCTTTGACACCGAGCGCGTCATCACGGGTATCGCAGGCAAAAAGGGATTCTCGGTGCTGACCATCGAGAAGGATCTGATGAATGCCGAAATCGGATTCGGGCGCAGGGTGCTGGAGGTGTTTGAGGACAATGACCTGTCCTTTGAGCATCTGCCCTCCGGCATCGACACCATGAGTCTGGTCATCTCCTCTGCCGCACTGGAGGGACGGAGAGACAAGCTGATGCAGTCCGTTGCGCGCGCGGTACACCCGGACAGCGTGTTCATTGAGGACGGACTGGCGCTGGTCGCCGTCGTGGGACGCGGCATGATCAAGGCAAAGGGAACCGCCGCGCGGGTCTGTGATGCGCTGGCACGCGCCGATGTCAACATCCGCATGATCGACCAAGGATCCTCCGAGCTGAACATCATTGTCGGCGTGGACGAGGACGAATACGAGACAGCCGTCGCGGCAATATACGGCGAGTTCGTGCGCTCCTGACAAAAAAACTGGCACCCCTGGGGTGTCAGTTCTTTTGTCAGTTCTATGCGGCGCCGCCCGGTTACTCTGCGCGCGTCCGGATGGTCGCGCTGTTCCCGTCGGTCGAAAAGTAGACCGTACCGTCATAGGTGAAGTAGCGCCCGGCACCGACCGATTTCATGTTGGTGACAATCGCCCAGGATACCGACGCGGCAGAATCCGTGCAAACCACACAGTAGCGGGGCTTCCAGGCGCGGATTGCCTCCAGCAGTCCCCGGTCAGCCGAAGCGCCGTGGTGCGGGATTTTGAACAGAGTGCAGGAGGTAAACCCGCGCGCCTCTGCCAGCGGCAGGTACTCCGTCATGCGCTCGCCCTCGGCATCGCCGCCGAAAATCAGTTTGATATTGCCGAAGGTAACGGCGGTCACGAGCGAGAAGTTGTTCTCATCGGTGTCCTCGTTGTCCGCGTCGGCACCCACGACCTTGCCCGGTTCGTAGCCCTCCATGGCTGTCGCGTTGATCCAGAGCTTGCCGTACCCCATATCCGGCTCGACATCGGTTGCGTGCAGGCGGCGCACGACGGTTCCGGCAGACTGTGCCGCCTCTATCGCCGTCATCATGCTTCGGTAGAGCTTGGAATCCCGCACGTAGTCAGGCATATACACCTCTCCGACGGCATACCCCTCCAGCACCGCCGCGGCGGCGCCGATATGGTCATTATCGTAATGCGTCAGTATCAGGCAGTCAATACGCCGGATGCCGTAGCCGTCCAGCGTGCGCCGGATAAGCGCGGCGTCCGCCTTCTCGCCCGTGTCAATCAGAATGACCCGGTCGTCCATGCGCAGAAGGATGCAATCTGCCTTGCCAACGCTGAGGAAATCCACGTACAGCCGATGCGCCGCGCCGGCATAGGGATCGTCGGTCGGATCCAGAATCATGGAATCGGACGTCGCAGAGCCGGTCGCCGGCGTCAGCGTCATGTCACCGGCAGTACTGCCGGTGCCGGTCGGATCCGTGACACCGGTACCATTGTCCAACGTCATGGTTCCGGGACGGCTGATGCTGCCGTCCGGGTTCAGGATCATATCCGAGCAGGCGGGCAGGCACAGCAGGACACACAGCACCAGCAGTGCCGCGGAAAGCAGCAGATGCGTCCGCCTCCCGTACCGTTTTCTTTGTTTCATATGCCAACCTCCCGTTTTTGATAGGGACAGTATAGCATGGAATTGTTGCGGGTATGCGAGGTTTTTATGAATTTTCTGCGGATATCCGCTATCGGACGGGGTTTCCCCATACCGACACCGTCAGTCCTCACGGTCGGCATCCCATAGGGCATCCCGTAGGGCTTCGCGCACCGTGTCGGAATCGTAGCCGAGCCGCATCATGGCAGCAATCAGCCTGCCGCACGCGGCGCGGTCAGCGGTCAGCGCCGCATCCCGCCCCAACTTCACCCGCAGGACACTGCGGCACACCGCATCAAAGTCCACATAAGCCGGATCCTCCGGATCATGCAGTGCGTCCAATGCCGCGTCGGCGGCTTCGGAGGGGTACCCGTGTGCCAGCAGATCCTGCCGGATGCGCCGGGGTCCCCACCCCTTGCGGGCATCCGCGACGGCGCGTGCCAGCGCGGACGCATCCTCCCGGAGCATCCCCCGCGCCGCCAGCCAGTCAGCCGCCTCATCCGCCACGGCGCGGTCAATGCCCCGCGCAGTCAGCTTGCGCACGAGCGTGCGGGCGGACATATCGCCGTAACCCAGCAATTCGCCCGCCTTGCGGATCGCCAGGCACAGCCGCCCGGCGTGCTCCAGCCGATCCGCCTCCTCCGCGGACAGTCTGCCGGGCTGAACCTTCAGCGCGGCGTACTGCTCCACGGTCAGCGGAATCTTTCGCCGCAGGCGGGCACCATCCTCCCCCTGCGTTTCCAATGTAACGGTCAGCGTCTCACCGTCCGCGTCGGTCACGACGCGCAGGATCCGGGCGCCCTGTTCCCTATCCTCAGTCTCCGGATGCTGTTGCGGGCGCGTCTGCGGACACGCTTCCGGGCGCGATCCCCCTGCGCCGCGGCGCCCCTGCCGCGGCGCAGGCATATCCGACAACCGGAACGCCCGATTGCCGCCCGCCGCACTATCTTCCTCGGAAGCGGCATAGTCGTCGTAGCGTCCGTACAGGGTTTTTCTCTTACCGGATGGGGAGTTTTCAGCCATGCGGATCACTCGTCCGCGCCGTCATCCTTGACAGTGCGGATGTCAAACTCATCGTCCAGCAATCCGGCATCTCCGTCCCCGTCTCCGTCCCCGTCTCCGTCCTCGTCCAGCTCAAAGGTCTGCACATCCTGCCCGTCATTCTCCTGCATGGCGGCACGGACTTTCTCCTCCAGCTCTGTCAGCATGGAAGGATTCTCCTCAATGAGCTTCTGCACGGCTTCCTTGCCCTGCCCCAGTCGCTCGCCGTTGTAGGAGAACCACGAACCGCTCTTCTTGACGATATCATACTTGACGGCAAAGTCCAGAATCTCGCTCATGCGTGAAATGCCCTGCCCGTACAGGATATCGAATTCCGCAACGCGGAAGGGCGGTGCGACCTTGTTCTTGACGATCTTGCACCGGACATGGTTGCCGTACACCTCGCCGCCGCGCTTGAGCTGCTCGGTGCGGCGCACATCAATGCGCACGGAGGAATAGAATTTCAGCGCGCGACCGCCGGGCGTGGTCTCCGGGTTCCCGTACAGCACGCCGACCTTCTCACGCAGCTGGTTGATAAAAATAACCACCGTCTGGCTTTTTGAGATTACGGCGGACAGCTTGCGCATCGCCTGCGACATCAGGCGCGCCTGCATACCGACCGTTGCCGCGCCCATGTTGCCCTCGATCTCCTGCCGGGGCACCAGCGCCGCCACCGAGTCCACAACCACCACATCAATGGCGCCGGAACGCACCAGTGACTCGCAGATAGACAGCGCGTCCTCGCCGCAGTCCGGCTGGGAAACCAGCAGATTGTCGGTGTCCACGCCCAGCGCCTTGGCGTACACGGGATCCAGCGCGTGCTCTGCATCTATGAAAGCCGCGTCACCGCCCGCCTTCTGTACCTCGGCAACGATATGCAGGGCAACGGTAGTCTTACCGGAGGATTCCGGCCCGAATATCTCGATAATACGTCCGCGCGGCACGCCGCCGATGCCCAGTGCCGCGTCCAGCGACAGCGAGCCGGTATGCACCGCCTGCACCGCCATGTGCTGGTTCTCGCCCAGCTTCATGATGGCGCCCTCGCCGAAGTCGCGCTCGATCTGCTTCATCGCCGTCCGGAGTGCCTCGCGCTTTGCCTCCCGATCCGCCTCGTATGCCACCATGGGTGCCAGGGGTTTCTTTGTCTGCTGCTTTGCCGCCATATCTGCTGCCAGCCTTTCTGTCTTTGATGCTCCTATTATACACGTTGCCGCACGGTTTGTCAAGGGGTTTTGAAAATTTTTGTTCCTTTTTCGGCAAAAATGTATACGTTAATTTCTTCGCAATGAAATCCTGTTCCGATTTTGGAATTTCCACAGACGTTGCCACGCCGGTGTGCGGCAGGCACGCAAAGCAAAAGGATCCCCGCAGAGAGCGTGATCCGCTCCGCAAGGATCCTTTGTTGAGAAATCCGGAAGGCTCGTCCGGGGAGTTCCCCGGAGGTCTCACACGCCGATCCGTCCCCCGCCGACGTCGCTTTCCGCAAGCCGTTCCTCCAGCCATGCGGCAGCCTGCTCAAGTCCCGCCGGCGTTCCGGGAAAATCCGCCTTCTGCGCGTCTGTCCAGACCGCGCCGTCCGGCCATGGGCGACGGATACCGCAGGCAACGTGCAGGGTCACGGTTTTCCGTTTCCCGCCGTCCGCGTCCTGCTCCTCGGTTCGGCACATGACGGCAGGGATTCAGGCCGCAGATGGCCTCCACGCAGCAGACGGCCTCGGCCGAAGCCACGTGCGCCAGCGCCGGGCCCGGCACGATGTCTCCGATGGCATAGACGCCCGGGACGTTGGTGCGGTAGAACTTGTCCACCACGATTTTGTCGCGCTCGACGGCGATGCCCAGCTCTTCGAGGCCGATGCCTTCGATGTTGGACTTGATGCCCACGGCCGACAGCACGATTCCGGCGGTCAGCGTCTCGGCGCCCTTCTTACCCTCGATCTCCACTTCGCAAAGCCCTTCGGCGCTGACTTTCACGGCTTTCACCGTGGTCGAGGTCAGCACCGTCGCGCGCAGTTTGCGGAACGCGCGCTCCATGGTCTTCGACACCTCCTCGTCTTCGAGGGGCATCATGCGGGGCATGTATTCGATGATCGTCACCTTCACGCCCAGCGCGGCGTAAAACCACGCGAATTCGCTGCCGATGGCTCCCGAGCCCACGACGATCATCGACTCGGGCAGGCGGTCGAGCGTCAGCGCCTGCCGCGACGAGATCACGTGCTCGCCATCGACGGGCATGAACGCCATTTCGCGGGGGCGCGCTCCCGTGGCGAGGACGATGTGGTCGGCCTCGTACTCCGTGCCGTCCACGTCGAGGCGTCCCGGGGCCGTGAGGCGTCCGAATCCGGGGATGAGGTCAATGCCGTTCTTGTTCAGCAGGAACCGCACCCCTTTCGACATGGTTTCGGCTACGCCGCGCGAGCGTGCCACGATCTTTTCGAGGTCCGGACGCACTTCGCCCGCGAATTCCAGTCCGTAGTGCTCCGCATTTTTGCAGTAGCCGTAGACTTGTGCGCTTTTCAGCAGCGCCTTGGTCGGAATGCAGCCCCAGTTGAGGCATACTCCGCCCGGTTCGGCGCGCTCCACGAGCGCTACTTTTTTGCCTAATTGCGCAGCGCGTATTGCCGCTACATAACCTCCGGGGCCGCTGCCCACTATCAGAATATCGTATTTCATAGAAGCGATTTAATTCTTCATTTTTAATTTTTAATTACCCGCAGGGTCTCTCCGTTATCGGCCGCCACGGCACGTTTCCACTTCTCGTTGTAGCCCGGGAACTGGATCTTGCCGGGAATCTGCCGTCCGTTGCCGTTGTCCACGAAATGTGCCGGACTGCCGTCGCCGTCGAGAAATGTCAGCACGTCGCCGTGCTCGCTCTTCACATTGCCGTCCATGTATTTCACCAGCAGGTAGTTGTTGAGCCGCTGCCAGCGGTCGAAAAGTTCCTGTGCCGTCTCTACGCTCAGTTGCGTGAGGTAGTTGCGGCGTGCCGCGGGCGACATCCGGCCCACCCGGGCGTCGGTCTTCCGCACGTTGGCCAGCATGTCGTTCTCCCATTTGTCTGCGACCTTGCGGATGTCGGCCGAGATCATGTCGTAGCGCATGTAGGCGAAATTGGTCGTGCGGTTGAACAACCAGAACGCCGACGTGGGCGAATATTCCAGCATCGAGCCGTTGCCCTCGCGGAAGCACTCGGGAACCTCCTGCGCCGAGCAGAAGATCGGCGTCAGACACGAGGTCGCCGCGTCGTCCACGCCGAACCAGAGGATGCCCATGTCGCGCGTCACCTCCGGCCGGGCCTGCGCCACGAACCAGAATCCGGTCTGCTGGGTGGCCGTGGCGCGTTCGTTGACGTAGCTCACGCCGTCCACCTCGAACTCCATCGGGCGCCAGCGGTAGGGGCAGTTGTGGCCTCCGGCGCCGATGTCGGCGGTCATGTCCATCGGGGTCCCCTCGTAGTGGTCGCGCATGCAGTCGAAGAGCGTCTTGGGCGACACCTTCGCGCGGGGCTTGACCCACAGCGGCATGCGGTTGTCCTTGTTGTGGCCCATCGCGTAGTCGGTGTATCGGTCCATGTCGTCGGCCACGGTGCGGAAGAAGGCCCACACGCGGGCTTCGCAGGCGCGCATGGCTCCGAAATCGAGGGGTGCATAGGCGTCGCAGAAGCTGAAATCGGCGTCCGGACCGTCGTAATATCCCATCTCGCGGGCGAACGAAATCACGTCGGGCGAGTAGAGGCAGTTTTCGGGATCGTTCTTCGGAAAGGCGGTGATGCGGGCCTGGTTGGCGTGGGCCGAGACGTAGCCGTCGGGAATGCGGCGGGCCACCCAGACGATGCCTTTGCGGGCGTTGCCGCCCTTGCCGTCGTCCTTGAAACCCTTGCCGATCAGCTCCATGATCCACGCCTCGTCGGGGTCGGCGATCGAGAACGACTCGCCGCTCGACGCGTAGCCGTAGGTGTCGGCCAGCTCGGCGATCACGCTGATGGCCTCACGTGCGGTTTTGGCACGCTGCAAGGTGATGTAGATCAGCGACCCGTAGTCCATGCGGCCCGTCGAGTCCTCCAGTTCGGGGCGGCCTCCGTAGGTCGTCTCGCCGATGATGAGCGAATGTTCGTTCATGTTGCCGATGGTCGACCAGGTTTCGCGGACCTGCGGGATGTCCGTCAGGTAACGGCCCGTGTCCCATTCGTAGACGGGCAGCATCGCCCCGGACTTGTGTTTGCCGCCGGGGGTGTGGTACAGTGCGCCGTAGAGCGCGTGGGAGTCCGCCGCATAGGTGACCATCACCGAACCGTCGGTCGAGGCTCCTCGGGTGACGATGAAATTGGTGCAGGCCGACGCCGCGCCGTATGTGAGGGCGGCCGCCGCTGCAAGAATCAATCGGATTTTTTTCATGTTTTTCAGGTTTTGAGACCAAAGATACGAAAAAGTCGGATGGATTCAAAACCGAATCTTCCGACTGATGAATAAAAGTGTCGTTACGACGCCAAAGATGGAAAACAAATCGGATAACGGCGAAAAAACGTTATCTTTGTGAGCGGATGCGCTTTCTGCGCACCCCGGAAATACCCCCCCCCGGAGTGGCGGTAAAAATATGAAATCCAGCTATTTGAATGAGAAAGATGTTGTTCCTGCTCCTTTCCGGGGCGATCTTCGGGGCCTGTTCTTCGGACAAGGACCGGGTTCTCGTTTTCGTGAAGAACGTCGTCATGCCGCCCGATTCGTGGGTCTTTGCGCCCGGCGACGGGGTGACCGTCTCGGCCGAAGGGTTCGAGGCTGATGACGAAATCATGCTCGAAATCCATTGGCAGGAGAGTGCCGAGGGGTTCGCTCCGGAGGGTTATGCCAAGGGCGTGCGCGGGATCGTCACGGTGCGTTCCGCCACGAGCGTCACCTTTCTGGCCCCGGGGCACTACCCCGCTTCGACGGTTCGGGTGCTGTTGCTCCGCCGCGGCAGGATGATGC
>ENA-USUJ01003611-USUJ01003611.1-human-gut-metagenome-genome-assembly--contig:-NODE-3611-length-10252-cov-3.871646_pt1 | contig 10252 bp, 6 predicted proteins | sample MGYA00250061_ERZ773398 | MGnify/ENA primary metagenome ERZ773398 (study PRJEB29103, sample SAMN06111992) | human gut metagenome | biome: human gut; feature: ankylosing spondylitis patient; material...
CTCACCTCTCTTTTTTTTTAATGATACGGCGACCACCGAGATCTACACTCTTTCCCTACACGACGCTCTTCCGATCTGACGACAAGGCGGCTGTTGGAGTAATAACACCGCGGTCATTACCAGGACAATGCGCAGAGTAACCTTTATCACCATCACTGGCTGTCAGTCCCCAGCACTGTTCTCCATACCCTTTATACCCCTTCGGATTATCTATGCAATAAGCACGATTAATCAGAGTATGTGCTTTCATCTGTTCTTCATAATCAGCATAATAATCTTTCAAACCACGCGGATCAAGTCCCATATAAGAATAATGGGTAAAGAACAAAGGTCCGCCATAATCACTTCCCAATGGCAAGGCTATGTCGTAATACTTCTTACCATTCTTGAAAACGATAGAATTGGCCCACCCTTTATGATATACAGACTCTGCAATGGGATAAGTGGGTGAAGAAGCAGCAAGTATATACGTAATATGGCACTCATTATGCCCTTTTATCTGATGGTTCATCGACCAACCGTTATTGGGTGACCAATGTCAATAGAGTACATCCTCACCACCTTTAGTAAACCAATTCCATTCAGCCTGACGCCACAGGTCATTAATAAGAGCACGGATACGTCTTTCCACCTGATTATCTTTGTTGAAATACTGATGTGCAGCCAGCAACCCTTCGAACATGAAAGCAGACTCTACCAGATCGGCACCATCATCTTTCCTGCTGAAAGAAATGGTTTCTCCGTTCTGCCCATTTATCCAGTGCGCCCAAATTCCATGGTAACTGTCCGTATTCTTATCATTCAGAAAGCTGACTATTTTCAGCATACGCTCTGCCGCTTGTTCACGCGTTACAAATCCACGTTCTGCACCGACAATAATAGCCATTACCCCAAAACCGGAACCACCAATGGTAACAATATCGTCATTACCGTTACTACGTTCGCGTGCCAAGCCCGAAACCGGATGTCCATAATCCCAGAAATAACGGAAAGTCTGTTTCTGCACGAGGGTCATCAGTTCTTCATCAGACAAGTTCTTCTCCTTCTTACCACCAGAAGCTGCCGGCAGCAGGCTAAACGGGTAAAGCAGAAGCATCACATATATTATAAGTCTCATCATATATTCTATTTATCAGTTTAGTGCAGGGCTCTCAAAGCCTAACTTTTTCATTCCCTGCTGAATTTCCGGAATAGCCATGAATAAATTCCAAAGCATTCCTGTCCTATAATTTTCTATCATACAAATGATCGGTCCCTGATCGATAGCTATACACTGGTTATCATACCAATTAGCTGTCAGATTAAAAGCATCTACAAAACCATAATCTCTCCAGAGTTTATCACCCATCTTATAATAGTAGAAGTGCAATGCAGACATCGACTCTTCCGGAGTATAAGGAAATGCAGACAATGCAGCCGTAGGAGCAATCACTCCTTTATCATTTGTAGGTGAATGTGCCGAATAACCATTATCACCATCACTAGCTGTCAGCCCCCAACAAGAGGCTCCATAACCAGCATATCCCTTAGGATTCTCCTTACAATAATTATAATTGATCAGAGTATGGTTTTGATTCTGTTCCCAATAATCAGCATATTGATCTTTCAGTCCTTTCGGATTAATGCCCAAGAAGGAATATTGAGATAAGAATAACGGTCCACCCTTATCAGCTCCCAGCGGAAGCTTGTATCCATAGTAAGTATTACCATTCTTCAAACCGCCATTCCTTGCCCATCCAGCTTCATAAACCGCCTTATCGATAGGATAAGTAGGAGAAGAAGCTGCAAGCACATAAGTTATCAGGCACTCATTCCAACCTCTGATCGGAAGATTCTTCTCAAATCCATAGTTCGGGCTCCAATGCCAATACAGAACAGACTCTCCACTTTTCTGAAACCAAGTCCATTCAATAGCTTCCCACAAGCGGGTTATACCAGAGCGCAATTTGCTCTCAGCTTCCGAACCGTCCTTGAAGTATGCACGTGCTGCAAGCAGTCCCTGGAAAAGTAAAGAGGTTTCTACCAGATCCGCACCATCATCTTTATCACCAAATGGCTTTGTCTCACCAGTTGCACCGTTAATCCAGTGTGCATAGGCTCCATGGTAACTCGTACACTCCTTATCCAGGAAAGTTACAATCTTCTGCACTCTTTCAAGAGCTTCCTGTCGGGTTACAAATCCTCTTTCAGCCGCTACCAGCATTGTCATCACTCCAAATCCTGTTCCTCCGGTAGTAACAACATCACCGGAAGTTGTCCTTTCGCGTGCCATACCAGAATGTGCATGACCGAAGTTCCAGAAATACTTAAAAGTTTGTTTCTGCACCAAAGTTAATAAATCCTCGTCAGGAATGCGATCAAACTTATCCGAATCATCCATCCCTGTACGGATTTCATAGACTTTGCCATTGGTAAGAGATACTCCGGAGGTGGATTTCACCCCCGGATTGATCACCAGTTTATATGAGGAAAAACTTTTAAAGCCACCTGTTGGAGTCAATGAGAGTTTATCCTTTCCCTGTAGTTTTGAATCATATGCCACCGCCTGATCATTCAGTTTCAATATGATATTACTCTGAATCGTAGCTTCATCCACTGCATCTGTGAATGTAAGCACAATACTGGCACTAGGAGCTACATTTTCAAAGGAACTCTGATCCTGTTTCTCACCAATGGATATACTTTGCAGTTCAAATTTTCCGGGTGCTTCCGAAGCATCATCTTTACTGCAAGAAATCAGTAATAAAGACAGTATGAAATAAACAGCTCTCATATTTACTCTATTTCTAACGATCATCATTCTTTACCTGAATAAAGTTGCTTGATATCAGAAGCAGATATAGCTCTGTCATAGAAACGGAACTGGTCTAACTGTCCCGGAAAATTGGATGCCCAACTCTGTGCTCCTGCACCTTCTGTCAAACTGGGTTTTGTGCTAAACTGAAATGCTCCGATAGCAAATGTACCCAAATCTTTAAATTTAAGCTTTCCATAACCGGGCAGCTCTTTTGTAAATGCACTTTCACCATTCCGGTAAACTGTTACTGTCGAATTACTACCATCATAAACAAATGCCATATGAACCCATTCGGTACCAAAAACATTGTCTATCTTAGCTTCTACCCATCTCTCATCATTATCCTTCACGGATGTACAGTTATACAGATGCATCTTGAAGAAAGCCTGGGTCTCACTACTTGTATTTTCCAGATAGATATCAAAGTTACCCCAGAAAGTCTTGGTATTAGGAATACTGAAGACACCATATGCGGAAGTATTTCTCGTTGTTTTCATCCAGAAAGCCACCGTACAACTTCCTAAATCGGGTATAGAATCGGTCAGATAAGAAGGAACACGGGCTAACAGATACGTATCTTTTGTACCTTGATAAGCTTGTCCGTTGATTCCATCAGTATAAGTAATATCCCCTCCGGCACTCATGAGGAAGGTGTAATTACCCTTATCACGCATATCATTCTCAAAAGGCAAGAACAATTTCATTGGTGAGAACACTTTGGGAGCAGAACTATCCGGATAATCAAAAGCCGGATGATCCATATCCTGGAAACAAGATTGCAAAGTGAGTGCTGACACACAAAATGCCAACAATAAATTAATATATCTTTTCATGGTCATTACTATATGAATTAATAATTAGGGTTTTGAACTAACACGCCATTTGATTTGTCAATTTCGTCCTGAGGCAAAGGCAACAATGCATGCTTATCCTGGTAACCAGTCTTTCCGGCTGCATGCAGCACTTCCTTCGCTATTCCCCAACGTACAAGATCATAGAAGCGATCGAATTCCATACCCAACTCAACACGACGTTCATGACGAATAGCTTCCCGCAATTCACTCTGATTATCAGTGGTAACCTCCGGCAAGATATTAGCATTCATACCACGGGCACGGGCACGTACCATCTCAAGATATCTTCTTGCACTTGTATTATCACCCAGTTCGCAAGCAGCTTCCGCAGCCATCAGTACGACATCCGAATAACGGATCAGACGAATATTCACCCAATACCCACTCTTCGTATACTTTTCACGCAAAGCCGGATCTGTATACACTTTCTTATTAAAGTACTTTGCTATCACATCGGCATTGGCAATCGGCTTTTCTCCATAAGGTTTGTTTGCAGGAATGGTCGAAGGATCTTCTCCTGTTCTAATAAAATACAATAAAGTCTCATCCTTTCTGGGATCACCTTCTTCGAATGCGTCAGCCAATAATTGAGTAGGCGTATGTTGGCCCCAACCTAAATTCCATTCACCGGCCCCACGGCAGCCCTGTACCTGAGCATACTGGCTACCAATTTCGTTGGACCCCGGAAGAGCAGCAGTAGCAGTACATTGAAGTTCCAAAACAGACTCACCGCAATTTTCACCTTTCTCACGGAAAATATCTTCATAAGGTGTATTCAAATTATATAAACCGGAAGAAATAACGTCCTCTGCTGCCGCACGCATATTGTTCCAATCATTACGCATCATATAAGTACGGGCATGTAAGGCACGAGCCGCTCCCCAGCTAAGACGACCGACATATTGTGCTTCCCAAGTCCTCGGCAGGTAAGATTCTGCATTCGTCAGATCTTCATCAATCAAAGTATATATCTGAGCTACAGAAGATTTGGGAATATTGGCATCTGCTACACTCCCTACTTTAAAATCAATCAATGGCACTTCGCCAAAAGCACGTACCAAATTGAAATAACAGAAAGCACGCATCAATAAAGCCTCTCCCTTATTAACTAAATCGCCACCTGTCAATGAAGGACTTGACTTCATCTCTTCCAATACATCATTCGCTTTATGAATCAACGTATAATTAGCATTCCAGTAACTTTTTATCATGCCGTCACTTGCAGCATATTCAAAATCATCAAACATTTTTCCTGTTGCAGATCCGTCAGACAGTGTACTACCCTTTTCCGCATCTTCCGAACGCATACCATGAATAGCCAATGCCGTATTTCCGGAAACAATATGATAACCGCGAAGCAAGGCATACATGTTAAAAATCTGTGTTTCGTAAGTACCACCAGTCAGGTCATCTTCAGTCAATACTCCTTGCGGTTTCTGATCTAACAGGTCACTGCATGACATCTGGGAACATCCCAATGCCAAAGCCATCACATAATAAAATATCTTTTTCATACTGATCGTTTTTCTTTTATTAGATTTCATGTTTAGAATGATAAGTTAAAGCCTAATGTATAAACTACAGGCATCGGATAACCTCCACCATCTACACCAAACGCTGTTGCACTACCACCAACTTCAGGAGTATATCCGGTATTGCGGCTCCATGTTTTAGGATTCTGCACATTACCATAGATACGTAAAGATTGCAGTTTAATGCGGTTCAACAAACGGGGATCAAAGGTATATCCCAACTCTATGTTACGGATACGGAAGAAACTTCCGTCTTCTACATAGTAAGAAGAAGCTTCCAGATTTACAGAACGGGATGGATCAAGAATCGGATCCCAGTTGGATGTTCCTTCACCATGCCAACGGTTCAAATGCCCTGTACGATAGTTGAATTGTGCATAAGCACTACTATCCCAGTTACGATAAACCTCATTTCCATAAACACCCATCATATCTACACTCAAATCAAAATTCTTGTAACCCAGATTTACGCTAAAACCATAAGTAAAATCCGGAGTAGGATTACCAATCATAGTACGGTCTTTCTCTGAGATAATACCGTCACCATTTACATCGGCAAACTTCAAATCGCCCGGCTTCACAGAAGCTACCTGGTTAGGTGCTGAAGTTTCGATATCGGTTTCATTCTGATAAACACCTGCCACTTTGTATCCATAGAAGTAGCCGATAGGATATCCTTCAGATACACGAGAAACGCCATTAATTATTGAATAATCTTTGCTTATCAATGATACAACTTCATTATCAATAGTCGTTAGATTGGCTGAAACACCATAACGCCAGTTTTCACCGATTTTATCGCTCCAGGATGCTGCCAACTCAAAACCACGGTTACGAATCTCTCCTGTATTCTGCAATGCAGGAACCGTACCTGAAAGACCGGGAACACTTGTCAGCAAGTCTTTGGTTGTCTTATTGTAATAAACAGGAGAAATCTGCATGCGACCATCCAACAGATGCATATCAAAACCAACTTCCCATGAATAGTTACGCTCCCAACCCAATGTCTGTGAAATCAGTTTATCCGGTCCCTTACCTGCAATAACATTATCACCAAAGACAGCAGAACCCGAACTTGTTATATTAGGGTAGGCCGGATAGTGGGAACCTCCTGTATTCTGGCTTCCCAAAACACCCCATGAGCCTTTCAGCTTCAGATAATCGATTACATTCTGTTTCTTCATGAATGCCTCTTCACTCATAACCCAACCGGCACCGAATGAATAGAAATTATCCCATGTATTTCCTGTTCTCTTAAATACGGAAGAACCGTCACGACGATAAGAAGCATTCAGCAAATAACGATTTTTATAGTTATACAATGCACGGAACAGATAGGACATTGTAAACCGTTTATATTGGGATCCACCATTAGTAGCTGATGTAGCATCATCAATCATAGTAATCCACCACTTGTCTATATCTTCGCCAATGGGAACACCATAACCCGGCAATTGACTGCGGCCACCTGATAAATCAGAATATTCATTATAATTCGTAGTAAGACCGGCAGTCAGAGTTAAACCATGATCACCAAACTGGTTAATATAAGTCAATACATAATCGGACTGTGCAGCCATTGATGTAGACTTCGACTGACTGATACTTTCTTTATCCGTCAATCTTTCTTTACCACCTTCTACATCCGGGTTATACACATAAATAAGCGGAGAATAAGAACGTGACTGGCTGGAAGCATAATCCAGGGAGAAAGTAGCCTTAAAGGTTAGATTCTTCATCAAATCAAGCTCTCCGTAGATATTTCCTGCCATACGATAATTTGCAGATTTATTATGAGCACCTCTCAACACGGGTTCAATCATAGGATTCCAAACCTGAGCACGCTGAAAATCAGGGAGAGTATGTAGAAGACCGCTTTCCGTATCATAAACAGGAGCAATCGGAGCTGCTTTCAAAGCAGAGCCTACACCTTTTGCATCAGGATATAATGCACGTACACCGTTCACCTGGAAACCAAAACGTAAGAAGTCGGTTACTTTATGTTCACTATGCAAATTCACAGTAAACTTATTAAGCTTTTCACTCTTGATGGAACCTTCTTCCATTACATATCCCAAGCCCAGATAAAACTTACTTCTATCTCCCGAAGCTGTAATGCTAACCGTATTGTTAGTAAGGAAACCTGTTTGGAACATCTCATCCTGCCAGTCAGTATCTGCATTCCATACTGTATAATCGTACGGATCGCCACCCTGATTCATGCGTTGTTCATTATAAAGCATTTTGAACTGCTCTGCATTAGTCAGGCTAACGCGGTCTGTAACCTTTTTCCAACCCACCGAACCATTAATACTGACCTGAGTCTTACCTTCTTTCGCCTTCTTAGTAGTAATGATAATAACACCATTAGCACCACGCACACCAAAAATAGCCAAGGAAGAAGGGTCTTTCAGGATTTCCATAGATTCAATATCCGCTGTATTCAGATAGTTAATGTTATCCGTAAACAGTCCGTCCACTACATATAAAGGAGTATAACCATTGATAGAGTTTGTACCGCGAACACGAATTTCCGGATCCTGCCCGGCACGTCCTGTATTGATAACCTGCACACCGGCAACCTTACCTTGAATAGAAGCCAAAGGATTGGTAGATGGTTTTGAAGCAATCTCGGCAGCTTTCACTGTTACAATAGAACCGGTCAAATCACGCTTCTTGGCGCTACCATAACCTACTACTACAACTTCTTCAATGAGCTGGCTATCCTCTTCCATCATAAGATTCACTGTAGAACGCCCATTAAGCGCCACTTCCTGTTCCTTCATACCAATATAGCTGAATATCAAAGTGGCATTTGCCGGTACGCCAGGAATCTGGTATTTTCCGTCGATATCCGTAATAGTTCCCATATTCTCCTGTCCTTTTACCCGAACAGAAGCACCTATAACAGTTTCGCCTGTCTTATCTGTAACGACACCCGAAACTGTAATCTTGTTCTGCGCCATCGAAACGACAGCAAACAGCAACATCACACATGTAATTAATAGATTTCTTTTCATTTTGTATTGATTTAAAATTACTCTGCAAACGTATAGCAATAATTGATTTAAGTCAAAAAACAGGCTACCACAAGAGTACCACGCCTAAACATGGTACTACTTTATAACTACTACATACTCGCAGAACTAATTAGTTATCAGATATTTATTTTTAATAAAGTTTCTGTATTCGTTCTTTATCTATCTACTACCAGGCAGATACTTATTGAAGCGAAAATAGGGCCTTATTCACATCACGGCTATCACCACCTATCATTACTTCAAAGTCGCCCGGTTCACACACAAAATCCAGATTGTAATTGTAGAACTTCAACATATCAGCTGTTAGCTTGAAAGACACTTGTTTGGATTCACCGGCTTTCAGGAAGATTTTTTCAAAGCCTTTCAGTTCTTTCACCGGACGTGTTACACTGCCTATAAGATCGCGGATATATAGCTGCACTACTTCCGAACCGTCATACTTACCTGTATTGGTTACCGTTACAGTTGCCGTAATCTCTCCATTGATATTCATGGACGATTTATCCAATGTAATATCACTATAAGAGAAAGTAGTATAGCTCAAGCCATATCCAAATGGATAAAGCGGTTCGTTATCTACATCCAGATAATTGCTACGGAACTTCTGGAACCAGGCCCCTTGAGGCAAAGGACGACCGGTATTCTTATGATTATAGAACAAAGGAATCTGTCCTACACTCTTCGGGAAAGTAGCAGTAAGTTTACCACTCGGATTTACATTACCAAACAGTACATCACCAATGGCAAGAGCAGCTTCACTACCACCAAACCACACATTCAGAATAGCAGGTACATTTTCCTGCTCCCAATTCAATACTAACGGACGACCGGTAAACAACACTAATACCACCGGTTTGCCGGTTTTCAACAATTCCTGCAAAAGTGCACGTTGCGTATCCGGCATTTCGAGGTCTGTACGACAACTACTTTCACCGCTCATCTCGGAAGACTCACCCAAAGCAGCAACAATCACGTCAGACTTGGCAGCTACAGCAAGCGCCTCATCCAGCAGTTCCTTATCTGTACGATTGTCACGATGCAGGGTACGGCCAAACATAGTAGCACGTTCTTCGTATTCGGCATCACTCATCAAATTACTCCCTTTAGCCGTAAGAATTTTAGCCTTGCCTCCCACAACTTCTTTCAGACCTTCAATCAAAGAAGGATATTTGTTCATCACAGCAGCCACACTCCACGTACCCGGCATATTGCTACGGCTATCAGCCAAAGGACCTACTACAGCAATGGTACCTTTCTTTGCCAGAGGGAGTACACTATTCTCATTCTTCAAGAGAACAAAGCTTTCCGAAGCTGTCTTACGGGCTATAGCACGGTGTTCTTTCGTAAAGATTTGTTTTTTAGGACGGGTTATATCACAATATTTATAGGGGTTATCAAAAAGACCCAGCTTATACTTAGCTTCCAGAATACGGCGACAAGCAGCATCAACAGCCTTTACTGAAACTTTTCCTTCTTCCAGAGATTTCTTAAGTGTACTTGTAAAAGCATCGCTCACCATATCCATATCGACACCTGCATTCAGAGCCAGGGCTGCAACTGTTTGTGTATCACCCATACCATGATCGGTCATTTCAGTGATACCGGTATAGTCCGTCACAACGAACCCATCAAAGTTCCACTGCTTACGAAGTACATCGGTCATCAGCCACTTATTTCCGGTAGCCGGTACACCATCCACTTCATTGAATGAAGCCATCACACTACCCACACCTTCTTCCACGGCAGCCTGATAAGGTAACATATATTCGTTGAACATACGTTGATGACTCATATCCACTGTATTATAGTCGCGTCCGGCTTCTGATGCCCCATATAAAGCAAAGTGCTTCACGCAAGCCATAATCTCATCATTACTACTCATATCTTTCCCTTGATAACCACGTACCATAGCACGCGCAATCTCCGCTCCCAAGAAGGGATCTTCACCATTACCGCCCGCACTTCCTCTTTTGTCATCGGTGCACCATTTCGCAAAAAGGCATCATCCGGCAAAAATACCGCTGCTCC
>ENA-USUJ01003613-USUJ01003613.1-human-gut-metagenome-genome-assembly--contig:-NODE-3613-length-10249-cov-22.454581_pt1 | contig 10249 bp, 11 predicted proteins | sample MGYA00250061_ERZ773398 | MGnify/ENA primary metagenome ERZ773398 (study PRJEB29103, sample SAMN06111992) | human gut metagenome | biome: human gut; feature: ankylosing spondylitis patient; material...
ACCAAAAGGGCTGACATCATAGTAGATGCCAACCCTTAATTTTTATGGGTTATCGAATTGTTTATCGGACAGTAATATACGAAAATAAGTGGAATTTTCACCAACTGATGTCAACTAAAAGCAAGATGCAGTCACGAAGATTTTGCAGCCAAAAGAAAAAAACAGACTGTATCATTGGTAGACTTCGGCAAATCGGCTGGTCTGTTTGGCGGATCCATTTCTTTTCTTCCCTTAGTTTTGACTTTACTTTAATTGGCGTATATATGAGTACGGGGATAAAGTAAAGTTGATGATTTCATGGAAAAGTGTAGATTTCGAGCCTCAATTTTGATGGAAAAGTGTAGAACCGATTAAGTACCATATCTTCTATTCTTGTGATTTTTACCTATAACACATCATTAAATAGATTAAAAGTAGTACTTTTGCATATTATATGATATATTGAATATGGCAAAGAATACAATGGGAACCAAGTTGCCAAGAAAACTGGAGCAGAAGATGCAGATAGTGGGTGAGCAGATCAAACTGGCTAGACTGCGCAGGAATCTCAGCATGGCTCAGGTTGCCGAACGCGCAACCTGCTCACCGCTTACGGTTGGCCGGATTGAAAAGGGTACTCCAACAGTAGCTATCGGCATTTATCTCAGAGTTCTCTATGCGCTTCAACTGGATGATGATATACTTCTGCTTGCCAAAGAAGACGCGATGGGAAAGGCTTTACAGGATTTGAGTTTGAAAAAGCGAGAGAGAGCATCTAAAAAAGAATAAGCCATGAAACGACTATAATTATGAATGAGACTTTAGAATATATTGCAGAACTCTATGATCAGATTAGGCCGCATTGTCCTAAAGAAAAGCAAGTCCAACTTCTTGCTTTGATTATTGATGTTAAACGCGATCATCAAGAAATAATAAACTCAAAGAACAGTTTGTATTTAGATGTAAAGAAATTTATTTATCTTTACTTGAATACTAAAAAAATAAAAGATTTTGGCTATGAAGAATATGATTATAAGCTTATACAAGACTATATTATGAACTCAGGCTTTAATGATGAGCGAAAATTCAAACTTCTTTTATATACACGTAACATCCTTTCTACATTGTCATATGAATATGATTGGCTTAAGAAACCTTTAAAAAGAGTCAGATTAGATTTGGCATTTAAAAATCACAAATTCAAATGGATTCTTCTACTATCATCATGGAGTCCATTAACTCTATTTGTTTCTATTTTGCTCATTTTTGCATTAGAGTGTCTGTTCCTACTTCCGGCTCCGATTCCTTGCATGTCTGTATGCACTATAATACCAGTCCATTATTCTGATTGTTCATTTTTTAATCATATTTTAAATGTGGTCTCTTTACATTTTGACTGTATAGAGAATTCTGCCAAGATACAATTCCATTCATGGGGCATCGTTGGTCTTGTGCTCTGGAATATGCTTTACATCATAGTATGTGTTAACTTCCTATTTAAAAACCTTTTTTCAAATTTTGAAGTAGATGACTAATATTAATAGAATCTATTTGAACATTAATCGGGCTGTAAGATCAATAATCTATAGGCTAATTTTATTAGTTTATGGTATTATATTAGCTTTATTGTTTCCGACTCTATCATTATATGTATACATAACATTTTTTTGTTTGTATATCTTTTACATAATATTATATTTAAGAAGAAGACATATAGATGCAATAACAAGGTCTATTGTGGATTTGATCTTTATTGCTATATGTTTATATGGGAAACCGACTGATAATATCAGTGTTATAGCAATGCTATTTTTACCTGTAGCCAATGCTATAAATCATACTGGCAAAGGAAAGCATTCCTATGTATATCTCTTGGGACTTGTTGCAATATATATGAGCATGCTAATTGTGGGAGATTGTGAGCATTTAATTCTTCAAATTATATATGCATTAATTGCATTTTCGGCCTTTTGGGCGATTCAATGGCTTACAAAAAGACATTGGATTCAAAATAATAGCGAAGCAGTATTAAAAGATACTATTGAAGATTTTTACATACACGGAATAAAGCATGATGAGGTGTATGAGAAAATAGGTCAGATGTTTATTGCTGAAAAATTCCACTTTTTGGATATGTTCTGCTTTATATCTCATGATGATTTCAGTTCAATGTTTGTAGTAAATGGTTCACGTTTTGTATACAACTATTCAATAAAGATAGACAATATTCAACTATCTGAAATACGAAAAAAAATGACATGTGAAAATATTTCTTTAGTTGTTGATGGTATTTCGTACAATAATAATATTGCTATAGTAGAACCAGCATCATTATTTAAAGATAATATCGATAATACCTCGTATATGTTTGTTTTATGTTTCAAGAATAAAGAATCAAGTGCTATTTTCCTTTTGGATAGAATAAAGGGAGAACTTAGAAGAATTTCGAAATACCTTTATTCAGAAAGAATCATACGCCTTAGGAAAAAAGAAAATTTTGAGAAGATAAAAGATAAGGGCAGATTTGTTGATAGTGCGATTAACACCATGCATTTTATCAAGAACAGGTTAAGTTCCTTGCAAACTTTAACTGATGTTGTAAATGAAATGGATTCAGCGAATATAAATGAAGAGTACATAGAAGTCGCTAAAGTTGCCGCACGACGTTCTGGTATAGATATTAAAAGTATTTTACAAAAAGCAAAATATCTCTTGAACAAAGAGAATAATCCATTCCATTACCAGCCAGTGGAAATGTGTAAAACAAGAAAAATGTTTGCAACCTTAAGACAGGTGTGGGAGAACATTCTTTCAAATTCAAATATTACTGTTTCTGATGTTGAGCAAATAAATAATGATTCTTATCACATAAAAACAAATATGGAAGGTGTTGAGATTCTATTCTCGGATATCATTGGAAATATGTTCAAATATCAAAAAAATATCTGTTCTTGTAATTGTACATGTAATAATGAATTCCTAACCATTGTTTTTAAAAATGATTTTGTAGATAAAGAATCTGTTCTCTCTTTGGTAAAAACATATAATCAGAAAGATAAGGAAGAAATTATTAAACGTAAAACATATGGAGTCTCAAATATAAAATCATTTGTTTCTGATATGGATATTATTCTCATCTCTTCCATTGAGAATGAATTAGATACTGAATTATTTACAATTACATTGAAATTTAAATTAATAAAAAATGAAAGTTCTAATAATTGAGAATGAATATGATTCAATTCGTCCTGTATTTAATGCAGCTGAGAAATTAATTCTGAAGCAAGAACTAGAAAAGGTTCATATTGATAAATCTCAGGATATACCGTGGACTGAATTGAGGTCTTTTAATGCTATTTTCATTGACTTGAGCCTAGCAACTAGAAGTCAACAGGATGGGTACGGAATTATTGAAAAGCTCAAAGAACAAGTCCCCGAAATTTTAAGCAAAGTGGCAATAATTACAGGTAATGATATGGTACAAAACAACCTAAAGGAAAGAGGCTTGGGTGAATGTAATATTAAAGTCTTTGAAAAGCCATTACGCTACAAAGAAATCGCTGCTTTCATAAATAACAAAGTATAGCATACTTCATCTTAGAATGTAATTAGTGTCCCTATTAGCTGTAGGCGGCACATATCAAAGTGATACAGATGGCTGTTTTATTCTGATTTATTAGGGGCATTTAAAGTGGTGCAATCAAATTCAGAGACTGTAAACTAAAGGGTGTTAAGTAATTAAAAAAGAATTTATTTACATTACATACATACTTTTACTTATGAGCAATTGATTTGATTTCGAGGAAGAGGAATGTATGCTTCCGATAAAATGCATATTGTAGCTGGGATTTCTCCTGGCTACATTTGCATAAAACGGAAAGGTTATGATGATACGCGATGAAATCATTGAGATTGAACAGGATTGCTCGGAGCATAAAGTCTGTAAGAAGGCCGGGCATGCTGAACTTGGCATTCCATTCTAGAACTTCTATAAGGTAAGCATGAAATATCAGCTGGAGGCTTACAGAATTAGAAGTATAATTAGCATATTCATACTATGGCAGCGTTACTTTGTTACCCGTGGATTGAAATGTAAGCATTCGATAAACTACAAGTTTTAAACCTTTATATACAACAATAGCGACTGTCACTATGAACCTAATAGTTTCAGCCGCTATTATTTTGTTGAACCTATATGTTGCATATGGCATTAGTTGTCAGATACCCCATGTTGTTTTGTCAATATACTTTCCGGATGTTTCAGCTTCCATTTGTGTGGAAGCAGATCCAAAAGTATCTCATGAGCTGCATTCTTGTGATAAGGCATTTGGGCGATTACATCATTCAGGTAATTCCTTGGGTTTACATCGTGTGCCTTACAAGTAGCCAATAGGGAACAGATAACAGACATATTAGCTGCTGCTTCGTGATTACCACAGAAGAGAAAATTTTTTCTGCTCAGAGTGATGGGCCGTTGGACATTTTCCGCCAGATTGTTATCCCGGTACAGGCGGCCATCGTCCAGACATCTCATAATATTATCCCATTTGGTATAGGCATATGTTATAGCCTTGCCTGTCAAAGAACTTGGACTGTATTTAATTCCTTCTGTCTCCATCCATACCTTCATTGCCTCCATGATTGGCCTGGACAGTTCCTGACGCGTCTGTCTGCGCTCATCATATGACAGGCCGGCTTCGTCACACTGGCGTTCTATTTTATAGATATGCTGTATCTGAGTCAGTGCATGTTGTGCCATCTCCCTGTTTTCATCCAAAGCCTGCTCAAAATGACGGCGTATATGCACCAGGCAGTTGAGTAGCCGCACGTCGGGGTTGGTCTTGAAGGCTGTCTTATAACCTGCAAAACCGTCACATTGAAGATATCCCTTGAAGTTATATTGATTTGCCAGGGATTCGATGACCACTCCGGCCCGTGATCCCCCGTCGTAATGGAAGATGACCAGTTTCTCCATGACTGATCTTACCATCCAGAGATATTCCTTGTCGGCTCTGTGTTTTTCTCTGTTAATGACCGGAACTGTAGTTTCATCCGCCTGTACATAGTCACAGGAGAAGACTTCCCATTTGAGTTCTTCATACAGAGGCTTAAGCAGTTCCACGCTTGAACCAAATAGCATCATATATCTTTTTGATTATCAAATTATATATTCAATAATCTTTATAATTTGATACCGCAAAGTTCCCACAAAAAGTAATTGGTTTACCAAATAGACCTGGCACAAAACTGCCAATAAAGAAAGCATATGTAACTACAATTGATGTTTTGCTCACTTTTTTGTTGTGAGTTGCAATATTTAACCCTCAAAGTCAATTATATTCTCTGAATCTGCGTATCTTTGTAACCATGTAATGGAGATATAATATGGAACGTAAATTACTGAATCGCATCAAAGTCGTTCTCGCAGAGAAAAACAAGAGCAATAAATGGCTCTCGGAACAATTGGATAAGGATCCTGCCATAATTTCTAAATGGGTTACAAATACAACGCAGCCCAATGTGGAGATGCTGATCCAAATAGCAAAAGTTCTGGATGTGTCTGTGGATGACTTGCTGAGAACTGAATGAATAAATTTATGGGAGAAGCAAAACTGTACAAGTACTTGGATTTTAACGGTGGGGTGATGATGTTGCATTATGGCAATCTTCAATTCACTAACGCTACGCAATTAAATGACCCGTTTGATTGCCACCCCTCACTCATTGATTTTTCTAATGTCCCGAAAGATGCATGTGGAGGATGGACTCCGAAGATAATTGAAGAATTGAGAAGAGATCCATTTCGTAGAACCAGAGAAGAGGCATGGATATGTAGTCTTTCTAAGATATATGATTCAATTTTGATGTGGAGCTATTATAGCAAGCATAAAGGTATCTGCATCGGTCTGGATATGGAGAAAGTTAGAAAGTATCTTTCTCGTATGTATGGCAATGTCATGATCGGCTGCTCGGAAGTGGAGGTACAATATAAAGACATTGTAAAGAAGCCCGATTATTTTAGGGATACAAAAGACTTTTTTCATTATCAAATATCCACCAAAGCAAAAGCTTGGGAGCATGAACAAGAAGTGCGTTTATTTATATTAGAGCCATGGCCGGCATATATGAAGTTGCTGCCGTGGCAAAATGATGATAAAGGCTCGATTGACTGGAAAGAAATGAGAGCATTCCCCGAAATTGGAGGAGAGTGTTTCGAATCCGTTTATCTGGGAATCAACATGAATGCAGAAGAAAAATCAAAAATAATCTGTGTTGCCCAAAAGCTGAATCCTGACATCAAGATTTTCCAAATGGAAATTGACGCAAATGCTTTCAGGTTAAACACAAAACTAATAAATCAAGACAATGGCTAAGAAACAAACAAAAATAACGAAGGAGGAGACCTTAGAAAACATACTTTTCAACTGTCGTAACAGTTTGAGAGGACGTGCTGCCATGACCGACAAGCGCGATTTGTTGCTGACTCTTGTGTTTTTGAAATTCATCGGGGAACGCTTCAAGCAGCAAAAGGATAAAATCAGGCATGAGATTATAGAGGTTCAAGGCATTCACGACGAGGCTTTTGTTGAAATGCAGCTGTCCCGTCCAAATCAGTATATGCAGGACGGAGTGTTTTTCCTGACCGACGAAACATTTTGGGACAAGCTGATTCTTACGGCACCTACCGGAATGGCCATTGCTTTCGATACAGCCATAAAGACGCTGGACGACAATGAACCTAAGCTGAAGAACGCCCTTCCACAGCAGATTTTCACGAAAACGGCTCTTGAACCGGGTGTCTTGAAAAGTGTGGTGGACGAGATTAACAAGATAGATCCCAAAAAGTTCACCGATCACGACCTCATAGGGCGTGTATATGAATATTTCTTGCAGGCTTTCTCAATCAATGCCGACAAGGAGGAAGGTGAGTTCTACACGCCGCATTCTATCGTGGAGCTTATTGCCTCACTCATCGAGCCGTTCGACGGTACGGTCTATGACCCGTGCTGCGGGTCAGGCGGTATGTTCGTGCAGGCAACCAAGTTTATTGAAGCACATGGCGGCAACACCAAAGCGGTCAACGTGTATGGACAGGAATCCGAACCGGCGACCTATCGTCTGGCAAAGATGAATCTTGCTATCCGCGGTATATCCTACCATTTGGGAGACAAAGCTGTATCCACTTTCTCCGACGACCAGCATAAAGACCTCAAGTTCGACTATATCATGGCAAATCCGCCATTCAATTTGAAGAAATATGCCGAGTATGGAGAATTTGAGACGGATCCCCGATGGAAAGGTTATGGAGTTCCACCGACTAGCAATGCCAACTATGCATGGATCCTTCATATCCTGAACAAACTGGATGTCAATCACGGAATTGCAGGATTCCTGCTTGCCAATGGGGCATTGGACGACAGCGACACGCTTGAAATACGCAAACAATTGATCGAAAACGACAAAATCGAGGCTATCATCGTTCTGCCGCGCAACATGTTCTATTCTACCGATATATCCGTTACGTTATGGATTCTGAACAATAATAAGAAAGGTGGTCCCTGGCATGGCAGACAACTGCGTAACCGAACGGGCGAGATCTTGTTTATTGACCTGCGCACATGGAACAGCAACATATACGAAAAGAAATATGTTCGCCTGTCAGAAACAGAAATTAGCCGTGTTTGCCAAATCTATTTCGACTGGCAGACCGAAAATTTCGCCGAGTATGCCGAGCCTGAGTTATACTATGCCGCTCATCTTGACGAAATCCAACAGAAAGGATATTCGCTTGTACCCTCCAGATATATCGAGTTTATCGACCGCGATACGGAAATTGATTATAAATCGGCCCTCACCGAAATGAGCCATCAGTTTGACGAGCTTAAGAAAAGATGGGATGCTAATGAAGCCGAGCTCGTGAATGCCTTCAAAATTTTGGGATATGGAAAAGAATAAGCAACAGACTGACATAATAACCGAGAATTTCGTTTCCGACATCAGAACCATCATAGAACAAGGACGGAAACAAGCTTATGCCGCAACTGGTCAAATAGCCATCATGACTTATTGGAACATTGGACGGCGTATTGTGGAAGAGGAGCAACATGGAGCAAGCAGGGCGACATACGGACAAAAACTTATCCCGGCTCTTGCTGTTAGACTTGCTGCTGAATACGGGACCGGTTATGGTAGGCGCAATTTGGCATATTACCGAAAGTTTTATTTGGAATTCAAAGACATAGAGATTTTGCACACGCGTGTGCAAAATCTTACTTGGTCACATGTCCGCAGGCTTCTTTCCGTCAGTAATGTGCAAGCAAGGGAATGGTATCTGAAGACAGCCGCCGAGGATATGTGGAGTGTGGACGATCTTGACAGGAATATCTCTACCCAATATTATGAACGACGGCTCGCAGCTCAAAGAGAAAGTTCAACTCTGCCCGTACCTTATGTCGGTCAAACCGATCCGTTGGAATACATAAAGAATCCGATGGTGGCCGAATTTATGGGATTCCATCGGGATACTAATTATTCAGAATCAGAATTGGAGCAGGCACTAATTGACAACCTTGAGAAGTTCATCATGGAACTCGGTCGTGGATTTGCTTTTGTTGAAAGGCAGCAACACATTGTGACCGATACGGCTGATTTCTACATCGATCTTGTATTCTATAATTACAAGATGAAACGATTTGTCATCTTTGAACTGAAAACCCATAAGTTGACTCATCAGGACATCGGACAGTTGGATATGTACATCCGTATGTACGATGATTTGGTTAAGGGAGAGGATGACAATCCGACTATCGGCGTGTTGCTTTGTACAGATACGGACAACACCATAGCAAAATATTCAGTACTGCACGACAGCGACCAGATTTTTGCAGCCAAATATATGACATACATGCCTACCGAAGAGGAACTGCGCCGGGAGATTGAGCAGCAGAAACGCTTCTTTATGGAACAGCATGGTAAAGAGGAGGTGTGAGATGGAAAGCAGCGGTGTAAAATGGGTTCGGCTTGGGGATTATATATCTCAAAGGCGAGAAAACAACTCTTCATTAAAATATGGTGTTGATCTTATCGAAGGAGTGAATAGCGATGGTGAATTTCAACCGACAAAGGCGATTACTGACAATATCAATCTAAAGCCATATAAGGTTGTTAGACATGGTGATATTGTTTATAACCCATCAAGGTTAAATATAGGCTCATTGGCTTATAGAACAGGTGGTATGTGTATTGTCTCTCACTTGTATCAAGTGTTTCATATAAAAGAAAAATATCAGTCTATATTATCTGCAGAATTTTTAACCCTTTATCTTAGGCGAAGTGAATTCTACAGATATGTAGATTATGATAATTTTGCCAGTCAGAGAGCGGAATACAATCTACGGAAATTAGGAGAATTACTTATTCCGCTACCATCCCCTGCCGAACAGCAGAAAGTGGTGAACGTATGGCAAGCTTTCCGGGAAATTAAAGAGCAAAACGAGGCTAAGGCAGCTCCGCTTATGCAACTCTGCCAAAGCTATATCCAAGAACTGAAACACAAATATCCGATGCAAGAAATCGGGCCATATATTCATCGCATAGATGAAAGAAACACAGACAACAAAATTAAAGAAGTTAGGAGTGTTTCTGTATCAAAAAACTTTAATGCAACGAATGCTAAGGTCGATAAAAACAACCTTTCAAACTATAAAATAGTAAGAGAAAATCAAATAAGTTTTGTTCAAACGACAGGAAACGAAAAATGTCTTTGTGCGGCTATCAATCATTTAGGTTTTCCGATTGTTGTCACTTCGGTAAATGAAGTATTTGAAACAGATGAAAAGTATCTGTTGGCAGATTATTTACATTTAATATTCCGAAGAACAGAGACTGATCGTTATGCTCGTTTTAATTCATGGGGAAGTGCTCGAGAGACATTTACTTGGGAAGATATGACACGTTTTGCCATACCTCTACCATCTATTGAGGTTCAGCAGGCTATTGTCAATATCTACAAGTGTGCCAATGAGGCCAAGCAGATAGCCGAAGAAGCTGACCGGCTTTCGCGCGAAGTGTGTCCGGCATTGCTTCAACATGTCATACATTCTTAAATTGCAACGATTATTATGGCTGGCAAAGGAAAATATTATGAAAGTCAGTTTGAGGAGGCTACCATCGCACTCCTCCGTGAGTCGCGTTGGCAATATACATTCGGCGATGACATTCACCGGAAATATACCGACCCACTGATAGAAGACGACCTGCGGGCATTTCT
>ENA-USUJ01003614-USUJ01003614.1-human-gut-metagenome-genome-assembly--contig:-NODE-3614-length-10246-cov-4.588848_pt1 | contig 10246 bp, 8 predicted proteins | sample MGYA00250061_ERZ773398 | MGnify/ENA primary metagenome ERZ773398 (study PRJEB29103, sample SAMN06111992) | human gut metagenome | biome: human gut; feature: ankylosing spondylitis patient; material...
TATTGAAAGGTAAGGTCTCTTTCTTGCATCAGGGCAGTCATCTTACCTGTGACAGCGCGTATTTCTATCAGGCTTCTAATTCCGTGAAAGCTTTCGGACATGTTCATTACCGGCAGGGAGACACCTTGTCACTCACTTGTGATAGAGCAGAGTATGATGGGCAGATGCAGATGATGAGAGCACGCAAGAATGTGGTCTTGCATCATCGTCGGCAGACTTTGCGTACTGATAGCTTGGATTTCGACCGCTTGTATAATATGGCAAACTTCTTTGACGGCGGAACGCTGATTGATGGTAAAGATAAGCTGGTTGCCGATTGGGGTGAGTATCATACCGAAACGCGTGAGGCTAAGTTTGTCTATAATGTTAAGTTGCGCAGCGGCAAGGATGTTGTTACCACCGATACTTTGTATTACGATGTCCGTAAGTCAAAGGCTCACATGGTAGGACCTTCTAAGATTGTTTCTGGTGCAAGTGTTGTCAAGACAGAAGACGGATATTATGATACCAAGACCGATAGAGCACAGCTTTACGGCCGTTCTACGGTTATGGATAAAGACAAGACACTTACGGGTGATACGCTCTATTATGTAAAGGATGGAGAGAGTACCGGATATGGTAATGTGGTTTATGTAGATAAGAAGAGCAAGAATTCCCTTACTTGCAATTATCTGCGTTACAACGAGAAAACCGGTAATGGCTTTGCCACACGCAATCCTGTAGCGATCGACTATTCGCAGAAAGATACTCTTTGGGTTCATTCTGATACCATGCGTATCAATACCTTCCATATCAATACCGATTCGGTATACCGTAAGGTGCATGCTTATCCTAAGGTCCGTGCCTATCGTCTGGATATGCAGGCCATCTGCGATTCCCTGGTTTTCAATTCTCAGGATTCCTGCATGACCATGTATAAGGATCCTATCGTCTGGAATGGAAACCGTCAGTTGCTGGGCGAGAAGATTCTGGTCTTCATGAACGACTCTACCGTTCGTTTTGCCCATGTCATCGGACAGGCGCTGTCTGTAGAGCAGATGCCGGATAGTGTTCATTTCAATCAGATCAGTTCTTCTGAGATGAAATCTTACTTTGAAAAAGGTGAGATTAAACAAGGAGAGTCGATCGGTAATGTGTATTTTTTCAAGCAGAAGACGGCATACGAGATATTGGCGTGACTGGAGTTCAGACGTGTGCTCTTCCGATCTGTTTCAGCACCTTCGCATCGATAAAAAACACTATTTCCTCGGCGATATTCGTAATATGATCGCCGGAACGTTCCAGCTTACGGAAAACACTAACCAGATTCAGACAAGAGAGTGCGCTTTCGGGATGCTTGCCGATATAATCTGCCAGAACAGCAGTGGCATTTGCATTAATTTCATCCAGCAGGTTATCTTTGGCGAATACCGCGGTTGCCAGTTCCTGACTTTCTTCCTGAAGAGCTCTTTTGGCAAGTTCAAGCATAGCCGAAACTTGATTTATCATCTCCTCCAGGCGCAGTTCCTTCACCAGTCCGCTTGCCAGAATCGGTTCCTTACAATTCAACGCAAAGCGGGCTATGCCTTCGGCAAAATCGCCCAAACGCTCCAGGTTCGTATTGATTTTGAGCATGGCAAGCACAAAACGCAAGTCGATAGCAACCGGATTATAGAGGGCGATGATGTCTTCTATATCACTGTCTATCTTGAGTTCGAAGGCATTGACACGACGTTCGCGCACCAATACCTGCTGTGCCAGCTCGCGGTCCAAAGTCAGTACGGCTTCTCCGGCACGGCCGAGCTGGTTATACACTAAAGTCCACATTTCGTCTATTTCTTTTTTCAGCAAGACGAGCTCTGATTCGATAAACTTTACCATAATGTTTCTTCTATTTCAAAATTATCAATTCCATAATCATATCACTTGTTTCAACGCATGACACTGTTCGTACCAAAGAGCGGTACCGTCCGTACCAACGCATGAAACTTCCCGTACCAAAGCGTGGTACCGCTCGTACCAAGGCGTGAAACTGCTTGTACCACGGCATGGTACCGCGCCTGCCAAAGCACGGAACAGTCCGTTACCCGAAGCGTCCCGTTATATAGTTCTGCGTCTCTACCTTATCGGGATTAGTGAAAATCTTTTTGGTATCGCCGAACTCCACCATCTCACCCATATAAAAGAAAGCCGTACTATCGCTTACGCGGGCAGCCTGCTGCATATTATGGGTAACGATTACAATGGTGTATTGCTTCTTCAATTCGTGTATAAGCTCCTCTACCTTAGCCGTGGAAATGGGGTCGAGGGCAGACGCCGGCTCATCCATCAACAGGACGGACGGAGATACCGCCATGGCACGGGCTATGCAAAGGCGCTGCTGCTGTCCGCCGGAAAGGGCGTAGGCAGATACCTTGAGCTTGTCTTTCACCTCATCCCATAGTGCCGCCCCTTTCAGGGTCTCCTCTACCCGCCGGCGGATAAAAGCATTGTCGGTAACGCCGTTTACACGCAATCCGTAGGCCACATTCTCAAAAATGCTTTTCGGAAAGGGATTGGGACGCTGGAATACCATACCTACATTTTTGCGAAGTTCGTCCACCTGCACACCTTTCTTATATATGTCCTGACCGTCGATAAGAATCTCACCGGTCAGGCGGGTGTCGGGTATCAAATCGTTCATACGGTTCAGCAAGCGGAGAAAAGTGGACTTACCGCAACCGGAAGGTCCGATGAAAGCCACAACCGACTTCTCCGCGATATCCATGCTGATACCTTTCAAGGCATGGAAGTCGCCATACCAGAAATTTACATCACGCGTTTCTATTTTATTCATCATGCCGTTCATGATTTTATTGATTTAGTTCATTTTGATTTTCTTCTCGAAATATTTCCGCAGAGCATTGGCCAGCAGATTTACCAGAAGGATTATCAGTATCAAGACCAAGGCCGTTCCATAGGCAATAGGCAGCTGGGCTTCCATATCCGTACCGCTGGTGGAGATGACGTACAGATGATAGGGCAACGCCATGCACTGGTCGAAAATACTGCCGGGCAGTTGCGGCAGGAAATAAGCTGCGCACGTAAAGAGAATAGGTGCCGTCTCTCCGGATACACGCCCCAGAGCAAGAATCAGGCCGGTGATGATGTTGGGCATTCCCATCGGCAGAATCACATGCCAGATTGTTTGCAGCTTGGTGGCTCCCAAAGCGCGGCTGCCCTCACGCAGATTGTCGGGTATCGCCTTCAAAGCCTCTTCGGTAGTGCGAATCACCAAAGGCAGGCTCAACAGTCCCAAGGTAAGCGAACCCGCCAGGATGCTGTCGCCAAAGTCCATATAGTTGACAAACAATGCCATGCCGAAAAGTCCGAACACGATGGAAGGTATGCCGCTCAGGTTGTTCGTCATCATACGGATGAAACGCACAATCCAACCCTTAGGCGCATATTCGTTCATATAGATGCCGCTCATCACCCCCACCGGGAAAGCAAACAACGCGCTGCCTGTCATCAGGCAAAAAGTACCGACGATGGCAGGCAGGATACCGCCGGATGTCATGCCGTCTGTCGGGGCGCCCGTCAAGAACTCCCAGTCGATGACTCCTATACCTTTGTATATGATAAAACCGAGAATGGCAAAGAGGATGCCTACCACACTCAGACTAAGCAAACGGAACAGTCCGAACGCGATGTTTTGCGAAAGATGTTTTTTACTTATCATATCCTTTTACTTTCTTTTGCCCGAAGATACAGCTTCTACCGTGAAGTTTATCAACAAGCTGATAAAAAACAATACGACTCCCAAGAGGAACAATGCCTCGTAATGCGCGCCACCCGCCGGCGCTTCGCCCAGTTCGGCGGCAATTGTGGCGGGAATCGTGCGCAAAGGTTCCAAAATGCTATGGGGAATTACGGCAGCGTTTCCCGTCACCATCAGCACCGCCATCGTTTCGCCGACAGCACGGCCGATGCCCAGGACAACCCCGGACGTAATACCTGATATGGAATAAGGTATCACCACCTTATATATGGTCTGCCACTGTGAAGCGCCAAGCGCCAGACTGGCTTCGCGCATGGCTCGCGGACAGTTGCGCATGGCATCCTCCGTCACCGTGATAATGGTAGGCAACGCCATGATGGCGAGCACGATACTTCCTGCCAGTCCGCTCTCGCCGACAGGCAAATCGAACACTCTCTGCAGCAAAGGCACTATCACAATCAACCCGAAGAAACCGTAAACAACGGAAGGAATACCGCTCAGCAGTTCTATCACCGGCTTCATCAGATTCCGTATCTTATGGTCAGCCACCTCGGACATATAAACGGCTACCGCCAGTCCGAACGGCAAGGCTATGAGAATGGCGAAAAGGCTTACCCACAACGTACCCGTTATCAATGGTAAGAAGCCGAACTGGGGAGCAGGTGTAGCCGTAGGAAACCACTCGGCTCCCGCAAAGACGTCTTTCAGCGAAATGGTGTTGTCCCGCAGCAAATGAACGGAGTCAGGACGGACAATGAACTGCCTCGGCACAAAAGCCACGATGCCCGGCGTGCGTTCCACCAAGTCCGTGATGCATGCGCCTGCATTTTCGTAAGATGCTCCCAACTGTTCTTCCGTATAATACCGTGTAACATCTTCCAAACGAAAAAGCCGGATAGGGAGATTCTCCCCACCGACTTCCCGCCAATTTGTTATCTCTTCATCGAAAACATCCTTTATCTGTACCGGAGTAAGTTCACTTACCTTATTGTCCTTATTTAATGCCAAGACATACCCCTCTTCGATTACCCGGCTATGGAACAGCCCCACCGCTTCGGAAAAGAGGAATAAGACGATAAGCACAATAGTAAGACTTGTTACAAAACCGCTACAAGCCAATATGCCCTCTATAATTTTCTCAAAAACTTTTTTCATATTGCCTACTTTTTTCTGTGCGCAAAGAAAGGGGGTAGATATTAAGGCAGTGTGACTATCATTTGAAAGAAATGTTTCAAACATATTACAAATCTGTTACAATAAACACAGACCCGCCGTATGTAACAACTTTGTAACATGCGTTGTTTTAATTTGCAGCGAAATAAAAACAGCGGGAACATACCTCCATACACTATTGTTGTTTAAGTATCGTCCCAAAAACATTAGAATATGATGAAGCATTTATTTCTGACCATCTTCGCATTGGTATTTGCCGCTACCGACATTCAGGCGCAGCGCATCAAAGGCAGCGACACCGTTCTGCCCATCGCACAGCAAACCGCCGAACGCTTTATGACATTGAATCCCAATGCCCGCGTCACCGTCACCGGAGGCGGAAGCGGGGTAGGCATTTCCGCCTTGCTGGATGAAACGACCGACATCGCAATGGCTTCCAGAGGCATCAAATTCAGCGAGAAGATGAAAGCGAAAGCAGCCGGAGAAGAACTGGAAGAAATACCGGTAGCCTATGATGCGCTGGCCGTTGTCGTACACCCGTCCAATCCCGTAAAGCAGCTCACCCGCCGACAGTTGGAAGATATCTTCCGCGGTAAAATCACCAATTGGAAGCAAGTAGGCGGAGACGACCGCAAAATAGTGGTCTACTCGCGTGAGACCTCTTCCGGCACATACGAATTCTTTAAAGAAAGCGTACTGAAAAACAAGAATTACATGAGCAGCAGCCTTTCCATGCCCGCCACCGGAGCCATCATACAATCCGTCAGCCAAACGCGCGGAGCCATTGGCTATGTGGGTCTTGCCTATGTATCGCCCCGCATCAAGACCCTTGCCGTATCTTACGACGACAAGCACTTTGCTGCTCCCACCCTGGAAAACGCCATCAATAAAACTTATCCCATCGTACGCCCGCTATATTATTATTACAATAAGAAAAGCGCCGGCCTTGTAGACCCGCTGTTACAGTTCGTATTGTCACCCGCCGGCCAAGAAATCATTAAAAAGAGCGGATACATTCCTATAAACGAAGAATGAAAAATGAATAATGAATAATGCAGAATGAAAAACGAAGAATGAGGAGCGAGAAATTCTTCATTCTTCATTCTTCATTCTTCATTATTTTGCGCTATCTTTGCGCCACTATACGAATAATAATAGCATTATGGCAGAAATAAAAAGCGAAGAAACAAGCGAAAAGAAGAGCCTGAACTTCATTGAACAAATAGTAGAGAACGACTTGAAAGAAGGTAAAAACGACGGAAAAGTACAGACACGTTTTCCGCCGGAACCCAACGGTTATCTTCACATCGGACATGCCAAAGCCATTTGCCTGGATTTTGGTATTGCCGCCGCACATGGCGGTGTCTGCAACTTGCGTTTCGATGATACCAACCCCACCAAAGAAGACGTGGAGTACGTAGAGGCTATCAAGGAAGATATTCAATGGCTGGGCTACCGGTGGGGCAACGAATACTATGCTTCCGACTATTTCCAACAGCTATGGGACTTCGCCATCCGCCTCATCAAAGAGGGTAAAGCGTATATCGACGAGCAGACATCCGAACAGATCGCCGCTCAAAAAGGTACTCCTACCCAACCCGGAGTAGAAAGCCCGTACCGTAACCGCCCCATTGAAGAGACTCTCGACCTGTTCCAAAAAATGAACATCGGAGAGATTGAAGAAGGCGCCATGGTGCTCCGTGCCAAGATTGACATGGCAAGCCCCAACATGCACTTCCGCGACCCGATTATCTATCGCGTCGTGAAACATCCGCACCACCGTACGGGTACTACCTGGAAAGCTTACCCGATGTACGACTTCGCTCACGGACAAAGCGACTACTTCGAAGGTGTAACCCACTCCTTGTGTACACTGGAATTCGTTCCCCACCGTCCGTTGTACGACCTCTTTGTAGATTGGGTAAAAGAAGGCAAGGACCTGAACGACCACCGTCCTCACCAGTACGAATTCAACAAGCTCAACCTGAGCTATACGCTCATGAGCAAGCGCAACCTGCTGACTTTGGTGAAAGAAGGCCTTGTCAACGGCTGGGACGACCCCCGTATGCCGACTATCTGCGGTTTCCGCCGTCGCGGCTATTCACCCGAGTCCATTCATAAGTTCATCGATAAAATCGGTTATACCACCTACGATGCCCTCAATGAATTTGCCTTGCTGGAGAGTGCCGTACGCGAAGACTTGAACGCACGCGCCACCCGCATATCCGCAGTATTGAATCCGGTGAAGCTTGTCATCACCAATTATCCGGAAGGACAGGTTGAGGAAATGGAAGCCGTCAACAACCCGGAACGTCCGGAAGAGGGCAGCCACAACATCGAATTCAGCCGCGAGCTGTGGATAGAACGCGACGATTTCATGGAAGATGCTCCGAAGAAATATTTCCGCATGACTCCCGGACAGGAAGTTCGCCTGAAAAGCGCGTACATCGTGAAGTGTACCGGCTGCAAGAAGAACGATGCAGGAGAAATCACAGAAGTATACTGCGAATACGACCCCGACAGCAAAAGCGGCATGCCCGGCGCTAACCGCAAAGTAAAAGGCACGATTCACTGGGTGAGCTGCGCACACTGCCTGCAAGCCGAAGTCCGCCTTTACGACCGGTTGTGGAAAGTGGAAAATCCGCGCGACGAACTGGCAGCCATCCGCGAAGAAAAGAATTGCGATGCGCTGACCGCCATGAAGGAAATGATAAATCCGGATTCTCTGAACGTATTGCCATGCTGCTATATCGAGAAATTTGCCGCCGGCATGAAGCCCCTCTCCTACCTGCAGTTCCAGCGCATCGGTTACTTCAATGTAGACCGCGACTCTACACCGGAGAAAATGGTGTTCAACCGTACCGTAGGCTTGAAAGATACTTGGGGGAAAATTAACAAATAATATAACATTAATGAGTAAAAAGAACCTGTTGTCCGGAAGAGACAAGGAATTGCAAGAACTTGCAGAACAATATGAAGCAGCGAAAGCTGAGAACAAACCTATCTATCTGGATGCAGACGATTTAGCCGACCTTGCCGACTGGTATGCCATGCACAGAAAAAACAGCCAGGCTACCGAAGTCGTAGAATACGGGCTGAGCTTACACCCCGGCAGTACGCCTCTGTTGGTAGAGCAGGCTTATCTCTTCATGGACGCCCGGGAAAGGGATAAGGCCAAACAAGTGATAGAGGAAATAACCGAAGATTATTCCTCGGAAGTAAAAGTGCTTAAAGCCAATATTCTCTTAGGCGAAGGCAAAATAGATGAAGCGGAACAACTCCTTGACTCCATAGAAGACAAAGAGGACTTGGCCAACATCGTGGACGTATCCTATATGTATATTGATATGGGGTATCCCGATAAGGCTGTACCATGGCTGACAAGGGGATTGGAAAAATATGCCGAGGAAGAAGAGTATCTGGCCGTAACAGCCGACTGTTTCCTGGCACAAGGTCTGAAGGATAAAGCCGAAATGTTCTATAACAAGCTGATAGACAAGAATCCTTATTCAGCCCCTTATTGGTTCGGACTGGCACGTTGCTATTTCGAACAGCAACTGTTTGACAAAGCCATTGAGGCGTGCGACTATGCAATCGTGTCAGATGAAGAATTTGCCGATGCCTATATGATGAAAGGACATGCTTTCTATCAACTTGGAAATGAAGAAAGCGCGCTTGAAAATTATACTCTGGCAGAAAAATACAAAGCCGTCAGCCCCAATTTCCTTCATATGTTCATCGGATTCAATGAAATATCCAAAGGACACTGGGAAGAAGGGTACCGGCATCTTGAATTGGTCATACACAGTAAAGATACCGACTCAACGATGTTGCCGTCTTTATATGCGCATGTAGCGATTTGCCTCTATAACTTAGGCGAAAAGCGTCAGGCCGACCTGTTTTTCAAGAAAGCCCATGAGATAGGCCCGAAAGATGCAGAGCCCTATCTGATTGAGGGAGGTATGTATATGGAAAAAGGAGATTTCGACAAGGCTGTAAAGAAATGGGCTTTGGCTTTAGAGTGTGCCCCGTGTGCCGATACTTGGAATGAAATCGGCATGAGCAGCATGGAAACGGGCCATATACAATATGCCCAAACGGCTTTTGAGCAGGTTAAGAAACTGGAGCCCGACTTCGAGAATATCAACGAGAAGCTGACCGCCCTTTATCTGTTACTTGACGACATGGAGAACTTCCTAAAGTACAACCAGCTTTGCGCACACCCGTTTCAGGCAAAAGACCTGGAAAACATGCTGGATTTGCTGGATTGTAAAAACCGGGATGAAATGATAAAAAGAGTGAAAGAGATATTTGGCGGGTCAGGTTTATTTTAAAGACATAAACAAATTATTAATCACAAGTATTATATATGGAATCATCTGCAGAACTTATCAAATGGGTTTTAGAAAATCTGAATTATTGGGTAGTTACCATCTTCATGACTATCGAAAGTTCATTTATCCCATTTCCATCGGAAGTTATAGTGCCGCCGGCTGCATGGAAAGCGATGACCGATGACAGTATGAATATCTTCCTTGTCGTTATTTTCGCAACTATCGGCGCAGATCTCGGCGCACTCATAAACTACTATCTTGCACGTTGGCTGGGTCGTCCTATTGTCTATAAATTTGCCAACAGCCGTTTCGGTCACATGTGTCTGATAGACGAGGCAAAAGTACAGAACGCCGAGCATTACTTCGACAAGCACGGTGCTCTTTCCACCTTTATCGGCCGCCTCATTCCGGCAGTACGCCAGTTGATTTCAATTCCTGCCGGCCTAGCCAAAATGAAGCTGTCCACTTTTCTGCTCTACACTACATTAGGTGCAGGCATCTGGAACTGTATCCTGGCGGCAATCGGCTATTATCTGCAATCAGTGGTACCCGAAGAACAACTTCTGAGCACAGTAACCGAGTACAGCCACGAATTGGGTTACTGCTTCATTGCCATCGGTGTATTGGTAGTGGGCTTCCTTATTTACAAAGGACGAAAATAAGTGAACCTTTTTCTACTTACGTTTGTTATAATTACAATATCAGAACTAAAACAATAAAATTATGGCAAAAACAGCATTCAAAGGCACACCGGTAACATTAGCCGGCGAATTTGTAAAAGTAGGAACTCCCGCACCCGAATTTACATTGGTAAAAGGTGATTTAAGTAATTATACATTGAAAGACGGAAAAGGAAAGTATTTGGTACTCAATATCTTTCCGAGTATGGACACAGGCGTATGCGCCACCTCTGTGCGTAAATTCAATCAATTGGCAGCCAACCGCCCGAATGTGACGGTACTGGCCATCTCAAAAGATTTGCCTTTCGCACAGGGACGCT
>ENA-USUJ01003616-USUJ01003616.1-human-gut-metagenome-genome-assembly--contig:-NODE-3616-length-10235-cov-4.437389_pt1 | contig 10235 bp, 10 predicted proteins | sample MGYA00250061_ERZ773398 | MGnify/ENA primary metagenome ERZ773398 (study PRJEB29103, sample SAMN06111992) | human gut metagenome | biome: human gut; feature: ankylosing spondylitis patient; material...
AGGGGAAACAGGGAGCCCCCCTTGCTTATGGATTACTTCTGGTAGTTGCCTGTCGCCGGTTCGTTGTGGTTCTCGTCAGCAGCACTCCTCCTTTGCCGGTAAAGCTGTACAATCTTAACTATTATATATAGCAAAGCGGCTGTTTGTCAACAAAACATCGTCGTATTCGGCGGAGATTATCGCACTTTCGGCAGTACGCAAAAGCGGCACGCCACAGGGCGTGCCAATTCTGTTTATTTCAGGCTTTTCAGAAGGGCGCGGCAGCCGTCGGACACATCGCGCCAGGTTGCTTCAAAGTCGCGGGTGTACCACGGATCGGCAACATCGCCCGGGTGGTCGGTGTAGTCCATGAGCAGGTGTATCTTTTCGGCATCGCCGTCGCCGCAGATGCGCCGCATGCCGCGCTCGTTTTCGCTGTCCATGCCAATTATGAGATCATACTCTTCGAAATCCGCTCGCGTAAGCTGCCTTGCCGCACGGCGCGGACAGGAAATGCCGTGCTCAACGAGCGTCCTGCGCGCAGGCGGATACACATCGTTTCCTATCTCCTCGCGGCTCGTCGCCGCGGACGCTATCTCAAACCGCTTTTCCAGCCCCTCGCGACGCACAATGTCTTTCATAAAATACTCCGCCATCGGACTTCTGCAAATATTGCCGTGGCAGACGAAAAGTATTTTTGTCATCGCCGTTCTCCTCCTCGAGCTTTACGGATATGAATATACCAGATGCCCGTGTCCTTTGCAATATCGATAAGATCCCGGCAGCGATTTTCAAGTCAATTCATACTCGGCGCTTTTTTCGATCATACAGGCAAATTTTGCACTAATATAGCGCAACATTACAGGAAGCGAAACGTTACGATTTCGTCGGCACCCTCGAACCGGGCTACCGGAGATATATATATCCGTAGGTGCCCCAATGCGCCTCTAAAAAAACGCGAAACGTTACGGTTTCGTCGCCAACTTCGACACCGGGCTACCAGAGATATATGTATCCGTAGGTGCGTCAATTCGCCACTAAAAAAGCGCCACTAAAAAGATGAGGGGCGGGTCTCGCGCAGGCCGAAGGAGAACTCGATAGCGTCGGCGATGCGCTCGCAGGCGTGGCCGTCGCCATAGGGATTGACGGCGTGCGCCATGCGCTGATACATTTCGCCGCCGGTGAGCAGCTCGTCGGCATCGCGGATGATATCGTCGCGGTCAACGCCGGTGAGCTTGACCGTGCCGGCCGCAACGGCCTCGGGGCGCTCGGTCTCGCGGCGCAGAACGAGGACGGGCCTGCCCAGCGAGGGCGCCTCCTCCTGAATGCCGCCGGAGTCGGTCATGACCATGTAGCTTGCGCTCATGAGCCGGTGCATATCCATCGCGTCGAGCGGCTCGATGAGGTGAACGTTCGGCAGATTCGCAAGGTACTCGCTTGCCGCGCCGCGCACGACGGGCGACAGATGCACGGGATAGACGATCTCAACGTCGGGATGCGTCAGCGCAACGGTGCGCACGGCGGAAAAAATATTCTTCATCGGCTCGCCGTAGTTTTCGCGGCGGTGGCAGGTCATTGCAATGACGCGCTTTGAAAAGTCGATGCTTTTAAGCTCGCTCGAGGCAAAGCCGCCGTCGCCGACGGTATATTTCATTGCGTCGATGACGGTGTTGCCGGTGATAAAGATATCGCCGGTGACAGCCTCGGCGCGCAGATTTTCCGCGTTCTTCGCCGTCGGCGCAAAGTGCAGCGTTGCAAGGCGGCCGACGAGACAGCGGTTCATCTCCTCGGGGAACGGACTGTAGCGATCGTAGGTGCGCAGACCGGCCTCGACATGGCCGACGGGTATCTTCGCATAGAACGCGGCGAGCGCGGCGGAAAAGGTCGTGCTCGTGTCGCCGTGTACGAGGACAAGATCGGGGCGAAGCTCCGCGAAGCAGCCCTCAAGCCCCTTGAGCGCCTTGACGGTAACATCGGTAAGCGTCTGGTTTTTGCCCATGATGTTGAGGTCCGCGTCGGCTTTCAGGCCGAAGCAGTGCATCACGGAATCAAGCATCTCGCGGTGCTGCGCGGTAACGCAGATGAGGCTTTCGATGCTCTCGCGGCGCTGAAGCTCAAGCGCGAGCGGCGCCATTTTTATCGCTTCCGGGCGCGTGCCGAAAACGGACATGACTTTAAGCTTACTCATTTTTGCTGTCGGCCTCCCCGGACTCATCCGCCGGTTTTTCGTGCGGCAGCGGATGGATATTGTTGTTGTTTCTGAACACGAACAGCCATATGCACACGGCAATGACAAAGGCAATGACGGCAACGACGACGCGGATGATTCCGGTCGAGGTCAGCAGCACCGCGGCAAGGCCGAGGATGGCCGAAACGGCGTAGAGCACGGCAACGGCCTGCTTTTGGCTCAGGCCCATGTCCAGCAGCTTGTGGTGGAAGTGTCCCCTGTCGGCATGGAAGGGGCTTTGTCCGTGCAGGATGCGGCGTGTAAACGCAAATATCGTGTCCGAAAGCGGAACGGCAAGCGCAAGCACAGGCAGGACAAATGTAACGATGGCATAGAACTTGAACATACCGATGACCGAGACCGTTGCCAGAACATAGCCCAGCAGCAGCGCACCGGTGTCGCCCATGAATATCTTCGCCGGGTTGAGGTTATACGGGATAAAGCCCAGGCATCCGCCGCAGAGCGCGGCGAGGATGACTGCGACGTTGATGTTCGCATCGGACACAAGAAGCGACACGACGAGCATCGTCAGCGAGGCGATGGCGGAAACGCCGCAGGCAAGTCCGTCAAGCCCGTCGATGAGGTTGACCGAGTTTGTGACGCCGACTATCCACAGTATGGTCACCGGAACGGCGAGAATGCCGATGGTCACGGCCTGCTCGCTCGTTATCAGCAGCGGATTTGACACGACGTTTATGATAACGCCGGACAAAACGGCAATGACCGCCGCGACTATCTGCACGCAGAATTTAAGCCAGGCATTTAGGTTCATCACATCGTCTATTGCGCCGACGACGACGATGAGGATGGCGCCGAGCAGAATGCCTCGCACCTGCGGCGTTATGTTTGCAAACAGCAGCACCGACAGCAGGAAGCCCAGGAATATCGCAAGGCCGCCCATGCGCGGTATGGGGTGGCTGTGAATATGGCGCTTTTTGTCCGGAATGTCGATCGCTCCGACCTTTTTGGCAAAGGAGCTGACAACGGGCGTCGCGGCAAAGGAAATGACAAACGCGACAGCCAGCGCGAGCAGGATGTTCTTCCAGACGTCAAAACTTAGATCGATCATATCTATAATATCTCCAGTAAAATCAGAAGGGCTTTTCTACGAGACCTACCTTCTTATATACCTTGCGAAGGGTCTTGCGCGCGATGACGCTTGCCTTCTGCGCGCCCTCGGTGTAGACGCTGCAAAGGTAGGCCTTGTCGTTGAGCAGGCGCGTTGCCTCCTCGCGGATCGGGCGCAGGGTCTCGATGACCGCGTCGCCGACCGCAGGCTTGAAAACGCCGTAGCCCTGACCTTCAAATTCGCGCTCTATCTCGTCAATGCTCTTGCCGGTGACTGCGGAATAGATGTTCATGAGGTTTGAAACGCCGGGCTTGTTCTCGGGGTCGAAGCGCACGCAGTTTTCGGTGTCGGAGTCGGTTATGGCGCGCTTGAACTTGCGCGCGATATCCTCGGGCTTTTCCATGAGGAAAACGCAGCCGTTGGGATCGGATTTGCTCATCTTTGAGGTGGGGTTTCCAAGACCCATGACGCGCGCGCCGGCCTTGGGGATATACGCCTCGGGGACCTTGAAGGTCTCGCCGTAGATATTGTTGAAGCGCACGGCGATATCGCGCGTAAGCTCGCAGTGCTGGCGCTGATCCTCGCCGACAGGAACATAGTCGGCCTGATACAGCAGGATATCCGCCGCCATGAGGCTGGGATAGGTGAACAGGCCGCCGTTTATATTATCGGCGTTCTTTGCGCATTTATCCTTAAACTGCGTCATGCGGCTCAGCTCGCCGAACATGGTGTAGCAATTGAGTATCCAGCCAAGCTCCGCATGCTCGTGAACATGGCTTTGCAGGAACAGGACGTTCTTCTCCGGGTCTATGCCGCAGGCAATGTACTGGGCAAGCTGCTCGAGGCTGCGGCGGCGCAGCAGCTTGGGATCCTGACGCACGGTGAGCGTGTGCAGATCGGCCATGAAATAATAGCAGTCAAATTCCTCGGCTCTTGCGCCCCAGTTCTTCACCGCGCCCAGGTAATTTCCGAGGTGCAGATCGCCCGAGGGCTGGATGCCGGACAGCATACTTTTCTTTTTTATCTCATTTTCCATTTTCGTTATCTCCTATAAGACTAATAACCTAATTTACTATATTACCATTTTAACTGTCACTTGACAACTGCCAAAATCCATTTTACACTATTGATATCTACGTTTTTCGGAGGAAAAGTTCTATGGATATGACATGGTTCGAGCAAATGGAAGCTCGCATACCCAAGGGCGAGGTTCGCACAAGATTTGCGCCCAGCCCCACGGGATATATGCATGTGGGCAATCTGCGCACCGCGCTGTACACATGGCTCATAGCGCGCCACAACGGCGGAAAGTTCATTCTCCGCATCGAGGACACCGATCAGGAGCGTCTGGTCGAGGGCGCGGTTGACGTTATCTACCGCACGATGGCCGAGTGCGGCCTTGATCACGACGAAGGTCCCGACGTGGGCGGCCCTGTCGGCCCCTATGTTCAGACCGAGCGCCGCGCACTTTACGGCAAGTATGCCGACCTTCTCATCGAAAAGGGTCACGCCTACCGCTGCTTCTGCGAAAAGCAGGAGGAGACCGAGGGCTTTGAAAAGGCCGCCGATCCCTGCCGCTGCCTCAGCCGCGAGGAAAGCGACGCAAAGGCCGCGGCCGGCCAGCCGTATGTTGTGCGCCAGAAGATACCCGGGGAGGGCAGCACCACGTTCCACGACGAGATCTTCGGCGATATCACCGTTGAAAACTCGACTCTTGACGATCAGGTGCTCATAAAGCGCGACGGTCTGCCGACTTATAACTTTGCAAACGTCATCGACGATCACCTCATGGGCATAACCCATGTCGTGCGCGGCTCGGAGTATCTTTCAAGCTCGCCGAAATATAACCTGCTGTACGAGGGCTTCGGCTGGGATATCCCGGCCTATGTCCACTGCTCGCCGGTCATGCGCGATGCGCACAACAAGATGAGCAAGCGCCACGGCGATCCCTCGTATGAGGATCTTATCGCGCAGGGCTATCTCACCGACGCCGTTGTAAACTATGTCGCGCTGCTCGGCTGGAGCCCCGGCGGCGAGCGCGAGATATTCTCCATGCAGGAGCTTGCCGAGATATTCGACATAAAGGGCATCTCAAAGTCCCCTGCTATCTTCGATATCGAAAAGCTCAAGTATTTTAACGCAGAATACATCCGCGCCATGAGTCCCGAGGCCTTTGCAGCGGCCGCAGAGCCGTTTATTCGCCGGGCGGTGAAAAAGCCCGAGATAAGCGCCGCCGCCATCGCCGCGCTTTTGCAGCAGCGCACGGAGGTTCTCACCGACATTCCCGAAAAGCTCGATTTCTTCGACGAGCTGCCCGAGTACGACACGGCTCTGTATGTTCACAAAAAGAGCAAGACCGACGAGGCAGGTTCACTCGAGATGCTGCGCGCCATGCTGCCCGTTTTCGAGGGCATTTCCGACTGGTGCGATGAGAATATCCTCGCCGCGATGACCGGCATGGCCGAAAAGTGCGAGTGCAAAAATGCGAAGGTCATGTGGCCCGTGCGTATCGCCGCGGCCGGCAAGGCCGTAACGCCCGGCGGCGCTGTCGAGATCTGCCGCATCCTCGGCAAGAACGAGACCCTGCGCAGAATGCGCGTCGGCATCGAAAAGCTCGAAAAGAGCCTCGGATAAATGGCTGACAGGATCATCGTCGTCGATGACGAGCGCGAGATCGCCGATCTCATCGGCCTGTACCTTGAAAATGACGGATACGAGGTGCATAAGTTCCTCAACGGCGCCGATGCGCTGAGCTTTGTCGAAAAATGCGAGCCTGCGCTCGCCGTTCTGGACGTTATGCTGCCGGATACCGACGGCTTTGCGCTTTTGCGCAAAATGCGCGAAAAGCACGACTTCCCGATAATCATGCTCACCGCGCGCGTCACGGATTCGGACAAGATCCTCGGCCTGACCATCGGCGCGGACGACTATATAACAAAGCCGTTTAACCCCCTTGAGGTCACCGCGCGCGTCAAGACCGTTCTGCGCCGCTGCCGCCGGGGAGCGGAGACCAATGACGAAATGGACATCCGCGGCCTTACGATCAACCGTGCTTCACGCCGCTGCTCGCTGTTCGGGCGCGAGCTTTCGCTCACGCCGACGGAGTTCGATATTCTGTGGTATCTGTGCGATAACGCAGGCAGGGTCGTCGCGTCCGAGGAGCTGTTCGAGGCCGTGTGGAAGGAAAAATTCCTCACGAGCAGCAGCAACACCGTCATGGCGCATATAGGCCGCCTGCGCGAGAAGATGCACGAGCCGGCAAGGAAGCCGAAGTTTATAAAAACCGTTTGGGGTGTTGGGTATGAGATCGAAAAATAAAAGCACGCTCCGCACGGCGCTCATCTACATTGGCATATTCATCTGCGGCGCGGTGCTCGTTGTTCTGCTGCTGAGCTTTTTTGACAACACGCTCAACGGCACGCTGCGCGAGTGGTTTTACCGGGGCTACATGACCGAATATTACGATTCCGAGATGGCAACGGATTACGTTCAGCCGGACTGGATCGCCATAAAGGGCCTTGCATTCAGGCTCGCGCTTGCGGTCGTTGCATTCTGCGTCATTATTATAGGCATCGTTTCGCGGCTTCGCCTGAACGCCGAGCGCCGCCGAATAGGCAATGCGGTCGGGCAGTTCATGCTCAGCGATACGCCCGAGGCCGGCATCCCCAACGAGATCGCCGTTCCGCTGAGCGACGCAAAGTCAAAGCTCATGCGCTCGCAGACGCTTCTGCGCGAGGAGACCGCGCGCAAAAACGACCTTGTGATGTACCTTGCGCACGACCTTAAAACGCCGCTTGCCTCCGTCATCGGATATCTCACGCTGCTGCGCGACGAGCAGCAGATAAGCCCCGAGCTGCGCGAAAAGTACCTTTCGATAACGCTCGACAAGGCCGAGCGGCTCGAGGATCTGATAAACGAATTTTTCGAGATCACGCGCTTTAATCTATCGACCGTTACGCTCGATTACTCGAGCATAGACCTTGTGCGTCTGCTCGAGCAGCTAAGGTTTGAGTTCATGCCCATGCTCAAGGAAAAATCGCTCACCTGCACCCTCTGCGCGCCGGATGCGCTGCCGATAAGCTGCGACGCCGGCAAAATGCAGCGAGTTTTCGATAATCTCCTGCGCAATGCGGTGCTGTACAGCTATCCCGACACGGAGATCGTGATAAACGCGCAGCTTGACGGCGACAGTGTTTCCGTCAGCGTCGTTAACCGCGGAAACACCATCCCCGAGGATAAGCTGCGGCGCATTTTCGAGCAGTTTTACAGGCTCGATTCCGCGCGCTCGTCCTCCGGCGGAGCCGGGCTGGGTCTTGCCATAGCAAGCAACATCGTCACCCTCCACGGCGGAAAGATCAACGCGCGCAGCGCCGATGAGACAGTCGAGTTCACCGTCACCCTGCCCGTAAGAAAATCGTAAGATTTTCGAGCGGAAAATATCAGGATTTCATAAGGACAAACGAATAAACAGCGCTCCTGTTTTTGCTACGATAGCAGCGAAAACAGGAGCGTTTTTTTGACTCACAGGGAGGATATTATGAAAAAATTTATTTCCGTTTGTCTTTGCATATGCATTTTTGCCGCGCAGCTTTCCGGCTGCTCGGACATGAGCTTTCCGGGATCGAGCGGCCCGAGCGACGCAGAAAAGCTCGAAAAGATACGCACAAGCGGCGAGTACCCCGAAATTTTAGTCGAAACGGCCGAGAAATGTCCGCAGACTCTGGACTATGTCTACAACTACCCGGAGCTGAAGGACAAGCGCTTTGACATCGACCTTTCTGCCGACGCACAGAGCGGCACCGTACCGCTGTTTATCCAATGGGATGAGCGTTGGGGCTATGAGCCATACGGCAGCGGCTTTATCGGCACCTCAGGCTGCGGCCCGACCTGCCTGTCGATGGCGGCGGTGTATCTCACGAAAAACGCCGCGTACTCGCCGCTGTTCGTCGCGCGCCTTGCCGAGAAAAACGGCTACTGCGTGCCCGGAAACGGCAGCTCGTGGACGCTTATCAGCGAGGGCAGCGCTCTGCTCGGCCTTTCCGCAACCGAGCTTCCGCTGTGGGAGCAGTCGATGAAAAACGCGCTGGACTCCGGCGCGGTCATTATCCTCGCGCTCGGCCCCGGCGACTTCACAAGCAGCGGACACTTCGTCGTTATCACCGGCTACGACAGCTGCGGCTTTACCGTCAACGATCCCAACAGCCCTGATAACAGCGCAAAGCACTGGACCTACGACCGCCTCTCCCCTCAAATCTCCAACCTCTGGTTTTTAGAGGCGCTAAAAAATCGTTGAGGATGAGGAGATCACGTCGAGATCCCGGCCGCTGTACTGGCCCTTGTAGTTCCAATCTACGCTGACGGAAACGGCACTGCCCTTCTGAACAGTCGTCGAATAGGTGTAGATGAGCGTATCGGTCTGAGAGTTCGGGGAATCGACGCTGAAAGATCGCGTCATACCGCCGGAGGTCGCGCCGTTTACGCTTATCGCGATCGAGCGCTGACCGATCTCCAGCGTGTACGAGCGCACATACACCGACAGCGTGAGCTTGACGCTGCCGTCTGCCTGCTCGGCTGCCGTCCACGCGGTGTGGGTGTTCAGGCCGACGCCGGTCGACGAATCAAACGAGCCCGAGCCGATAACCGTGCCGCTCGGCGCTTCGGGAGTGGGAGCAGGAGCCGGTGTTGCCGTCATCGTCGGAGTCTCGGTTGGAACAGCCTCGGTGGGCTGCGGCGTGGCAGTCGGGATGACGAACTGAGTCTGGCGCGGAGCGCTCGTCTCGACCTCCGGGGTCGGAGTCGCTTCGGGCTTATCGCCGCCTATGCCGCCGGTCAGCCACATGATAACTATGGCAAGTATGATCAGCACAACGATGAATGCCGCGAAAATATATGCCGTCTGTTTTTTCATGATCTTCTCCTCTCACGAGTTTACATTTTTATCTTCACTTCGCCGCTGTGAACCGTGCGGCGCGTTCCGTCGTCAAGGCGAAGGATGAGTCCGTAGTCCGGGCTTATGCCCTCGGCGACGGCCTCATATTCGCCCTCGGGTGAGCTTACGGATATCTGCCTGTCGAGCACGATGCAGCGGCGCTTATATTCGGCGTGGCACACGCTCGGCGCTTCGAGCCATGCTGTGTACAGCGAGCTTAGCTCCGCGATGATCGCGGCAATGAGCTTGCCGCGCTCGAAAACAAAGCCCGTCTGCGTCAGCAGTGAGCCTGCCGTTTCGCGCAGCTCCTCGGGGAAGTCCTCGATGCGCGTCGTGACGTTAAGCCCGATGCCCAGCACGGCGTAATCGACCCTGCCGTCCCTGACCGAGCTTTCGCACAGTATGCCGCAGATCTTTTTGCCGCGCAGGTACAGGTCGTTTATCCATTTGATGCCCGGCGCGCGGCCGCAGACCTTCTCAACGGCGCGGCACACCGCGACGGCGCAGACTGCCGTCAGGCTCTGCGCGCAGTCCGGCGCACAGTCGGCAGGACGCAGCAGCATCGACATGTATATGCCGCAGCCGGCGGCCGATGCGAAGCTGCGGCCCATTCTGCCGCGCCCGGCGGTCTGCTCGTCGGCAATGACGACCGTACCCTCCGCCGCGCCCTCCGCCGCAAGCTTCTTTAAATAATTATTCGTAGAATCAAGGCTTTCAAAAGCCTGCAACCTTATCTCCATTTTTTCAGTGGCGAATTAACGCCGCTCCTTATACATTTATTGCGGTAGCCCGGTTCGGAACATTGGTGGAAACCATGCTGTTTCGCGCTCCGGGAGATTGTGCTATATTAGTGCAAAACTTCGTCTGCACCCTTGTAGGGAACAGGCGACCGGTGGTCGCAGCGGATAGTTGATAGTTAATAGCGAATAGGTATGGTGTGCGCAAGCGCACGGATTTTTAGTGGCGTTTTTACATTGTACCGATACATTTATTGCGGTGTCACGACCGGAAACTGCCGGCTAAACCATCGC
>ENA-USUJ01003622-USUJ01003622.1-human-gut-metagenome-genome-assembly--contig:-NODE-3622-length-10220-cov-3.730849_pt1 | contig 10220 bp, 9 predicted proteins | sample MGYA00250061_ERZ773398 | MGnify/ENA primary metagenome ERZ773398 (study PRJEB29103, sample SAMN06111992) | human gut metagenome | biome: human gut; feature: ankylosing spondylitis patient; material...
AGATTTAGAAGTGTTTTTGCGGAAGTGTTTTTGAAAAAAGAAAACTTTGCAGAAGCGATTTTGTGAACAATGAACTTTAATTATTTTGAATAAGGCAGGTATTACAGATAAATGAACCCTACAAAACATCAGGAATTACTAGACTTCTGGGAGTACGAGCATGGCTTCGATAACGAAGATGGTGCAACCTCAATAGAGGAAGATATTTCCTATGAAGCATCCCGGCAAGAATTACAAATTGAATTAGAGCATTTTAATGAAATGGATTTGGATCAGGAACTGCATCCCATAAAGGATGATGACTTTCAGCCAGAAGACGAGCACTCAAATAAAACCATGTTAAAAAGGGAGCTTCGTGCCATTGCTTTAAAGCGACTAGAGGACAGTGCCCGTACTGTTTCAGATTTTGAAGAAGTAATAAAGGAATGGGATCATCTGGATGACAACCGGGAACGAAAAGAACGCTACCACGAAATAGGCAGGGAAAACATAGACAGCAAATGATAAAAAAGCTGTTTAAAAATGTACACTGACATGTTAATATAGTAATAGTTTTTGTGAAGAAAGGAATTACAATGAAGAATATCTTTCAGAACTCCAGTTCAAACTGGGTACGATATAATAAATATGAAACCAGCGGGATCGAGGTGGTCTTTGCGCTGCGGAAGATGAGGCGGATGCGCCGCTCCTGCGTGGGATCGGACACCGTGACGTCCGCGCCGCCGGGGAAAACAAGATGGCGCGCGGCGGCGGATTTCGGCGCGGAGAAGACGGTGGAAACGAGACCGTCCTCCACCACCTCGCCGTCGTCCAGAATGGCGACATGGTTGCACACGCTCTTCACCACGCTCATCTGGTGCGTGATGATGACGACCGTGATGCCGAGCTTTTTGTTGATGTCGCCGATCAGCTCGAGGATCTGGCGCGTCGTCTTGGGGTCGAGCGCGCTGGTCGCTTCGTCGCACAGCAGGACCTTGGGGTTCGTCGCCAGCGCGCGGGCAATGGCGACGCGCTGCTGCTGACCGCCGGAGAGCTGCGCGGGATAGGCCTTCGCCTTGTCGGGCAGGCCGACCGTCTCCAGAAGCTCCTGCGCGCGAGAAGCCGCCTCACGGCGGCTGACTCCGGCAAGCTCCATCGGGAAGCAGACATTATCCAAGCAGTTCCGCTGCATGAGCAGATTGAAGCGCTGGAAGATCATGGTAATGTCGCGCCGCGCAGCACGGAGCTGCGCGGGCGACATGGTATCCAAACGTTTTCCGTTGACGATGACCTCGCCGGAGGTGGGGCGCTCGAGCATATTGATGCAGCGCACCAGTGTGCTCTTGCCGGCGCCGCTCATGCCGATGATGCCGTAAACGTCACCGTCCGGAATGGTCAGGGAGATATCCTTGAGGGCTTCCACCCGCCCACCGGCGGTCTCAAAGACTTTGCTGACGTGCTTGAGTTCGATCAAGGAATTCTCCTCCTTTCTTTTATCTTACTTCAGGGCATCCAGCGTGGTCTGCTTGCCGCCGTAGAGACCCATGGGCTCGACGTGAATGGCAGCGACGGAGACGATGTGGGTACCGTTTTCCTTGTTGAAGTCATCAAGATAGGGGGTGTGCTGGAAGTAGTTGGCGTCCACGGTGCCGTCCTCCACGACAGTGTTGGGCACAACGTAGTCGTTGTAGGTCTGAATATCGAGGGTGATGTCCTTTTCGGCAAGGATCTCCTTGGCGACCTCGAGGATCTCGGCGTGGGGCGTGGGGGAGGCGGCGACGGAGATGGTCTGACCCGCGAGCGCAGCATAGTCAACACTGGCGTCGTAGCCGTCGCCCGGATTCTCGACGGTGCTCACGACCGCACCGTCATACTTCTCGGCGATGTAATCGGCGACCTGCTGGCTCTCGAGCGCGGCGACCAGAGCCTTGACCTTGTCGCTGGACTCGTTGCCTTCCTTGACGGCGAGGATGTTGGCGTAAGCGGAGGCGGAGCCTTCAATGGCCAGAGAATCCTTGACAGGATTCAGACCGGCGTTGATGGCGTAGTTGGAGTTGATGACGGCGTAGTCCACATCCTTGAGGATGTTGGGGATCTGCGCGGCTTCGGTCTCAACGATCTCGACGTTGTGGGGATTCTCGGCGATGTCGTTCTTGGTGGCGGTGATGCCGGCGCCGTCCTTGAGCTTGATGATGCCGTTGGCTTCGAGCAGCAGCAGGGCGCGGGCTTCGTTGGTGGTGTCGTTGGGGACTGCGATCTGAATGGCGGCGTCGGCCTTTTTGCCGCAGCCGGAGAGAATACCGAGGGCGAGAACTGCCGCGAGGGCAAGAGAAATGAGCTTTTTCATGATTTTATTCTTCCTTTTCTTGATTTTGATATTATTTGAATGATTTTTGATGCGACGATCCGCGGTCACATTCGACCGCTCATGCGGGAACACGAACCATGCGGACACATTCGCTCTTTCAACAGCTTGAGCATCGCGTTTGACCTCCTTTGCTTGGGACGCTGTTAGTTATACACGATGCTTCGCCATTTGTCCAATACGCTATAAGGATAATGGGTTATAGGCGCAAACTATAACATAGTGCGTTTCATATACTCCGATGGCATAATATCGAGACATATATTGACGATATGAACAAAACAGGAGGGTATCAGTTGGACAAACCGCCCTGTGCCGCGTGAAGAAATTCCTGTATTTTCTCGATATACAGCTTGCCGACGCTGCTGAGGATCTGGTTTTTCTTCACGATATAGCCGACCTTCATCACGCCGTTGATGGGGCTGTCGTCCGAAAGGGGAATGACGCGGTAGTCCCCGCCGTTGAGCTCCTCGCACACGATGCCCGAGCAGAGCGTGTAGCCGTAGAGCCCGACCATCAGGTTGACCATCGTGGCGCGGTCGTTGACCTTGACGGTCTGAGAGTAGTCGTTCATGGACGACAGCTCCTCGGAAAAGTAGAAGGAGTCGTTGCCGCCCTGCTCAAAGGAGAGGAAGGGGTAATCGCTCAGCTCCTCGCCGTGGATCTCTGCGCGGTCGGCGAGCGGGTGGTTTTTCCACAGAAAGACATAGGACTTGCAGTCCATCAGCTCGTGGAACTCAATGTCGTTCGCGCGGAGGATCTTCGTGATGACGTTGCGGTTGAAGTCGCTGAGGTAGAGGATGCCGATCTCGCTGCGCAGGCTTGCGACGTCGTCGATGACCTCGCGCGTCTTGCTCTCGCGGATGGCGAAATCGTATTTGGCGGTATCGAAGCTCTTGGCCATCTCCACGAAGGCCTTGACCGCGAAGGAATAGTGCTGCGTCGTCACGCCGAACTTCTTTTTCAGCTCGTTGGGATGCGCGTACTTCTCCGCCAGCGTCTCATACTGGTGGTAGACCTGTCTGGCATAGTCGATGAACTCCTGCCCGTCGTTCGTCAGCGTCACGCCGCGTCCGCTGCGGTGGAAGATGGTGATGCCGAGCTCACGCTCCAGCTCCTGCATCGCGCCGGTGAGCGAGGGCTGGGCGATGTAGAGCCGTTCCGCCGCCTTGTTCATCGAGCCGGTCTCGGAAATGACGATGGCATAGTGGAGCTGTTGGAGCGTCATGGGCGTATTCCTCCGTGTACAGAATGAAGAAAGTATAGCATACGGGCGGACAAAATTCAAGCGCGGCGGGCGCTGCGCTTGAATTCCTACAAAGTATATGGTATTATAGAGAAAAAACATAAAAAACGGAAGGTGAGCCTATGCGTATCTCGACCAAGGGACGCTACGCGCTGCGCCTGATGCTCGACCTTGCGGAGCATCAGGGAGACGGCTGCGTATCGCTCAAGGACGTTGCCCAACGGCAGGATATCTCCAAAAAATACCTCGAGCAGATCGTTCCGACGCTCAGCCGCGCCGGCTTCCTGCTCACGAACCGCGGCTATCAGGGCGGCTACCGGCTGGCCCGCCGGCCGGAGGACTACACCGCGCGGGACATTCTGCGCCTGACCGAGGGAAGTCTTGCCCCCGTGGTCTGTCTGGACTGCGAGGTCAACACCTGCCCGCGCAGCGCGAATTGCCCGACTCTCCCGCTCTGGCAGGGCCTGGACCGTGTGATCGAGGATTATCTCGCGGGCGTCACGCTGCAGGATCTGATCGACCGCCAGCGCGAGCACAGCGGCGATGACTACGTGATCTGAAAAAAGTAGGCGGCTGCCGTCGGCAGCCGCCTACTTTATAGTCAAGCCGTTACGGGCGCATGGTCGGGAACAAGATCACATCGCGGATGGAATCCGTGCCGCAGAGCATCATCGCGCAGCGGTCGATGCCGAAGCCCAGACCGCCCGTCGGGGGCAGACCGTATTCGAGAGCCATAACGTAGTCCTCGTCCATCATCTCCGCCTCGTCGTCGCCGTTGGCGCGCTTTTCGACCTGCGCCTTGAAGCGCTCATACTGATCCATCGGGTCGTTGAGCTCGGTGAAGGCGTTGCCCATCTCGCAGCCGCACACGAACATCTCGTAGCGCTCGGTCAGGTGCGGGTCGGACGGGCTGCGCTTGGCGAGCGGGCTGACCTCGACGGGATACATGGTGATGAACGTCGGCTGGATGAGCGTCTCCTCGACCTTCTGGTCGAAGGTCTCGTAGAGGGCGTTGCCCCAGGTCTTGTCCACACCGTCCATATCGACGCCGACGCTCTTGGCGAGCGCGACGGCGGCGTCGTTGTCGCCCTCGATCGCCATGAAGTCCGCGCCGGTCACTTCCTTGACGGCGTCGGCCATCGTGACGCGCTTCCACGACGGGGTGAGGTCAATATCGTGGCCGAGCCACTGGAGCCGATAGGTGCCGAGAATTTCCTTCGCGGCGCCCGCGAGAATGCCCTCCAGAATGTCCATCATGCCGTCAAGGTTCGTGAACGCCTGATAGAGCTCGCAGGTGGTGAACTCGGGGTTGTGCTTGGTGTCCATGCCCTCGTTGCGGAAAATGCGGCCGACCTCGTACACGCGCTCCAGACCGCCGACGATCAGGCGCTTGAGGTGCAGCTCGGTGGCGATGCGCATATACATATCAATGTCGAGCGTATTGTGATGCGTGATGAACGGCCGCGCGTTCGCGCCGCCCGCGATGGGGCTGAGCACGGGGGTCTCGACCTCCATGAAGCCGAGGTCGTCGAGGTAGCGGCGCAGGAACGCCACAAATTTCGAGCGGATCTCAAAGTTGCGCTTGCTCTCGGGATTGACGATGAGGTCCACGTAGCGCTGACGGTAGCGCAGCTCCTTATCCTGCAGACCGTGGAATTTTTCGGGCAGCGGCCGCAGGGACTTCGAGAGCAGCGTGATCTCCTTGGCGCGGACGCTCATCTCGCCGCGCTGGGTGCGGAACACCTCGCCGCGCACGCCGACGATGTCGCCGATGTCGTACTTCTTGAAGCGGTTGTATTCCTCCTCGTCCATCTCGTCCTTGCGGGCGTAGATCTGGATGCGGCCGGACTTGTCCTGTAAGTCGCAGAAGCTGACCTTGCCCATGCCGCGCTTGCTCATCAGTCGGCCGCCGACGGTGACCTCGGCGCCCTCGAGCTCGTCAAAATGGTCCTTGATATCCTGCGCGTGGTGGCTGACGTCAAAGCGCGTCTGCTGGAAGGGATCGCGTCCCTCGGCGCGCAGCGCCGCCAGCTTTTCGCGGCGGACCTTGAGGATCTCGGAAAGGTCCTGCTCCTGCGCGGGAGCGTTTGCCTGATTGTTCTCTGCCATATCGTTTTCTCCTTATGATCGTCCTCGAGCCTTATCGCTCGATCTTTTCCACACGGTAATGAATGATGCCGACGGGGGCCTCGACGCTGATCTCGTCGCCCTCCTTCGCACCCATGAGGGCCTTGCCGAAGGGGGATTCCTCGCTGATGGCGCGGTGCATGGGATCGGCCTCCTGACTGCCCACGACCTTGTAGGGCGGCATCTCGCGGCCGGTCTTGAGGTCCACGACGGTGACGGTGCAGCCGATGCTCACGGCGTTGGACGCGCCCTCGCTCTCGTCGATGATGACGACATGAAGCAGAATGTCCTCCAGCTCCGCGATGCGGGAGTAGAGCTTGCCCTGCTCGTTCTTCGCCTCGTCGTACTCGCTGTTTTCACTCAGGTCGCCGAAGCCGCGGGCCTCTTTGATCAGCTCCGCCACTTCCTTTTCGCGCACGGTCTTGAGGTAGGTCAGCTCGTCCTGCAGCTCCTGCTGACGGGCAGCGCTCATTTTGTACTCTTTTTTCATGTCGTTTCCTTTCTATGCGCCGCCCTTCGGCGTCCTTTGGCACCAACGGCAGCGCATACCAACACATTATAAGTGAAAATATTATAGACGCTGCCCCACCGCTTGTCAAGGCTCGGCTTTACAAATCCCGCGCCGCGGTATACTATAAAGGCAGAACAATAATGACAGCACAGCAGGAGGAAACCATGATGACCACCGCAGAAAAGCTCACGGCGCTGCGCCGCGCGATGGCGCGGCGCGGCCTTGCCGCCTACCTTGTCCTGACCGATGATTTTCACGCCTCGGAGTATGTCGGCGACTACTTCAAGGCGCGCGAATACCTCTCCGGCTTCACCGGCAGCGCGGGGACGCTGCTCATTCTGCCGAGCCGCGCTCTCCTCTGGACGGACGGGCGCTACTTTTTGCAGGCGGAGAGCCAGCTGGCCGGCAGCGGCATCGAGCTGATGCGCTCCGGCGAGCCGGACGTCCCGACGCTCGAGCGCTTCTTGCTCGCGGAGCTGGAGGACGGGAGCCTGCTCGGCTTCGATGCCCGCACGGTCAACACCGCGCTTGCGCGGCGGCTCGGGAATAAGCTGCGCACAAAGCATATCCGCTTTGCAGGGGACGAAGACCTTGTCGATGCGCTCTGGCCCGACCGACCGCCGCTCTCCGCCGCGCCGGTGTGGGAGCTGGGGATCGAATACGCGGGCGAAGCGCGCGCGGACAAGCTCGCGCGCGTGCGCGCGGCGATGGCGGACGAGGGAGCGGACGCCTTCGTTGTCACGGCGCTCGACGAGCTTGCGTGGCTGCTGGATCTGCGCGGGAACGACGTGGCCTGCACGCCGGTGTTCCTCGGCTTTCTGCTGCTGACAAAGGAGGATGCCGTGCTCTGCGCCCGCGCGGGCGCGGTCGGCGAGGAAGTAAAAGCGTCGCTCGCCGCCGACGGCGTGCGCCTTGCGGACTATGAAGACATCTACGGCCTTGTCCGCGCTCTGCCGCGCGGCACGCGCGTGCTGCTCGACGGCACGACGGCGAACTATCGCCTGACACAGAGCGTGCCGGACGACGCGGAGACGCTCGACCGACCCAGTCCCATTGTGCCCATGAAGGCGGTCAAGAATGCCGTGGAGCAGGAGAACCTCCGCCGCGCGCACCTTGCCGACGGCATCGCGCTCACGCGCTTTCTCCGCTGGCTCAAGTGTGACGCCGTGCGGGAGGGAGCCACGGAGCTTTCCGCCGCCGCGAAATTGGAGGAATACCGCCGCGAAAGCGCGGACTATCTTGAGCCAAGCTTCGACCCCATTCTCGCCTATGGCCCCCACGGCGCCATCGTCCATTACGAGGCGACGGAGGAGACCGACGTGCCGCTCGAAGCGCACGGACTGCTCCTCGCCGACACCGGCGGCCATTACCGCACCGGCACGACCGACGTGACGCGCACCGTCGCGCTCGGCCCGGTCGCCGGGGAGGAGAAGCGCGCCTGCACGCTCGTCCTGCGCGGACACCTCGCTCTCGCCGCCGCGCGCTTCCGCGCGGGCGTGACGGGGGAGAACCTTGACATTCTCGCCCGCGGCCCGCTTTGGGATGAGGGACTGGACTACAACCACGGCACCGGCCACGGCGTCGGCTATCTGCTCAGCGTCCACGAGGGACCGCAGCGCATCCATTGGAGCATTGCCTCCAACGCGCGGCACACCGCGCTGGAGCCGGGCATGATCTTCTCGGACGAGCCGGGGCTGTACCTTGCTGGAAAATTCGGCGTGCGGCTGGAAAATCTTCTGCTCGTGCGCGAGGCGGAGACCAACGCCTACGGACGCTTCCTTTCGCTCGAGCCGCTGACGCTTGCGCCCTTCGACCGCGATACCATCGACCCGTCGCTCCTGAGCGACCGCGAGCTCACGCAGCTCAACGCCTACCACGCGCGTGTTTACGAAGCGCTCGCGCCGCATCTCGACGCGGAGACCCGCGCGTGGCTGCGCGGCGTGACCGCGCCCCTCGGGAAGTGAGCTTGCAATCTGCGCCGTGTCTGCTATAATGGCACAGACTACCATTACCGAAAAGGAGAAAAACGGTATGGACATTTTTGATATTTTAGGCCCCGTGATGGTCGGGCCGTCCAGCTCGCACACGGCGGGCGCAGCCCGCATCGGCGCGATGGCGCGCACCCTGCTCGGTGAGGAGGTCGCGGACGCGAAGCTCCACCTTTACGGCTCGTTTGCCGAAACGGGAAAGGGCCACGGCACCGACCGTGCGCTCGTCGCGGGACTGCTCGGCATGAAGCCGGACGATCTGCGCATCCCCAACGCCTTTGAGGAGGCGAAGAAGGCGGGGCTGCGCTATACCATCGACGAGATCGACCTGCGCGACGCGCACCCGAACACCGCTGTGCTGGAGCTGACGGGCAAAGGCGGCCGTGCGCTGACCGTGCAGGCAAGCTCGCTCGGCGGCGGACGCATCATGGTCAACAAGCTCGACGGCATCGAGGTCAACTTCACCGGCGAGAGCAACACCCTCGTCGTGCGCAATCAGGACGAGTTCGGCTCCGTCGCCGCGGTGACGAGCATTTTGAACCAGCTGCGCGTGAACGTGGCGAATATGAGCGTCCACCGCCACAAGCGCGGCGGCGACGCGCTCATGGTCATCGAGACCGACCAGCACATCAAGCCCAAGCAGGTGGAGTTCATCTCCGAGCTGCCCGGTATTCTGGGCGTGACATACTACGATAAGGAGGACGACGAGGATGGCTCTGGCTTCGATGAGCGAAATCTTTGAGCGCATGGCGCGGAACGGGCAGGAGTTCTGGGAGGTCGTCCTTGCCGACGACATGGACGAGCGGCAGGTCAGCCGCGAGGCGAGCATGGCGAAGATGCTCACGACCTGGCAGGCCATGCAGGACGCGGCGGACAGCTACACGGGCCGCAAGCGCTCGGTGAGCGGACTGGTCGGCGGCGACGGCATGAAGATGCGCCAGTATACCTTCCGCGGCTGCGCCATGACCGGCGGCTACGTCAGCGAGGTCATCGCCGAGGCGCTTTCCATGGCGGAGTCCAACGCCTGTATGCGCCGCATCGTCGCGGCTCCCACGGCGGGCGCCTGCGGCGTGCTGCCGGCGGTGCTGCTGCCGCTGTGCAAATATGAGGAGCTGACGCAGCACCAGCTGCTCGAGGCGCTCTACGTCGCCGCAGGCATCGGCTCGGTCATCGCCTACAAGGCGAGCATCGCGGGCGCGTCCGGCGGCTGTCAGGCGGAGATCGGCACGGCGTCCGCCATGGCGGCGGGCGCGCTCGTCGCCCTGCGCGGCGGCGAGGGCGAGCAGATCGGCCACGCGGTGGCGATGGCGCTCAAGAATCTCATGGGTCTTGTCTGCGACCCCGTCGCGGGACTGGTCGAGGTGCCCTGCGTCAAGCGCAACGTCATCGGCGCGGTCAACGCCGTGAGCGCGGCGGATATGGCGCTCGCGGGCATCGAGAGCCGCATCCCCGTCGATGAGGTCATCGACGCGATGGGCGAGGTCGGGCGGCGTATGCCGGTCGAGTTCCGCGAAACGGCGCTCGGCGGCCTTGCCGCCACGCCGACCGGCGAACGGCTCAAGCGCGAGCTGACGGCCAAACGCGAAAAGCAATGAACCGCAGAAAGGAGAACGCTGCCATGCAATATCTGCTCGTCGGCTTTACGGTCTGGGTCATCACATTTTTTGTCATTCGCCATACGCACAGGAAATAATCGGAAAAGAGAGCGGCGGACGGCGGCGCAAAGCATACGCATAGGGACTTCCTGCCCCGACATAGGGTGAGGGGAGGAGTTGATGTATATGCTTTCCGCTGCCGTTTGGCTTTTGTGCAACAGCCTGTTTTTCTCCCTGCGCCTTGCCGGCAATCCCGGCTCGTTCCCGCGCCCGCTCTCCGCCGCCGAGGAAAAGGAGTATCTCGAACGCTTCGCTGCGGGCGACCTTGAGGCGCGCAACGTGCTCATCGAGCACAACCTGCGTCTTGTGGCGCACATCGTGAAAAAGATGTGTTCCAAAATGCAAATCT
>ENA-USUJ01003626-USUJ01003626.1-human-gut-metagenome-genome-assembly--contig:-NODE-3626-length-10211-cov-4.365601_pt1 | contig 10211 bp, 13 predicted proteins | sample MGYA00250061_ERZ773398 | MGnify/ENA primary metagenome ERZ773398 (study PRJEB29103, sample SAMN06111992) | human gut metagenome | biome: human gut; feature: ankylosing spondylitis patient; material...
ATTATAAAGAATTCTTAACGGAATTGTCAAGGAGGATTATGGCTATTTTCCCATGATTTTTTTATTCAATTTCACGTACACTGTGTAAAGTGCACAAATAAAAAGACCGACCTTTGGTTGTTATTTTTGGAGGAAGAAAAAACGAATTTGACGCGAAAACGTATACGTTTTCGTAAAATGAAACGAACGCTCTGATGCTGTCGAATGAAAACGAACGCAAAAAAGGAGATTCGTCATGTCGACACGCTGAGTGCGCAGACAGGGCGTTCTGCCAGCAGGGCAATGAATTCCGCATTGGAGGGTTTTCCGCGCTGACTGCTGACGGTGCAGCCGAAGTATTTGGGGAGTGTCTCCGGCGAAGCGCGGTCCCAGGCGATCTCGATGGCGCTGCGGATACACCGTTCCACACGGAGGGCGGTGGTGCCGTAACGTCGGGCGATCTCAGGATAGAGGATCTTGGTTACAGCCTTGTTCAGTACACTTGGATCGGCGGCGGTGATCAGGATCGCTTCCCGCAGATACTGGTAGCCGGAGATATTGGCAGGCATACCTGCATCATGAAGCATGTGGGTGACGCGGGCTTTCAGAGAGGGGCGGGTGGCTTTCGGCTTTTCCCAGAACAGGTTCCGCATCCGGTCCAACAGCGTGTCCATCCGAAAGGGTTTTGGCAGAAAATAGGCAGCGCCCAGCTCCGTTGCTTCCGCCAACGTCTGGTCGGAAACAAATGCGGAGGTCAGAATGGTCATGGGAGCATAGCCAAGCTCTTGAAGTTCTCGCAGAGCGCTGAGACCGTCCAGCCCCGGCAGGATCACATCCATGATCAGAATATCCGGTTCCTGCTCCTGAACTTTTTCTAGAACTTCGTCACCGGTTTGAGCTACATCCACCCAAAATTCTCCTGTTTTTTCCATGGCTTCCCGCAGCAGAATGCGGAATTCCGTGCTGGTATCTGCCAGCAGCACCGTTCTGCGCTGTTCCATGTTCCCACAACTCCTTCCCAATAAGAATTTGCCCGCAGATAGCACTGCGGGCATGAGCTTGTGTGTATGGTCAAAATATCATAAAATTCCGTATTTTACAAGTTAAAAACTGGGAAATAGGTGTAAAATATCCGCAAAGATTTTTGATGGATTGCTGAAAGTCCGCAATTTTTCCGGATGCGTCTCCGAAACTGGCCTGCGGTCCTGCTATTGACCGGCTCCGCTGCCCACAGGCTTTTCCAGTTCTGCCCGCAGCTTTTCCAATGCCCGCTTCTCAATACGTGATACATAACTCCGGGAAATGCCGAATGTGGAGGCGATCTCCCGTTGGGTCAGGGGGACGGTGCCGCCGAGGCCGTAGCGCAGGCGGATGATCTCCGCCTCGCGTGCATCGAGCACATTGTCGATGCAGCGCCGCAGCGCCCGGCTGACTTCGTCCGCCTGGAGATGTTCATCCATGTCGTCGTCCTCGGACAGGCGTGAGCGTTATCACCTTGCCGTAGCCCTCGCGCGCTTCATCTATGGAGTTTGACAGGATCTCAAACACTGCGTGCTGGCAGCCGTCAAGCCCGTCCGAGCCGAAAATTACTCCGGGGCGTTTTCTGACTCTGTCGGCACCCTTGAGTTGTGATATACTGTCGTTACCGTATTCTGCGGTGGTCTTACTCATTTAAAATCCCTCTCAAATACAACATCTTGCGTAAAATTGCACATATTTTCAGATTATATAGTATATAACATAGCTCAAAAAAAATCAAGAAAAAGCAAAACGGAGGCAAATGATTTTACATCTGCCTCCGCCGTCGGATGAAATGCCTTTCGGCTTTTCCGGCTCGACGAAATTCAATGCGTTCTTATCGCCTGCGCAATAAGCTTCGGCATTTCATCCGACGTGTCTTTCAGACCTCTGTCCCGGATGTTTCGTCTGATCATATTATATGACGGGCATAGCTAAATAATCGTGGTAATTTTTGCCGTTTAAAAGACTTTGAAATTGAATATACTTATTATACGGAAGATAATTGCTCACGATAAGGAGACTTACAGAATGACAAAAAAGGAAGAAAAACTACTCAAAGCCGAATACTCGCGCCGCCTTGCCGAGGTCGCCGATATACGCATGCAGCTCAGGCGCGCATACGCCGCATTTGACAATACGACAGATTGTGATATGATGGATGCGTGCATTTATGAGATAAATGCGCTTAAATCACGATACAACAGCGCCGTTGTCAACGCAAAAAATCTTATGCTTTAGGAGGATATATGGACCCGTTACATACCATATTGACCGTTGTCATTGCCGTATTGCTTATATGGCTTGTTATAAAAATTTTCGCAACGCCTATAAAATGGGCGCTCAAACTGCTGCTGAACGCGCTTTTGGGCTTTGTTATGCTGTTTATATTCAATTTTCTCGGCGGATTTATCGGGCTGTCCCTCAGTGTCGGCTGGATAAGTGCCATAGTTGCCGGCATTCTCGGTATTCCGGGGATAATCCTGCTGCTGCTTATAGAAAACTTCTTTATGTGAGGGCCTCGCCGTGAAAAAACTGCTTAAAAAGATATACCGCTTTTTCTATCCGCCGACGACAAAGACCTTCTGGAAATACAGACGGCGCATCCTCTATCCGAAGGGGCTGCAAAAGTATTTCAAATGGTGGTACTCCTTCAGGGCCACAAGGATACTTGAAAAGATGAACGCCAGCATTCCGATAACGGACAGGATCAGAACCTTCCAGACGCCGCACGGTCTTTCGGGCATATTCATCTCCGCCGGCGCGCGCGTCGGAAACGGATGCACGATATTTCAGCAGGTCACGATCGGTTCAAACACTATGCGCGGCAGCAAAAAGTGCGGCGCTCCAGTTATCGGCGAGCGCGTGTATATCGGAGCCGGCGCAAAGATCATCGGCGGCATAACCATCGGAAACGATGTGCGCATCGGCGCTAACTGCATCGTAACAGAGGATATTCCGGCAAACAGCACGGTGGTTATGGACAAGCCTCGCATCATAACCTACGATGAGCCGCGAGACAACACCTTCGTCGAGTGGGATAAATACAAAGCATCGCTTAAATAATCAAAACGGACTGCATTGCAGTCCGTTTTTATTATTTAAGCAGTTTAAGCGCTTCGGATATCTCCTCAAGCTTCATGCTGTGCGAGGCCTTTACGAGCACCGTATCGCCCTTATTTATAAGCTGCGGCAGCTGCGATATGAGCTGAGCATTGTTATCAAAATGAAGTGCGGCTATGCCATCGGCGGCGCGGCATGTGTTTTTGGACATTTCGCCGACGCATAAAAGAAGCTCCACGCCCTTTTGCGCCGCATATCTTCCGATATCTGCATGGCGCGCGGCACGCTCAGTGCCCATTTCGAGCATATCTCCGAGTATGCACACCTTGCGTCCGCCGCCTTCTGCCATCGAGTCGATGGCGCATTTGACGGAGTCGGGATTTGCGTTGTAGCAATCGTCGATGATCGTGATATAACCCGTGTCGATCACGTTTGCGCGGCGTCCTACGGTCTTGTAGGCCGCTATTCCGCGTATGATCTCATCATCGCTCAGGCCGAATTTAATGCCGACCGCCGCACCCTCAAGAGCAGCATAGACCATATGGCGTCCGTAGGCCGGGATGCCGACATGCATGCGTCTTGAGCCGGATATGATATCGCAGGTCTGCTTGGCAGCACTTTCGGTTTTTATATTCTCTGCCCTGACGTCGGCATTTTCGCTGAGGCCGTACAGGACCTTGCTCTGCCGGCAGATGCAGGTACTGAGCAGATCGTCGTCGGCATTTAAAAACACCGTACCGTTATCGGGCATAAAACCGAGCATCTCGGTCTTTGCCTTGAAAACGCCCGGCCTGTCGCCGAGTCTGTCAAGGTGGGCGTTTCCTATGAGCGTGTACACCGCGTCCGTCGGCCTCACCATCTGCGCAAGGCGGCTCATCTCGCCGAAATCGGAGATGCCCATCTCGATCACCGCCGCCTCGTGCTCGGGTTCGATGCGGAATATCGTAAGCGGTACGCCAAGCTCGTTGTTGAAATTTTTATCCGTTTTAAGCACGTTAAATCGCTGCGACAAAACCGATGAGATCATTTCCTTTGCCGTAGTCTTTCCGACAGAGCCGGTTATTCCGACAACAGGTATGCCGAGTGTCTTTCTGTATCCCTCGGCGAGCCGCGCCATGGCCTTTGCGGTGCTGTCAACAACGATCAGGCAGCCCTGTGCATCGGGTATATCACGCTCGACGATGCAGCATGCCGCGCCAAGCTCAAACGCTTTTGCGACATAATCGTGTCCGTCCACGCGCTCTCCGGGGATCGCGGCAAACGCAAAGTCCGGCTCGACAAGTCTGCTGTCAATCACAAGGCCGCGCAGCTCACGCTCAATGTCGCCCTTTCCGGACAGCTTGCCGCCGACAATGGCGGCCGCCTGTTTAACACTTATGCCCCTCATTCGTATTTCTCCATGGAAAGCTTGATTATCTTCTCGCAGACCTCGCCGAAGTCAAGGCCTTCCTCCCTGCCCATCTGAGGGATAAGGCTCGTCGGAGTCATGCCGGGCAACGTGTTTGCCTCAAGGCAGTATATCTCACCGCTTGCGTTATCCATAAGGAAGTCCGCGCGGCAATATACATCGACCATAAGCGCGGCGCTCACGCGCTCTGCAAGGCGCTGGACTCTGTCGGTGTCCTTTTCGCTTATAGGTGCCGGGCATATTTCCTCGGTAAGGCCGGCCTGGTATTTGTTTTTATAGTCATACCAGCCGGTTTTGGGAATTATCTCGATAACAGGCATTGCCTTGCCGCCCATAACGCCGACAGTCAGCTCCCTGCCCTTTATAAAACGCTCAACAAGAACGTGATCTTCGAATTTAAACGCAAGCTCAAGCGCGGCTGCATACTCTTCTTCGTTTGCGACCATTGACGTTCCGACGCTCGAGCCGCCGCTGCATGGCTTTACAACGCACGGAAAGCCGACGTTTTTAAGCTCTCCGCCCTTTTCAAGAACTATGCCCTCGGGAACGGGGATGCCGCTGTCGCGCAGCATGATCTTGGTTATCTCCTTGTTCATGGCTATTGCGCTGCCGAGGTAGCCGCTGCCGGTGTATTTAATGCCGTGCATGTCGAAGGTGGCCTGAAGCTTACCGTTTTCACCGTCCTCGCCGTGCAGCGCAAGAAAGCTTATGTCGGCCGCTTTGCATATCTCAATGACATTTTTTCCGATCCTGCTTCCGTCACCCTCGGCAAGGATCCTTGCTATATCCGGAGTTTCCTCCTTGACGGAATACTTAACGTCCTCCTGCTCACGCTCAAAAAGCTCGGCAGGATCGTCATAGCTTCCGCTGTAGCCGTAATACAGATCGACAAGCACGACCTTATGTCCGCGCTCGCGCAGTGCGCGCGCAACGCATGTGCCGCTTGTTATGGAAACATCGCGTTCGTTTGACAATCCGCCGCAGACAACAGCAATTTTCATCTTTCTTACCTCCAGCATCATTTACCCGCTGATTATATCACATGCGTTCGGCCTGTTCAAATATATATTGAAAAAACATGCCTATGTGTGATATAATTCATTTTTGTAATCTAAAGTAAGGTCGTTGTGTTTATGAATTATGTAGTGGTCGATTTAGAGTGGAATCAGGCGATGAGCTCAAAATCCTCCGTATTCAACAAGCTCCCGATAAAGCTCAGGGGCGAAATTATTGAGATCGGCGCAGTTAAGCTCACGCAGGACATGCAGCCTGCCGAGGAGTTTACTATCGACGTTAAACCCGTTTACTTTAAGCGCATGCACTATAAGGTGAAAAAGCTCACCGGATTTGATAAGGAGCGTCTTGCCCTCGGGCACAGCTTTCCCGACGCTTTCGAGCAGTTTAAGCAGTGGTGCGGCGAGGATGTGACTTTTCTCACATGGGGCTGCGATGACCGCGGCATCATGGAGCAGAACATTATTATCCACGATCTCGACTGGGACTGGATAAACTCTTGGATCAATCTTCAGCTTATCTATAACATGCAGACCGACGGCGACAAAAACCAGAAGTCTCTGGCGACGGCTATGGAGCATTTCGGCATCGAACAGACCCGCGTTGCACACGACGCGCTCGGAGATGCGTACAACACCGCACTCGTTTGCTCAAAGCTTGATATGGAGCTTGGACTTGCCCAGTATGACGAGGCCTCGCGCATGCTCAGCACACGCGCAAGGCGTGATAAGCCCGACGACAACGCCCCAGATGCGATCGAGCACATTGTTTTCCCCGGCTACGTTTCGAAGGCCGATGCTTTTGCCGACGAAGAACTCACCTGCGTCCAGTGTCCGAAATGTCAGGGCGAGCTGACGGCTCAGCGCTGGATCAATCAGGGCGATCAGCGATACATGAATGTTCTTACCTGTCCTGAATGTGGCAGCTACCTCGTTCGCCTCAAGTTCCGCAAGCACGAGGACAACACATGGTCTGCAAACAGGCTCGTTTACGAAGCCGACGAGGGTATGGTCGATTTCTACCGCAGCAAGGCCGCACTTTCGCGCCGCCGCGGCCGCGGACATTCAAAAAAGAAAAACCGTCCTGCCTCAAAGCAGTAAATTTTAAATCCCGGACTTGGTCCGGGATTTTTCTTACTTTCTGATAACTATATCGTCTTTTGCTTTGTATATGCCGTCCTCGGGGATAACGCCTCGCACGCAGGAGGTGGGATACACGCTTGCTCTGCGGCCGAGCACCGTTCCGGGATTGAGTACGCTGTTGCAGCCGATCTCAACGCAGTCGCCGAGGATAGCACCAACCTTTTTGCGTCCGGTCTCAATAAGCTCGTCACCGTTTTTTATAACGACAAGCGTCTTATCGCTTTTAACGTTCGAGGTTATCGAGCCTGCGCCCATATGCGCCTTGTAGCCGAGTATCGAATCGCCGACATAGTTATAGTGCGGCGTCTGCACATTATCGAAAAGAACAACGTTTTTAAGCTCCGTTGAGTTGCCGACAACAGCGTTTTTGCCGACTATGGCACTGCCTCGGATAAAAGCACAGTGGCGAACCTGCGCACCATGGTCGATGATGCACGGCGAGCCGATATACGCCGACGGAAAAACCTCGGCGTCGCGCGCTATCCAGACGTTTTCGCCGCGCTTTTCGTACTCCTCCTCGGGCAGAGTACTGTCGAGCGCGATAATGAAATCGCTTATATCCGCTAGCACCTCCCACGGGTAGGTCTTGCCCTCGAAAAGCGGAGCGGCTATGGTTTTGCTCAGATCGAGCAGGTCATTTATCGTATACATATCATTTCACCTTGATAAGTCTGTCGCTGCGGCGCATGGCGTCGATTATATAGTCAACGCACTCCTCGCACTGCTCATGCGTTTTTGCCTCGGCCATAACGCGCAGAACAGGCTCGGTCCCACTCTTGCGCAGAAGGATGCGTCCGTCGTCGCCGAGCTTCGCTTCCATATCGGCAACAGCCTTTTTGACCTCGGCGCATTCAAGAGTTTCGTCCTTATCGGTGACGACAACGTTTTTAAGAAGCTGAGGATACATGACAACCGGCGCCGCGAGCACGGACAGAGGCTGCTTGCTCTCGCACATGGCCTCCATGATCTTTATGGCGGTCAGAATACCGTCGCCGGAGTTTGCAAGGCGGCCGAAGATTATATGTCCCGACTGCTCGCCGCCGAGGATATATCCGTTTGCACGCATATTCTCCGCAACATATTTATCGCCGACCGCGGTTTTTTCATATCCGATACCGAGTGCGTCAAGTGCTTTGTAAAGCCCCATATTGCTCATAACGGTCGTGACGATCTTCTTCTCGCCGAGTATTCCGCTGTCGCGCATATATTTGCCGCAGACATAAAGAATATGGTCGCCGGTTATGATGTTGCCCTTTTCGTCCACCGCAAGACAGCGGTCGGCGTCACCGTCAAACGCGAAGCCGACATCGAGCTTATTATCGAGCACGAATTTCTGCATCTGCTCAATATGCGTTGAGCCGCAGTTGACGTTAATATTGATACCGTCGGGATTATTGGAGATAACATAGGTATCCGCGCCCAGAGCGTCAAACACGCTTTTTGCCATCATCCATGTGGAACCGTTTGCACAGTCGAGGCCGACCTTCTTGCCCTTGTACGAGCGAGTTGCAAGCGATATAAGAAAGCCTATGTAGCGATTGCGGCCTGCCGAGTAATCAACGGTGCGGCCGATTTTCTCGCCGGTTGCATACGGAAGGCAGTCCCTCTCGCCGGCTGAGGCGCGGTCAATGTAAGCCTCGATCTCATTGAGCAGCTCGTCGCCCATCTTTTCGCCCTTGCCGTTTATGAGCTTGATGCCGTTATCGTAATAGGGATTGTGGCTTGCCGAGATCATAATGCCGCAGTCAAAATCATCGGCGCGTGCAACGTAGGAAACGCTTGGCGTTGTTGTGACATGCAGAAGATATGCATCGGCGCCCGAGGCCGTGAGTCCTGCGCACAGTGCAGACTCAAGCATATAGCTCGAGCGGCGTGTATCCTTGCCGATGACGACCCTTGCCTTTTTATCCTTTCCGTAATACCAGCCGAGGTAACGGCCTATCTCAAACGCATGCATGACGGTCAGATCGACGTTTGCCTCTCCTCTGAATCCGTCTGTGCCAAAGTACTTACCCATATTCTGCTCCTTAGCTTATTTGATTTTTTCGGCTGCCGCATCATCCAGCAAAAGCGTCATATTCATATGCATCTGAAGCATTGCCGCAGGGACATATGTTGAGGTTTTGCCGTAAACCAGCTGGTGGATTATCTCGGCCTTCTCGCTGCCGAACGCGACAAGGATGACGTTTTTAGCCTCGCAGATCGTTTTCAGTCCCATCGTCACGGCATTATCGGGAACATTCTCAAGGCCGCCGAACAGCTCTGCATTCATCTGCTTTGTTTTATCCGTTAACAGCACGGTGTGCGTATATGAATCATAAGGCGTTGCAGGCTCGTTAAAACCGATGTGGCCGTTTGTGCCTATGCCGAGAACGGCAAGCTCAAGACCGCCGCACTTTTCTATCTCGGCGTCAAATTTATCCGCGTTTTCGGCGTTCGGCGTAAAAATCTGCGTTATGCCGGCCTTGGAATAAAGCTCCTCGTTAAGACGATAAGCGCAGGAGCGAGCGTCGCCTTCTTCGAGTCCTTCGTACTCGCACACGGTAAAGGCCTTGCACCCGGCAAGCTCTTTAACGTTCATTGCCGTCAGCACATCATAAACCTTCTTTGTCGTTCTGCCGGCGGCAAAAGCCATGGCACAGCCGGGTTTTGCCTTTGCATGCTCGGCGATCATGGACGCTGCCATGCTGCTGATCTTATCCTGAGAGTCAATAATGATCTTCATACTTAGCATCCTTTCCTGATAATTTACTCTCCGTTGGTGAAAATATCAATGGAGGCGATAGATTTGGCTATTATATTCATCCGCACCGTTATACTGTATTTTGCGATACTCATTTCAATGCGGGTCATGGGCAAGCGTCAGCTCGGAGAGCTTGAGATCTCCGAGTTCATCGTTGCAGCGCTGATCGCGGATCTTGCGGCAACACCGCTGCAGGATATCGGCATACCGCTTTTAAACGGGCTTTTGCCGATCCTTATAATGTTCTGCCTTGAGATAATAATCGCAGGTCTTAATATGAAAAGCATAAAGCTGCGCAAGCTGACCTACGGTAAGCCCGAGATAATTATCCGAAACGGCCGCATCGACCGCGACAGCATGCTGCGAAACCGTTTCACGGTAGACGAACTCATGCAGGAGTTGCGTGCACAGGGGCAAAACGACGCAAGCAAGATAGCTTACGGCGTTCTTGAAACAAACGGTCAGCTCAGTCTGATCCTCACAGGGTCGGAGCAGCCGGCCACAGCCTCAATGCTGGGCGCAGCGCCGGCGGAAACAGGCTATGCGCACATAATCATAAACGACGGCAGGATACTGGACAAAAATCTCGCGCTGCTCGGCAGGGACAGACGGTGGCTCGAAAACGAGCTTAAACGCCGAAAGCTCAAAAGCGCCGACGAGGTTTACATCCTCACCTTGTCCGAAACGGGAAACGTTTTCTGCCAACGCAAGGAGGACTGACATGAAAAAAGAGCTTATTGCCGCCGTTTTGCTCGCGGTTATATTCGCAGGCGTTATGCTGAACATCCGTGCAAGCGAAAAGATCGTTTCATCGCTCATGAGCGAGGTTGACGCAGCCTACGCT
>ENA-USUJ01003627-USUJ01003627.1-human-gut-metagenome-genome-assembly--contig:-NODE-3627-length-10209-cov-4.819582_pt1 | contig 10209 bp, 12 predicted proteins | sample MGYA00250061_ERZ773398 | MGnify/ENA primary metagenome ERZ773398 (study PRJEB29103, sample SAMN06111992) | human gut metagenome | biome: human gut; feature: ankylosing spondylitis patient; material...
TTAGGATTGATCTGCATAGCACGGTAAATGGCACCTCTGGAAGAAATAGCGTTTTACGTCAATTCATACCATTTCTGGACGATAAGAATTATCTTGCGGATCAAACAATACATGGCGTAATACCGGCAAAGCTTGCTCACCACAGAAAAATCATTACAATATTGTCAGATGAGCAGATATCATGTATAAATGAATACCGTAAAACATGTAATTCACCAATCGAACTTAGAGATGCTGCAATGGTTATGATAGGACTGAAACTTGGATTTAGAAGCTCTAATGTTATCAATCTGAAGCTTTCGGATATCGACTGGATGAATAAAAAGATATCCATCACACAATACAAAACGAAAGTCTCTATCTCCCTGCCCTTAAGTGTTGATGTCGGGAATGCAGTTTTCAGATATATGAAATACGGGAGACCTGAATGTGATGACCCGCATGTATTTGTTAGACATAAGGCTCCATACGGAATTCTTTCAGGAAAGATATGTTCAAATGCCTTGAATCGAGTTTTGAGTACTGTCAGCGACGGTTCATCTGTTAAATTTCATACATTAAGAAAAACATTTGCAACAAGTATTTTGAAAAACAATGCTGGTGTAGAGCGTGTTATAGATGCATTGGGGAACCGGGATTCAACAACAGTAAATGTATATCTTACATACGATGAATTGCATATGAGAAAATGTGCACACTCTCTCAAAGAGATGTCTATTCCGATGGGAGGTGCAACCAAATGATTCTTGAAGAATATATTTTTACCAGTTGTTTTTTGAATGATATACAGGGACTAATTGAGCAGAAAAAGCAGTCGGGTTATATCTATGATTCAGCGAAATACATCCTTATACAATTTGACAAGTTTTGTGTAGAGAATCATATCGATAGGGCAATCATAACAAAAGAATTATCGGACACATGGCTGTCTTATCATGCAGATGAAGCAAAATCGCGCCGTGCAAGCCGTATGAGTGTGCTGCGGCAACTGGTTCAGTACATGAATTCACAGGGCAGTGAATGCTACATTCCCTCAAAATTTTCCGCCAAAAGTTATCGAGTTCCATATGTTATGAATGAACGTGAAATTAGGGAATTCTTTACAGTAGCAGATGATTACATCCCAAAGGTGAATGCCGATCGTTTTAGCATACTGGCTGAGGAATAGAAAGTACGGTTTCGCTGTATTTATTGCTGTGGATTACGTGTATCAGAAGCACGTAAATTAAAACTGGAAGATATAGATTTTGAAAGAAAAACAGCTCTAATACTACGCTCGAAAGGGGATAAGGATAGGTTGATCTATATCGCAGATGATGTATGCAACATGTGTCTGGATATGCTGGATTTATTGCATGATAAGTATCATTTTTACTCAGAATATCTGTTTCCATCATCTGATCCCAATACCCCCTTGCAGGTGGCATCTATAAACAAAAAATTTCAGGAATTCTGCAATAATATTGTATATATATGTTTTTAATGAAGATATTTGATATGCATTACCAACTAAATAGAGAAAATTCAGTATCCCAACTTCATACTCGGTTACACGAACCAATCCAGAATTCTCATTCAAATTCAAATCATGCTCACACGTTAAAGACAAAAGGACTTCTCTTGTCTTATAAGACGGATTTTTCTTAAATTCTTCTACACATTCACATAATGTATCTAAAATCTGTTCACGAGCATTCGCAGGCCATTTTTCTGGCTTCTCCGCTGTTTTTTCCTCGTAATACATTTCACAACCATTCCTTTCATATGAAATCAAAACCGCTTTTCCCATCTTCCTAAATCACCCTGATTATATTATATCCTCTGAACCTACTTTTTTCCACAAAAATAACGCCCCAGTCTATACCAGAGCGTCATCCCATTTCCATATTATACAACTTTAAACACTTTCTGCGACATCGGTTTCTCTTTCTTCTGCTCAACCTCTGCCTGTGCCTTCCTAAACTCTTCCATCCGTTTCAATTCTTCCTCTGCATCATCGAATCCGATATGCGTGTACACATTCATTGTAACCGATATATCCGAATGCCCCATGAGGTACTGCAGCGTCTTTGGATTCATTCCCGATTTTGCCATATTTGAACAATAAGTGTGTCGGCATACATGAGGTGTGATGTTTGGCATCTGCACCCGGTAGATATCATTGTACCTTCCAACCATATGATTGAAGCGGTGCTGCCAGTGCATTGCCACAAGTGGCATTCCATTATCATCGTAAAACAGGAATCCGCTATATCCATCTATGGATTTCTCCACTTTCGGTGCATTTCTGTCCTCGATGATTGCCTGAAACATCTGTGCCACATCCTCTGTGATTGGCAATACTCTTGTTCCGGCATCCGTCTTTGTAGTTTCTATGATGTATCGCATATCCGATGTTCGCTGCAACTGGTGGTCAATATTTACAGTTCTGTTCTCAAGATCAATGTCCTTCAGCGTCAAGCCACAAAATTCTGATATTCGCATTCCCGTATGAAATAATATGTACACTACTTCATAGTATTTACAGTACACCACATCGTCATGTACAAACTTTAGGAATTTTCTCATCTGGTCTTTGGAAATTGCCTCTCTTGTGACTGCGTCATTTACCAATACCCCGGCAAGCTGAAATCCGAAAGGGTTCTTTACCAGAATGTCATCATCCACCGCCATCTGAAAGGCTGGTCGCAGCACTCCCCGGATGGTATGAATGGAACTGTAGCTTTTGCCATCTTCCTGTTGCAATTTGATAAGGAACAGCTTTGCATCGAATGTTTTCAAACTTCGTATCGTCTTTTTGCCAAATGCTTCCTTTGCAAGTAATCTCTGCACTGTAACATATCCCTGTTTCGTGCTTTGCCTTACTCCTGTCTTTGTTTTCAAATATCGTTCTACCAGTTCACATACTGTCATCTGTCCGTCTACGATATTTACAAGCAAATCCAAATCTGTGTTTACCTGTTTTTCCAACTCACGAAGGGAAAGGCATGGCTTTTTGCCCTTTGGAAGTTTGTCCGTAGGCTCCAGTTTCCAACTATATACAAAATGTGGTTTTCCATCAATATGATATTTATATTTATATTTTCCATCTGCTCTTACACTCTCTCCCGGTCTTAATACTCTACGCTTGGAGTCCCGCCTTGTCTGTCCTCTTCCTGCCTTTGCCATTATACCCGCCTCCTTAGTTCTGGATGGTTACGCAGATACCTTTCAAAGGCTACACGAAGAATCAGCTTGCGTTCTCCGTAGTATGCCAGAAAATCTTCTCCATCCGTATTACTCAATAAATCATAAAATTTTCTCCGGCTCAAAACAAAATATTCAATTGCCTCAGAAGGATTTAAAATATCTTTTTCTGCTAAACTTGGTCTTGCCATAAAAGTACTTCCTTTCTGCCAAAAGTGGCTGTTTTCACAGGTTTTCGAGGTCATACTATATATCACTCTGAACGCTGATAATATCAACTACTTTCGGCAGACAAACGGATTTATATCTCCGAAGAAGCACTGATAAATTTTTCAAACTGCGGGCGGATAATCAGATACCTGTTTCCGCTGAATACCGCAAATCTGCCCCTGTTATCTTCTGCCAGTCTGTGCATTTTCTTTGTCCCAATATTAAAATACGATGCTGCTTCTTTGATTGTTAATGTGTACTTTTCACTCACAGGGACAAGTGTATTTTCCGTACTGCCGGAAATATCATGTTTTTCTATTGTCATGTGCAATCCTCCTTCCATACGGGGCTGCAGTATTTCCGCAGCCCCAACTGCTTAGTTTGCTGCCATCTGAAGTACCTTGACTGCATCCTTGCGGATCAGCTTTCCGTCTAGATATTCACATCCCAGATATCCTACCTGTCCACGCATGGCAAACTTTTCTTTCAGTGTGCGGATAGTCAGCGGGAAACGCTGAACGAGCCAGTAATTGTCGAAATCTCCAAATGCGATTACTTTCTGTCCCTTTCCGATAGACGGCATAGAATCAACGATCTGTACAGGTTTTGAGAAAATCGTTTCATTGCTGTCCTTCCACAGAGGGTTTCCGGCTGAATCTTTGAGGGTACGGAGTGCCAGAGCCGTCTCATCGTTCATAAGCCATGTGCCATGCTTACGGTATTTTTTATCCACGGACAGATACAGTTTGATGATCTCATCATAGCTGATGGCAGAATCACTCTCTGCCGTCACGCCCGTTTCTGCTCCGTCAGTGGCGTGCAGAATACCTGTCGGCTGATTTTCCCCTGTTCCGTTGATAAACGCCTGTTCCTCGCTTGTGCCAAAACAACGTGCCATTTTCCTGATTACATAATCCTCTATGGCAAAGGACTGGTCAGAAGCGAACTCCAATCCAAGTCTGACAAGCTCGGACAATCGGTATGCCTGTACTTCAAATCTCTGAAAATCGTCCTCGTTATCCATGCCCTCCAGATTGACCATATCGCCCCATTCAGCCTGACCCTCACAGTCAAATGTCCAAAGACGGCTGTCACTTCTGGTCGCATTCACAACGGTTGCCAACTGACGGACTGCACTTTCTTTCTGTAGTACTGCCATATATTTTTTATTTGATTCTCCGGGCAGATGGTACGCATTTGTCTTGCTTTCACGGTTGTTATAACGGTTGTCCGTAACTGCCTGTTTTCCTCTCATTTCGTTCCAAAAATCGTTATAATAAGCTGTACTGTTAATCATAATAAACCTCCTGAAAAATTATTTTGTGTCATATAACCACTCTGTCTGCAATAATCCACTGCTTCAGAATAGGACAGATAAAACATCTCCAACGACCCGTCAACCACACGGTAATAAGGCGGGTCACAGGATTCGCTTGCCATGATAATGACCGGGCATCTGTCCCTTAAATTGATGACATTCACACATCTGTACTTGTCTGTTGAAAAATCCGATGGCTCAAACCGCATCGGTGGTGCTGCTTTCTGTTTTCCCATGTGTACCTCCTTTTTTCTTAACAGAAGAAATCTCTGCACAAGAGCCGATATCCAGTTAAAAGTGTAGTCTTTTCTCCGCCATCCCTTGGGCGCCTGCGGACTATCGTGCCGATTATGCGGAGTGCCTGATTAAAATTCCGGCTGTTCTCCGCAAAATATCCATTGTCATTGCACCAGTTTCGGTATGCCTGATACACTGCCGATGTCCGGCATTCCGCATCCTTCTCCTGTTCCAGAAATTCCTCCACAAAAAGTTCCATCTTATCGCTGTCATGCTGATAGGACATGGTGGCATCTTTTACTGCTTTTGGCTGAGCGAAACCTTCTTCTTTCAAGATGGTGTAGCCTTCAATCAGCCAGTTTAAGATGGCACTTGCTGCCTCCGGCCTGGAAAATTCTGCTTTCAGATTCTGCTCCTGCTCCCATTCCTCAAAATGTCTGTCAAATGGAATGATTACGATACGTCCGCTCGAAAACAGTGTCATATCCGTAATAGCCGGAAGATAATTTGTATTTACATACAGCTTGAACTGTGGTTTAAAATCAAAACTGTTTTCATGCAGGAATCTGGCATTCAGTGTATCATTTCCCGTCATGCTTTTGATCTATGCTTCATTCAGCACCAATCCCCGCCTTGGCTCTGAGATATTGGCGAACCGCACTCCGGCAAGCCGTGCAATATCCTCTGTCGGGTTCTGGCTGTTGGCAGACGGCTTTGCAGCAATCGTTTCCGGTCGGACAGTCAAACCGTAATCTCCCATCACATGAAGTGTGCTTTCCATCAGAGTCCCTTTCCCATTTCTGGTTGTTGCACCGTAGTAAAAAAACATACATTCATAGCGGGTATCACCTGTCAGACCATAACCAAGGCTTTTCTGCATGAACCTTGCTTTATCCGCATCCCCACTCATCACCTCTGCGACAAATCTGGTAAAACGTGGATTCTTTGCATTCGGATCATAGGCCGCCCCTGCAATCTTGGTCAGCTTGTCCTGTGGTGTATGCGGATGGAACTCTCCCGTCTGCAGATCCAGTGTTCCGTTCTGGCAGTTCAGGTAATAAACATTGCGGTCAAACTCAGACATTGCAATCGGATACACACTCTGGGCATCACTGATATACGTGTTACGGTAATTCCGGCTCTGCCATTTCGCAGAATATTCCAGATAGTCCTTTCTTATACGTTCATCAGTAATTGTCAGGGCATATCTGACCAGACTGTCCGCAAGGGATTTTGCAAGCTCCATTGTTTTCAATCCGCCAATGTCCGGAATACACCGGGTTCCGTCATACACATACCACTTTTTCCTTTCCGGCACATACCTTGCGATATCTTTATACACATCCGCAAACAATCTGCCTGAGCCGTTGTCATTCCACGGGTATCTGCTGTTATCCGACACATTCAGTTCTATCAGCTTCTGCAGCATATCATCAAAATCACTCTCTGCTGATGTCCTTGCATAAGGTCTGTAGAAATCCAGTGCCTGTACCACTGCCTTTTCCATCGTCAATGCGCCGTAGGTTGAGCCACTCTGCACACGGTCCCACTTGCTCCGCATCAATCCCGATTTTCGGAACAGTCTGTCCATCTGCCCTGTGTCACCCCCACACCAGAATGCAAGGATACTTGCAAGCGACATATCCGCATCGCTGTGGGATTTTCCTTCCAGTATTTCTCCATTCCACAAGGCTTTGAACTTTTCGCCCTGTCTGGAATCCGATGCCAAGCGGACCACGGAATAATCGGACAGATAACTGCCGGGAATATCCTGTACATCGTTCTTTTTCTTAGAAATCGGACGGAGCATATAAGTTTCCAGTATTTCCCCAAGTTCAGTGCTTCGCTCCTCAATGCCACAGTTCCGGATCACATTTCCTGTCAGAGTGCAGAATTTCTTTGTCACACCTGCTGCATAGATTTCCAGACCAAGTTTCTGATTATTGATGTAATATCTGCCCGTATCATAAGACAGGGAAGATGCCTTACATACTATGCGGACTCCCGTGCCGGAGGGGCTGAATTCTGTATAGGAGTCCATTCTCTCCACGATGTCTTCTGCCATCTGTGTCAGCTTTCCACCAAACACGCAATGGTCGATATCTACCATGCAGAAATCATCAAATGCACCCATACCGATTCCGTCATAACCATCCATTGCATTGACTGCCAATCGAAAATCCGAAAAGGTATTTTTATCGGCACTGCTCGCTCTTTTGCCATTTGTCTGATACGGCACTTTCGTCATGCGTCCGTTTCTCTCTTCATATTTCCACAGACAGAACCGTCCGTCTTTTTTCAACTGTTCTGGGAGTTTCTCGTACATCCTGTGCTCCTCCTTTCCCGCTTATTTCCCGATGCATCATTTCTCTGTGGCTCTTGCCGATAACCACACTTTAAATTCGGAAACAGGAACCAATCCCCGCTTGCCTACACGGACGATTGGAAAATCCGCTTCTCGGGTCAGTGCATACGCTTTGCTCAGGCTGATTCCCATCTGCATTGCCATTTCCTGTACGCTCATCGTGACTTTATCCATAGCCATCCTCCTCTCTGCATTTCAAACATGAATTCCTCTTGTTTTCTATCACAGTATACTTTATAATGTTACCAAAGACTATTTTCTATCGGTAAGAAGTCATATTGGAAATAAGTTCTATCGGTAAGAATGGAGGTAGAATGTGAACGAAGATTTCAACTTAGGAAAAATGAGTACGGATGCAAGACTGACCGCAACTTTCAAATATTATGAAAAAACAGAACAAGATGGAGAAATCATAATTACCGCCTGTCTGGGGGATGGAGATGTGCCACGGCTCAACCGTGGATACGGCTTGAACGGAAACGAACTGTGGCTTTCACTGAATAACCTGTACCAGAGTATCAGGGGAAAAGATGACAACACTGCTGCCGATGATATCATTTCTTGGTGTCAGCAGTACGCACACCCCTACTATGCCTCTGAGGACATCGAAGAATATCGTTGGGATATTGAAAAGGATACGGAATACTGGGATTTTTCCACTAACATTCTTGGTAATTTCACTTTTGATGTTCACACCATGCGGAAAGATCTCGAAAGCCTGTACCGGGATACCCTTGTCATCCTGATGTTCAAAAAATGTCTGGAACAGCTTGATGTTTCTGCAGAACTTGCACAGATCACATGGACAAATGAATTTGCAGATTTTAATTCATTTCCTATGCAGAAACATCTCGGTAAAATATCTGCTTACCTGAATGAAATGAGTGGAATAACCATGAAGCTCGGATTAGATGAGAATGGAGAATTGAAGGTCATGCCGGATTTCCATTCTGTTTTTGATGCTGCCCGATTCGCTCTGTCGCAATATGTATCTATCCCTACGGATTACCCCATTGCTTATGCCGACCGTGTGGGCGTTGCCACTGTGAGTGCTGCGGCCGTCTGTTCATCAAAAACGGAAACCGCCAGAAATACTGTGACAATCCAGAATGTAAAAAGGAACGAAACCGCAGAAAATCCCGCACTGCATATCGCAGAAAGATACAGTAAGAAAGGGATAACCGATGGGCGTGACCATGGCTGTTTTCACAATGGGGCAAGATGTGGCAAGTAATATAGGTTATTTTCTATATAGGCTCTATAAGAATAACCTAAATCATCTGCCACAAGCTGCCCCAACTATTTTTCCATAGAAAAAGGGCATCGGTTCATCACCGACACCCAGTGTCATTTTATCCTTATTCTCCGCAGCGGAATGCTGAATTTCCTGTAAGATTCCTAAGCAGAATCTTTCTCGCTGTCTTATACTCTTTCCCAATAAAGCCAAGTCTGAGCAGAAAACAGCGGAAAGCGTATTTGTCATTGTCCGTTTCAGTCGGCTTTGATGATACCCTTTTTGCGTCTTTTGCCATATCACACAGTCCTGTGATAAATTGCGTGTATGCTGCTATCTCGTCACCATCTTCCGTATATGGAAACCATGCAAAGTTAATTTTCTCCTCTGTGATTTCAACCTCGGTGCTGTCCGTCTGAAATGCCTTTTGGAAAAGCGTCTGCTTATTTGTTATAATCTTCTGTAGATTTTCCAATGCCGTATCCGTAAGGCATGCTCTCGGAACTGCTATTGTGAGCTTGTCCTGCTGCATTAGGACTTCTTCAGTAAATTCCGCATCATCCTGAAAACCACACTCTCGTAATTGCCGAATTAAGTGTTCTACCATTTCTACCGCTACTCCCTCTGGGATGTGCAGCACGCCCTCTTTGTCCAGTCGGTATCTTGCAATATCGTATGCACAGCTTGGCACCCGCTCATAATGCGGTGCTGTTCCGAGTATTTTGCCAATCTTCTGTGCCAGCTTTGGTCTTTGCTTTGGTTCCAGTGTAAATCTAATTTCATTCTTCATAATATGTACCCGCCTTTCTTTATTCGGTAGTACATATATCACTCTGATGGCACAGAATAGCAATACAATTCGGATTATATTTCTGCCAAAATGCACGCAGAAAAACTGTGATTTTTATGCTGTTTTTTACACGTTTTTCTGCGTATTTCGGTACTATCCGGCAAAACAAAATCGGCTTTAGCGATGACATTCAGCGGATATTTTCACATCAACCGACCTTGACGGGTATCCCCCCTGTTTAATTCTGCGAAAATTCGTACGAAGGGGGCCATCGGTCTTCTTTCTCAAAATCTGTCGAGATTATTATCCCCCCTCCGCAATTTTAATCAACATTAATATTGCTTTTATTCGTTGTAGCGTATATAATAATTATTATAATCATTCAGGAGGATGCCATGGACTATATATCAGTAAAAGAAGCTGCAGTTAAATTTGAATTGTCAGAAAGACGTGTACAAAAACTCTGCGAAACCAATAGAATCGACGGGTGCAACATGGTGAGTGGTGTTTGGCTAATTCCTGCCACAGCAATTAAACCATCAGATGAACGATTATCTGAAATACCCGATTCTATTGATTGTATAACACTAAAAGAACTGTGCGAAGAATTATCGATTTCTACTGCCACAGGAAGGAACTGGATTAAACTTGGGAAATTAACACCAAAATATTCCGAAAAAAAGACACCTTATTTTTCAAAGAATTATGTAGAAACTTTACGTACCAAACTTCAATCTGGCGAGAACAAAGCTCTGAAAAGCAGAAGAAATAAAAAATTCGTATCCGGCAATTCATTATACAATTCCTACGTTTCAGAGCAATGCAAAAATATACCTACTTTACAAAAATTATTGGCGTTAGCTTCAGAT
>ENA-USUJ01003628-USUJ01003628.1-human-gut-metagenome-genome-assembly--contig:-NODE-3628-length-10209-cov-4.807047_pt1 | contig 10209 bp, 10 predicted proteins | sample MGYA00250061_ERZ773398 | MGnify/ENA primary metagenome ERZ773398 (study PRJEB29103, sample SAMN06111992) | human gut metagenome | biome: human gut; feature: ankylosing spondylitis patient; material...
AGCAAGCACGGCCACAGCGCCGAGGATAATCAATCCTGTCAATTACATCACTCCTCGCTTGCTTCTCCTGAAACGTCATCTATGCTGAGCTGCTCGCCGTTTTCGGCGGCCTGCAGCTTGTCTATCGCTTCTTTGAGCTTATCCATACCCTCACCCGCGCTGACCTCCGGAAGCGGAGGCAGCTCCGCCATCGAGCTTATGCCCATTGTCCTGAGGAACACATCAGTCGTGCGGAACACTGCCGGGCGTCCCGGAACCTCAAGCCTGCCGCACTCCTCGATAAGCCCGCGATCCTGAAGCATGCTGACGGTATAGGAACTGTCAACGCCCCTGACCTGATCGACATACGCGCGGGTGACCGGCTGGAAATACGCAACGACGGCAAGCGTCTCGAGCGCGGGCTGCGAGAGCACCGGGGGCTTTCTCTGCTCCAGCGCCTTGGTTATATACGCCGCGTACTCCGGAGCGGAGCACATCTGCAGCTTGTCCTCAAGGCGGAGGATGCGCATGCCGCGGGAATTGGCGCTGTAATACTCCTGAAGCTCTGCCGCGGCGCACTCTATATCATGTTCGTCAACGCCGAGGATCAGTGACAACCGTGCTATAGGGACGCTGTCGCCCGCGGCGAAAAGAATGGCCTCAACAGCCGAAGTAAGATTAATCATACATTACTCAACGATCTTGTCAATTATACTGTCCATATCGCCGCCGACAAATTCAAGAGAGTAGTCATTCTCCGTGCGGCTGATATGGATGCTGCCCATGCTGCATAGCTCCAGTATGGACATGAACGCAGCCACCACCTCCGAACGGGAGCGGCAGTCGCGGTAAATTTCATTTAAGCTGGCGCAGCCGTCGCGAAGCCGGTGCAGTATTTGCAGGCTCTTATCGCGGACGCTGTAGATGATGCGCTTGGGCGCTGCCATTTGCAGCGCATCCGTAGACGCTGCGCCGCCGCGCGTAAAAACGGACAGCAGCGCGCGCAGAAGATCGGCTTCCTCGATGCGGTAGCGATACGCTCCCGCCGCCTTCGGCAGCGGCTCCGGCGGGCGCGACAGATAGTGCAGTCCGGTCTGCGCCGCAGCCTCGAGCATCGGCGTGACGGTCTTGACTGCCGCATACGTATCCTTGCACTTGAGCTGCTCGAGCGAGGCGATGAGCTGTTCGAGCTCCGTGACCTCCTTCTCCTCGGTGAGAAGCATACGCGTCTTGATATAGAGCAGATACGACGCCATCTGCACAAACTCGCTCGCGATCTCGAGATCGAGCTTTTCCATGGCGTTGAGGTACTCCAGATACTGATCGAGGATGTCCGAGATCTTGATGTCGCGGATCTCGATCTTATTCTTCGACAGCAGCAGCAGGATCAGGCTCAGCGGACCTTCAAAATCCGCCATCTCGCTCTTGTCATGGATGATGCCCTCGAGAAAATAAGTTGGATCGCCCGGCTTAGCCGAAGATGCCGATAAGTTCATAGCCCCACTCCGCAAATACAAAGAGTTTGTCAAACACGGCCTCCGTCACCGTGGTGAGCGGCTTGCCGAGCACGCCGCTCGCAACCAGCACGAGCAGCAGGATCATCCCGTAGCGCTCATAGCGCATGAGCTTTGCATAGGCCGCGTCGGGCAGCAGCGCAAAGAGCACCTTCGACCCGTCGAGCGGCGAGACCGGGATGATATTGAAAATAGCCAGCGCCAGACTGATGTACGCCGTCAGCCAGATCATGTCCAGCAGAAACTGTACTGAGTACAGCGCCCGGTACAGTAGGCCGTACAGAAACAGAAACACCAGCGCGAGCAGCACATTGGACACCGGACCGGCCAGCGCCGTAAGCGCCATGCCACGCTTGGGATTGCGAAAGCGCATCATGTTCACCGGTACAGGCTTCGCCCAGCCGAACTTGAACACGACCATCATCAGCAGACCCATCATGTCGATATGTTTGAGCGGGTTGAGCGTGAGACGCCCGGCGTCCTTCGCCGTCGGATCGCCGAGGCGATACGCGACCCAGCCGTGCGATACCTCGTGAAACGTGATGCACAGCAGCGCCGGAACGACCGACAGCACGATATTGAGCAGATACGACCAGTCGAGCCCGTTCCAGATCGATTGCAGTGTGTTCACGCACGCACCTCCCATTCCTACAAAATTGCATTATAGCAAGTCCCCGCCGAAAAAACAAGTGCAGAGCGCGCGCTCGCACGCTCTGCACAGCGTTTCTGATTCACCCAACGGCACGCAGGATCTCCCCGAGCAGTGCCTCGCGGCCTGTACCCTTTTCCGCCGAAAACGGCAGCAGCACCGCGTCATCCGGCAGCAGCAGGGTCTCGCGGATGCGCGCAAGATTCGGCTCGATCTCCGACTTTTTGAGCTTGTCGCACTTATTGGCCACGACGACCATCGGGCAGCCGGTGGAATGAAACCACGCGGCCATCGTCTCATCGTCCGCCGTGGGCTTGTGGCGGGCATCAACGATCATGACACCAAGGGTGATGCGCGCGGGGTCAGCGAAGAAATCCGCCATGAGCTTGCCCCAGCGCGCGCGCTCCGTCTTGGCGACGCTGGCGTACCCATAACCCGGCAGGTCAACAAAGTACGCCCGGCCGTCGATGCAAAAATAGTTCACATGGACGGTCTTTCCGGGCTGAGAGCCGACGCGGGCAAAATTCTTGCGGTTGAGCAGCCGGTTGATGACCGAGGACTTGCCGACGTTTGACTTACCGGCAAAGACGATGCACGGCAGGTCGGCCGCCAGGAAGCCGGACGAGCTGACGGCGGACTTGAGAAACTCCGCCTTATTCAGGTTCAATGTCGCCATGGCAGTCTCCTCACTGGCGCAGGTTCACATTCGCCGCGTCGCCGTGCACGTCCTTGTGCGCCGCCTTGACGGCCGCGGCAAAACGGCGGCCAAACGCGACGTCGAGGATCTTGTCCACATGGTCGGTCGTGACGAACTTGAGCGCGCTGCGCACGGTCGGGTCGATCTCTTCCAGATCCTTTTCGTTCTCGCGCGGGATGATGACCGTCGTGATGCCGATGCGCATGGCGGCCATGGTCTTTTCCTTCAGGCCGCCGATCGGCAGGATGCGGCCGCGCAGCGTGATCTCGCCCGTCATGGCGAGGTCGCGGCGGACCGGCGTGTTCGTGAGCGCGGAGATGACCGCGATGCAGATCGTGATGCCGGCCGACGGACCGTCCTTCGGCACAGCACCCTCCGGGAAGTGGATGTGGATATCCTTGTTCTTATAAAACTCCGGGTCGATGCCGAGCAGCTGCGCACGGCTGCGGATATAGGTGACGGCGGCCTGCGCCGACTCCTTCATGACGTTGCCGAGGTTGCCGGTCAGCTCCAGCTTGCCCGTGCCGTCGAGCACTGCGACTTCGACATCGAGCACTTCCCCGCCGACGGACGTCCAGGCAAGGCCGCGCACGAGACCGACCTCGTCCTGCGCGTAAACGTGCTCCGGTTCAAAGCGCGCGGGGCCGAGATAGTTGGCCACGCTGCCGGCGCGCAGCTGCACGCTCTTGCACTCGCCGAGTGCGATGCGCTTGGCCGTCTTGCGGCAGACGGCGGCAAGATTCCGTTCAAGCACGCGCACGCCGGATTCGCGCGTATAGAGCGTGATGATCTCACGGATGGCATCGTCGCTCACGCGCAGCTGTGACGGCTTGAGGCCGTGCTTTTTGCGCTGCTTGGGCAGCAGGTGCTGCTTTGCGATCTGCAGCTTTTCCTCGTCCGTATAGCTTGAGAGCTGGATAACCTCCATACGGTCGAGCAACGGGCGTGGGATGGTATCGAGGGTGTTGGCCGTCAGGATGAAAAACACATCCGACAGGTCGACTGGGATCTCCATAAAGTTATCCCGGAAGTGGCCGTTCTGCTCCGCGTCGAGCACCTCCAACAGCGCCGATGACGGGTCGCCGCGATAATCGCTGCCGAGCTTATCGATCTCGTCGAGCACCATGACGGGGTTCATGCTGCCGGCGATGGTCAGGCCGTTGATGATGCGGCCGGGCATAGCGCCGACATACGTCTTGCGGTGGCCGCGGATCTCCGCCTCGTCGTGCACGCCGCCGAGGGAGATGCGCGCGAGCTTGCGGTTCGTAGCATGGGCGATGCTCATGGCGATGCTCGTCTTGCCGGTGCCCGGAGGGCCGACGAGGCACAGCACGCCGCCCTTGACATCGGGCGCGAGCTGGCGCACGGCCAGATATTCCGTGATGCGGTCCTTGACCTTTTCGAGGCCGAAATGCTCATCATCGAGCACCTTGCGCGCGGCGCGCACATCGAGCCGCTCCTCGGTGCGGGTGTTCCACGGCATCTCGAGGCAGATGTCCAGATAATTGCGGATGACGGACGCCTCCGACGAGCCGAATGGCTGTTTTTTGAGTCGGTCAACTTCCTTGAGCAGGCGCTGCTCGGACTCCTCCGGCAGGTGCAGCGCCTGGATCTTCTCCCGATAGGCGGTGCTCTCGGAGTCGGGATCGTCCGCCTCGCCGAGCTCTGCCTGAATGATCTTCATCTGCTCGCGCAGCAGATACTCCTGCTGCGTCTGGTTGAGACGATCCTGCGCCGCCTCCTCAAGCTGATGCTGCAGGCCGAGCACACTCGTCTCATGCAGCAGCATTTTCGACAGCAGCGTAAGCCTGCGGCTCGGCCGCGTCTGCTCAAGCAGCTCCTGCTTCTGCTCGGGACGCAGAAATACGTGCTGCGCGATAAAATTCGACACAAAGCCGGCGTTCGTGCTGCCGAGCACCGTGATGACCGACTCCGGCGCCATGTTGCCGGACACGGTCACATAGGCATCAAACAGGTTGCAGCAATGGCGGATGAGCGCCTCGATCCGCGCGGTCTTGCGCTCGGCGACGTCCGGCATCGGTTCGACCTCCGCCACAAAACAGGGCATATCGGTGCGCACGGCCAGCGTCCGGCCGCGCTCGATGCCCTCAGCCATAACGCGGATGGTCTTGGTGCCGGGCTGCTTCATCATCTGCTTGATGCGGCAGACCGTGCCTACGCCGTACACATCGTCCGGTGTGGGGATGTCGGTCGCAATGTCTTTCTGCGGGACCAGATAGATGATCTGATCATCGCTCATGGCCATGTTCAGCGCCGCGATGGACATGCTGCGCTCGACCTCAAAGGTCAGCATCATGCCCGGAAACACGGTCAGGCCGCGCAGCGCCATCATGGGCAGGCTGCGCCTGGCGGTGAATTCCGCATGGTCCATAGAAGTTATGTTATCCATTCAGATTCCTCTTTCGCTCAGGGGGTCGCGGGGGCAGGCGCGATGGGTCACTGCTCCCGATGCTCAATGCGCGGCGGCTCGGTGCCGTCCACGCTCGCCGCGGTGATGGTGATCTTGGCGATCGTCGGGTCCGACGGCACGGAGTACATTAGGTCCGTCATGACGCCCTCCATGACACTGCGCAGGCCGCGGGCACCGATCTCCATCGCGATCGCCTTATCCGCAATTTTGCCCAGCGCTTCGTCTTCAAATTCCAGTTCGACGTTATCAAACTGCATCAGCGCCTGATACTGCTTGGTCAAGGCGTTTTTGGGCTCCTTGAGGATGCGCACCATGTCCTCGCGGCTCAGGCTAGCCAGCGCCGTGATGACCGGCATGCGGCCGATCAGTTCCGGGATGATGCCGAACTTCAGCAGATCATGCTGCTGCACATTCTTCATGATCTCGGTCAGGTTGCGTTCCTTGGCACTCTGGATCTCGGCGCCGAAGCCCATGGACTTTTTGTCCATGCGGCGCTCGATGATCTTATCCACGCCGTCAAACGCGCCACCGCAGATGAAGAGGATGTTCGTCGTATCGACCTGAATAAACTCCTGCTGCGGGTGCTTGCGTCCGCCCTGCGGCGGGACGTTTGCGACCGTGCCCTCAAGCAGCTTGAGCAGTGCCTGCTGCACGCCCTCGCCGGAGACGTCGCGCGTGATGGACGTGTTCTCGCTCTTGCGGGCGATCTTGTCGATCTCGTCGATATAAATAATGCCGCGCTGCGCACGCTCGACGTCAAAATCCGCCGCCTGCAGCAGCTTGAGCAGGATGTTCTCCACATCCTCACCGACATAGCCGGCCTCGGTGAGCGTTGTCGCATCCGCAATGGCAAACGGCACGTCGAGCATCTTGGCCAGCGTCTGGGCGAAGAGCGTCTTACCGCTGCCGGTCGGGCCGATGAGCAGGACGTTGCTCTTCTGCAGCTCGACGTCATTGTCCTGATCGCCGCGCAGAATGCGCTTATAGTGGTTGTACACCGCCACGGACAGCACCACCTTGGCACGGTCCTGGCCGATGATATAGTCGTCGAGCGTGGCGCGCATCTCGGCCGGCTTCGGCAGCTGGTCGCGCCGGAGGGTGATCTCCGCCGTGGAGACGCTCTCGGGCTGATAGCCCTCGTCGATGATGCTCATGCACAGGCGCACGCACTCATCGCAGATATAGACGCCGTTGCCGGCAACGAGCCGGTTTACCAGCGACTGCGGCTTGCCGCAAAAAGAGCAGCGCACGCTCTTTTTCTCGTCATTTCTGGCCATAAAAACCTCACATTTTCTACATTTGAAACAGGGAGGGAACGGCGGTTCCCTCCCCTGACAGATTATCGCTTATAGATGACCTTGTCCACCAGACCGTAGGCCTGTGCTTCCTCTGCGGTCATGAAGTTATCGCGCTCGCAGTCTTCGGCGATGGTCTCGACCGGCTTGCCGGTGTTCTCCGCGAGGATGTGATTGAGGCGATCCTTGATGCGCAGGATCTGCCGTGCCTGGATCTGAATGTCCGTGCACTGGCCCTGGCTGCCGCCGGAGGGCTGATGGATCATGATCTCCGAATTCGGCAGAGCCAGACGCTTGCCCTTGGCGCCGGACGAGAGCAGGAATGCGCCCATCGACGCCGCCAGGCCAACACAAATGGTGGAAACATCCGCCTTAATGTACTGCATGGTGTCATAGATGGCGAGACCCGCAGTCACACTGCCGCCGGGGCTGTTGATATAAAACTGGATGTCCTTATCGGGATCCTGCGCCTCCAGATACAGCAGCTGCGCCACGATCAGGCTGGCGGTGGTGTCATTGACCTCCTCGGACAGCATGATGATGCGGTCATTGAGCAGGCGGGAAAAAATGTCGTACGAGCGCTCCCCGCGGGAGGTCTGCTCGACAACGTACGGTACTAAACTCATGGTACGCTCCTTTCGGTGTTTCGCTTATCCAAGAGAGCATAACCGTTCTGCCCGGAATCCAAACAGCTTTCGGGGAATTACTCGGCTGCCTCTTCCTTGGCCTCGGGCTCCTTGTCCACTGCGGTGTCGCGGATGAGCTGGGCAGCCTTGCGGCGCTTCATATCCAGAACGATGATCTTCTCGTCGACATACTGCTTGATCTGGTCGACTTCCATCTTGTACTCGTCGGCCATCTTCTGGTACATCTCGTCGAGCTCGCCCTCGTCGAGCTCGATGTTCTCTGCCTTGACGATCGCATCGAGCAGCAGGTCGGTGCTGATCTCAAACATGGCCTGCGGGCGCATGATCTCCTGGAAGGTCTTCTCGTCGAGACCCATAGAGGCGAGCACCTGCTCACGGGTGAGCTCGGGGCTGACACCCATGGTGGAGATGTAGTTGCGCAGCTGCTCATCGAGCTTGGCCAGAACCATGGGCTCGGGGATCTCAACGGTCATGTTGTCAACGGCAGCCTTCATGAGGCGGGTCGCGTAATCGGACTCCTGCTCCTCGTTGAACTGCTTTTCCAGATCCTCGCGGACATGGTCGCGGTACTCAGCGATGGTCTCGTAGTCGGAGATATCCTTGGCCAGCTCATCGTCCAGCGCCGGAAGCTCGGGCTCCTTGACGCTCTTGACGGTGACCTTGAAGGTGGCCTCTTTGCCGGCCAGCGCCTCAACGTAGTTCTCGGGGAAGGTGACGACGACGTCGCGCTCGTCGCCGGCCTTCATGCCGACGATCTGTTCCTCAAAGCCGGGCACGAACGTATTGGAGCCGAGCTCGAGGTCATAGTCCTCGGCCGTGCCGCCGTCAAACTGCTCGCCGTCGATGAAGCCGGCGAAGTCGATCGTGACATGATCGCCCAGCTGCGCCTCGCGCTCAACATCGAGCAGGCGGGCGTTGCGCTTCTGAACGTTATGCATCTCTTCGTCGACCTTGCTCTCGTCAAACGCTTCGTGGTTCTGCGGGACCTCGAGGCCCTTGTACTGGCCGAGCTGCACTTCCGGGTACATACCGACCTCGAAGGTATAGATCAGCTCTTTGTCCTCGGTGACCTTCTGGTCGATCAGGCTCGGCGCGCCGACGCACTCAAAGCCGCAGTCGGCACGGCCGGCCTCGAACGCATCCTGTGCCAGCGCCTCGATGGCGTCGGGATAGAACACTTCCTTGCCGTACATGCCCTCGATGACGGCGCGCGGCGCCTTGCCCTTGCGGAAGCCGGCCACATAGAGCTGGCTCTTGTTCTTTTTATATACTTCGTTGACCGCGTTATCAAACACGTCGGCCGGGACCTTCACCTCAAAGGTCGCCATATTCTTTTCTTTCTTTTCGATGTTCTGGATGTTCATTGGGTTTCCTCCTCTAATCATTTATCGCCGGGTGCATTGTTTATAAAATTTGTCATGAAAAGAACATGCCTAAATACTATAACAGATTTATGCCCTAAAATCAACACCTGTTTCACGGGAGAATCCTGCGCGGGCAAAACGAAATATAATCCGCCGACAGCAGCCGGAACTCCGTGTCGTGATACATACCCTGAAAGGCGCTGCGGCAGCCGCGGCTGTGGATATGTCCATAGCAGCACAGCGGCACATGATACGCATCGAGCAGGTCCAAAATCTCCGGGCACTCATAGCCAAGGTACTTCGGCGGGTAGTGCAGAAAGACGAGCTTCGTCCTGTCCCCCGCCGCCTTGAGCGACGTCTCGAGCCGGCCGACCTCGCGCAGCATGATCTTCCGGTCGTGCGCCTCGCCCTTGGCCTCCTCATAAAACCAGCCGCGCGTGCCGCAGATGGCATAATCACCATAGAAATAGCAATTATTATTGAGGATATCCATGGTGTGCATATCGTGCGCCTCAAAAAAGTCGTAGGCCTTTTTGGCCGTGCTCCACCAGAAATCGTGGTTGCCCTTGAGCAGGATCTTTTTCCCGGGCAAAGCCTCGATGAACTGAAAGTCCGGCAGCGCCTGCTCCATGGTCATGCCCCAGGCAAGGTCGCCGCAGAGCACGCAGACGTCATCGGCATGCAGAGGCGAAAAACCAAGTTTGATTTTTTCTACATAATTTTCCCACGGTCCGCCAAATACGTCCATGGGCTTATCTGCGCCCAGCGACAGATGCAGGTCGCCGATTGCATACAATGCCATTTGCGTTCCTCCGTATATTCCGCGCCCGGCTGCACACAATAGATTCGACCGGCGGATGCCGGAATCTGATCTGGAGGCAGAAACCATGAGCGATCATACCAAAGACTGCTGCGAAAACAACGTCGCGTGCGACGTGAGCAACTGCGCCTACAATGCGGACGGCAAGCGCTGCCACGCAGACCACATTCAGGTCAAAAACACCCAGGGCACCTGCACCTGCAAGGACGAGACGTTCTGCAGCACCTTCACCAAGAAGGGCAGCGCGGCGTTCTGACCCGGCGGACGGGTCTCCCGTCCGTTACATATTATTTCAGGAATTCGTCCACCGTATGCAGCATCTGCGCCTTGTCCACGCAGCCGCCGAAGCGTGCCGGTCGTGCGTCCAGACCGGTCAGCGGCGCGGGCGCATCGATCTGTGTCTCGCACGACAGGCGGCGGATCAACGCCGGGCCGAAGGCGTCGGCCGTGCCGCCGATGCCGCGCAGCACCTGGTCGCAGAACTTGAAGGGGCTGGCCGTGGACACGACAACAGTGGGCGTCGCGTCGCCGGTCTCGCTGCGGTAATCATCGAGCACGTGATAGGCGACCGCCGTGTGCGTGTCAATCAGATAACGGTGGTCGCGCCAGGCATGACCGATCTTCTCGCGCGTCTGGATATCATTGCAGAAGCCTCCGGCAAACGTCGCCTGAATCTTTGCCTTGAGTTCGTCAGAGACTGTATAACTCCCCTGCTCGCGCAGCTGCTGCATGTAGCCCGCGACCTCCGTGTCGCTGCCGCAGAGGGCATAAAGCAAGCGCTCGAGATTGCTCGACACGAGAATGTCCATCGAC
>ENA-USUJ01003629-USUJ01003629.1-human-gut-metagenome-genome-assembly--contig:-NODE-3629-length-10207-cov-3.202270_pt1 | contig 10207 bp, 10 predicted proteins | sample MGYA00250061_ERZ773398 | MGnify/ENA primary metagenome ERZ773398 (study PRJEB29103, sample SAMN06111992) | human gut metagenome | biome: human gut; feature: ankylosing spondylitis patient; material...
AAAACGGCAGACCGGGAAAAGATCTTCTATTAAAACGGACATCCCGAGAGTTTCGTTTGAAAGTTCCATCCAGTGATGTTGGAGTCCCTGCCAGCCCTTGATCCAGAACGCGGTGGAGTTTGTCGGAGCGTCGAACGCGCCAAGACGATAGCGATCTCGGCTGATCACCAGCTCTCCGCGCCGCAGTTCCGGCTGTATGGAGTACGGAAAACGCAGACAGTAGGTTCCATCGATGGGATGACCGTCAAACTGAAAGAAGTTATGACAGAATTCAGTTGCGTGTATTTCTTCTGAGCCAGTGTTTGTGATATGGAAGGAAACGACCAGTTTATTCTTTTCCAGATGATAGGATTTTACCGTTTCGAATATCTTTATTTGGGCAAAGGCGAGGCGGCTTCGGGCGGCGCACAGCGACCCACCATTCTTGAAAACGCCTTTGAGGCGCTCATTGCCGCCATTTATCTCGACGGCGGTATGCAGCCGACAAAAAAATTTGTTTTGTCTTTTCTCTCACGCGAGGTGAACAATCACCACACCAATTTTAAAGACTACAAAACAGCCCTTCAGGAAATTGTTCAAAAAAATCCCGACGAAACCTTTAATTATGTTTTGGTCGGCGAAAGCGGACCCGACCACGATAAACGCTTTGAGGTTGAGGTCCATATCAATTCAAACGCAATCGCAAAGGGCGTCGGCAGAAGCAAAAAGCAGGCGGAGCAGGAGGCGGCTAAAGAGGCTCTGATTATGATGGGGTGTATAGATGGCTAAAAAGGGTAATATAAGTATCTTTGTCCCTCACAACGGCTGTCCCCAGCAGTGCTCGTTTTGCAATCAAAAAACAATCACCGGCAAATCGGAGCAGCCAACACCGTCGGATGTGGAAAATGCAGTAAAAAAGGCGCTTGCAAAAAAAGGCTATAAATACGAAATCGCATTTTTCGGCGGCTCGTTCACCGCGATTGACAGGGACTATATGGTGTCGCTCTTAAAAGCAGCGTCTGCATTTTTGGATAACGAGCGTATATACGGAATAAGAATTTCAACACGCCCCGATTTTATTGATAACGAGGTGCTTGATATTTTGAAAAAATACGGCGTCACCTCTGTCGAGCTCGGCGCTCAGTCTATGGATGACGAGGTGCTTGCGGCAAATTTGCGCGGCCATACCTCGGCGCAGGTAGAGTCGGCGTCAAAGCTTATAAAATCATACGGCTTTGAGCTTGGACTTCAAATGATGACAGGACTTTATAAGGATACGGACGAAAAGGCGGTTTCGTCTGCCGAAAAGATAATTGCCTTAAAGCCCGATACCGTTAGGATTTATCCCACCGTTGTGCTTAAGGGTACAATGCTTGCCGATTTGTACGAACAGAAAATATACAAGCCTCAAACCGTTGACGATGCGGCAAATCTCTGCACTCGGCTCATACCGATGTTTGAGAACGCAGGCATAAAAATAATTCGCATCGGGCTTCATTCGTCACCCGAGCTTAAAAAAAATATGATAGCGGGCGCGTTTCACGATTCGTTTGGCGAAATAGTCAAATCGCGATTCCTCTTAAATCAAATATTAAAAAATCCGCCTGCCTCTTATGAGATTTTTGTCAACCCCAAAACCGTTTCTCAGCTTAAGGGTCAGCAAAAGCGCAACATCTATTTTTTGATGGAGGCAGGGTATAACATAAAAGTTACCGTCAGCGACAAGGTCGCCGTCGGAGAAATAAAAACAGTTAAAAAATAATTATTTTAAGGTATTGCAATGTTATTAAGAACACTTGAAATGCAGGGATTCAAATCATTCCCCGATAAAACAGAATTAACATTCGGAAAGGGCATCACCGCCGTAGTAGGTCCGAACGGCTCTGGCAAAAGTAATATTTCCGACGCCGTTCGCTGGGTACTCGGCGAAACTTCGACAAAATCGTTGCGCGGCTCAAAAATGGAGGATGTCATTTTCGGCGGCACCTCGACAAGAAAGCCGCTCGGCTTTGCGCAGGTTGTCTTAACGCTCGACAATTCCGACAATTCGCTTAAGGATAAGGGCGAAATCGTTACGGTTTCACGCCGCTATTACCGTTCGGGTGAAAGCGAGTATAAAATCGACGGCGAGGTTGTCCGCCGCAAGGATATTCACGAGTTGTTTATGGATACAGGCTTGGGCGCAGACGGATATTCAATGGTCGGTCAGGGCAAAATCGACTCGATAATTTCCGCAAAAAATGAGGACAGACGAGAGCTTTTTGAGGAGGCGGCAGGCATTTCGCGCTTCCGTCATAAACGAAAAGACGCCGAGCGCCGCCTTGAACAGGCGCAGGAAAATCTTGTCAGACTTCTTGATATTCTCGGCGAGCTTGAAAGCCGTGTCGGTCCGCTTAAAACTCAAAGCGAAAAAGCAAAGAAATTCCTTGAATTCAGTGATGAAAAGAAAACTCTTGAAATCGGTGTTTGGCTCAGTAAAATCAATAAATTCACAAACGAACTTCGCATGCAGGAGCACAAAATCGACGCCGCAAATGTTTCGTACGAGCAATGTAATACAGAACTTGAAAATATCGAAAGCGAAATCGAGTCTGTTCTTGCAAAAATAACCGAAATCAATCTTGAAATCGAGCAAAGCCGCTCCGGCGTTGCCGCTTTTGAGGAGGAGGCAGTGCGCAAGGAGGGCGAAATTCAGGTTCTCAACGCAACGCTCGATCATAATAACGAAACTATCGAACGCCTTAAAAACGATATTTCCGCGGCTGACGATACGGGTCTTTCAATCGACGAGCAAATCGCCGCAAAACAGGCATTTATTGAGGAGAACGACGCTAAATCACAGGCAAAGCATATCGAACTTCAAGCCGTTACAAACGAGCTTAATAAAATCATTTCCGATAACGATGATATAAGCGGTCAAAACTCGCAGCTCACAAAAGAGCTTGCCGACCTCACTCTTAAATTGTCCGACTGCAAGGTTAAATGTTCTCAGGCGGTTTCCTCAATTGAGGAAATTAAATCAAGACTTTCGGCTATTGACGAAACGGTGCAGTCAGTCGATAAAGAAATCGAAACTGTGTCGGCTCAAAAGCAGGAAACAGAGGATAATATCACTTTTATTAAAGAGCGTATTGCGGAATACGAAAATTCAATGGACGGCTATCGCCTTAAATTGAAGAATAAAACAGAAAAGGCGGAAAAAATCAAAGCTGACTATGACAAACTTGTTCGCTCTCTCGAGGAAAAGCAGTCAAAAGCTCGTATGCTTTCCGACCTTGAAAAAAATATGGAGGGCTTTGCAGGCTCGGTTAAGGCTGTTATTAGGCAAAGTGCGTCAAAAGCACTTTCTGGCATCAACGGCACGCTTGCCCAACTTATCAGTGTTGATAACGATTATTCAACCGCTGTCGAGGTCGCTTTGGGTGCCGCCATGCAAAATATCGTTGTTGATAACGAGGCAGACGCAAAGCGCGCCATTAACTATCTTAAACAAAACAATCAGGGCAGGGCAACATTCCTCCCTGTTTCGGCAATCAAGCCGCGCTATATCGACGAAAAAAATCTTGATGACAATTTCGGATTTGTCGACATTGCGGCAAATCTTGTCGATTGCGATGCAAAATACAAAAATATCGTTTCAAACCTTTTGGGCAGAGTTATGATTGTTGAGGACATCGACTGCGCAATCGGTATTTCAAAACGCTATAACAATAAATATAAAATCGTCACTCTTGACGGTCAGGTTATGAATCCGGGCGGCTCAATGACAGGCGGCTCGCGCTCAAGGGGCGCAGGCATTCTTTCCCGTGCAAATATGATTGACGAACTTAATGCCGAGGCTGAAAAAATCAAGACGCAGGTTGACGAAATCGCTCAGTCATACAAAAAAGCAATGGAGGAGGCTAATCTTGCCGCCGCCGATGTTCAGGGTGCGGACGCAGACCTTCGCAATGCAAAAGAAGAACTTATCCGTGCCGAGGGCGACGATAAACTTGCAAGTGATAAACTTAAATCGCTCGGCGACAGAAAAGCCGCTCTCATTAGCGAAAAGGAAAATGCCGACGGCAGAATTATGCTCTTTGAAGAGGCAGACAAAAAGGCAAGCCGCGAGAGCGATGCCGTTCAAAATCAAATCAACGATGTTGAGGCGAAGCTCGGCGAAATCAGCAACGGCGTTGACGAGCTTACTCAAAAGCGCGAGACTGTCCGCAAGCGCAGTGAAGAAATCAACCTCGAGCTTGTCACTCTTGCAAAGGATACCGAGGCGGCAAAACTTGCCGTTGACGAACTTGAACTTCGCAAGTCCACACAGTCAGACAGAGTTAAATCAATTACCGATGAAATCGAACAGTACGAGGCTAAAAATCAAAACCTTATGCTTTCAATTTCCGATGTTCAGTCAACCGTTAACGAGCTTCGTGCAAAGGCAAAAAGTGCAGACGATGCAATCCGCGACAGAATTACATATCGTGACAATTGCGAAAAGCGCAATGTTGAGCTTCGTACCGAGGAAAAAACAAAAACCTCCGACAGAGAAAAGCTGTCTGCCGAGCTTGTCAGACTTGAAGAACGCAAAAACAATATGCAAAAAGAGTTTGACGACCTCAACGATATGCTCTTTGAGCAGTATGAACTTACCCGTCCCGAGGCAGAGGCTCTCGGCATAGTTATTGAAAATATGGCAGAGGCTAAAAAACGCCTGCACGAAATCAAGGTTGCCATCAGAGCGCTCGGCTCAATCAATGTCGGCGCAATCGAGGAATATAAAGAGGTTTCCGAGAGATACGAATTCCTTAAGGAGCAAATCGGCGATATTGAAAAATCAAAGTCCGAACTTCAAAATCTTATCGAGGACCTCACATCCTCAATGAGCGAAAAATTCCTTACGCAGTTCAAAAAAATCAATGAGGAGTTCAAGGTTTCGTTCGCCGATTTCTTCGGCGGCGGCAAGGGCGAGCTTATTCTCGAGGAACCCGACAATTGCCTTGAATCCGCTATTGAAATCAAAATTCAGCCACCGGGAAAATCTGTTCAAAACATTAACCTTTTCTCGGGCGGCGAAAAATCGCTTGCAGCTATGGCTCTGCTTTTCAGCGTGCTTAAGGTCACACCGTCACCGTTTTGTATTTATGACGAGGTCGAAGCTGCGCTTGACGATGTCAATGTTGAGCGATTTGCAAAATATATGCGCAAAATGACCGATAAAACGCAATTCATTTCAATCACCCACCGCCGCGGCACTATGGAGGAGGCAGATGTCCTCTACGGCGTTACAATGCAGGAAAAGGGCGTTTCAAAGCTCCTTGAATTGCAGAGCGCTGAGCTTGCCGCAAAAATGGGGCTTGATGTATAACAAACCGATTAATTAAAATCTGTCCGAAAGGAATGGCTATATAATATGGGACTTTTCAGCAAATTCAGAAAAGGTTTAAAAAAGACAAGAGATGAGGGAATCACCGCAAAGGTTGACGAGGTTATCGAAACCTATGACGAAATCTGCGACGATTTGTTCGATGAACTTGAAGAGGTTTTGATTATGGGCGATGTCGGAATGCAAACGGCTGAACGCATCATCTCCGACCTTAAAGAAAAAATCGAAAACGATAAAATTACCGAGGTTTCCGAAGTTCGTGAAACTTTAAAAGATATTGTTGCCGGTATCGTTTGGGGCGGCTCTTATCTTAAACTCAGAACAAAGCCGTCTGTAATCCTTGTTATCGGCGTTAACGGCGTCGGCAAAACAACAACAATCGGTAAACTTGCAATGCGACTCAAAAGCATGGGCAGGAGCGTTATTCTCGGCGCCGCAGATACATTCCGTGCCGCTGCTATCGAACAGCTTGAGGTTTGGGCAAAGCGCGCCGATGTTCCTATGGTTAAGCATGCCGAGGGCGCAGACCCTGCGGCTGTTGTTTATGACACTATTCAGTCGGCAAAGGCAAAGGGCACCGATGTTATCATTATTGATACAGCAGGCAGACTTCATAACAAGAAAAATCTTATGGACGAGCTTAACAAAATCAGCCGTGTTATCGACAGAGAACTTCCCGACGCTTCAAGAGAAACACTCCTTATTCTTGACGCAACAACCGGTCAAAACGCCGTTAATCAGGCAAAGGACTTCAAGGATGCGGCAGGTATCACGGGCATTATTCTCACAAAACTTGACGGCACAGCACGCGGCGGCGTTGTCCTTGCCATAAACAACGAGCTTGATGTGCCGGTAAAATTTGTCGGTGTAGGCGAGCAGATAGACGATTTACAACCGTTTGATGCAGACGCGTTTGCATCTGCGCTGTTTGATAAAAAGCCGACTCATGATGACGATGACGAAATTGCCGATTTCATCTCATCTGTCGATGAAAAAGAGGAAAAATAATGGATTTTATTTTAGCTACAAACAATATGAAAAAACTTGCCGAAATGCAGCGTATTCTTTCGCCACTCGGAATAAATGTTGTCACCGCAAAAATGCTCGGTATTCAGTTGCCGGATGTTGTTGAGGACGGCGACACATTCGAGGCAAACGCAAAAATCAAGGCACTTTCGGCTTGCAAAATCACAAATATGCCTGCGATAGCAGACGATTCGGGCTTATGTGTCGATTATCTCGGCGGCGCACCGGGCATTTATTCGGCACGCTTTGCCAATATAGTTGAGCACAACGGCGTTAATATCGACAACGAAAAAAATGCCGATGACGAAAAAAACAACGATTTGTTGCTTGAAAAGCTTTCGGGTGTTCCCGATGAAAAGCGCACGGCGTATTATGTTTGCGCCATTTGCTGTGTTTTCCCCGACGGCAGAGAAATCACCGTTCGCGGCGAGTGCCACGGCAAAATCGGTTATGAGCGCGACGGCAACGAGGGCTTCGGCTATGACCCGCTGTTTATAATCAACGGCAAATCATTCGGTAAATACGAGGGCGAGGAAAAAGACAAAATTTCTCATCGCGGCAACGCTTTGCGCGCCCTTACTGCCGAACTTGAAAAAATATTATAATTCACTCAGGAGATTTTTATGACATCAAAGGAAAGAGCTCAGCTTCGAGCAAAAGCAAACCCGCTTGAGCCGATTATCCAAATCGGAAAAGAGGGTGTTACAGATAATCTTATCACTCAAATTGACGATACGCTCGATACAAGAGAGCTTATCAAAATTCGCGTTCATCTTGAAACCGCACCAGACGCACCGCGTAAATTCGCCGACGAACTTGCAGATACTCTCGGCGCCGATGTTATTCAGGTAATAGGCGGCGTAATCGTCCTTTACAGAAAGGCAGACCCCGAAAGAATTGCCGAGAAAAAGAAAAAACGCGGCTCGGGAACAGCAAAAGCAAAGGCAAAGAAAAAGGTTAAAATCAAAGGGCTTCGCCAACGCCAGCGCGAAAAGGAAGAGAAAAATCCTTATGCAAAATATGACCGTCCGCGCTATAAAAACGACCGCGACAAAAAGCAAAGCAGAACAAAATAATTTATTATGAAAATAGGAATATTCGGGGGCGCTTTTAACCCCATTCACAACGGGCACCTGCATTTGCTCGACGAACTTTACCGTGCTGAAATTCCCTTCGGTCAATTTGACAAGTTGTTGATTATTCCGACGGCAAATCCGCCTCACAAAAGTTCCGACGGCTTGATTTCGGCAGAGCACAGAATCGCCATGATTAAACTTGCAATCAAAGAACTTGAATATGCCGACAATATCGAAATATCCTCAATAGAGCTTGAAAGCACTGAAAAAAGCTATACCTATACAACTCTTGTCAAACTCAAAAAGATTTATCCTGACGCCGAATTTGTGCTTTTTATCGGCTCGGATCAGCTTTTTTATTTCCCAAAGTGGTACAGATATAAGCATATTTTAAAACTTGCCGAGGTCAGAGCGATAACACGGCAAGAGTGCGAGCGCCAAGCCGTTGCCGACTTTTTGGCAAAAAACAAGGAACTTGCAGGCATTAATGCGCTTGTTGCAAAACCGGTTGTCGTTTCGTCAACCCAAATCAGGCAAATGGTGTCAAAGGGCGAGAGTATAGCCGATTTGGTGCCACCGTCGGTGAACGGATATATAAAGGAGCATAGGCTCTATGTATGATTTTGACAAATATATCAATTTAATAAAGGACAGGCTCAGCGAGCACCGCTTTTATCACTCAATGTGTGTTGCAAAAAGGGCGCGCGAGCTTGCAGTGAAATACGGCGCAGATCCCGATAAGGCATATCTCGCCGGAATTTTACACGATATTATGAAAGAGGAGAGCCTCACCGTTCAGCGCGAAATTATCGAAGCCGACGGCACGGCTCTGACCGATGTCGAAATAAACACGCCCAATGTTTATCATCAAATGAGCGGCGCGGCGTATGTCAAAAACTCGCTCAAAATAGATGATGCCGATATTATAAACGGCATTCGCTATCACACAACGGGCAGGGCAGATATGTCGCTTTTTGAAATGATAATCTATCTTGCCGATTTCACTTCCGACGATAGGGACTATCCCGATGTCGAAATTATGCGCGCCGAAACGGATAAAAGCCTCCTCGGCGGCATGGTATATTCTCTGCGACATACAATTATTTATATCGCACAGCAAACAAAGCAAATCCATCCCGACACACTGTATTGTTTTAATTGGGCAGTGGGGGAGTTAAATAAACAAAATATTCAGGAATAGGAGCAGCTATGCAAAACAATCAACTCATTTACGAAACAGCCGTTAAAGCGATTGATTCAAAGCGCGGCGAGGATATTGAGGTTATCAAGGTTGACGATATAACCGTTTTGACGGATTATTTTGTCATCGCAACCGCAAATTCAAACACACAGCTTAAAGCAATTGCCGACGAGGTTGAATACAAACTTTCCGAGCAGGGCATCGAGCCTCACCATATCGAGGGCGAACGCACCGATTGGGTGTGTCTTGATTATCTCGGCGTTGTTATTCATATTCTCCTTAAGGACAGACGCGGATTTTATCAAATTGAACGCCTTTGGGAAGACGGTGAAAAGGTCAATATTGACAATCTTGTTATAAAAGAATAAAATATGTTTTTGGATATTCACAAATTAAACTTTTTCATTATATTTGGAGGATATAATAATGGAATATAATTTTAAACAAATTGAGTCAAAATGGCAAAATATTTGGTATTCGCAAAATACATTCGCCGCAAAGGACGATTACAGCCTGCCGAAATATTATTGCCTTGTAGAGTTCCCGTATCCGAGCGGTCAGGGTCTTCATGTAGGCCATCCGCGTTCATACACGGCTCTTGATATTGTTGCCCGTAAAAAAAGACTTGAGGGCTACAATGTTCTTTATCCGATGGGTTGGGACGCTTTCGGTCTTCCTACCGAAAACTTCGCCATCAAAAACCACATTCACCCGGCAGAGGTTACAAAAACAAATATTGCTCACTTTAAGCAACAGCTTCAGTCACTCGGTTTCAGCTTCGACTGGACAAGAGAAATTAATACCACCGACCCGTCTTATTATAAATGGACGCAGTGGATTTTTCTTCAACTTTACAAAAAAGGTCTTGCATATAAAAAGAAAATGGCTGTCAATTGGTGCACCTCATGTAAGTGCGTTCTTGCAAACGAAGAAGTTGTAAACGGCGTTTGCGAGCGCTGTGGCAGCGAGGTCATCAGAAAAGAGCAAAGCCAGTGGATGCTTAAAATCACCGACTATGCCGACAGACTTGTTAAAGATCTTGATACCGTTGATTTTATCGACAGAGTTAAAGTTCAGCAGCGCAATTGGATTGGTCGCTCAACAGGTGCAGAGGTTGATTTCGCAACAACTCTCGGCGATACGCTCACCGTTTATACAACACGCCCCGATACGCTTTTCGGCGCAACATATATGGTTATTTCTCCCGAGCATCCTCTTATTGAAAAATGGGCAGACAGTCTTAAAAATCTCGACGCTGTCCGTGCTTATCAGGATGAGGCAGCTCATAAATCCGATTTTGAGCGTACGGAGCTTAATAAGGAAAAAACAGGCGTTAAACTTGACGGCGTAATGGGCATTAACCCTGTTAACGATACAGAAATTCCGATTTTCATTTCCGACTATGTTCTCACCTCATACGGCACGGGTGCGATTATGGCTGTTCCTGCTCACGATACCCGTGACTGGGAGTTTGCCAAAAAGTTTGATTTGCCTATTATCGAGGTTGTTGCAGGCTCAAAGGTCGGCGTTGAAAACGAGGCTTTCACAGATTGC
>ENA-USUJ01003635-USUJ01003635.1-human-gut-metagenome-genome-assembly--contig:-NODE-3635-length-10196-cov-5.892974_pt1 | contig 10196 bp, 12 predicted proteins | sample MGYA00250061_ERZ773398 | MGnify/ENA primary metagenome ERZ773398 (study PRJEB29103, sample SAMN06111992) | human gut metagenome | biome: human gut; feature: ankylosing spondylitis patient; material...
ATTTTGTCTGCGCCTCCTTACTTAGCCTTCTCAACGATCTCCACAAGTCTCCATCTCTTATCTTTGGATAAAGGTCTTGTTTCCATAACTCGTACGGTATCACCTACATGGCACTCGTTGTTTGCATCGTGTGCTTTCAGCTTATATGTGCTTTTTACAATTTTCTTGTACAGAGGATGTTTTACATGGTCTTCGATGGCAACCACGATAGTCTTATCCATCTTATCGCTGACAACTTTGCCCACGCGAGTTTTTCTAAGATTTCTTTCTTCCACGATATTTTCCTCCTAATTACTCAGCTGCGTTTGCCTTCTGGGCAATAACAGTCTGGATTCTTGCAATATTTTTGCGAACCTCTTTGATTCGGCTTGTATTGTCAAGCTGGTTGGTTGCATTCTGGAATCTTAAATTGAAGAGTTCCTTTTTAGCAGCTACTAATTCGTCATTCAGCTCAGCTGCGCTCTTTGTATTTAAATCTTTTACAAATTCGTTAGTTTTCACTGTTATCACCGCCTTCTAAGTCTGCACGAGAAACAACTTTGCATTTACATGGTAACTTATGCATGGCAAGACGTAATGCCTCGCGGGCTGTTTCTTCCGGAACACCTGCGATTTCGAACATTACACGGCCTGGTTTTACTACTGCTACCCAGTACTCCAGAGAACCTTTTCCGGAACCCATTCGGGTCTCAGCCGGCTGTGCGGTTACTGGTTTGTCCGGGAAAATTTTGATCCAAACTTTACCACCACGTTTGATGTAACGTGTCATGGCGATACGGGCTGCCTCGATCTGGTTGGATTTGATCCAGCATGGCTCAAGGGCTACGAGACCAAATTCACCGTAGTTAATTTTGTTTCCTCTGAGGGCTTTACCCTTCATGGAACCACGGAACTGTTTACGACGTTTTACTCTCTTCGGCATTAACATAATTAATTCTCGCTCCCTTCCTTTTTAGTTCTGGTTGGAAGTACTTCGCCATTGTAGATCCATGCTTTTACGCCAACTTTACCGTAAGTGGTATCTGCTTCAGCGAATCCATAATCGATATCGGCACGCAGGGTCTGCAGCGGAATAGTTCCCTCGCTGTAGAACTCGGTACGAGCCATATCAGCTCCACCAAGACGTCCGGATACAGATGTTTTGATTCCCTTAGCGCCAGCTCTCATCGTACGCTGCATGGTAGACTTCATAGCACGACGGAAGGAAATACGGTTTTCCAGCTGTAATGCAATGTTCTCAGCAACGAGCTGTGCATCGCGGTCCGGTCTTTTTACTTCTTTGATATCTACGATAAGCTTTTTGTCAGTCAGTTTCTGAACTTCAGCTTTTACTTTCTCGATCTCTGCTCCGCCTTTACCGATAACAACGCCCGGTTTTGCGGTGTAGATGATAACTTTTACTCTGTCAGATGCTCTTTCGATTTCGATCTTGGAAACACCTGCGCTGTACAGTTTCTTCTTCAGGTATGTGCGGATGTTGTAGTCCTCTACGAGGTTATCTGCGAAATCACCCTCGGCATACCATTTGGAATCCCAGTCTTTAATAACACCGACTCTCAGGCCGTGTGGATTAACTTTCTGTCCCATGACATGTCCTCCTTATTTCTCGTCTAACACAATCGTGATGTGGCTGTTTCTCTTCAGGATTCTGTAAGCTCTGCCCTGTGCTCTCGGATGAATTCTCTTCATGGTCGGAGCCTTGTTAGCGAAGCACTCAGCTACATACAGGTTTTCTCTGGAAAGACCGTTGTTGTTCTCAGCGTTTGCGATTGCGGACTCCAGCAGTTTTTTCACTACGCTGGAGGCATATCTCGGGTTATAAGTTACAATACCAAGTGCGGTTGTTACGTCTTTACCGCGGATTGCATCTAAAACAAATCCAGCTTTCTGCGCAGACATTCTAGCGTAGGATAACTTTGCAGACGGTCTGGTATCTTTGTTAGCATTTCTTGCTCTTTTAATCTGACTTCTATGTCCTTTAGCCATTGCTAAAAAACCTCCTCTCTCAAATCATTCTACTTAGCGGACGCCGGATTTCTTCTCGTCCTTGCCGTGACCTCTGTAGGTTCTGGTTGCTACGAACTCACCGAGTTTGTGTCCAACCATATCCTCTGTAACGTATACCGGCACATGTTTTCTTCCGTCATGAACAGCGATTGTGTGTCCAACGAATGAAGGGAAGATTGTAGAACGACGTGACCAGGTTTTAATGACTGTTTTATCTCCTGAAGCGTCAACTTTCTTTAACAGGCTTTCATCTGCAAATGGTCCTTTTTTTAATGAACGAGACATCGTTTACCTCCTTATTTCGATAAAGCTTTTCCATCGCGTCTTCTTACGATGTACTTGTTAGACTGCTTGTTCTTTGCTCTGGTCTTCAGGCCAAGAGCCGGTTTTCCCCAAGGAGTAGACGGGCCCGGACGTCCGATACCGGTCTTTCCTTCTCCACCACCATGTGGATGGTCATTCGGGTTCATGACAGAACCACGTACAGTCGGGCGGATACCCATGTTACGTTTCCGTCCTGCTTTACCAATGTTGATCAGGCTGTGCTCGCCATTTCCAACAACACCGATGGATGCACGGCAGTTGATCGGAACCATTCTCATCTCTCCAGACGGAAGACGAAGGGTTGCGTATTTGCCTTCTTTAGCCATCAGCTGAGCGCCATTACCAGCTGCACGAACAAGCTGTCCGCCTTTGCCTGCATGAAGCTCTACGTTGTGAACCATGGTACCAACCGGAATCTCGGACAGCGGCAGGCAGTTTCCAGGTCTTACCTCGGCAGCAGCGCCGCTCATAACCTTCATGCCAACTTTCAGTCCTTCCGGAGCCAGGATGTATGCTTTCTCGCCGTCTGCATAGCAGATCAGAGCGATGTTTGCTGTTCTGTTCGGATCGTACTCGATCGATTTAACGATTGCCGGAACATCATCTTTTCTTCTCTTGAAGTCGATGATTCTGTATTTTCTTCTGCTTCCGCCTCCGCGGTGTCTTACAGTGATTTTACCCTGGTTGTTACGACCAGCGTTTTTCTTCAGGGACACTACCAGAGATTTCTCCGGTGTGCTCTTCGTGATTTCGTTGAAATCAGAGGAGGTCATGTGTCTTCTGGAAGGTGTATATGGGTTAAAGCTTTTGATTCCCATTACTTTGTTCTCCTTTCATTTCGTATCGCACTTATGTGTGCATATTTCGAACAGCTGCTAATTAAAGTCCTTCGAAGATTTCGATGTCTTTGCTGTCCTCGGTCAGAGCAACGATTGCTTTCTTGCTCTTTGCAGTTTTTCCAACTACCATTCCACGACGTTTGTTCTTTCCGTCCATGTTCATGGTGTTTACGCTTTTTACTTTTGTTCCTTCGAACATTTTCTCAACTGCTTCTTTAATCTGAGATTTGTTTGCTTCCGGGTGAACCATAAATGTGTATTTCTTCTCGCCCATAGCGTTCATGCTCTTCTCAGTTACGATTGGTTTCAGGATTACGTCGTAATATCTGATATCTGCCATTATGCGTACACCTCCTCGATAGATGCAACACTGCTCTTGGTTGCGATGATGGTGTTGTATTTCAGCATGTCGAATACATTGATGGTATTAACAGATGCAGTCTGAACGCCGGCAATATTTCTTGCGGAAAGTGCTACGTTTTCGCTGTCATCTCCGATGATTACCAGTGCGTTGTTTACTTTGAGGTTATCAAGCACTTTCTTCATCTCTTTTGTTTTAACTTCTGCAAGTTTCAGCTCATCAAGAACGATGAATTTGTTCTCCTGAACTTTGCTTGTCAGAACGGATTTTAATGCAGCTCTTTTCTCTTTCTTGTTCATTTTGAAAGAGTAATCTCTTGGTACTGGAGCGAATACAACTCCGCCGCCTGTCCACTGAGGAGCTCTTGTTGAACCCTGTCTTGCGTGACCTGTTCCTTTCTGTCTCCACGGTTTTCTTCCGCCACCGCTTACTTCGGAACGGGTTTTAGCTTTCTGAGTTCCCTGACGATTATTTGCAAGCTGAAGCACTACAGCCTGATGTACCAGATGCTCGTTGATTTCTACACCGAACACTGCATCATTAAGCTCCATGCTGCCAACTTCTTTGCCTTCCATATTTAATACAGATACGTTAGCCATTACGTGTGTTCCTCCTTTCAACGAACTTATTTACCGCATTTTACTGTCTCTTTGATGGTAACCATGGATTTTTTCGGTCCTGGTACAGCACCTTTGACTAACAGTAAATTGTTCTCTACGTCAACTTTTACGATTTCCAGGTTCTGTACGGTGATTTTCTTTCCACCCATCTGTCCTGGCATTCTTTTTCCTTTGAATACTTTACTCGGATCGGAGCAAGCACCATTGGAACCTGCATGACGATGATATTTGGAACCATGAGCCATAGGTCCTCTGGACTGACCATGTCTCTTGATGGCACCCTGGAATCCTTTACCTTTGCTTGTTGCAGTAGCGTCGATTTTATCGCCTGCGCCAAAGATATCGGCCTTGATTTCCTGTCCTAATGTATAGGTTTCAGCGTCTTCAAATCTGAACTCTTTCAGATATCTCTTGCAGGAAACACCTGCTTTTGCGAACTGACCTTTCATCGGTTTGTTCACACGGTTTTCTTTCTTCTCGCCGAAGCCTACCTGAATTGCACTGTACCCGTCGTTGTCTGCGGTTTTCACCTGTGTTACAACACACGGACCTGCCTGCAATACAGTTACCGGTACTAAAACACCGTTTTCGTCGAAGATCTGAGTCATTCCGACTTTTGTAGCTAAAATTGCTTTCTTCATTCCTTTTACCTCCTGTTTTATCTACAGCGGAACTTCCTATTATAAAAGAAGTTCATTCTAGCGAACAGTTGATATAAGTGGAACACTATGACCCTTAGGGATGTTGATTCCTTCGAATGAGTGTTGCTTCTATATCATCTATTGCTTACTTAATTGATGGCCGGGGGCTGATCCCGGACTTTTTGCAGCTGATCTTATTTGTTTTTCATCTTGATGTCGATGTAAACGCCAGCCGGCATTTCCAGTCTTGATAATGCATCCACTGTTTTCTGGGTAGGTGCGATGATATCAATCAGTCTCTTGTGGGTTCTCTGCTCGAACTGCTCACGGGAATCTTTGTACTTATGAACTGCACGAAGGATTGTAACTACTTCCTTTTTAGTAGGAAGCGGTACAGGTCCACTTACCTGAGATCCGTTCTTCTTAACTGTTTCGATGATTTTTTTTGCAGATGCATCAACTAATTGATGATCGTAGGCTTTCAATGTAATTCTCATTACCTGTTGATTTGCCATAAAAAAAGTCGCCTCCTTTTCGCACTTTTGTTTCTTAAGTACGACAAGCGGTGACTGTACACTCTCCCGTGTGTGTCCTAGACTCACACGTCGTTTCTGCTCTTTGGCAGACTCCATATTTGGTACAGTGACTTGTCGTCAGTTTCCTAACTTGACATTCGCTCCACGGAAAACCTGCATAGAATGCAGCAACCTCACGCTTCATAGCTATCATGCCACAGCAATATTGAGTATAAACCAGGGTCTATGGGATTGCAAGTATTTTTTTTGCGAAATTGTATTTTTTTTGTATTTTTTTTCGTACAAAGCAATTTTGGGGGTATATATGGTAGGAAATACGAAAGAACTGTCCTGTATCAGCGCAATCACGCTTGACTACCTTGCGATTTATCTCGGTCACATTTTACCGGGGCTCCCGTCACATAGAAGCGTCGTGATCGCTCGCTCCGGTAAAGTGACCGATAAATCTCAGTCGTCTGCGCTATCGATTGCTTATGATACAGGGCAGTTCTTTCTTGGTATGCATATATATCCCTGATGGGCACCTTCTATATTATATATAGCTGATGTATATAGATTATATATTGGGTAATTACATTACACTTCTATGGTAATGTGTTGTGTTTCTTCTATATATAATAGAATGTTTCATATAATAGGATGTTTATACGCGTTTGTTTTTTACATCGTCGAACTCCTGAAGAATTTCTGCGTCAGGAGCCGGTGTCAGAAGGCTGACAACGACGATGCAGATCAGGCTGATAATGAAACCGACCAACAGGGAATAAAGACCTGTGTAGTCGCCGATCGTTACGCGGATCGCATTACCTGCTTCATCTACAGTAGAGACGATCTTTAAGTAGTCCCATACAATAACTGTGATCGCACCGGATAAAACACCGGCAACTGCGCCCTGCAGATTGGTTCGTTTCCAGAACAGGGATAATACAACAAGCGGTCCGAAGGCTGCACCGAAGCCTGCCCATGCGTTGGATACAAGTCCCATGATGGAGCTGTTCGGATCAAGTGCGATCAAGTAAGCAAGTACTGCAATGACGAGTACTGTGATACGGCTGATATTCAGAACTGTCTTATCATCCGCATCCTTTTTAAATACACCCTTGTAGATGTCTTCCGCTACGGAAGAAGCACTGACAAGGAGCTGGGAATCTGCTGTTGACATGATCGCAGCCAGAATACCGCATAAGAAGATTCCACCGACCACCGGCAGATAATAGTTTTCCGTAAAGAGCTGCAGGATCATCTTAATAAATACTTTTTCTGTATCGCCGCCTTCCAGTGGAGTTGTCAGGAATGCTCTGCCGACTACACCGATGAAGCATGCAAAGAACAGGGAAAGTGCAACCCAGATGATCGCTACTGTTTTGGATTTTTTTAATTCTTTTTCATCGCGGACTGCCATGAAACGTACAAGGATATGTGGCATACCACAATAACCGAGTCCCCATGCAAGCTGTGAAATAATATCAATTGCTGAATATGTCTTATCTCCATTTCTGACAAGGCTCAGGAATGCGGAAGAGCCGCCCGCAACGCCCTGTGCATCCAGTGCTGCGGAAAGGTTACCTCCAATGATCCCATATGCCATGATCGGAACGATCAGAAGACCGATCAGCATCAGTGTTCCCTGAATAAAGTCTGTCACACAGACTGCCATGAACCCGCCAAGGAATGTGTATACCAGAATAACAAGTGCACCGATCGTCAGTGCAATGCGGTAATCTATACCAAATACGGAATTGAAAAGCTTACCGCCGGATGCCAGTGCTGATGCGGTATAAACAAGGAAGAAAATAACAATCGTGATCGAAGAGATCAGCAGAAGCACTTTCTTCTTATCATGGAATCTGTTCTCAAAGTAAGTAGGCAGTGTCAGGGAATTGTTCGCCCGGATCGTATAACGGCGAAGCGGTCCTGAAATAACCAGCCAGTTTACAACCGTTCCGAGGAAAAGACCGATCGCGATCCACGACTGTCCTGTTCCCAGCGCATATACGCCGCCCGGAAGCCCCATCAGAAGCCATCCGCTCATATCCGATGCCTGTGCGGAAAGCGCTGCCACAAAGCCTCCAAGACTTCTGCCTCCCAGAAAATAATCTTCTGCACTGCTGTTCTTCTTTGCGTAAGCAGCTCCGACTGCTACCATGCCCAGAAGATAGAGTACAAACGCTACAATGATCCAACCTAATGTATTACTCATGTTCTCCTCCCATATGTAAGAATTTCGATTGTTTTGACTACTCTTTGCTACGGTAAAGTACAAAACTGTTACCTATTATAATGTATGAGATAGCATTTCGTCAAGGATACGTGTATACAATTTTAGACAAACAGAAAGGTGTCTGCACCGCAAACACCTTTTCTGCTTTATTTTGTAACTTTCGTCGTTTTTGCTGCACCTCTGGCTCTAAACACTTTACGATAGCTGCTTATCTTTTTCTTTGGTACTTTGAAGGCTGCTTTTTTATGAATTCCTTTGAATGCCTGACTACCGACATTTTTCTTGGTCAGCTTTGTTGTTTTCACCGTGATCTTCTTTAATTTACTGCAGCCATAGAATGCCTTTTTGCCGATCTTTGTGACATTCTTTCCAATCACAACTTTTTTCAGCTTCTTATTATTTTTAAATGCATTTGCTGCGATTGAAGTTACCTTATAAGTCACCTTATCAATTGTAACAGTGTCAGGGATCGTCACGGAAGCTTTCTGCTTTTTGCTGCCCTTGTATACAACCGTAGGATTCTTTTCTGCAGCGCTTGTTACCTGATAGCTGGCACCTTTCGCTGTCAGCTTTGTGCCCTTTGCAGGTACTTTTATATCCTGCCCCGGCTGCTGGATTGGCGATCCGCTTGGCTGTCCGCTTGGCTTCTGGCTTGGCGATTCACTTGGCTTCTGGCTTGGCGCTTCGCTCGGCTTCTGGCTTGGCGATTCGCTCGGCTGTGTACCGGATGGCAGTTTCGGGATTGCAACTGCAGCCTTCTTTTCATGACAAATGCTGCATTCCTCGTGTCTGCTTCCCTCTGCCTGCTCGGTTGCTTCCTTATCAATAATCCATGTAAAGCTATGTCCTTTTGCAGAAATCACTACTGCTTCTGCTGACACTTCGTTGGTTCCCTCTTGATCTGTGTAAAGCTTTCCGCAAACACTACACACATAATAAGCTGTATTGCCGGCTTCTGTGCAGGTTGCTGCTTTTGCTTTTACTTCCTGCAAGGTATATTCATAAACTGTCGGTTTCTGGTCATTCGCATAGGTATAAACTGTATGTGCCTCATCCTTTGTACAGTCCTGATAGGTGATGTTCTGGTATACCTTTTCGCCGCCCAATACCGGATAAACTTGCACATCATTTCCGGAAAGCGTCTGGCCCCAGATTGCTTCCTCACGACCTGCCTGCAGCAGATATGCGATCTCACCACTTTCAAATGCCTGCGAAGACTTTCCTTCGGTCTGTTTGATTGTTGCATCTTCTGAATATCCAAACGCATCTCCTGTGTACAAATTTGAATCATAGTATGCATTCTGAAAGTCAACCTTATTACTATTACCACAAATACCCCCAACATTTGTATTTCCGCTGACAGTTGCCTGACTATAGCAATTTTCAACCAGACTGCTACCGATATATCCTCCGATACCACCAATGTCTATTGTATCCCCTATCACGTTTCCTCTATTGTAACAATCTTTTATCCATATTGTATTACCAGATCCGGAACTTACTCCAACAATTCCACCAACCATAAAATTTCCCTCTATAATTCCAATATTATAGCAGCTTTCTATTGTTGAATAATTATCTCCACAGATACCACCTATACTTCTAGTAGCTCCATAAACATATCCTGCATTGTAACAGTTCTCTATTATACTATTACTTCGACTACGACCACAAATGCCTCCTATATAGGAATCACCACATACTGTAGCAGCACTATAACAGTTCTGGATAGTTCCACCATCATTGGAACCACAAATGCCACCAATGCAATCTTCTCCTCTCATATAAGAATCTATAACAGATAAATTTCTGGTCACTCCTTCAAGAAGTCCAAATAAACCCGCATAATCTTTATTATTATAGATATTTTTCGGATCTTCAACAGGTGCATCATACAGATTCGCATACACCCCGCTGATGCTGTGCCCCTTTCCATCAAAAATACCTACGTACAGCATCTGTTGTCCATTATTAGCATTTATCTTTCCCATAGGTAACCATATCCGGAAGGACGTTCCATTTGTAACTTTTCCGTCATCATCTGTATTAATGCTTGCCAGTAGATCTTCATTCACTGTGATATCTGCTGTCAGAACTGCGTTCGCTTTCAGATTCTGCGCGGTTCCGTCTGTCAGTGTTCCGTTTACAAGTCCGGCAAACCAGTAAAGCTGCCCTGCATTTCCGATTTCGTAGGCTTCGTCACTGTTCGTTATTTCGCCATTGGCATCTATATCATATTTGCCGGTTGTAAGTACTGCAGGCTCGTATGCGCTGCAGATTGTACAAAATCCATTTTCATATACATGTGGTCCAAAAACAGGGGCATTCGCATTATTATAAGTAGTTCCTGCGATTCCTGTGCTTTCGATACATCCTTTGTATTCAGTTACCTGATACACCTTTGCGCCGCCTAATACCGGATAAGCTTGCACATCATTTCCGGAGAGTGTCTGTCCCCAGATTGCTTCCTCACGACCTGCCTGCAGCAGATATGCGATCTCGCCGCTTTCAAATGCCTGCGAGGGTTTTCCTTCAGTCTTCTCGGTTGTTGCATCTTTTAAATATCCAATCGCATCTCCTGTGTACAAATTTGAATCATAGTATGCATTCTGAAAGTCAACCTTATTACTATTACCACAAATACCCC
>ENA-USUJ01003642-USUJ01003642.1-human-gut-metagenome-genome-assembly--contig:-NODE-3642-length-10181-cov-7.131037_pt1 | contig 10181 bp, 7 predicted proteins | sample MGYA00250061_ERZ773398 | MGnify/ENA primary metagenome ERZ773398 (study PRJEB29103, sample SAMN06111992) | human gut metagenome | biome: human gut; feature: ankylosing spondylitis patient; material...
TGCTGGTCTGACCTTTCGAAGCACCGATCTGCGGATCCCCGACATACAGGAAAGAAAATTCATCAAACGCCTGTGTGGTATAGTTTTGTGTATCCTGCCACTTTCCATCCTGAAATACCTGATAATAATAGCTGGTATTTTCTTTGAGCCCGCTTACGGTTACTTTATTGGAAAAATATTTTGTGGTATCTATGGTCACAGCTTCGGTCTGCGCTCCGGTGAACTCTGTCGCACCATCCATATTCTGTCTGGTAGAGATTCTCACCTTTGGAGTCTCAGCCGTTTTGCTGTACCATGCATAATTTAATTTTGTCTCATCCGCACCCGGAGTCAGCGATACATGTTCATACTGGCTGCTGTAAGCAGCCCAGTTCTTTTTCCAGTTGCTCCAGTCCGTAGACTCCTGGGAAGCATCGTTCCAATGTTCCGTTGCTGCTGCAATCTTTGTCGGAACTCCGGTCGCAAACATGCCGGCCAATACGGCGGAAGAGAGGACTCCGGCTGTAATCTTCATGACATTTTTTTTCATAATTTTGTTCTCCTTGTGAAATCTGTAAGATTTATTACAGGATTTATGATAAACAGGTTATGTAAGATGTACTATCCGGTTTCTGTAAGTCTTAGGTAAAAAGAAAAAGAGTGGATGCTTTGGGACATCCACTCCACATGCCGGCTATGCCATGCCGTTTACGGTTTTATATTTATAGAGCATCTCCGCGTGGTTTTGTTCTTCCACCTGGATATCTGCCAGAAGTTTGCGCACATCGGAATCCCCGAATGCAAACACATCGGTATTATACGTTCCGGACACCATTTTTTCAGAACCAATGCTGTCTGTGGCAAGGAAATTATCGTTTTTCTTATCTTCCGGATTGGTCATGGAATCATATGTTGCCTTTGGCTCATACATCTTTCCATCCCTGTCATTGACGTTACAGGATGGGACGCTGCCTTTCATGACCTGTTCCAGAGACTCCACATGCTTCTGCTCCTTTTTTTCCAGATCGGCAAACAAATCCCGAAGTACCGGGTCTTTTGCTTCCTGTCCGTAACGTTTGTACTTCTCCACGCAGGACAGCTCCTGTGTGTGCAAATCCTCAATTGTAGCCATCTCTTTTTCTGTTAAAACCATGGTTTATACCTCTTTCTTTCCATAAAATAATCTTGTTGATTACAGAACATGAACACTCCGCAACCTTCTCCTCTAGTATCTGTAAAAAAATGCAACACATACCTGGTAAAATTTCGTCAAAAGGGCTTGAAACTTCTCACAACAGATTGTATAATTTCGTTTGTATTTTATACAATGTTTACAAAAAGGTGGATTATTTTATGGAAGAACGAGAAAAATTAAAATCCCGTCTGGGATTCATTCTCCTGTCAGCCGGATGTGCGATCGGAATCGGAAACGTATGGAAATTTCCATACACTGCCGGACAGGGCGGAGGCGGTGCCTTTGTGCTGTTTTATCTGTTGTTTCTGATTATTCTCGGACTCCCGATCATGACGATGGAATTTGCGGTTGGGCGTGCCAGCCAGAAAAGTCCGGTCAAAGCCTACCATGCACTGGAAAAACCCGGACAGAAATGGCATATCCACGGGATTATCACATTGATCGGCTGCTATCTTCTTATGATGTTTTATACAACGGTCACCGGCTGGATGCTTCATTATTTTTATATGACGGTCACCGGACAGTTTCAGGGACTGGATGCCGACGGTGTATCCGGACAGTTTACCACAATGCTGAGCAAACCTCTGACCATGGGCTTCTGGATGGTGGTAGTTGTTTGCGCCGGCGTATTTGTCTGCTCCCGTGGACTGCAGAACGGTCTGGAAAAAGTAACAAAGGTCATGATGACTTCTTTGCTTATCATCATGATCATTCTGGCGGTCAACAGCTTTTTTATGGATGGTGCAAAAGAAGGCCTTGCCTTTTATCTGATCCCGGACTTTGAACGGATGAAACAGATCGGTATTGCAAAAACCATTACGGGTGCCATGAACCAGGCATTTTTCACGTTAAGCCTTGGAATCGGCGCGATGGCAATTTTGGGAAGTTATATCGGAAAGGAACGCTCTCTGCTTGGTGAATCGGTAAATATTGCCATTCTGGATACGTTTGTTGCTATCACCTCCGGACTTATCATTTTTCCGGCATGCTTTACGTTCCATGTTGACCAGACTTCCGGACCAAGCCTGATTTTTATCACCCTGCCGAATATTTTTAACCATATTCCGCTTGGCAGACTCTGGGGAAGCCTGTTCTTTTTGTTTATGTTTTTTGCAGCGTTTTCCACAATCCTGGCAGTATTTGAGAACATCATCTCCTGCGGTATGGAACTGACCGGATGCAGCCGCCAGAAATCCTGTGCCGTTAATCTGGTACTGATCATTGTACTCTCCCTGCCATGTGTACTCGGATACAATGTATGGAACTGGAAAGGTTTTTCGATCTTTGGCGGGTCTGTGCTTGACCTGGAAGATTTTCTGGTAAGCAACCTGTTCCTGCCTCTCGGTTCCCTGGTATATCTGCTGTTTTGCACAAGCCGCTACGGCTGGGGCTGGAAAAACTACACAACCGAAGCCAATACCGGAAAAGGATTAAAAATTAAAAACTGGATGCGCGGCTACATTACCTATATTCTGCCGCTGATTGTGCTTTTTATCTTTGGATTTGGCATTTATGATAAATTTTTTACAAACTAAGGAGGATTTCTTATGTATCACGCAAATGAATCACGTTACGAAACCATGAAATACCACCGCTGCGGCGACAGCGGACTGATGCTGCCGGAAGTATCTTTGGGCTTCTGGCACAATTTCGGAGATACCGGTGTTTATGAAAATATGAGACAGATGTGCTTTACGGCATTTGACCACGGGATCACACATTTTGATCTGGCAAACAACTATGGACCGCAGCCGGGCAGTGCGGAGGAAAATCTTGGGAAGATCCTTCGGGAAGAGCTTTCTTCCTACCGCGATGAACTGATCATCAGTTCCAAAGCCGGTTTTGACATGTGGCCGGGACCTTATGGAAACTGGGGCAGCCGCAAGTACCTGATTGCCAGCCTTGACCAGAGCCTAAAACGGCTCGGTCTGGACTATGTGGATATTTTCTATCACCACCGCATGGATCCGGATACGCCGCTGGAAGAAACCATGGGTGCACTCGACCAGATCGTGCGAAGCGGAAAAGCACTGTATGTCGGTCTGTCCAACTACGATGGGGAAACGATGAAACGCGCGGCTGCCATCTTAGAAGATCTGCACTGCCCGTTTATTATCAACCAGAATTCCTACAATATCTTTAACCGTACCATTGAAGAAAACGGTTTAAAACAGGCCGCAGCAGATGGGAAGAAAGGAATTATTTCTTTCAGCCCGCTCGCGCAGGGTATGCTGACCGACCGCTATCTAAACGGTATTCCAAAAGACAGCCGTGTCAACACGGACGGACGTTTCCTGCATGCGGATCAGTTTGATGAAAAACGGATGGCAAGTATCCGCAGCCTGAATGAGATTGCGGCTGCCCGTGGTGAAAGCCTCGCACAGATGGCACTCAAATGGGTCATCCGTGACGGTGTGGTCACTTCCGTTCTGATCGGAGCTTCCCGCCCGGCACAGATTCTTGAAAATCTGAAAGTGTTAAACTCTGCTCCGTTTACGGAGGAGGAACTGAAAAAAATTGATCAGTGTGCACTTTCTCTCTAGGTAAAACAAAAACCCCGGATATTTATTTCCGGGGTTTTGTCTTTTCCTGCATCTGCTACTTGACTTTGACTTTTAATTTTAAAACTTTGGTCTTTCCATTGTTTAAGGTTACTGTCACGCGAATGGACGCAGTTCCTTTTTTGTTCGATTTTATGGTACCCTTCTTGTTTACAGATGCAATTTTTTTGTTATTGCTCTGATAAGAAATGCTTTTTACATTGTCCATATTTAAGGTGGCTGCCAGAGAAACCTTCTTTTGTTTTCCCTTCTTCACCTGAACGATTTTATTCTTCAATGTAACCGTTTTTAATATGTTCGTTGTGACCTGATCCATATCTTTCTGATCCATAAGGACATAATCCTTTTGGGAATCTGCTGAAAAATTCACATTTCCGGCTTTTGTAACCGTATAACTCTTATCGTTTACAAGGATATAGGCACCTGTCTTTGAGTCCTTTGCGCACACATACAGCCTGTTTCCGGTCTGTATGTCTGCTGTATTTACGGTCAGTGTATAGCTTACGTTGCCAGCCGGATCGGTGACCCGGATCGTCACATCTGTGTGTTTTCCATCGTTTTCTTCCAGTATCTGATTTATCAGACCAGCGGTCACCGTTGTTTTGATGGCTTTATTTTTCCGGGTTCCGGTAACGGTTACGGTTGGTGTATTTTGTCCGGCCGCGTTTCCATCGGACGGTGTTTGTGTACCAGCTGTATTTCCGTCAGACGGAGTTTCTACATCGGTTTTGTTTCCGTTGGATGGTGTTCCCCCTCCGGCTGTGTTACCACCCGAAGTATTTCCGCCACCAGAACTTCCTCCGGAAGATGAGCCGCCTCCAGTTGCTCCACCACCTCAGGAAGATGAGCCGCCTCCGGTTGCTCCACCGCCTCCGGAAGATGAGCCGCCTCCGGTTGCTCCACCGCCTCCGGAAGATGAGCCGCCTCCGGTTGTTCCACTTCCTCCGGAAGATGAACCGCCTCCGGTGGAACTGTCCTCTTTGATTGTAACGGTCGCGGCTTCACTTGTCACTGTTTCGTAATAATTCTGTCCATCCTTATCATCCGGCTCATATACTGCCTTAAACTGATAAGAACCGCCACGTTTTAAGCCTGATACAACCGTATCGGCTTCCCCATATACGAGTTTTTCCTGTGCCTTTATTATGGTTCCGTCCTGATAAAAAGAAATCGAACCAAGCGGAATACTGCCATTTCGGACTCCATCTACCTTTGCATACAGATGTACGGAATTACCGTTTTCTGTCTCTGCCGTAAGGCGAATCGATGGTTTCGCCGCTGTAATGGTAAAGGTTCCGACTTTTTCCTCTATCACATCGTACTGGTTTCCAGTTACTTTAAACCACACCTCATAGCTGCCCGGCTGCACCGGAACAACATTTTTCCCATCCTGCCGATAGAAAACTTCAGGCTTTACCTGCGAATCTACCGTCTGTCCGTTGTCCGTTCGGACTACATTTACCGTGGAAACAAGGCAGCTCTGTTTCAGCCCTGTGTATGCAGCTGTCTGCTGGATGGTATCATACTGCATCTTTACGGCAATTGGATTTACTGTCACGGTTTTGTTTGCCTGGGAAGGAAGTGCCCTATCATTTTCATTGGTTGCTCCTGCATAAGAAACTGTAATTGCATTTTCTCCCATATGAAATCCGTTTGCCTCTGAAACCGGAATCTTTATGGCTGCCTCTCCTTTTTGAAGCGTGATGCCGGATACTTCATAAGGGGTCTGGTTAATGTATACCGAAAAACCAGCAGACGGCACGTTCTTTCCCGGTAAGCTGCTATCTGTATAGACCGTCCGCACAGTAAGATTCAGTTCATCCTGCATGGACACGGCCGTTGGTAATCCATTTATCGTAGTGGTTGTTTCCCGTGAAGTAACCGTCGAACCGGATGTATCCGGATCTTTGTTTACAATCAGAACTACCTTCTGCTCAATTTGTTCACCTGCTGAAAATGGACGGATTGTGATATGGTAGGTTCCCGGTTTTACCGTAGAACTATTAGCCGTGCGATAGCACATTAGTGTGATGGCATTCTCCTCTATTCCCGTTTCGAACATCAAATTAAAATCCGGAATACAAATAAAACTACCTTCATCATTCGTAACCGTCTCTGAAGAAAGTGTTTTCCCATTAAATGTCACTTCATATTGTAACGGAACATAGATTAACTCTTTATATGTCTCATCTGTTTCATCCGGCCAGCTCACGTCTGCCAGATATGACTTTCTACCTCCAGAAATCTCTGAAACCGTTGCGGTAATTACCGGATTATTTATGGTCATATTTTTTACCGCAACCGGTCCATCCCCTGACAACTCACTGGTTTTCCAGATTTCTCCGTTTCCAGACGATGTCCGTTCCAGTGTCATTCCCGTCTGTCCGTCTGTCGGTGTAAAAGAAACCGCCGTACCCGCAGCACTTCCAAGTTCCAGATAGGTGTGACCATACTCCGCAATTCCGGATTTTCCATTTCTTCCATTCACGGTTTCAAATGTAAGTGCACCCGTAATGGTATCTGTAACATTCAGCTTCTGTTCTTTTCCTAAGATCAGTCGGTTTCTTGCAGAATCCGCACTCACAATCGAATGTACCTGTGGAGTTTCCATTTGGGAAAGATCAATCGCACTTGCCCCTTCCAGCCTGACCGTACAGCTGTCCAACGCTGCCGGTGCAAATGTTCCACCGCCCTTTACTGTGAGGTTTCCTACTTTGCTTATACCTGGAATTCCGGTATAGGACTGGTCGGTATCTATGGTCAGAAATGTCTTCCCTGCGTGATTTTCAGATACTCCGTACACCTGTTTCGTATCGGAACCGGTAAGTGAAATTTCCACATCGCCGGAAACCGTATATTGTCCATCCGCCGCCGGTGGATCCGGCTCCTGCATGGAAAACCAGTCCCCCTGGTTTACATACGGTTCCTTGGCACCGGATGCATAGATTTCCCCATTTTGCGTACCGGAAACGTGCGCAAGCACGATCTGTGTCTTACCGTCATATGTTCCGTTCATGGAACCGGCATAAATATTCCCCAGATTGGTACCACCACCCGTAATCAGAATCTGTGCCTCTGATCCCGGATGATTCCCCATATTCTTTCCATTCTCATAAAGGGATCCGCCAAAGATATCTACATAGCGGAATCCGCTGTCGCACGTAACATTCTCAAGAACAAGTTTATGCCCATTTGCAAAAATTGCATCGTGCAGACGATTGGAAAACCGCAGCGTAATGTTTTTAAATGTCACATCCGTATTCAGGATAAATCCCCCCTTACGGTTGGAAAAAGTATTTCCATTTCCGTTGACGGTCACGCTTTTATCAAAAATAAACGGTTCCGCAGCCTCGGCATTTAAAAAAGCACCACTTCCCAAAATTGAGATTTCATCCCCATTGCCGGCAGCCGCATAGGCATCCTCAAATAAATTGTAGGGATTTCCATAGCTTCCATCTCCGGAACGAGTAGAATTTCCATGTTTAAATTCCGTATAGATCGTTCTTGCCGCTGTCTGCACAGCCTCCTGCGCCTTTACCGGCACGACAGGCTGCACGGTAATACACATGGTGAGCACGATAAAAAATGCCCATAGACGTTTTGCTACATTGTCTGGTTTCATCTGATTGTTCTTTTTCATCCATTTCTCCTGATAATCAGAACAGGGGGATGAGTCAAAAACTCATTCCCCTGTCACTTCATTGATAGTCTCTGCCATCATCCTAACATGGTTTCCTATCATCGTCAACAAATTTATGACCTGTTTTTATACCTATATCATCTGCTGATTTTATATTTTATTATTTCTATCTGTTCTATCTGTGTGATATCAATCTTCTGATTGAAAATATAACGAGCCCCACAATATTTCATTTCACTTGCAGATGCATAGCCATCTCCAAGTTCTTCAAGATCTGTACCATCCATGAAAGGATGTTTCTTTTTTTCAGTTCCTTTTCTGTCATCGGTAAGAGGTAACTCTCCTATGGAATATTGCTTTCCGTCTTTTGTTGTTGCAACTACATGATAAAAACACCCTTTTTCTCTCCAGTCATTGACGGGACAAATACTAACCGTATAAGGTGTAATTTCAACAGGGATTGTTTTTTTTGTTTTCTTAACATCCGCTTTTAACATCTTCTCCTTCATTGGAACAACTTTTCCATTAACCAAAACATTTTTTAATGGCGTATTTGAATTATCCGGTGATTGAAATCCCTTATATACTTTCGGATTTTTCCACGCAGTATCATCGGAATAAAAGCCGCACACATTGATCTGAATACCATCACCTGTATCTATTACATCCACCTTACTGGTAGTATCTAACCCACCTAACCAATAATTTGTTCCTTCCAAAGATTTTACGTTCGGAAGGAACACCTTTGCACGCATAACCTTCGTATTTGAAGCAACCTGAATTGATGATATGATTATCTTTTGTTCTTTTCTGCCATCATCTTCTCTACTGTTTGATTTTGCATCAGAATTTTTTCCACACGCACACAGACAATATAGCATTGTAAAAATTAATAAGTACAGACTGATTTTCTTCATTCATAATCCTCCAATTTCTTTTTCTTTAAAACACTAAGGATTAATATGCTTCCTATCACTATAATTCCAATGCCAGCCACATATTTCATCGAACTTCTGCTCTGTACTCCAGCTCCTGTACTTACCTCAGAATCTTCAATATAAGTATCTGAAATCTCCGCTACAGAATCAAATGAATAGACACCGCTTTCCACATTTTGAGTTTCCGGAATTTTCTCCATAACCGGATACTGATACCCCAACGAAATCCAGATACGTGCTGTTTCATCATCCATCCCAAGTGCAACCGGCTGTCTCATTCCCGGTTGACTTCCCACCAGTACTACTCTCGTACAGTCCGATAATGCCTCTCGTTTTTCCAGAAGTATATCATAGTAAGGTTCCACTGTATGTTCTGCTGTCTCTGTAATCATCCATTTTCCAGCATGATTTTTTACTTCTTCCTGTTCTGCTTTTGTCAATACAGACTTTGCTTCTTCACTCAAAGGAAGTCCTTTGGCTACGGTAAACATTCCATATGTCTTTTCCATTTTAAAAGGAATGACCCATACATAATTTGCACTTTCCAGAGCACTTGTGAGTTTTTTCGTATCTGCCGTCTGCAATTTTATAAGATTACAATCCACATATACTTTTAATGCCTTGTCATAATCGATGGTTGCATCCGGCTCTTCTTTTTTCATTTCATCCTGTAAATTACTGATTTCTGTCCAATCACAGCTCGTTATTAACTGATCCTGATCTGAAACCGGTATTTCCGCGGCATACACAGCAGAACCTGCTATCGTATAAATTGTAATCATCATAAGCATTATTTTTAAAATATTTTTCATGGCTATTTCCCCTCTCTTGTGTATACTATACTAGGCGTTTGCGAAACGCCACAGACCGCATAAATACGGCATTTTTTGTTACCAAATTAAAATAACTCCTCACCGGATATGGTATAATAGAGTTGACTAAAAACTACAAACCATGTACCCAAGAAAGGAGTTATTCTGATACATATGATACCATATAAACAGCTTTCTTTGGCAGATATTTTTCAAGATTGCCAAAATAAATTTAATAATGACAAGCCTGCATTTCTTTCTCTATTAGAAACCCATATCGATATTGATGAGTTTATTCCGATTTCTTTTAGAAATCATTTCTATGCATCAACGGGAAGATCCCGTAAATACCCTTTACGTGCTTTCCTGTGGGCTTTGATTATCCAGCGTATCTTCTCAATCCCTACAGACCAGCTTCTTTTAACTTTTCTGGTTTACTCGAAACCGCTTCGTGATTTCTGCGGTTTTACCAAAGTCCCTGATGCCTCTAAGATTACACGCTTCAAACAGGACTTTTTAGATGATCTGCAGCTTGTTTTTGATAAACTTGTTGATATCACCGAACCAATCTGTCAGGCTGTTGATTCCGCAAAAGCCGATATGACCATCTTTGATTCTTCAGGCATTGAAGCTTTTGTTACTGAGAATAATCCCAAGTATGCTAACCGCATTATCAGACAGCTTAAGGCTTATGCAAAAGCTAACAGCTTCGACAAGAATTATGATCCTTATAAAGCCGCTTATGGTTCTATGCCTTCGCACGCGTCTGCTAATCCTGAAATTAAACAGTTATACATCAATGGGCATTTCTGTTATGTCTTCAAATTTGGCATCATTACCAACGGTCTTGGAATCATCAGGCATATCGCTTTTTATAACAAAAACTTTATAGCTTCCCATCCTGACATTACCGTTGAAAAGAAATCTGATTCACCTGATGAAGACAAGTCTGTCCATGATTCCAGGCTTTTAATTCCAACCCTGAAAGATTTCTTTTTAAAGCATCCATTGATTAATCCCAAAACTTTTCTTGGCGATGCTGCTTTTGATACTGCG
>ENA-USUJ01003643-USUJ01003643.1-human-gut-metagenome-genome-assembly--contig:-NODE-3643-length-10181-cov-4.819082_pt1 | contig 10181 bp, 9 predicted proteins | sample MGYA00250061_ERZ773398 | MGnify/ENA primary metagenome ERZ773398 (study PRJEB29103, sample SAMN06111992) | human gut metagenome | biome: human gut; feature: ankylosing spondylitis patient; material...
TTGATGTATTCATTTGCGGTGATCAGATCGTCGCCGAGCGCGGCGGCGAAGCGCTGGGCAACATAGCGGCTGTTGCCGGTGCCGGTGTAATAGACGATCATGGTGCTTCCCCCAAACATATGATTTTGCCCAGTATAGCACACCCGCGCCCCGATTTCCAGCCGGACGTTGTGTCCGCGCGCTCAATGTGCTACAATGGGAAAAACACCGCAATCTATGGGAGGGACCGCATTTGTATTGGTATACCATCGGGCAGACGCTCACGCAGCAGGAACGTGCACCCGCGACGGAGCAGCCCGCCGTCGTGCTGCTGACGTCCGAAGAGCTGTCACACCAGCCGGCACTCTCCGGCCTGGAGCGGACGCTGCACCACACGCCACCGGCACGCGACGCCCGCGTATGCAAGGCTGAGGTACGCTCGGACTGCCTGTCGGGCACGCTCGTGCTGCCGCGCCAGGGCAAGGATGGCAGGCCGCTCGCCTGCGGCTATCTCGTCACGGGCACGCGCGTCGTGCTCGTGGACGACGAGAATGCGCTGCAGGGGATGCTGCGCCGCATCGCCCGGGAAAAGCGCTGGACCGACGGCAGCGTCGGCCGGTTCCTCTACGACTTTTTTGAGCAGCTCATCGCCCGCGACCTGCACCAGCTGGAAAAAATCGAGGATCGCATCGAAGCGCTCGAGGATCGGGTGCTGGCGCATGAGCTGGACGATTTCTCCGCGCCGATGACCGCACTGCGCAAGGAGACCATGGCTTGGTACCGCTACTACACACAGCTCGACGATGTCGCGTGCGAGCTGCGCGAGAACGAAAACGGCTTTTTCACCGACAGTGAGCAGCTGTTATTCCGAATGTTTGAGGACCGGGTGATCCGTCTGCGCGAGGAGTCGCAGCTGCTGCGCGAATCATGCACGCAGCTGCAGAGCCTGTTTCAGGCCGAGATCGACACGCGGCAAAACCGCATCATGCAGATCTTGACGATCGTGACGACGATCTTCCTGCCGCTGACGCTGCTCGTCGGGTGGTACGGCATGAACTTTGTCGGTATGCCGGAGCTGACGTGGAAGTATGGCTATCCGGTCGTTGTCATCGTGAGCATCGTGACCGTGGGCATCAGCCTGTGGGTGTGCAAAAAGAAAAAGTTCTGGTGACAAAAACACCGGCTGAGGGAAAACCTCAGCCGGTGCTTTTTATTTCCCCGCGCGCTCGGCAAAGTGCTCCGGGTTCTCGATCGACGTCAGACGCAGCGGAAACGCCTGCTGCCCGAGGTCTGTATAGGTGATGATCCACGCGCCGGAGTCGATCATCATCGCCATCGACAGCAGGTCACTGCAATCGACTGTTCCCTGCGCACCGACCGGCAGCGCGCCGACATTCACCCCGTCGGCGTCACCGAAATCGAGCACTTTGACCTCCAACGTTTTCACGTCCTTGTCGCGCGAGAGCACCTCCACGCGCAGGTAGGCATAGCCTCCGTCGAGCGGGAGGTCGCTCATGTCCGGGGCGGGCGTGGGCTCCGCCACGCCGCCGGCGGCGCAGCCCGTGCACAGCAGCACGAGCGCGAGCAGCAGGGTCAGGATGCGGATATGCTTCATGCATTTTCTCCTTTCAAACCGTCGCGGTGCAGCTTGGCCGAACGCAGATACAGCGGGATAGCCGCGAGCTGCGCCGCCACCGACACCGCCACCATGGCCGGGATGCTCACATCGTACAGCACGCCGAGCAGCCAGCTGCCGAGAAACCAGAACACGCCGAACGCACACTCAAACACGCCGTAGCCGGTGGCGCGGCTGGCCTTGGGCACCATCTGCGTGACGGCAGCCTTCAAAATCGACTCCTGCGCGCCCATGCCGACACCCCAGAGGGCGATGCCCACGAGCAGCGCGCCGATGCTGTGGCACGCGAACACGAACACCGCAAACGGCGCCGACAGTATGGTCGACCACACGAGCGCCTGCACGCCCTTTTTATCATACAGCAATCCGAACACCAGCGCCGCCACGGCGTCGACCAGCATGGCCCCGGCATACAGCAGCGGCAGCGACCCGCTGGTGACGAGCGCGGACGTCTCCGCGAGGCCGGAAGCAAGGTGCGTATACGTGCGCGAGACGTGCATGAGCACGAGCGAATAGTCGATGAAGCCGAACGCAAACAGGCTGATGCCCGCAATGTAGAGCACAAACTCTTTTTTCAGCTTGAACGGCACATATTCCTTCGGCTCGGGCTCAAAGTGCTCGGGATTCGGGAATTTCCGCTTCGTCACGAGCAGCAGCACAAGCGTGATCGCGCCCGGAATGGCCAGCACTGCAAAGCACGTGGAATAGACCTGAAACGTTGTGCCGTCAGTCTGGAAGAGCATCACAAGATACAGCAGCACCGGGCCGAGGAACGCGCCGATCTGGTCGAGCACCTCCTGGATGCCGAAGCTCTTGCCGACGCCCTCCTGTGAGGCGGCGAAGGACAGGATGGTGTCCTTCGCGGGCTTTTTGACGGCCTTGCCCATGCGCTGGATGACGAGCAGCGCGCACGCCCAGACCCAGCCGTGCTCGCCGACGAGCGCAAGCGCCGGCACGGCCAGCACATCGAGCACGTAGCCGACGATCGTCATCGTCCAGTAGTGCTTGGTCTTGTCCGTGAGCTTGCCGAACACATAGCGCATCGAGTAGCCCACGAGCTCGCCGAGGCCGGAGATGAAGCCGATCGTCCCGGCTGAGGCGCCCAGCAGCGTCAGATACGCGCCGCGGATGCTCGACGCGCCCTCGTGCGTCATGTCGGAAAACAGGCTCACGATGCCGAACAGTACCACGAACGCCATGGCCTGCGAGTATTTCCGCTTCTGCTTATTCTCCATCGGTTGTCCCCTCTTTCACTGCGGCCGCCACGTTGGGAAAGCCCGCCTTGCTCTCCGCCTTGCAGCGCTGATAGAGCACGTCGAGCACGCGCGCGAACTCTGTGCGCTCCGGCTCCGTGAGCGGGGCAAGCAGCCAGCCGTAAAACCGCGTTTCGACGGCGGCCTTGGAATTTTTCAGCCGCTCGGCCTGCGCGGTGGCGTAGAGGCAGCGGCTGCGGCCGTCGGCAGGGCTGGCTTCCCGGCGCAGGTAGCCCTTGGCCTCCAGACTCGCCGTCTGGCGCGCGACCGCGCCCTTGTCAAAGCCCGTGATGCGGCACACGCCCGATTGCGTGATGCCGGGGTTTTTGCGGATCACATGCAGCACGTCGAACTCGCCCGGGCCGATGCCCTCGGCGCGCAGCGTGCGCACGGTGAACTTGCTCACCTCGCGTGCGATCTTCGTGATCTTCCGTTCCGTAATGTCCATAGGCCCCTCCGGCGCGAAAAAGATGTAGTATCATCGAAAATAGATGATACTACATCTTTCTCATTTGTCAAGCCCTATTTCAGCTCGGCTGTGAACACGATCGTGCGCCCGTCGGGGCTCTCGGCGCGGATGGTGCCGCGGTGCCCCTCGGCGATACTGCGCGCGATGGACAGCCCGATGCCGAAGCCGCCGGTCTCGGCGCTGCGGGCGGGGTCTGCGCGGTAAAAGCGGTCAAAGAGCCGGCCGAGCGCAGCCGTGTCGAGCGCGTCGCACCGGTTTTCCGTGCGGATCACAATACCGCGCCGCCCCTTTTCCAGCGAAAAGGAGATGGGCGTATCCGGTGCGGCATACTTAACGGCATTATCGAGCAGGATGGACACGAGCTGCCGGATGGCGTACTCGTCGCCGCAGTAGGTCAGCCCCGGCGTCACGCGCACATCAAGCTCGTGTCCGGCGGACACCGCGAAATCGCGGAACGACTCTGCCGCCTCCGTAAGCGCGTCGCTGATCGGGAAGTCCGCCATCTGCAGGGGCGACGATTCCTCGTCCATGCGCGAGAGCGTGACGAGCTCGTTGACGAGCTCCGTGAGCTTTTCGGTCTGATTTTCCGCCTTGTCGATCCACTTCTGCTGCCCGACCTCCATCTCCAGCACCTTCAGGCTCGTGGCGATGACGGTGATGGGCGTTTTGAGCTCGTGGGAAGCGTCCGTGATGAACTGCTTTTGCCGCTCGGACGCCTGAATGACCGGCGCGATGGCCCGGCGCGAGCAGAGCACAATAATCACATACACCAGCGCCACGCACACGGCTGCGGCGGCCAGAGACATCCACGCGAACGTCACGACCGCGTGCAGCTCCTGATAGCTGTCGAGGAAGATGGCCATCCAGCGGTCGGTGTCCGTGTGGATGACGTAGTATTTATATCCCGCCGTGTAGCCGAAGCCCGCACCGTGGCGCAGCGCTGCGGTGAGATACTGCGCCGTGTCGTCCTCGGACACGGCAGCGATGTGCGTCAGATCCGCCTGCTCGAGATCGCCGTCGCCGTCATAGCGCAGGACGAAGTAGCGCGTAGAGTACGGCGTCTCGGGCGTGAAGGGGCCGTCGGGCTTCTGCCCCGGCTTGCCGCCGCCGGGCGGGAAGTGCGGCACCGTGCCCTGATTGTCGCAGATCATCCGCAGCATCTGCGTCAGCTGCCGGTCCACGGAGACATAGTTTGCCGCGTTCACCGTCACGCACAGCAGCAGCAAGACCCCCGCGACGGCCAGTGTCGCGATGCGGATGAAGCGTTTGCGCAGCCGCTCAATCATCACTGACCTCCAGCACATAGCCCAGCCCGCGGTTGGCGCGAATGGTCACGGTCGAGCCGATGCCCTTGAGCTTCTTGCGCAGGTTCGAGATGTGCACCCAGACGACGTTGATCTCCGCGTCGCTGTCCCAGCCCCAGACGCGCTCTAAAATGCGCTCAGCCGAGAGCACGACCTTCGGCGCGCGCAGGAACAGCTCCATGACCTGAAACTCACGCCCGCTCAGGCGCACGCTCTGCCCCGCGCACGAGAGCATGCCCGTGCTGCAGTCGAGTCCCACGTCGCCGAATGTGAGCACCGTCGGCCGGTACTCACCGCCGCGGCGCAGCATGGCCCGCACGCGGCAGATGAGCTCATCGGGTGCAAAGGGCTTGGGCAGATAGTCGTCCGCCCCGGCGTTGAAGCCCGTGATGCGGTCGTCCTTCTCGGCCTTGGCCGTGAGCATCATGACCGGCGTGCGCACGCCCTCGGCGCGCAGCCGCTCGAGCACCTCGACGCCATTGAGCTTCGGCATCATGACATCGAGTACGATGGCGTCGTAGTCGCCCGTGACGGCGTATTCGTAGGCGTCGAAGCCGTTGTAGACGGTATCGACCGTGAATTGATTTTTCTCAAAAAAGGCGCTCAGCGCCTCAGCGAGGTCGCGCTCGTCCTCTGCGATCAGCAGACGCATGGTTCATCACCCGGCCCTATTTTAGGAGATTTCTGTCCGGAAAGCAAGCGCTTTCACAGCGCCTCACCCGTCAGCTCCCGGCTGCAGGTAATGTTCAGGTTGCCGTTGCGGCAGCGCAGAGCATCGAGAAAGGCCTTGGGCACCTGCGCGTCACGCAGTGTAACGCGGTACTGCAGCTCGTAGAGCGTGCCCATGTTGGCGGTCTTGACGCGCTCGAGCGTGTGCGCGGTGGTGTAGGTGGCAAAGAGATCGTCGAACAGGCAGTCGTAGTCGAGGTTTTCCGGGATGGTGATTCTCAGCAGGCGCTCGTCGGTGCGCCGCGTGCCGAAGCCCAGCTTCGTCAGCAGAAAGAGCACCGCCGCAATGACGACAAAAAACACCGCCGCGAGCACGACATAGCCCATGCCGGTGGCAAGGCCGAGCGCCATGGCGAGAAAGATCACGCCGATCTCCCGCGCCGTGCCGGGCACGGAGCGAAACCGCACGAGGCTGAACGCTCCGGCGACGGCCACGCCCGCGCCGACGTTGCCGTTGACGAGCATGATGACGATCTGCACGATCGCGGGCAGAACCGCGAGCGTGACGGCAAAGCTCTGGCTGCATTTTGTGCGGTACATGCTGATGAGTGCCGTGGCGATGCCCAGCACGAGCGACACCGCCGTACAGATGAGGAAGGCCGGGAGCGTGATCCCGGACGCGAGGATGGATTCAAGCACTGCAGAGCGCCTCCTTTGAAAAGGTTTCGGTGGGAAGAATACACGTTTTGTAGCACGCGCCGTACTTGGAAAACGACGTCTGGCGCGCACCGATGTCCGTCAGCGCGCGGCTGAGCCACAGCGGGCAGGCATCGGGGAGCTTGAGCTCCATGAGGATCTGCCCCGGCGGCAGCAGCGGCGTGCCGTAGTCGCCGCGGCGCAGGTCAAGCGCCGTGGTGCGCCAGCGGATGTCCGTGTCGAACGTGATGCGCACGGCCGGGTCGTCCACGCCGGCAAACGCCGTGCGGTCATAGGCGAGAAGCACCTTCGGCTCGGCATGATAGGTGCGCTGGAACCACGCGATCTCGCGGCCGATCTGGCCGAGCGGCGCGGCACTTTTCCAGTGCGCAGGAACGCCGCCGCGTCCGTGGGCGGGAGCGTGATGCGGCGCTTATAGACCACGCCGGCATACTTTTTCTTGATCTCGGCAAAGACCCCATCGCCGTCCGCCGGTACGCCGTAGCTGCGCACGCGCAGCTTTTCTTTATAGACCGGCTTTTCGAGCGACGCGCGGATGAGCCGCCAGTCGTCCGTGTCATAATAGAGGTTGCAGATCGTGTAGCGTGCGTGCGCGTCGCGCTGAATATGAGGTGCAATGCGTGCGAGCAGCGCCGCCAGCTGCGCCGGCGTGAGAAAGTACTTCTGCTCGTAGCGCGCGAAGCTGGATTGCATGGTATCGGCCATGTCGGTGGCCCCCTTTCTGCCGTCAGCGTACCCCCGCCGCCTAAAGAGGACCTAAAGAAAATTTCCGTTTTTCCTTTAGGCTGCCTTTAGCTTGCCGGGGTATGCTGGCGCCAGAAACGAACAAGGAGGCAAACGGCATGAACCCAGCCAAGCGCATCCTGGCCGTGCTGCTGTGCGCGGCCCTGCTGATCGGTGTACTGTGCGCGTGCGGGAAAACCACCGACGCCGGCACCGATACCGATACAAATGACGATTCCGTCGCGCAGCGGCTCTATGATACGGACGTGGCCGCGCCGGATCTGACCAACGCGACCGAGATCACCCTCTCCGGGGCCGACGACGTGACCATCACGGACGGCGGCGTGTACGTGCTCACCGGCACGCTCACGGACGGACGCGTGCTCGTCAACGCGCCGGGCGCAGACGTGACGCTCGTGCTGCAAAACACCGACATCACGTGCGTGGACAGCAGCGCACTCTATATTTATAAAGCGGCCAGTGTGCTCGTCTATCTCCCGGACGGCACGGCCAGCACTCTCACCGACGGCAGCAGCTATGACGACAGCGACAGCTTCTCCTCTGCCGACGATGAGGAGCCGAACGCCTGCCTGTACGCCAAGAGCGACCTCATCATCGCGGGCGGCGGCACACTCACCGTGACGGGCAATGCCAACAACGGCATCACGGGCAAGGACACGCTGAAGATCGAGGGCACGGCCGTGAACGTCGCAGCAGCGAACCACGGCATCAACGGCAAGGACTGCCTCGTGCTCAAGCAGGCGGACGTGACCGCGACGAGCGGCGGCGACGCGCTGCGCGCGACCAACGACAGTGACAGTGCGCTCGGCTGCATCCTCATCGGCGCGTCCGCGCTCACCCTCACGGCGGGCGAGGACGGCATTCAGGCCGAGACGACGCTCACACTCTTTGACACCACCGGCACCATCACCTCCGGCGACGGCAGCAGCGCCAGTCTCGCCGGCGACACGAGCGCCAAGGGCATCAAGGCCGGCACGGACATCACCGTCCGCAGCGGCAGCTACACGCTCGACTGCGCGGACGACGGCATCCACGCGAACGGCAATGTGACCGTCTCCGGCGGCACGTTCACCATCACGACCGGCGACGACGGCGTGCACGCGGACGATACCGTCACGATCACGGACGGCACGCTCAACATCCCGAAATGCTACGAGGGCATCGAGGGCCAGACCATCGACATTTCCGGCGGCACGATCGACATCGTCTCCAGTGACGACGGACTCAACGCCGCGGGCGGCGCCGACCAGAGCGGCTTCGGCGGCAGAGGGCCGGACAGCTTCGGCGGCAGCGCAGACTGCTGCATCACGATCTCCGGCGGCACCATCCGCATCAACGCGAGCGGCGACGGCATCGACTCCAACGGTGACCTGAATGTCTCCGGCGGCGAGATCTACGTCTCGGGCCCGATGAGCGACGGCGACAGCGCCCTCGACTATGACAGCACAGCCACCGTCACGGGCGGCACCGTTGTCGCGGCCGGATACAGCGGCATGGCGCAAAACTTCGGCTCAGACTCCACGCAGGGCAGCATCCTGCTCACGTGCCAGAGCGCCTCGACCGAGACCATCCGCGTCACGGACGCGAGCGGCAACGTACTCGCGGAGTTCACGCCCGCGAAGGCCTATACCTGCGTCGTCGTGAGCATTCCGGCGCTCACGCAGGGCAGCACCTGCACCGTCACCATGGGCGGCCAGAGCACTAACGTCACGCTCGAGAGCCTCATCTACGGCAGCGGCGGTATGGGCGGCGGCATGGGCGGTCAGCCCGGCGGGGGCATGGGCACCCCGCCGGGCGGCACCGGCGGCAGCATGGGCACGCCGCCCGACGGCACCGGCGGCAGCAGTATGGGCACGCCGCCCGATGGCAACAACGGCGGCAGTATGGGCACGCCCCCGGACGGCGGCAAAGGCGGCCGCCCCGGATAATAAATCAGCTTTCTTTCTCCCTCCAAAATAGACAAAGGCACGCCCCTGCACGAAATGCGCAGGGGCGTGCTGACAACTGCCCTGTTTATGGGACAGTCCATCTGCTATCCTACAGATAATGAAACAAATTTGGGAGGGATCGCAGATGAAGCATCTGATTGGTTTTTGTGTGCAAGGATCCGCGCCGGAGGCGGTGCCCGCTCCGGCAGCACCGGCGGAAACGGCGGCCGTTCCGTCCGTCGTGCGCGTGTTTTTCCCCGAGCGCGGCCAAGCTTACAGCTATTATAACGACCGCTTTGACCTGCACGACGGCGATCTGGTCTACGTCAGCGGCAAGCTTGCCCGCCAACGCGGACAGGTGGTCGCAGTGGACTACAATTTCCGCATTCGGCTCGCGGACTACGAGCGCGTGATCGGCGCGGCGGACAGGAACGTGCACGGCACGTTTTACGCGCTGGGCGCGCACCTCGTCACGCTGGAGCCGAACGTGCTGCCGTTCCGACAGGTACGCGGCTGGTTTCTGCCGCCGGAGGCAGACGGGGAATATGCCGTCGGGCACGGCCCCGGACCGGTGTATGCGCTCGAGCAGCTGTCCATCCCGGCCGGCGTCGCCGAAAAAGGCCACGCATACTACATGGAAAACCGGGTGATCTACCTGTCTGTGGACGGCACGGCCGGCCACGCCATCGTGAACGGCACCGTGCCGTATGAGATCACATTCACCTATGCCGACGACTCCGTCAGCGCGCTCACCTGCAGCTGCTACGAAACCGGCCTCTGCAAGCACGGCGCCGCCGTGCTGCTGCAGCTGCGTGAAACACTGGAGAAGATCCACGAGCACTGGCCGGATGCCATTGCCGAGGACGGATATTTCGCCGCTGTGAGTAAGAGCGCGTTCTCTTTCTTCACGACAAGCAGCAGCAAACCCGCGAGCATCACGCTCACATAACACAAGCCCGGGGCCGCACAATGTGCAGCCCCGGGCGCGTTGTTTGTTATTTGCCTGCAGCGGCGGACGTTTGGCCGTACACGCGCGTGTGCACGAGCGTCTCCATCGCGCGCAGCTCCGAGGCCGTGCGCGCACCATCGGTCGTGAGCAGGTACATGGGGATCGGGCTGCCGCCCGGCGTGAGCGCCGGCTGCCGGTAGGGGTACGCCGCGTTGACCGTGAAGCCGTGCCGCTCGTAAAATCCGATGCGCCGCGCGGCCAGCTCCGTCTCCGGCAGCTCCGCCTCCAGACAGGCGGGCTTATCATAGCGTGCGAGCAGCGCGTCGAGCATCTGCCCGCCGATGCCGCCATTGCGGCAGGCAGGATCCACGGCAAAGTGCTCGAAAAAGACAAAATCGTCAAAGTCCCACAACGCCATCAGCGCCTGCACGCCGCCGGACGGCGCGTGCAGAATGTCGATCCGATAGGCGCTGTCCGAAAGCAGCGCGCGCTGCCCCGCCGTGTCCCGCCGCTCCCCGGCTGGGAAGCTCTGG
>ENA-USUJ01003645-USUJ01003645.1-human-gut-metagenome-genome-assembly--contig:-NODE-3645-length-10177-cov-9.611485_pt1 | contig 10177 bp, 7 predicted proteins | sample MGYA00250061_ERZ773398 | MGnify/ENA primary metagenome ERZ773398 (study PRJEB29103, sample SAMN06111992) | human gut metagenome | biome: human gut; feature: ankylosing spondylitis patient; material...
ACAGGCGTGACTATGGAGGCATTATTTAAAGTCAGATACTGGGACTATTCCAAGAATAAGTTCAATTTCCAGGGACATATCTGCCTGGGGTCCTCGCTGGCATGGGGTGGTCTGACGATCCTGATGACGGAGTTTATCCATAAGCCCATTGAACATCTGGTATTGTCCATTCCGGACAGCATCCTCACTCCGGTGACACTGGTGCTGACGGCGCTGATCGGTGCGGATTTCGCATTATCCTTCAAGGCAGCTCTGGATCTGCGGGACGTACTGGAGAAGATGGAGAAGGCAAAAGAAGATATGCTGCGGATCCAGAAACGGCTGGATGTTATTATTGCTGTGACCAGTGAGGATCTGGAGAACCGCAAGGAGGGATTCAGCGAGAGTCTGGCCCAGAAGAAGGAAGACTTTACGGAGGGGATTACTACGAGAGTAGAGGATCTGAAGTCCAGTATTGAGCAGAAGCTGGAAAGCATCCGCACTTCTTCCCAGAAATCTCCCGGTCAGTATCTGGACAGCGTGAAGAATGAAGTGCTGGAGCTGAAACAGAAGTACACCAGAAGCGTGGCAGACAGAGAGAATGTCAGCAGCTTAAGAGATTTCTTCCAGCGTGACATGATCCGTTCCAATCCAACCATGAGTTCCGAGAAGTTCAAGGAAGCTCTGGAAGAACTGAAAGAGCACTCCAATAAGAAAAATGAATAAAAAGCAGAAAAAGCATGTCTGTGATGCCCGTTTTTAGGGGGGCGGAAAGGCATGCTTTTTTTGCACATGGAAAATGAGAAAAAAAGGAAAAAATAGGAAGAAATAGGATTGACAATATAACGGGGGGGGGTATACTAAATAGCGGTAAAAATAAAATCCATAACATTATACTTAGGAGGAATGAGATAATGAAAAAGAAATTAATCATTGCCGCAGCCATTGCATTCGCAGTATTTGCAATTCCTTACGGCAGCAGTGCACTGTCAACCGTATCTGTAGCAAGTGAGAATAATACGGTGGTTACACCGACCCCTGCACCGAGCACCAAACCGGTAGAAGAGGTAAAGAATGCGGTAGATGCTATTGATGCATCCAAGATTACTGATGCGGCATCTGCAGATAATGCGGCAGTTGCTTTGATAAAGATCGGTTCTCAGGATCTGAAGGAAGCAATGAATGCAGGACAGGATACTGTTAATGATGTTGCAGCCATCGAAGCAGCATACAAAAAGGCAAAGGGAATTAAGGATACTACTCTTGCTAACTCCGGCGCTGTAAAGGCTGTAGGCATTGTTGGTGCAGCATTTGTTGCTCCTGACACAACACTGAGTGTAGAAGCACCGGCGGCTACACCTGAGATTACTTCTTCTACATACGCAGTAACTTCTACTCCCGTATATGTAGAAATCAGCCTGAAGGCTGGTACTTATTCAGTTGAATCTCTGCCTATTCCCGTAGCAGTTACCATTGAGACTCCTGCAGGTGTAGATGGTAATAAGGCAGTGATTTTCCACTTTGTAAATGGTGGACTGGAAGAAATCAAGCCTATTTACAATGCTTCCGCAAACACTTTGACCTTTACTGTAAATCACTTCTCCACTTTTGCTATTGCAGAAGCTAATAATACCGCAACAGCAGAAGGTACTGACAACGCATTTGGAAGATATCGTGACAATGTGGCAAGCGAGATCGCTAATGCCAAGGACGGTGCTACTGTCAAGATCAGCAGAGACAAGAATATCAATGCTCTGCCCAACGATATCATGCAGGCTCTGTACAAGAAGCAGACTGTAGCTCTGGAGCTGGAGTACACCTTCGAAGGCAATGAGTATACGGTAACCATCCCTGCCGGTAAGGCAGAAGACAATGCTATTGAATGGTATGGTCCTCTGTACCTGCAGATGCGTTACGGCAAATAAGTAACCGTAAGGAAATAAAATAACCGGGAAATATAAGGCACTCTTCAGTCAATGAGGGGTGCCTTGTTTTTCAGTCTGAAGGATAATGTAAGCTATGAAGAAACAGGAACAAAATACAAAAGAGACCGTGAGTATGCTGGTTTATGGGTATCTGGTGATTCTTTTTGCCGGTTTACCGCTGTATATGCAGAACAAGCTGGTGATGATCGGAAATGCAAAATATTTGTTTTTCCGGAATACTACGCTGGTGCTGGGGGCTTTTGTGGTGCTGGCTGTGCTGTGGCAGAGGATCCGGGGAGAACGGACAACGAAACGGATGTGGAAGAAAACGGATGTGTTTATGCTGTTGTATCTGGTGTCTGCAATCTTTTCTTATGGAATCAGTCCCTGCAGGGAGGATGTCCTTTTAGGGTATCCCGGCTGGTATATGGGGCTGGTGACCCAGGGATTGCTGGTGGGGATCTATTTTGCGGTATCCCGGTATTATGACGGCAGCAGAAGTATCTGGTGGATCGCCGGGATCACAGCGGGAATCGTGACACTGATCGGACTGTTGAACCGTCTGGACATCGATGTGCTGGGAACTTTCCGCGGAATGGAAAACGGAGAATGGAACCGGACGCAGCTGTTGTCCACCATCGGCAACAATAACTGGTATGCAGGCTATATCAGTGTGACGGCAGGTATCTCTCTGGCAGCAGCTTTTATGGGAAAACAACAGGTCAGAGCACTGGGACTGCTCGGGAGCTTTTTGTTTTTTGCATCGGCTATTACTTCCAACAGTACTACAGCTATACTGGCAGCCTGCGGATTAAGCCTGCTGTTACTGTTGCTTTCTCTGCGGAAGAGAGGCCGGCTGCTGCGGGCGTTGGAGATCCTGATGCTTTTACCGCTTTCGGTATTTATGGTCAGGATGTTTTTGCTGTTACATCTGACCGGCCTGGTGCTGGCAGGGGATGCCGAAAAAAGACTCTTTTTTACCCCGGCCTGGTATGTGGTGTTTGTTGTGGAAGTGGCGGTATATCTGATTTTGCAACTGCGGGAGAGACAGGAGAGAAGTGACCGGCTGGAGAGTGGCCGGGTTTTTCGGACCGTTGTGGGGCTTGCGGTTACGGTGACGCTGGCGGCACTGCTTCTTGGCTGTCTGCTGGTGGCGGGATATCTGCCCGGCAGTGATAAAGTGTCGGAAGTTGCCAACGGCCGACTGGCACTATGGAAGGTCACGATTCTTACTTACGGAAAAGAGGGACTCCTGTTTCAGATATTCGGTATGGGTCCTGACAGCTTCTATTATGCGCTCTATCAATGGGGCAGTGACGCCATGGACTGGATCAACCGGGGACTTCTGGACAACAATATCTATTCCAATGCCCACAACGAATGGCTGACTCTTCTGGTACAGCAGGGAATTCTGGGAGTCATTGCCTACGGTGGAATCTTCCTCACCGCATTCCGGAACCTTCGAATCTCCGCAACCAGGGATCCCCGGGCACTTGCAGTTTTCCTCGGCCTCACCGGCTATTTGATCTGCTCACTGTTCACTTTTCAACATGTGTTGTCCACACCCTTTGCCTTTGCTCTTCTGGGAATGGCAGAGGGTGTTTTTATGTAAAGTCATCTTAATAAAGTTTTAAAGGTTTTTCCTGTTTTTTATTAATCTGGATTCTGTTACAATGATTTTAGCGTAAGGGAAGCCCTTGCGGAAAAGGTGCCGGGCGGCAATGGCCGGTATGGAAATGAGGGAGAGTATGTACAATATATTGATCTGTGATGATGAGAAGGATATCGTAAACGCGTTAAAGATATACTTAAATGACACCAATTATCATTTTCTGGAGGCTTTTGACGGCGAGGAAGCCGTACATATGGTAGAGACGAATGAGGTGCATCTGGTACTGATGGATATTATGATGCCGAAGCTGGACGGCATTCAGGCTATGATCAAGATTCGGGAAAGGAGTAACGTGCCGGTGATCCTGCTGACTGCCAAGGGCGAGGATTCCGACAAGGTGCTGGGACTTACCGTGGGAGCGGACGATTATATCACGAAGCCTTTTAACCCCATCGAAGTATCCGCCAGAGTCAAATCCCAACTGCGTCGCTATATGCAGCTGGGTGGAGGTACTGTCCGGCCGGATGTGATAAGAGTCGGTGGTATCGAACTGGATGACAAGGAGAAACGGGTGACGCTGGACGGCGAGCCGGTGGCGCTGACGCCCACGGAGTACGAGATCTTAAAGCTTCTGATCCAGAATCCGGGACAGGTATTTTCCCCGAAGGAGATCTATACCAGAATCTGGAACGACCTGCCTCTGGGCAGCGAGAATACCGTGGCGGTACATATCCGGCATTTACGGGAAAAGTTGGAAATCAATCCGGCAGAACCCAGATACTTAAAAGTAGTCTGGGGACAGGGATACAAATGTGAGAAGCAGGGATAAGAGCAGGCAGGAGAGCGGAGCAGCTTGGGGAAATAAGGAGACAGGAATATGGATAACAGGGAAGAAAACAGCAGGAACACAGAACAGGACAGAGTGGATAATCCGGTGGAAAATACAGTGAGTACGACGGTAGAAACGGCAATGTCAGAGAATAAAAAGGAACGGAAAAAAAGAGAAAAAGCAGAGAAAAAAAAGAATGCGCCGGCACAGGGAAACAGCCTGTTGGGCAGCACACTGGCAAAGATCATGGCATTCGTCCTGATGATCGCAGCCGCAATTGTGGGGGTGTTGGGACTCTATGGTACCTGTATGCTTGCAGACAGTGGAGCGTATTCCTCCGGTGAAAGGATGTTTATCCATGATCAGCTGTTGTACCGGCAGGTCAATCAGGATCTGTATCGGATACGCGACTGGTATGAGAATGAGAGCTTGCAGACCATGGAAGCTTATTGCAGGCAGCGGAACATCTGGGTAAAGGTGGAGAGCTACGATCTGGATACGGATGAATTCCTGGGAGAATGGAAGAACGAGGATTATGTAGACAAGACAAATGATCTGACTTACCGGCTGGAGTCCCAGGTGCAGCATAGGACTGATAACACCTATATCAACACAGAAACTTCCTCTGCCTCTGATAGCTATGAAAGTTACGGAAGCTCTGAAAGCTCTGATATCATGGAGCTTGAACCATCTGTCAATACTGGGTCTGATGTGGAAAGCATAACGGCAGCGGAGCAGGAAGCCCTTTCCTCCGGCAATCTGGAAAAATATCTGGATCTGGGGGACAGCGTATCCTTAGGTGGAGAGACCTATGTGCCGGTTGAACGGGCGGAACAATATGCAAAATGGATGATCAAGGATGCCTTAAGTGAGACAGAACGGCAGCAGGAAGAGGCTGCAGAGGAAGCATTAGCAGAGCGTAACAAGCGTATTGTGGTTACCCTGACAGTGAATCCCAGCCTGCCGAAGGAAGACGAATATGCCCTGATCTATCATCAGGCAGAGCAGTTTTATGATAACCGGAATGTGATCCCCGTAGTATGCTGTACGGGAACGATACTGGCATTATTATGCTTTATCTTCCTGTTGTGCAGTGCCGGACATAAGAACGGCAGAGAGGGTATCACACCCAGCGCAATCAATGATATTCACCTGGATGTGTATACAGTGGTCGTTGCCATTGGAGCTTTTACCGGTCTGTACCTGGCTTTTGGATGGATCGGTATGAACCCAGGTATGATCAATCTGATCGTGCTGATGGTACTGTTTGCCGCAGAGGTGATATGGTGCACCCTGTACTGCATGGAGCTGGCCATCCGCCTGAAAATGGGAAAATGGTGGCAGAATACGATCCTGTATAGAGTGTTCCGGTTCTTCGGAAGATTCTGCAAGAGAGTTTTCCACGGTATTGTGAAATTGATCCGTGGGATTCCTATGGTATGGAGAACAGCACTTTTGTGCCTTGCAGTCTGCGTGGTAGAGTTTTTCGGTTTAATGCTGTTTTATAATGATACAGATGTATTACTCTTTTTCTGGGCCATAGAGAAATTTATTCTGTGCGGTGCGATTACTTTTGTGGCATTGATGTGCAAAGAACTGCAGGAGGGCAGTGAAGCATTGGCGGACGGAGATCTGAATTATAAGCTGGATACCTCTCATATGGGACTGTCCTTTAAGGAACACGGCGAGAACCTGAACCGCATCGGCGAGGGTATTTCCGCAGCCGTGGAACAGAGGATGAAAAGCGAACATTTAAAGACGGAGCTCATTACCAATGTCTCCCATGACATTAAGACACCACTGACTTCCATTATCAATTATGCGGATCTCATCGGAAAAGAAGTGGAAGAGAACGACGCAGTCACAGGGAACAGCCCGACGGATCCGGATTCTGAAAAGAAACAGCGGATCTCGGAGTATGCGGAAGTGTTGTTACGCCAGTCCAAGAAGTTGAAAAAACTGTTGGACGATCTGCTGGAGGCTTCCAAAGCCACCACAGGCAATCTGGAAGTACACCCGGAAGTCTGCGATGTATCGGTACTGTTGTCACAGGCGGCGGGGGAATACGAGCAGCGATTCTCTGACAAGAAGCTGGAAACTATCGTAAAACAGCCGGAGGAGACCGTAAAGGTCATGGCGGACGGCAGGCATCTGTGGAGAGTGTTTGACAATCTGCTGAATAATATTTACAAATATGCCCAGGCAGGCAGCCGCGTCTACCTGAACGTGGAGCATGACGGTCAGGATGTGAGAATCATTTTCCGGAATATGTCAGCCTTCCCGCTGGAGATGTCACCGGAGGAACTGGAAGAGCGGTTCACCAGAGGGGACAAATCCCGCCACATGGAGGGCAACGGTCTGGGATTATCCATAGCCAAGAGCCTGACGGAACTGCAGAATGGTGATATGCAGATTGTCACGGACGGCGACCTGTTCAAGGTGGTGATCACTCTGCCAGAGACAGAGTAACAGTTGTTCGTTGGATTCGTTGGGTTTACGAATGTAAGTATGTGACAGTACGGATAAGATTTGTAAATTTTCTAAAAATAGTATTGACAAAATAGAAAATAGAGATTATTCTAAGACACATAAACAACATTCATAAGTTTACCAAACCTGTGAGGAAGAGTAGTAAGCCTTAGGGAATTTTACAGAGAGCCGTGGATGGTGGGATCACGGTAAAGGAACTTTCGCCGAATGGACTTCCGAGGCTGGCCCGAGAACAGATCAGTTTTAGGCGTCAGCGGGATTCGGACCCGTTATCAAGCCGATGGATATGATAGTATCCAGAGAGAGTGGACACAATTCGCAGGAATTGTCAAATTGAGTGGCACCACGATGATGAGCAAGAGCTTATTACCGTCTCAAGTGTATAGCAATATACATTTGAGGCGGTTTTTTGTTATGAAAGTCTTTCAATCCACATGACGCTTGTATGCAATACGAATGTGGGTACAGATGCGAAAGCATCTGGCTTTCATGACAGTGAAAGGTTCAGTAATCTTATGAGCAAACTATTTTATGGTATGCGCTGCATATCATGGTACGCAGGACGTACAGAAAGCGAGGAATAAGATTATGAAGAAGAGAATTTTGGCAGCAGTATTAACCGCAGTTATGGCAATGGGTGCCCTCACCGGATGTGGCAGCACCGCAGGCAAGGACAATTACACCATTGGTATCATGCAGTACGCCGTACATGGTTCCCTGGACAACTGTCGTGAAGGATTTATTCAGGGGCTGGCAGAGGAAGGTATTGTAGAGGGTGAGAACCTGACGATCGAATATGTCAATGCACAGGCAGACAACGGAACTTCCGCCATGACCGCCAGCAACTTCGTAAGTAAGAAAGTAGATATGATCTGTGCTATCGCAACTCCTTGCGCTATGGCAGCATACAATGCTACAATGAATACAGATATTCCCGTGATCTACACTGCAGTATCTGATCCTGTGGAAGCAGGTCTGGCCAATGAGGATGGTACTCCCGTAGGCAACATCACCGGTACTTCCGATGCACTGGCAGTAGATGCACAGTTGAAAATGATCCGTGAGGTACTTCCTGAAGCGAAGACCATCGGTATCATCTACACCACCAGCGAAGCAAACTCCATCAGTACCATCGCAGAGTACAAGGCTCTGGCAGGCAACTACGGATTCGAGATCGTGGACAGCGGTGTTACCGCAATGTCTGAGGTAGCTCTGGCAGCAGCGGATATCGCATCCAAGGTAGACTGCATTACCAACCTGACCGACAACACCGTAGTAAGCGCACTGCAGACGGTATTGGATGAGGCTGGCAAGGCAGGCATCCCCGTATTTGGTTCCGAAGTAGAGCAGGTTAAGGCTGGCTGCGTGGCATCCATGGGTCTGGAATACATCGAACTCGGCAAGCAGACCGGTAAGATGGCAGCAAGAGTCCTGAAGGGAGAGGCAGAAGCTTCCGAACTGAATTTCGAAGTAATCTCCGAGCCCAGCCTGTATGTGAACTTTGCAGCAGCAGAGAAGATCAACCTGGAACTTCCCGAGAATTACAAGACCGATGCTTACCAGTCCTTTGATGAGATCGTAGTACAGTAATCAGGAAATAGCTGCCGACAGGCAGAAAATAATAGAGTAATCCGGATATACAGGATTTTAAGAATGGAGAAAAATATGGCGTTATTATTAAGCGTACTGGAACAAGGAATGATCTACGGCATCCTGGCACTGGGTGTCTACATTACCTATAAAATACTGGATTTCCCGGATCTTACGGTCGATGGCAGCTTCCCCTTTGGGGCTGCCATCACTGTGCGTCTGATCAACGGTTTCGGCGTCCCGGCAATCCTCACCCTTCCCATTGCATTCTTAGGCGGAGCACTGGTGGGAATCTGTACCGGATTGATCCATGTGAAGTTGAAAGTAAGAGACCTGCTTTCCGGTATCATTATGATGACCGGTCTGTATACCATCAATCTGTGGGTGGCAGGCTCCGGCTATGTAGCTATTTTTGATAAGGAAAATATTTTCAACAACAGCTTTGTGAACAGCATTACCCCCTCTTTTTTGTCGAATTTCAAAAATGTGATCATTATTTTCCTGATCACCATGGTGGCAAAATATCTTTTAGACTGGTACATGAGTACCAAGTCCGGATTCCTGCTGCGTGCCGTAGGTGACAATGATACTATCGTTACCAGCCTCGGTGTGGATAAAGGACTGGTGAAGATTGTGGGGCTGTCCATTGCCAATGGTCTGGTATCCTTAAGCGGTTGTATCTATGCACAGCAGCAGAGAAGTTTTGAGATTTCCATCGGAACCGGTGCGGTAGTCATCGGTCTGGCCAGCGTTATCATCGGCACCAGCCTGTTCAAGAAGGTAACATTTTTTCGTGTGACCAGCAGTGTTGTGGTGGGATCCATTCTGTATAAGGCATGTGTGGCGGTAGCCATGTTCGCAGGTATCAGCCCTAATGCCATCAAGCTGATCACAGCAGTCCTGTTCCTGATCATTCTGGTGGTCAGCATGGACAGAAAGAAGGTGAAAGCATGCTAGAACTTATCAATATCAACAAGAATTACAATCCCGGTTCGGTCAACGAGCTGTGCCTGTTCAGGGATTTCAACCTTACGGTAAAGGACGGAGAATTCGTATCCGTTGTAGGAAGCAACGGTTCCGGTAAGACTTCCATGCTGAACATCATCTGTGGAAGCATTGCGGTGGACAGCGGCAAGATCCTGATCCACGGAGAAGATATTACGAGACAGAAGGATTATATTCGCCAGCGTCGGATCGGCAGAGTCTATCAGGATCCTTCCAAGGGAACCTGCCCCGGCATGACGATTTTAGAGAACATGTCCATTGCGGAGAATAAGGGCAAGCCTTATAACCTGGGACGTGGTGTGAATAAAGCAAAGCTGGAAGAGTATCGCGAGATGTTACGTCCCTTAAATCTGGGACTGGAAGATAAGATGGGTGTGCAGGTCGGCTCCCTCTCCGGAGGACAGAGACAGGCACTGGCGTTGCTCATGGCTACCATGACACCGATTGATTTCCTCATTCTGGATGAGCATACCGCTGCGCTGGATCCCAAGACTGCGGAGATCATCATGGAGCTCACCGATCAGGTCGTAAAGGAGAAGAAAGTGACCACTATTATGGTCACCCACAATCTGCGCTATGCCGTGGAATACGGTAACAGATCGGAAGAGCACACGTCTGAACTCCAGTCACGCCAATATCTCGTATGCCGTCTTCTGCTTGAAAAAACATTAATCACATCTTTCACCATTTCATAGGAACCAAATACTTTATCTTGCAGATTGTCTGCCGATAAATCAGGCGCCTTCA